>JAABUP010010536.1_pt1 | contig 10885 bp, 12 predicted proteins | sample 5559201 | NCBI WGS metagenome assembly JAABUP01 (sample SAMN10711887, study PRJNA513373) | rock metagenome | isolation source: Antarctica rocks | place: Antarctica | reverse complement strand
GCGTGGCGCTCGCGGCCGCGCTGGCGGCGTCCGTGTGGGCGCTGCACGTGTACGCGCCCGACCGCACGCGCCTCAAGGGTGCGCCGCCGCGCCCGCCCGCAGCCCCGCGCGCCCTGGCCCCGGCGGGGGACGCCTCCCTGGTACACACGACCTGAGGACGCTGGTGGGTCCTTGCATGGTGCACCTTGTGCGCTGCAGAGACTGCTGCCGCGAGGCCTGCCGCACGCGACTGGCGCCGGGCGAGGCCGCATGCGTGTCGGGCCGTTGCATGGCGCCGCCGCTGCGGCCTGCTGTGCCATCCCCACATTTGTCGGCGCATACGCGGCGTCGCATGCGCACCCGGCGCCAGGCGCGCGGCGCGCGCGGTACCCAGCCGCAGTGCGCGCTGGGGCGCACCAACCACATGCGCATGCTCGTCCGCTATCGCGCGCGTGCGCGCGGGCCGCCAGGCGCGGTGCGCGGCGGGCACGACGCCATCCTCGAAATGCTCAACCTGCACGATCGCTCCATGGAGCGCCTGGGCACTGGCGCGGAGGCGGGCAACGCGAGCGACGCGGCGGCGGCGGGCGCCCGGGCATCCGCAGCGGGGCCGCCGCCAGGTAGGCCGCGGCCGGCGGCAGGGGAGCCGGACGAGCTCTAGGGCTGGCAGGCCTCCGGGTGCTCGGGCTGGCTGGCATGAGCTAGGGTGCCGCGCGGCGGCGCGGGGGCGCTGACGCCTGCTGCCGTGATGGCAGGGTCAGCTGCATGGTTCAGTGCCTGCGTGCAGCTGAGCCTGGGAGCCTGCAAGCAGAGCCGTGGACCACTGGCGTTCTGCGCCCTCATTCTCACAACACGTTGTCTGCTGCTAGGCGCTGGCACACAGGCGCAGCAGCCCCGCCAAAGAGCAATGTCCAACACCAGGCACACAGTGCAGCGTCTGCTGCTTGGTCCTTGTCAAAAACTCTGAGCTCGCGCGCTCTCTTGAGACAGGCTACACCGCGCCTGCGCCCGCCACAAGCTATGCAAAGCGGGCACGAGCGCCGGAGTGGTTCAGCCGCCACCGCTGTGACACACAGCAACGCCTGCGAGCAGCCAGTCAGGTGCAGGACTACGCAGCACCAGCCATTGGAGCACTCCGCGCCTCCTCTCCGGCCCGCTGCGCGGCCTGCCGGGCACCAGCGCCGCCCGTCCCGCCGGTGAGCACCGCCATGCCAAAGCCCTCCAGGGTACACCGGCTACTCCGCCAGCGGCCGGAAGCGCGCGCGTAGCGCGCTCAGCGGGTCTGCCGGCGCGCCCGCGCCGGCGCCGCCGTTGCGGCCGGGCGTGGTGCCCGCGCCGGCGCCGCCCGCGCGCCGCCGCCGCGTCAGCGACCACAGCAGGAACACGGCCAGCACGCCCAGCACGGCCAGCAGCTGCGGCATGAACTGCAGCGTGCCCGACAGCCCGAGCCCGATGCCCAGCTGCCGCAGGCCCGGCACCACGCCCGCGGCCGCCCCGCCGCTGCCCGGCTGCAACACGCGCCCCGCCAGGCCCTCCAGCCCGCTGGGCAGGCCCTGCTCCGGCACGCCGCCGAGCGCCGCCGCCAGGGCCGCGCCCTCCACCTCCTCGACCACACTGACCACCGACGCCCCGCCCGCTGCCGCGGCCTTGGCCTGGGCGGCCGGGTCCGGGTTGGGCTCCGCCAGCACAGTGTTGTCGTCGCGCAGCTGCTGCACGGCCGCCGCCTGCACCCCCACCGCACATCTGCGTGATCACTGCAGAAAGCCCCAGCGCTGACCGCGCCGTCCGACTTGTCGTTGCTTGCGCCGGGAAGGAGGGCGGGACGACGCAAACTTACGCCTTGGAGCCATGGCGCGCACGCCGGGTGCGCGTGCCTGGTGCTGTTGAGCTGGCGCCCTGGCCTAGCTTGCAAGCACGGGCCCAGGCCGGCAGCGCTGCTGGGGGGCGCGCCTGGCGCTCGCCGGCGGCGGCGCCACGCCGCGGCGCGGACAGCGTGTGAAACTCGAGCGGCGCGTTGGGGTGGCACACGGCCGGCCCGCGCAGCACGGTAGAGAAGCTGGCGCCGTCGACGTCCACACGGCGCGTCGGCAGCAGCTGCGCCTCGCCGCCCAGCGGCTCCGCGAGCGCGGCGCTGGGCGGGAAGAGCGCCGGGTCGCGCACGCCCTGCGCCCAGGCACGCACAACAGTCATGGGACAGGAGGTCAGAGCAGCCGACGGCTGTGTGGCCTGCACTCCATTCACCAAAGCCTCCAGCACTGTCCGCGTGCGCAAACACATGACCCACCTGTCACAAGCAGCACCCGTACTGCTCCAGCTGCACTTCCGCAAACGGCCCGTATCCACTGCTCGACACGCGCTCAATCGGTACGTAGAGGCAGTCACGTGCAATGGTGCCGCCTTGGTGCGCTGCCGAAAAACCTCCAAGCTGAGCCCAGCCGCGCAGCGCGGCGGCGCACCTCGGTCGCCCAACGCGCCAGCTTGAGCAGCAGCGCGTAACAGGGCGTGCGCTGGTGGCTGCTGTCCAGGCAGTTGCTGTCGCCGTAGACAGCCAGGCGCCCCGACCGGTGTTCCACCAGGCCCAGCACCGCGTGCACGCCCGCCGCCTCCGGCGAGCGACCCGGCCGGCCCGGCGCGCGCGCGATGCCTGCCGCGGGCGGGCGCGCGCGCTCGAGCGACGCCGGTGGTTGCTTGACGGGCGCAAGCCTGAGCGCTCTGGTGATGTGTGCTGGGCACACTGTCGGGACCCATGTCTCATTGCTCTCAGCTGATCTGCGGTGCGGGGAGCGCGACAGAGGGCAGGGTGCACAGTGAGTCCGGCCTGAGGAGCCAGACGCGGGACCAGCACATGCGCGCGGCGCCGGCACCGAGGAGCGGGGTCCTGGGTATGCCCCCAGCCTGCGCGGACGCTCGCCAGAGATGCCAGCGCCGGCCCTTTGCTGCCCGCCTCGCTGGGTACAGCGCCCCGCCACGCGTGGTGCGCGGCCAGAACGAGGCGGGGCCGCGGCAGGCGGGGCCCGGGCCGCCGCACCGGCGGTTGCCTTGTCGGCCAGCTCCGCGGAGTGCAGGTAGCCGCCGGCCGGGAAGCGCACGAGGTTGGCGCCGCTCGCGTAGACCAGCTTCTCGCCGTCCACGGCCAGCTGCCCCTCCAGGATCGCGTCCCCGAACGCCACCCCGAAAGGCGCCAGCAGATCGTTCAGCGCCGGCACGTTCGCGCCGCCTGCGCGCGCGGCCGCGCGTCGGCGCCCCGCGGGCAGGGCGGCCGCCGCGCGGCGCGGCGCCGACCAGACAGCGACATGACAGCAGTGCAGTCTCTGCCCTGCGGCAGCAGAAGGGCGCACGGGACATGCAGATGCCGTCTCAGCGCTCCTGAAAGGCAGGGCAGGGCGCCCCGTGCACGCCCAGCTCAGATCCGCCGCCCCGTTTGCCAGGCAGGGCAAACACTGCGATGTAACGCGGTCCAGTCGGACAGACGGGCAAATGAGGAGCAGCGGAGGCGCGGGTTGGGGGCGCGCGGGGGCGCGCCAGTGGCGGGCGTCCACCAGGAGCGCGTGTTGTCGTCGAAGAAGCGCATGCGCACCATGGTGTCCACGTTGTACCACTCGCCGAACACGAGCAGGCCCAGGCCGGCCTCCACGTCGCGCGCCAGCTTGGCCACCTCCTCCGCGTAGTACTCCTCCTCCGCGTCCACCAGCAGCAGCGCGCCGTACTGCGCCGCGCGCGCGCATTGAGAGGCCGCACTGTGAGCCGCACAGCCCTTTGGCGGCGCAGGAGCTGCGCACTCGCAAGGACGCGCGCGGCCTACGGCCAGCGGGCGAGCTGGCGGCGCGCTGTGCGCCTGCAGGCCTCTGACAGTGTTCTGCTCATGGCCTTGCCCCAGGCTCGCGCGAGGGACCGCAGAGGCACGGGGCGGCTGCAGCGGCGCGCGGGGTGCGCGGCGCGCGCCTGCGCCGCGTCGAAGCACGTGAGCGGCGAGCCGATGACCTCCAGGAAGAAGCCCGCGTCGCGCAGCGCGTCGAACAGCGCGTGGAAGTTGGTGTGCGGGTGGTCGCCGTGCCAGTCCAGGATGTCGTTGCGCACCTCCAGCGAGTCGCGCGGGATGTACGCCGGCGGGTAGCGCACGCTGTGGAACTGGTCCCAGAGCAGCCGGCGCTGCCTGCGCGCGCGCGCGGCCGGCGCCGGGGCGCGTCAGGCCGCGCGCCGGGCGGGCGGCGGGCGGCGGGCCGCGCCGCCGCAACCAAAGCCCCCGCGCCGGCGAGAGGGGTGGCGCTGGCAGCGAGCGCCGCCGTGGGGACGCGGCTCCGCACAGCCGCATGGCAGGCTGGCTCATGCAAGACGAGCTGCACACATGGTCGGCACGCGGGCGCACAGCGCGTGCGGGAGCGCGTTCGGGCCGCGGCCGGCCCGGGGTGCAGTGCGCGCCGCGGGGGCGTGGGGATGATGTACAGCGCCAGCGGCATGCGCACGAGCGAGCGCCGCGGCTGCTGCTCCCCGCGCAGCGGCGGCGACGCCACCGTGAACGACACCTCGCCGGCCGCCTGCCCGGAAAACGCGGCGCCGGCGTCGCGCACGCGCACGTACAGCGCCAGGAAGCCCGACCAGGGCCACAGCTGGCTGCTGTGCTCAAAGCGGATGTCCAGCAGCTGGCCGCCCTCGTTGGCCGGCGTGAAGACCGGCTCGCCCTCCAGCCAGCCTGCGCGCGCACGGCTGTCCCTGGGTATTAAGCGCCACGGGCTCCTGTCACAGCGGGCCGGCTGTGACCCAGAGCAGCACACATCAGCGCCTTGGGACTATCCACCAAAGCAGCAAGCGGCGGGCTCTTTCCAGCCAGTGTGCGGCTGTACCTGGCGCATGCCAGATGTGAGCAGGCGCAGGCATAAGATCGATCAGCTGTTGTCGCGTGTGCTTCACGGGGCTGGATGAGCACAGAGTGTGCTCTGAGGTCAGGCAGCACGCTGGTTGACCAGTGACGAAGCCCAAAAAGCAGTGCAAGCTGCTATGTTCACAGGGGTGCTGCGGGCATGCGTTCCCGCCGCGACTGCACAACCAGGCAAGCGCGCAGTGCAATGGCACCCGTGCTGCACCCCTATTCACTCGGGCGGGGGCCGTGGCGCGCCCGCCAGGCCCAGGGCGTTGAGGATGGTGGCGTTGAACATGAGCGGCATGGCGTGCGCGTACAGCGGCTGCCGGCAGAACGGCCACATGAATGGGCAGTCCGTAAAGTTCAGCGCAGCCGGGACGACCGAGGCGCGGGGCGTGTACCCTTGCAGGATTTTCTGCGCGCCGCCGCGCGCCTGTCAGGGCATGCAGTGCTGGCGCAGCGTGCCTGCACCGCCGGCGGAGCAGGCTCATGCGCCATGGCTGCCATGCTGCCGAGGCTCCACACCGAGTCTCGGCAAGCAAGCAACATGCACGCCGCCGCGCGAGCGGCACGGAGCGGTTGCAGGCTGCCGCACCAGCCCAGGCCAGGCTCTGCCAGAGGGTTTGCACAGGCGCATGCAACGCCATGGGCTTGGCTTCTCTGTCGGCGCCTTTGCTCAGGCTCACTCAGGCCCCGCTGCGGCGCATGGGAGACGCAGGCCCCGCCCGTCACCACAGAGTGTTTACGGCGAGCCGGTTGGCCACGGTCGGTAAGCCTGCCGGCTGGGCCCCCAAAGTGCTCTGGCGGCGGCCCCTGGCCGGGCGGGGGCGGCGGCGCGGGCGCGCCATGGACGCCTGCAGGTCCAGCTTGCCCTGCCCCTGCTCGAACATGTTGATGCCCGGGATGCGCGCCGCGCCCTCCACCAGCGCCTGCTTCATCGCCGCCGGGTTTAGCACGCCGCCCGCGCCGTGCCACCTGCGCGCGCCATGCCCGCGCCGAGCGCCGTTGCTGAAAGGTTACCGTGAAGTTAAAGCTGCCCAGCATGCCGCGATGCAATGCAAGCCACCACGCTGCACGTGCTCGGGCGTGCCACGCAGCCTGGGCCGATCTGCTCCTCCGGAGGCAGACAGGGCGCAGGCGTGAGCAAGCACGCAACGGCGCTTGCAGGAGCCGAGGCCTGGCGCCCGGCGCGCGGCGGCGCGCAAGGAGCAAGAGTCGCGGGCGCACCGCGGCTCAGGCACTACGCTGGCGAGCAGGCAGACCGCGCCGGCGACCACGGGCGACGCGACCGACGTGCCGGACAGGCTGCGGCAGCCGCCCTGGATGCGGCTGCCGAGCACGTCGCGCCCGTACGCCACCACGTCCGGCTGCCGCGCCGCGCCACCCAGCGTTATGCGTGTTCTGAGTACCACCAGGCTTGCGCCCGACACATGGCTGCATGCGCGCATGCGCGCAGAGCGTCAAGCGCGAATGTGCACAGAGCGCCGCAGCTACAATGTAATGGCGGCGCAGCTCCCAGGCGGACATGCCGCGCGAGGACAAGCAGAACGACGTGCGGGGCGCCGGCGGCATCGACTACGGCGGGGGGCGCGCCTTGGCGCGGCCGTAGCCGCGCGGCAGCTCCCAGGTCGACATGCCGCGCGAGGAGAAGCTGGCGATGGCGTCGCTGTAGTCGATGCCGCCGACGCCCAGCACGTCGTTCTGGTCGGCCGGGTTGTTAAGCGTGCCGTACAGCGGGCCGTCGTTGCCGATCGCGCTGACCATCAGGATGCCCGCGCTCGTGATCTCCCACACCTGCGCGCCGGCGCGCCGCGCCAGCTGGGCCCCGCGACCGGCGCCCGCGCGGCGCCCCCGTCGTGTGCGGCCCCGCTGCCTCTGCCTGCGACACGCGCCAACGGGGCGGCACAGCTCATGCCGCCGCGCCGCGCGACGCCCGCGCTGACGCCCACGCGCGCGTCCAGCGCAGTCGGCTGGACAGCTAGCGTGCCGCGGAGGCCGCCGCCGCGCGCTGCGCACGCCGCAGCGGCCACCATGGATGTGCTGTCGCAGCCGCAAGCTGGGCCTTGCTTCGCTGCGGAGGCGGGGCGCGGGCGGGCGCGCCTTCTCCACGAAGGGCAGGTCGAGGTAGTCGGGCCCGCCGATGGACAGGTTGACGACGTGCATCTCGGTTGCGATCGCATAGTTGAACGCGTCCAGGAACCACGACGTGTAGGACACCTGCCCCCCAGAGCGCGCGTCACTGCGGCCGCGGCTATAGCCGGCGCGGCTCCGCGGCCCAGCGCCGCGGCGACCGCCCGCCCGCCGGCGCGCCTCGGCGCGCCCTGGCCACGCCTCGCGGGGGAGCCGGGACAGGCGGCGCTGTGCTGGTTGCGGCGGAGGCATGTTACCAGCACCCGGCCTGGAACACGCGGCTCGCCAGCACGCCGCCCGCGCGCGCACCGTAGAAAACCGGCCGCACGCATGCGGCATGCTCTGCGGCAACCAGGGGCCAGGCCAGACCTGGTCAATAAATAAGGTAGGGTTAGGTCCGCACCTGGTCATTTGTGAACACGCGGAAGGTGTACAGCTCCACCTCCGGCGCAAAGCCGGGGCACGCGTCGTCCTGCCCGGCGACCACGCCGGCCACGAAGGTGCCGTGGCCCAGCCCGTCCTCCAGCGTCGGCTCGTGCGTCCAGTTCGTGCGCTCCCTGCGCGCGCGCGCGGCCGTCGCCTGCTGCACTCTCCAGGCTGCCCGGAGACGCTGCTGGCGCGCGGGCCGCCCGGCGGCCCAATGTGGGGGCCGCAGGCCGATAGGGTGTGGTCCTACCCTATCGAGCCGGCCGCGCGCCTGATTTTCTTCACGTGCGGGTGGTCGGCGCGGATGCCAGTGTCGAACACGCCCATGCGCACGCCGGCGCCGCGGAACCCGGCCGCCCACAGCCGCTCCGCGCCGAACAGCGCGGTGACGCTGTTGCGCGCGGCCAGCCGCCGGCGCGCCGTTCCCGCCACGCCGCCGGCGTCGCTGGCATTGCCGCGCAGCTCGTCATCATCCAGGCCAAGCGTGGGCCGCGTGCACAGCCTGCGCGTCGGGGCCCGCGCTGACGCGCCGGCCGGGCGTGCGCAATGCGCACACCATGAGCGCGAGCAGGTTGGAGCACAGCCGCCAGCAGCTGCAGGCCGTTGCTGTCGCTGGCAACAATACGCCGCGCGGCCTCGTGCAGGCCGAGGAGGGATCGTGCGTGCGCCACACACAGCCTACACACGATAATCTCCACCACTGGAGCCTGTGTCTGCCATCGCACCGCGCGCCAGCCATGGTGCAGCTTCAAGCCACTGGGTGGCGTCCCACGCTGCTGTGCCAGCAATCACAGCCGCTCCCCTTGCCATCTGCTCACGCTGAAAGGTCATGCGTAAGGGTCGTGCACGCCCAGCCCAACCCTTCTGGCGGCATGCGCGTACCTCCGCAAATCTGGCCAAGCTCCACATAAGCGGAGATGGCGGCACACTGCCAGGGGCGGGCGCGGCGGGCGGGCCGCGCCTGCCCGGGCGCTTGACAACCTCCCGATCGGCCGGGCCCCCCCGCTCCGCCAGGCTGCCGCCGCCGCCGCCGCAGCCGCCCTCCGCGTCGCCCGCATCCCAGGCCAGAGCGCGGGTCATTCGCTGCTGCGGGTGCACGTCCCGCACGCCGGGCAGCGCCGCCAGGCGCGCCTGCGCGCCCCAGCAGGGCGGTAGGCGGGCGGCGGCATGCACAGATGCGTGCGCGTGCCAGGAGCGCTCGTCGCGAGCGGGAGGCTGGGTGCTGTGCCGGGCCGGGCATCCTTGCATACGCCGAGCAGCGCTGCCAGGCGCGCTGCATGCGCCGGGGTAGGGTCGCCAGGCCAGGGCCCAGGGTGCGCAACACAGAGGGCACGACGCCTGAACACCCAGGGCCTTCAGCGGGCCGGAAATCCCTGCATACGCAGAGGCATGCTTGCGCGCGCGCGCGTAGCATCACGCAGTGCGGCCACCATACGCGCTCTCTTGAGCGCCAGGCCTGGCCTGGGATGTCGCGTGCAACAACAGCCCGCTAGCGGACCGCAGGCACAGGCAAACCGCGCGGTGAAGCAGCCATGCAGTATTGCGTCATGGGCGCCGCACCGACCTTCAGAGCCCCCGCGGGAGAGCAGCCTGGCAGCAGCAGGGCCAGGCCGGACGCCCGCCTTGTTTCGGGCGGGCGCGCCGGCGCCCACGGTGGGCGCACCTTCAGAGCCTGCGCGTCGGCAAGGTCCACGCGCAGCAGGCCAAAGTCGGTGGGGTGCGCCGCCGCGCTGTTGTGCCGCTCCACCCATTGCCAGCGCAGCGCGCCCGGCGGCCCGCCCGCGCCGAGGCCCGCCTCCAGCGCCGCGCGATGCTCCGCGGCCATTCGGTACTCCCGGAAGCGCACGATGAACTCGCCCTCCACCGCCTCCCGGGCCACGTCCCAGGCCGCATCGCGCGCCGCGCCCGGCGCGGGCCCGCGCCGCGCACCGCAGACGAAGCCGTCATCAGTGCATTGGCCCTGCGAGGGCGATCCCGCACAGCTGGCACCGCAGCCGGCGGATCCGCACTGCGACAGCGATGCATACGCCCCGGTCGCTGGCACACACGCTGTGCGCCAGGTTGTTGTGTGTCACCAGGATTGGCCTGGTAGTCCAAGAGGAAGATGCACATTTGGCCATGATGTGTGCGCAAAGGAGCCGAATCCGCGCCTGCTCGACGCGAGTGCTGTTGGGCACTTCTCTGCAGGGCGCGCTCGGGCACCGGTCGACCTGGCCGCCGCAACAGAGCCAAACGCAGAGGAGGAGCGCGGCGGCGACCCCGGCCGTCTGCCGCCGCAGCTTCATCGCTGCATCTGCGGCCTAGACACAAGGCGCCTGGCAGGCTCACATGCATCCTGGGTGGCTGAGCATCCTCTCGCGCTTGGCAGTGGCTGTTATTGGCGCGAGTGGTTCAGCGCCTCCTCCCGCGCAACCTGCTGTATCTCTCACCTCCTTCGTTATTGAGTGGGCGCTCTGGTTGTTCAAAGTTACAAGGTCGGGACAGTCTGCCTTGGCACACCGAGAGAGGTGGCGGAGAGCTAGGGTCCTAGCGCTGTTACGCATGCATGCCGGTTGCTGGTTCAGTTCAACATGTCCTGCAGTACGGCATCACGCCACCGCAGTCCCATTGCAGCCCGCGCAAGCACGCTCCGGCCACTGCCGTGGGTCTTGGCCACGCGGTCGGCCCGCGCAGCATCCCGCGGGTCGGGCCCTCGGCCGCCGCTCCAGCAGGGGACACCGCCGCGCTGCCAGGTCCCTGTGACCTCGGGTGCGGGACAGGACCCATCTCCCGCCGCCCCGAACGCCACGGCAGCCCTGCCCTGCATGCCATCTGCCTGGATGGCCCGCCCCTTGGCGGCCCCAGGGTGCGCGCGTTCCCCGCACAGCCCACCCTCGCCCAAAATAGCCCGGGCTCGCTCCGGCTGCCGCGCGCGGGGAGCGCCAAGCGCAGGGCACGCTCCGGCCGCCTGCGCGGCGGGCACCGGGTCCGCGCGAACGCCGCCGGAGGGGACGCGGCCCTCCGGCCGTCGGCGCGCAGAGGGCGCAGCAGCGCCTGCCGCCGCCCTGCACGCCCTCACACGCGCCGCGTAAGGCGCTCGCGCCGGGCTCTGCTGCGCCTTGCATGTGCCGACAGCAACGAACTTAGCAGCACACCAGCGCACGCGCGACCCGCGTCCCGAGCCTGCAGCACTGCCCCCGCAGTGCCCATGCAGTCGCGCGGCTGCCGTGCAGCCGGCGGCATGCGGGCCCGCGCGCGCCAGCCAGCGCGGCAGGCAGCAGGAGTGAGGCAGGCGCTACCGCGGCGGGGGCGCGGGCCCCGCGCCTGGCAGCCGAGCCCGCGCCGGCGGCCGGTCGGGCGGAGCCGGGGCAGGCATGGGGCAGGGCGGCTGCGCGGGTGTGCAGGCGGCCGGCGCCCGCTCCAGCCGTCTGCGGCCTGCCATGACAGCAGCACCGCTCAGCGCCAGCACTGCTTCATAGGCCGTCTCCCTCGCAGACTACATGCGCAGTGCAT
>JAABUP010010533.1_pt1 | contig 10889 bp, 12 predicted proteins | sample 5559201 | NCBI WGS metagenome assembly JAABUP01 (sample SAMN10711887, study PRJNA513373) | rock metagenome | isolation source: Antarctica rocks | place: Antarctica | reverse complement strand
GGCTTCTTGAAGAGCTTTGATTAAGGGACCTTATTAATCCTCGATCCAACTTACCGAATCAGCTTCCGCTTTATCGCTAGATATCGAAGACTCGTAACACGGGGAGGGCCGCCTCTATGGGGCTTATGATTGTAGGAATATAAGACGAGCCTTATCTTCGAAATCTAACGATAAATCGTTTAGCTTTTAGTTCGAACGCCTCTTCTTCTATACGCGGCGTCGTCTCCGAGACTCGGTAGTTGCTTCGAGTCCTGCTTTTCGTTTCTCCTAAGCTCGGACGCTAAATACTGGTTCTTTACCTCTTGAGACCCTTATTTTCCGCGCTTGCCAATCGTCGAAGATCTCGTCAGACTGAAAATTCTCTCTGGGTATCCAGTCGTTTTGGTAAGTCAGTGCCGTCGTTTTCATGGTAAATCAATTCCACGATCTTGGACATCGTGGCCTGGAATTGGAAAGCACTCTTGGAGAAACTCTCCATCTCGATCTTTTCAAGATTGGGAAGCGACGTGACAAGAAGGGCCGCAATGGATCAACCTTGCCCTGCAAAATCCGAGATTCGAAATGGACCACATGCGATACCGAGAGGTAAGGACACTCAATCAAGTCCTGCTTCACTCTATCCTTGCACTCCATAAGCACTTCATCGTCTTCATCATAAAGATTGTCTTGTTCTTCATAGTCACCAAGCCGGATGTCTTCGGATAATTCGCCACAGATGGATCAGTGATTATGTCGCGAAGCCAAAAATTTAGGGTGTGCCATAGTCATATTTACCCACATCATTGGTGAACCACATCCCCAAGGTGATCCTTGAGTATTTGTCCTTCTTTTCGCGGTGCTTCTGCAGTGAGGCTGTTCCCACGGTCAGGATAAATCTATTATTGAAACTCAAAGAGGTGAGCGACCTGTTTATTGTCGGATTTCTTAGTCTAAGATAGGTAAGTAAAGGCTTTTAATTAGAGTCGCCAGTATGAAGCCTACCTCAATTTTAAGAGCATTTTCAGCTTTGTACTCGCATAAATTTTCAAGCACCTTAAGTAGTCTATCATATGTTTTAGACTGATCTAAGAAACAGTGTCCCGAAAGACACACCTAGAGCCTTCTCGCTCAGTATCTCGTAGGCACAGGTAGCCCTTGAGGATTTTCCTCTCCAGTAGATGGCGACGCGGTGACTAGGTATGCGCCGTCTCCTAAGACCCGTCTCTCCGGAAAGACGTACTGGGAAATAAACGGCAGAGTATCCTGGTAAATGGGCTTCCGGGCACTAAATGTACTTGGCATTACGAACAAGCTCGGGTCCAAAAGAGACTCGGTCTCCAGGGGTAGTAGGAATGGCCGTAGGTAGTTCCACGAATGCGACTTTGGAGAGGATTGCTGGCTTCGGAATCTCTGCCCAAACAAGGCTGGCGGAGGCCAAGGAAGATCAATCAATCGAAGGATCTGTGGTAATAATGTAAGACATCTAGTCAATTTCGTGTGCAGAGACACGCTTACCTCGATTTGAGTTGCTTGTAGTGGGATAGCCTTTGGATTGCTTCTTCGAACGCCTACTTGAACGTTGGGGACGCTGCGGAGAGTTGTCCGTCGTGGATGTGAAATTCTCATGGATGCATGAACCATGAGTGTCACTGTGGTAACATCGGTGAAGCTGTATCATCTAATTAGAAAATCAGAAGTGAAAGGTGCTCCATCCGTTCCGTTCGTGACTCTTATGAGGCGACGCAGGTATGTTGCCATGGTCTGATTGGCGTCCCTGGGGGTTCTGGAATCCTCCTAATCAGCCTCGATAAAGAAGTCTACTTCCATTAAGTTTTCACGCCCCTTATTATGTGGGGGGTCCGGTGTTATGGGGGATGTAGACTTCTCTCGTCGCTCAATACCGTGTTGAGTGCCAGAACGTGGTCAATGGAGTACGCGTCTCTTCGGGAGGGCCGGTTGTCGCTTTCTCGTGGCAATAAGCTTGGGGTGTCGACAACAGGAAGCTTCCGTTGGAAGCTCCATTACGCGGTTTGGTGTCATCTTGACACTTGGTTTCGAACAACATCACGCCCTCGCCAAAATGGAATTTAATGAGAGGCCCCCTCGCTCTCTAGGCGAGCCCTCTAAGCGACCACGATTCCGCTGAGATGTCACTATGGTCAGATCCCTAAGATAACTTCTGCTCCATACTAGTTCTATGGACTTTTGCTAAAACCAGGACCGCTATACCTCCTGAAGGGTCACAATTTGCTTGGATCTAGCATTGAGTTTACCTTAATTTGGCTTCCCGCTGGTCTAACTTGTCCAAGCTTAGCGCCAAGTAGCAAGCAGCCCAAGGGAGTGCTGCAGTCCACGACAGAGCAAAACCCTCTCATCCATACCTCACGCGGGATTACAATAATGTAAAGCTCCGTTTCTGGTATGCAAAGTCTCTGCACGGAGCATTTGGCCAGGACGATTGAGTCTGCCATCTTGGCTGTGAAACATGAACGGTCGATGCCAGACTACGGAATATACCTATGATGAATGGCTTGCCATCTTTGATGAGGCCGAGAAAAGCTTGCCAAACTCACCGACTGTGTATAGGGCACCAAATGTAGGATCTGAAGATTTTGCCAAAAAAATAGACCATACCTTGTTGAAGCTCGATGCTACAAAGGAGCAGGTAGATTCACTTTGTGAAGAGGCTAGAAGGTTCAATTTCAAAGTATGTAAAATCCTTCTCCATCAGTCTCCTTGTATGGATACATTAGCTAGTTTGAGCTTGTATTCGCGACAGGCGTGTCCCTTCGTCGTAGAAACCAAGTGAAATGAGAAAGCTTACATCGTGCTGGTAGTCAGTGTGTGTACGGTTGAACTGGGTGGACCATGCCGTTCATATTCTACACGGCAGCTCTATTGTTGTAGCCTGTGTAGTTGGGTTCCATGAAGGAACCCAGGATCTAGCACAAAAGGCAAGGTAAGCAGGTTCCTGAAATCAATCAAACCGTAGAGTATTCTAACAGATCGTTAGCGAGGCGGCAAGAGCTGTCGTAGCAGGAGCTGCTGAGCTTGACATGGTTATAAATTACGTCTTGCTGAAGGAAGAAAGGTACTCGGAAGTATACAGCGACATCGCTGCTGTACGGGATGTTGCTCCCCATCCAATCATCCTGAAGGTGATCTTGGAAACCGCCCAACTCTCTCGACGCGAGATCATTGCAGGGTGCAAGATAGCAGAAGCAGCCGAATCGGATTTTGTGAAGACGAGCACTGGCTTCAATGGCAAGGGCGCGACGAGAGAAAATGTGCAGATGATGAAGAGTGTTGTAGGTGAAAACATGAAGGTTAAGGCCAGTGGAGGGGTCAAGACGATTAATGAATGTGTTGCTATGCTGGAGGCTGGGGCTGAGAGGATAGGGACGAGTAGCGGAGTGTGGATTATGAGCGAAGGGGAGAGCTTGGTGGAGAAGGCGACCCATGATGCAGGAGGCACAGGAGGCAGTAGAAGTGGACAGCGGCCGGCAGCATCTCTAACGAGAATGTTTAGTTCGTCTGAAGACGATCACTCGACCGAGTACTAGACCCATGAAGGTGATACTCGGTGGCGTTCAATCCATCACTTGCATCGCTTGGGGGCGAATTAGCTGAAAGTGATCGATGGCGCGGCTAAAAACTACGGATTCTCACATCTCAACCTCGCAAACGATTTGCTTAGTATGTGGCTTATGAGGCATCGCGACCCATCGATATGCTAATTTTCAAATATGAGTTATAAAGAGATTTAGTTGTGGAATTTTGTAGTCGGCTGTTTAGCTTAACTGTTAAAAACCTGAGCTGCGATTAAAACCTACAAATGAGGTAGCTTAGCCTGGCGGCTCTGCGTTCTAAATAATCTGGATGATGTGGTCGAGTTGAATCGGTACTATCATACAAATATCCTGAGTCTCATTCTTTTTTGTTTTATTTTTGCCCTTCTAGCAAGTGGTTCATAACGTATTTGAGGCCTCTTAGAAATGTTCTTGCTAATTCTTTGGGTCACCTCACCAAAAACCCATCTCACCGAAAAGTGGCCAAAACATCAGTATCAATGTGATTGACCAGCCGACGCAACTCAAACGTGTCTAGCATGCCTCCACCATCTGCTCCGGTGCCGGATGGCTGCTTGACCTTCATGCGTCTGCCTCTTGGTTGGTCCTTACCTTTTTGTCTGGCAGTCTTAGGCTCAAGAATTCCACCTCGTGACAAGATACTGACATAGTGATAGAGCTAGGACGGAAAGTTTACGGACAACTCCTCTCAACTTACTGCTGTCAGCCACAAGTGTCCAAGGAAAGCCACGCCGAACTCATGAGTCAACCTCCACGCTACGATCCAAATGAGATTCTCCCGGTCCGCATCCTCGAAGTGTCTAAGACAACAAACGCTGAAGCCAATCCTATTTTTAACTCAGGCAACTGCTTCACCACCGCTGCCAACTCTGATATGGGCTGGGACCATATCTATCATATGTTCTTTTAAAGCTTCTACCCTCAAGGTCAAGAATCAAAGGGAACAATCCCCAACGAACAAGCCGATGCTACAACGACTCTGAGCCGCGACACACCAGGATCTCGTCAAAGATGTTGGGAAGACATTTGGTCCAGATGTTCACTCCCTGCCGGACTGGCTTTTCCCCACCTCGGACAATGATAAGGAAGCAGCACTAAGTGTCGACTACAGCTATGTTCTAGGGTACCGACTTCCGGCTTTCCTCCGCCAGATTGGCCAAATGTATACAGCAACGATTGAGACAATTGAATTGTGGTTCGGTGACTTCTCCAGCAACTCTGAGTTAATATATGATCTATGCGGAGATTCTCAGAGAGCATACTTCATTGCTCAGGAGGCTAAACGTTGGTATGACCATTCTCGTCCAGGCAATCTAGCTTGCTGTAAAGCTATGGCTAGTCTTCTTCGACTCCAGATTTCAACAATGTTGAGGACTACGGGTCCGACTACGACTGGGATGAACCCAATGAAGGGCACTCTATAGGCAGGGAGCAATACACCGACGACTGCGTAGTAATGCTTTTTGAAGGCATCAAGGCCCTATGCAAGGACATCGCGAGTCTCAGCGACCTGGTATATTACAACTGGTACCACGAATTCGAAGAGATAGGGCAGGCAATCATTAGGGACAAGCGCGGTGGAGCATCGTTTGATGTACGCAAGCTGTGGGAGACGCTGATCAACGAGCCGCAACCTATGGCCATTGCTATGGTCACCCCGTTCCCCCATCCCAACGGTACGCACAAGGACATGACGAAAGAGGTATTATGGAGTTTGGAGAAGTCATTGGTTCCCGACCCCCATGTGACGTTTTGCTCGCAAGTGCTGCTGTTGCTTCGGGCTACGACCGAGTGTGGCCTTTGCACAAAAGACCATTACGCGGCTTTTGCTGTCGCCTCAACTTCCTACTCCAACGTTCGTGCAGTCACTCAGATTGCCAATTGATAGAAGGCGGACTGCAAGGAACATCTGCTTAGTTTAATCTAGCTGTACTGGAAATGAACAGAAACATTGAGCTCAGTTTGCAGCATTTGCCCGCGAACCATGTTTCTTCTGCAGCGTCCTTCGCTGAGAGCATATTACCACTCCTTCTGTCCTCTGTTGTACCGCTCAGTGAGATCATAGCCCAATCTATGTACAACAGCATTGACATATAACAGACAGGCTAGGAATAGACGGTCAAACTCGAGGTTTTCTTCTCTTCGAACAGGATCATCTACATCTTGATCCAAAGCCTCGCCTCACAAACGGCAGTGGAAGCTGCCCTACACCAAGGAACATCAAAGCTTAGTATAGCCCTTTCACTACCTACCTTCTATATGTTTTCAAGCTAGGTATTGCTGTAGCGCTGCCCAGACTCCACTTCTGGGCTTGCCAAGGGTCACGGCTGCCTTCGAATAGCTCTGGGCCACACACAAGGCTACCTTGTGCATTACTCCTTGGCCTCAGCAAGCCTCAGCTACATATGATTTGTTACTAATGTGACGAGAGTGCATGTCACACGGCTAACAGCTCGGACATGATGCTTTTTCGGCCTGCCTCGATTGCTTGATGAGAAGGCTGCTCCCTCCCTCCCTGCTTTAGGACCTACTGATCCTCCCACCACTACGCAGCAACCATGACACCGAACCCCAAAATCGTCTGCGGCGCCATCGGAGCCGCCATCGGTGCCGCCACTCTCCTTTGCCCTCGAGCAGCAACAGTAAACAGTTTCCTCCACGCACTTGGGGTTGCTGGAATCAACATTTCTCAAAGGGTTCACGACAACATTACCCACGAAATCAGGATGAGTCTGGAGGCTGTCAGCCATTGGGGAGTATTAGTCATCGACGATGAGAGTGGAGAGACGTTTCAGTGGGATCTTTTGAGTGACGAGACGTGGAAGCCGTTCAAGATTGTGATCTATCGGAACACGATCACGCAGGAGCTGGCAGCGAAGTGGTCGCATTTTGTTGAGATTGGGCATACGACGAAGACTGATGAGATGATTCGACAGACAGGTCAATCTTCATCCGCTTGGCATAGAGGTTAGCAAAGAGCATCTTTATCGACTGTTGGGTTCACCCAGGGGAACGCCTGAAAATCAAGACACCTGTCTATCACCTTGTGCAAAAGAATTGCCAAACATTGGTGAAGCCATTTCTCAAACCAAGTTGCAATGTCGATGTGGATCTGCCGACGCTAGATCGAGAGGTGGAGGTCATATATCCCGGCATGACTTTCTTTCAGAAAGCCACGAGGTTGTACTTCGAATTCCTGAAGAAAATCGGGACACAGGCAGCAGATGACTTGCAATTCATCAACAGGAAGCTGTTAGAGGAAAAGCTTTAATTGATGCCACGAGTTCCCCCACAGATGATTGTCAAGTCGTGTACTGCAGGAACATAGAGGCTCTTATTAGTGATATCTTTCAATAATTCATACAGGCACTGGAATCTCGAAGGCCACGATGTCATCTTGCAGTATCAAACAAGGCGTCTGCATTATCGGAAGAGCGATAGCAATTTACAGTAACGAGCACCAATGGAATGAATTGTAGGCGAAATGGTATTTGGAGGACCCAACAGGCGCTAGGCCTTCTTGGGAGTGTGTCATAGCGCTAATTCTGAGGATGAATGTTTCTAATGTATGGAATTTCATCTCGAAACTGCGTTGGGGAGGTCGGCTTTGTTAGGGACTGCGCCAAGTTTTTGGATGGAGGTCACGTGCATTTCTTTGTAAGCGAACTTCTGATCATGATGGATATTTCATCATGGAAACCAAAGCATGATCAGAAATACGCCTGCATGTTCAGGCGTCAATTTAGAGTTGTCCCCCGGGGATTTTCTCCATTATCAATTGGCGATCAATGGCGTTATCGGTGACCATACCGAAACTTTTGCCTCACAAAGTCAGCACAAATTGCAGAAGCAACATGGACTTTCCAACCAGAGACCGCTATTACTTAGGAAGGAGCCTTCTACCATTTCCGTTCATCGAGTATAAAGTCCTTTGATGACTAGGACCCGGGCGCCGTGGTGCCACGAAACCTGCATACCTTCTGATCAAAGCCCAAGTCGACCATTGCCTGCGAAAAGCCAATGCCCACTCCTCTGCTTACGGCTCTCGACTGCGAGGGCCATGTTCACTTGATTATCGGCTCGAACCCATTGGCCAGCGCAAGGTGCGCGAAGAGCATTGAGGTGGGCGCGAAACCTAAAATTATTGCCCCCGCAGAAGCAGACGTTCACTATGTTCTGGCAAAACGCATTGAAGATGAACAGGTCGAGTGGATTAAAGAAGGGTTCGAGGATGCATATCTATCGACATTGGGAAGAGACGAAATGGAGAATGTGGTCGACGCCGTTTTTGTGACCTCTGGGGGAAAGAATGCTTCAAGTATGTTTAGCTTCGCTATTACTGATGGTTGTATGCTAACGATATATTATAGCCACGCATATCTCCAACCTATGCAGACGTATGCGAATACCAGTCAATGTCGTCGACGCTCCCAATCTCTGCACATTCACGCTCTTGTCTACACACTCAGACGGCCCTTTGCAAATCGGCATTACTACGTCTGGAAGGGGCTGTAAGCTCGCTTCACGGATACGGAGAGAAGTCGCTTCGTCTCTGCCACCCAATTTCGGTACAGCAATTGAACGACTGGGAACGGTCCGGCGGCGAATATGGGAGGAAGACCACAGAATCTACCAAGCGGAGGATGCGGTGACGGAAGTGGAAGATGATGATGCGCCAGCTCAGAGGCCTACTTTTAATCGCTTGGTATCCGAATTTGACCAAAATGCCGCAAGAACGCGCCGGATGCGATGGCTATCTCAGATCTGCGAATACTGGCCTTTGAAACGTCTTGCATCCATCACAGATGCTGATATCGATACTATACTAAGATCATACACTACTGCAAGTGATGTGGTACTGCCTGCGCTTGATGCCACAAAATTGGAGACTCCGAGGCATCCCAAGCCACAGATAATTCTCGCTGGCTCCGGCCCTGGATCCCCTTCACTTCTGACACTTGCAACCCATTGCGCAATTCAGACTGCCTCAATTATCCTTGCAGACAAGCTCGTCCCAGCTCCTGTACTCGACCTCATACCTCGCCGCACACCCGTACATATCGCGCGCAAATTTCCCGGAAATGCAGAAGCAGCACAAGAAGAACTCTTGTCCCTTGGTCTGGAAGCCCTGCAGAAAGGTCACACAGTCCTTCGACTTAAGCAAGGGGATCCATACATCTATGGCCGGGGGGCGGAAGAGTACGCCTTCTTCCGAGAGAAGGGCTACACACCAATGGTTCTCCCAGGCATCACCAGCTCTCTTTCTGCTCCTTTATTCGCTGCCATTCCAGCTACTCATCGTAGTGTGGCGGATCAAGTACTGATATGTACGGGCACGGGACGGAGAGGAGCTGCGCCTGACCCTCCGCCTTATGTCCCGACACAGACGGTGGTCTTTCTTATGGCTTTGCATCGACTATCTTCGCTGGTTGATGCGCTGACTGGGGCCTTACTTACTCCCGAGAGCGAAGAGCAATCAGCAAGACCGAAACCTTGGCCAATGGAGACACCTTGCGCAGTCATCGAACGAGCATCTTGCCCCGATCAGCGCGTCATCCGCAGTACGCTACAGCACGTCTGTGCCGCTGTAGAGGAAGAAGGAAGCAGACCACCTGGCCTGATTGTTGTCGGCTGGAGTTGCGAGGTTTTGACTGACTTGAAGGGAAAGGGCAGATGGATTGTAGAAGAAGGTTTTGCAGGCTTCCAGGCACTGGAATCTGGGGCTGATAGTCTGAGAGAGTTGGTGAAGGGCACTGGATTGGACGAGGGTTCAGGGAAGGAGAGTATGCAATCAATATCTATGGAGCAAGCGGCTTTGAGTGTCCGATGATACGACTCCTCATATATTAGCTGACCTCTTCATGGACCTTCCATAGCAGGAAGGAACATCTAGTCAAAACTTCTATTGATATGGAGAACAGTTTCATCTTCGGAAGGTAAGAGATTGGAGCATACGTCATTAAAAGAGACGAAACTCAGACGAGCCAATCAATTAGCAGCCCTACGGAGTTTCCTGCTCAAATCCGCCTCATTATCTAGCGTATTCACAAAGCTGTGGAATCCATGGCACTTTTTTCCCCCAATTTTCCCCCCATCACAGATGTACCACCAGTACCAGCTCTATAAATAGCTCTTCTGATTAATTAACCTTACATATAGAGATAGATCTAATCAAGGTAACTCTAAAGCTGTAGGAACTGGCTTAATCGAATAATTATAATAGAAGATATAAAGGGTTAAAATCATAGCTTACGCCTCACCAAACCGAGTAAGCCCACTACCTATATTTTAAGCCTTATGATTCATTTGATTGTTTCTCAATTTATTTACTTTCTAGGGCATTAGAATCGCGATTAGTTTGTTAGAAGATTTATTTGTAGAGCTGGTACTGGGTAGTATAGCTGTGGTGGGGGAGGGGAAATGCCAAGGATTCCACAGCTTCGTGACCCCGCCTGGTGCCGCCAATGATATCTTCTGCCATCTTCAACACAGCCTCCACGAGATCAATGTTTGCCAATAGTCACTACCGTGCAGAATGCTGTCCTTTGTGGCGGTAGTCCCGTGTGAAACGCCGACTATTAGTTGGAGAGAGTCTCGATGGAGGTTGAGCGCCCCCAAATGGGTTTCATGCTTGCGGCACAAGTTGATCTCCCCTAGCGAGAAGGATCCTCCTTCCAGCGCGAGGGAATAAGGCTGCAGCATGTTGCATTTGGGGTCAATGTAGTCGACATTCTTATAGGTTCCAGGAAAAAGCCAGCTGAGTGTTCGCCACCTTCGGGTTAATGTACGGCATGTCATTCAGTCTCACCTGGGGGTAAACTAGTCGGCATCCTTCGAGGTTTCAGGAAAACCCCAGCTGAATCTTCTCGTTATTCGAGTCGCATAATGAACGGCATGTCTTCCAGACTCTGGAGCTGGAGGGAGCTGAAGTTTTTGTATGCAAGCAGTGTTTTCGCTGCTTGTTACTATCTGTCGTTTCAATTACCAGACGTTTGGCAACCATTCGTTCTCAAGTTGGTGTCCGTCGTTCTTCGCTAGGTCGAAAAGAGCATGTCTTTACTAAACAGCTTGAAATTGACACTGTACTTTTCCGGTCTCTGCACATTCTGCCAGTCGCTACGAGCCTCCGGATTTACAAGCGCATCGTCATTAGGCTCTCTTTCGCCAAAAGTGTCACAGCCTGCGGTCTCTTACTCCTTGGCTCAACCACCAAATAGCTCTCGTATATCTGCGGTCGCTATTTCAACTCTGTCCTACAGCCAGAGACAGACGAACATAATTACTTCTGCCCTAACTACAGCTTCTGTCACAGCAAGAGCG
>JAABUP010010532.1_pt1 | contig 10889 bp, 10 predicted proteins | sample 5559201 | NCBI WGS metagenome assembly JAABUP01 (sample SAMN10711887, study PRJNA513373) | rock metagenome | isolation source: Antarctica rocks | place: Antarctica | reverse complement strand
GTCAAAATCCCGCTTTGTTGATTTAAGTTTTTCGAGATGGCCTGCCGTGGGGCTCCATGGTCGACATGGGCTAAGAGAGAGTTTTAGCGATAAGCCTTGACTTGATGTAGGGAAGGGACTAGGGAGAGGAGACGATGCATCCACCTCAAGGCTCAGGGAGGGTGATACTCAGTTCCTGGTCAATCCAAGTCTAGACAGCCATCTTGAACAAGTTGCTGGAGCTTTATGAAGGAGTCAACGTACAATTAAGTGTGCTCCTAGCCTGCCTGTACCGCTATGATGGATGTTAACATTCTTCTCTGGCTAATCTCCGGCGGAACCCTCACGTATTCGTATTCGATTAACCACCAATGAGCACTTTTCACCCAACTAGCTTTATTTATCGGTCGGACACAACAAAGCTGTTCTTCTCTTACTACAACAACGTCTGACTTTCATGCATGCTTGTCCAACTCTGATTTTTCTCCTGCTTTCCCACTCAAGCTGCTTTCTCTGGGAGGTGACTATCATCATGATGACACGATATCATGATACCCCCTATTTCCAGCTGAGGTGATTAACACTCTTTGAGCATACCATGACACACTGGCTACAACAGGAATTGTTTCCTTCTGATGGATAGCTCTTGTATAGTAAGCCAATCTCTCTGGAAATCCGCTGACTTGGAGTTCTCTTCACTGGCAATGAAGCTGTCATTCGATGAGACCACCTTGCTGATCCTTAGCAGATAGTCCTACACCTCCGTCAACACCACCCGGCAGCTGCCCAGCCACAGCTATACAAACCCCATTGCGCACAAAGGCTTCAGCCCAGATAGTGTCTTTGGTCTCGGCACGGTAGAGACCTCTCATCGTGACTGGCAACGCAACCTCTGAGACTAGTCGACTCATTCAGCGTCGAGCATCTTTGTAATGGACCCGAGGCCTCCATCGGTAGCCTAACAGCCCACGAGCCATGTAGCCGCACATGTTCCTACCTTTGGATGGTAACACATGCACGACTGCATGTATGGCTTCACATACAGCCCTTGGGAGCGGGCACTCCCTGGAACCTCACCTCAAGAGTGTCTCACAGGCTGGTGTAAAGAAGTATGAAGCTTATGTTGAAGTGCATCGTAAATAAATATTGTTCTGTGTCTTGCAATCATGTATCATTGAGTCTTTTCATTTTGTTCAGAACGTCATACTCGCGAATGTATACGTCTCTTGTATCTGTGCCTTTACTTGTACAATTTCTATAGAACATGTCAGCATATACTGTGCAACACTAAAGAGTTGCTGCCGCTGTGTGTCTTGCATATAAAGAGAAGGTTATAAAGGTACGACGATTTAATGTGAGTACATTTTCACTCATCCCCAACCATGACGGTACGACGATTGCGAAGCTCGAGGTCTTCAAGTTGAAGCGGCACTAGCCGCTGGTGTTTGGAAAAATATGTTGTTGGCTCAAAGTTGCCTAGCTCGAATCCAAACAATAGCCGAGCACATCGAATACCCACAACAGACGATCATCGCACTTCTTCAATCGCCAGCTGCTGACTCTATCCATCTCACAGAGCTTTCAGTACTCTTCACATTCTCATCATGTCTCCTCAATACCACCCTCAGCAACCAGATGAGCTGTCAGAAACAGAGGACTCGGCATCAGGGGCAAGTGGAGATCTCGCAGATACAACACCGTCTTACGCATATCCGCCTCCACAAGGAGAGATGGCTTTTGGCTTCAGATATCCACCTGTACCTGATCAATTCGCGTACCCACCTCTACCAAGGGACACGGCTTCTGACTTCATGTATCCACCTGTGCCTGGCCAATTCGCGTACCCGCCTCTACTAGGAGATCCAGACCGTCCGAGTCTGCCAGGTGGTATCGAGCCCCAAGATTACGTGAATACACCAATTCTTCCTCAGCACAATGACGATGACCCTACCAATTCCGAGACCCATCCACCAGTTCCAGCGACCTTCGCTATTGACCCCGCGATACTGGTCACAATCCCATCAACGACAAATCAAATGGATCAAAGCCATCGCCGTCAATCTCGCCCGTCAACACGCAGAAGAAGCACCGTCGCAAATCTCCCGGTGCAAACTCCAGACCGCTCAAATGATCAGCGTCCGAAAAAACCTAGGAGATCTGGTAGCCTCATAGATAAGGCCGTCCGTCAATTGAGTTATTGGCGCGGGTTACGGGAAACCAACGGTGTTCGCACGAATCGGGTGGGTCCTCAGGCCGGGAGCACGGTAAAAAACACTTGCTCAATATGTGGGTACACAGCAAGAAGGGTAGCCCACCTGAAAGAACATTTTCCGGCCTGCGCTTCCCACAAGGGCAACCCCAACGCGGCTTGTTGGGATGACAATGTGGCTCATAAGCGGGGTACTGAGGATTGGCAAGAGCGTGACTTTCTGCAACGCCTACGGGCGGGCGAGACCCTTAGCTCCCAAGAAGAGTCAGATTTGGCTCGTTTGAAAGACCGCAAGGTCGTAGAGTACGAAGCGAAGGTCCAGGGGCTTGAGAGCAGCAAGAACCAAGAGGAGATCGTGGAGGAGGACCGCGAAGGGGGAGAGGAAGGACAAGATGAGCCAATCCGCCCTCGCAAGAAGGCAAGAAAGGTCGCACCAGAAGCAGAAACGGGTGTCGAGCAGCAGGAGGCAGGGACTGAGGGAGGACCTCTGGAGGGAGGACTTACTGGGTTCTTTATTCCACCAGGCCCTGATCAAAGACCTCACTCATTCGAAGAAATGGAGAGAGTCCTGGGTCTGGCAAGCGCGAGGAGCGAGGCACCAAGCGATCGGACCGAAGGACCATCATCACTGCAGGCTGAAAACCCAGCAGCCCAGCAACAAGATCGACCTCGTCGCCGTCGTCGCCCCGAAGAATGGGTTTACTCATCCCCTAAGGTCGATGAAGGTGAGGAGAACGAAGATGATGGAGTGATGGTCGGCGGGATCCGACGGAAGCGCCGTCAGCGAAAGTAGGGAGTCTGGGGGTATTTCCCTTTTCCTTTCATACGACTTTCTTGTCTTTCCCTTTCTTTCGAATTAATAAGGATGATGCGGCATGGATGGATGGATATTGAGGGATTTGCGCCCTGGACAGCAGGGTAATTAAGGGACCTGGCCTAGATTAGGCAGTACGGAGGATGACCACGGTTTTCGTTGTCTGAGAGGGGAGCTACAGCTTAATTTTCTTTCTTTTCGAGGTCTACCAGGAGCGAATGGATTGATTTCCGGGGATCAGACCCATTCGCGTGCTCTTTGATGGATGGCTTTCCTGAAACCACCATAATTGCAACGCCTGACATGCCGAGAACGCATCCAAAGCTTACTTTGCGAGATCCCTCTATCGAGCTCCGTGTGTGACAATCACCAATGCTCCATACTTACGCTATGACCACACGATTTGGCCGACGGAAGGCCCATGAAACCGGGCGAACAGGATTAGATGGAGAATGCTTTCACATCAAGAAAAGACAGACTAAAGTCAAACGGTCAGAGTTTCCGCCAAAGCACTTTAGCTCACTGGTAATGCTACGAAGGTATGTCCAGCCTAGAATACAGAGCCAGAGGTTGAATGTATGGTGCTCGATTTCCACGGAAGTAGCAGATTGGTTCAATACAAGCTGCTGACTAAGGCGGCTGCAAATCTGGTGATCGCTCCTGCCGACCATCTCTCACTGACAGGACGGATTGGCTTCGCTTAGAAACAACATCGGTCCTCTCATCGTGCAATGGCTTCGCTGTTCTCTCCCTGCCAGACCTCCTCCATCGGTCACAAGAGATCCAAAGGATGCTGGAGCTACGCGCCACTCTTCTCCCCAGCCCAATGAGTGGAACCTCCGCCACAGACACACCTTCAACAGCGATGATGCAGCCCTACGTGTCAGTATAGAGGGGCCGCGCCATGGGGTTGGAACGAGGATACCGCTTGGTGGGCTCTACAAGCCGCTACCCTTGTGAGGACGGTATTTAGTGCAATGGAAGAGATGGACAAGCGGGCATTGCAACAGCTATGGATTCATGTCACACGGTCTGGTTGAATGGTGGCATTCCTTCCGAACACTACGCCCTTCCTCTGTGCTTGAGTCGTGGCGAGCATTGGCACTCGGCCTGGGTGGACTCTCACTTCAGCACTCATGCCATCATTTTGACGGGTCTTCCGCACCATGACAAAATCTATTGGGGCATAGATTCTCGAATGGGCAAATCAGTGCTTGGTCAAAAGAATAAGGACATGCTTTTGTCAAAAGAAGCGAGCTTCTGGAGATTCTGGATCAGGGGTTGACTGGCGATCGAGCCAAGTGAGCGGTGAGCAACGGTGTAGGTCTGATGGTAGAATATATTGATCAATGCCCAAGGTACATTGCCAGTCCTCTAGAAATCTAGTGTGACTTACTCATCCTGACGTTCGCTAAAACCTATTTTGGGAGACTGGATACACTGACAAAGTGGGTAAACAACTTGTGTATTACTCGATGCGTCATCCGTGAGGGATTAGCAAGCTGTCTTCGTTCTTCATTCTATTACCCAAGCGAGCACGGAGTGAATGACCATCTTTTCCCTCAGTCGCTCCTGCGCCCGAAAGCGCAATCTTCTACCTCTTCTGTTTCTCTTCCTCTACTCCGCCTGCCTGGAGCCTCGTTTCAATTCTCACTCCACCATCGGCCAGAAGCAAGCCACGAAATCAACGCTTTTCTCATAATCCACACGCCGCAGAGAGGGATCTCTTAGCTTCCGTTTACGAATACTCAAAGCTCCTCTTCTCAACCAAATCTGGATCTTCTCAATCCGATCACCGCTCGATCATTTACTTTACTCTCGGTTTGAGTCAAGCTTGACCTCGACCTTGGAATAGTCTCAAAGCTCTCTCGTCTTTACGAAATTAATTGCAGACCACACCTTCGCATGACGAATGATCTCACTTCCCTTGGAACTCTCAGTAATGTTCAGCATTTGATCTTTTCAACTCCTTCCTGATCTACCTCAGCGCTGCTAGCATTCAAACTTCAAACATCATTTGCGCTTCCGAATTCGTATCATCACTGAGGGCTCAGCGTCTGGTTCATCGTTGACACAAGCCGTCACGTGAAAGCCGGACTCTCTGCAACTTGTAAGTCAGACTCGCAATCTTTATCAATCTGATCTCTACCGAAAGTGTTCCGCCTCAAGAAATTCAAACTGACCTTACATTTTCCAGACAAGACCCAATGAATACATGCTACTAGACGTCAGACTTAGATCACTGTCACTGGCACACTCGCAGCTCGTTCCTTTCGTTAGCCATGCCGAAGCATATTGACGCCGCCAATGCCGGCAACACTATCCATTACATGGGAACATACAAATCAATGACACCCGCAACAAAGAGCAAAATCGCCAAAAGCCCCAAGCTGAAAACATTCTTGCTAGCGCTGGTCGATCATGATCCCATCACTTTGGAAATGACACTGAAAGTAGTGATGAGAAAATGTACACGGCTGCACAAGCGAGCTATTGCCGCTAAGAAGAAAGTGCAAAAGCGAAAGCAGATTGGAGAATGTGCACCGCCAACCAGGAGAGCCAAATTTGCGCGCTTCCATATGACACCATCAACGGTCCCTCATACTGCGGGAATCACTGCTAAGGTAAACTTCCAATGTTCGATATCAATTCATCTAAAACATACTAATTCTAGTTGAAGGGAATTACTAAGAACGGCGAGCAGCCAAGCGGGCCAGCGAAAGATGACGATCCCCCAGACACGTTCAAACATGATAGCGAGGGATTAGTACCCAAACTAGAGCCAGAAGATATGCCGGATTCAGGCTGGAAAGATTTAAGTGCTGCTCAAGTTTCTCTCTCAAAAGATCGTGCGCTCGCGAATGACAAGTACCGGATCGAGGTCGGCCTTACCAGGCGTACGTCGTCCGTTATTGACAACATCAAGGACCAATGCCTTGATCTTCCTTGCCGACCGATACGCATCGAGCGTAAAAAGAAAGAATTACAGGATATCCTCGATATCTGTAGCACCCTAGATTTCGACCGGGCAAGGTGTATGCTCGTGGAGTTTCTAGACAATCGACTCGAGCTTCCTGGTGGGGGAATAGGGAGGCCCCCGAAATGGATCGACATCTCCAAACCTTATGAAATCTTCGATGCGTTACAAATGATTAAAGCTAACGGCATGGATGCTAAGATGCACCGCGCCTATGGTCAGATGCGGCTTTGTGAGTCAGTGGACGCGAAAGCCTCGGATAGGACAGCCTTGTCAAAAATGAAAGGGAACGGCAGCCATATTGCAGCTCACCTCGTTGTACTCGAGAAGCTGGCAAAAGACCATGCTGGTCCCATGGCGGAGAAAGAGCGAAGTCAGTTGTGCAGCAATTATCGCTCTGAATATTATGCTGGTAAGAGGTGGCTGGAGATGGCTAAAGGATTCGGGGGTACTGGAATTGCTTTGGTATTTCTGTGTGCAGGTAATTTTTGCGACGATTTCCCGATGCTTGTTTGGTTGTTGACGAATTGTAGGAATTGGCAACTGGTATATTGCGCAGTCTTGGACCGACTACCAGCGGTCTTGCCTGCTCCACATTTCCAATGATCTCCACAGCATGAAGCAGCTGGTGGAAGCCCTAGGAGACAATGCTCTCGAGCGCTACTGCACTTCTGGACACCTGGACGAAGAGACCGTTGCGAAGATTGAGGGCGTTGCAGGCTGCCTAGCATTCGACGCTGATGAGGACGAACCGGAGGATGACGATATGTCCGATGGCAATGGAGATGAAGGTGCCGATGGCTCTGACGGCGATGACTTCCAAATTACTGACGAGAATGCGAGCGAGCCGGACGAGTAAAGAACCTCTGAATGATGGCGCGTGGATTCTTCGCGTGGCAGATGAGCCTTGGCTTGCTTGATTGGATGACCTTCATTGGAAGGTTTAGGCTTGGATTTAATGAGGGACGAGATATGACCACTTTCTTTCTGCACTTTCACCCACGGACTTCAGTGCTGAATTCAAAGACCCTGGAAATCAAATTTGGCGCCAATGTGCTGTGGCATCTGTGCCATGAAGCGGTGCCACCAGCAGATCCCCCTATTTGAAAAATGGCATAGCATAGATGATAGTGAAACTCTAGCGAGCAAAAAAAAATCTTTCATACAGTTTGCTTCAACTAAAATTCCCAGACTGCAGCTCTTACAATCATCAAATACCACCCTCGATCTCGGTCTCTGTGACACGAGGTAAAAATCAACGACACAAATTTCCTCTCTCCATTACTTCTTTGACAGCCGAAAGCTCGACATCAGCTAGGCTAGTACTTGAATGGCAAGGTTTGCTGTATCCAATTGCGGAAAGTAACAATGGATCGAAGTTGTGAGGCAGGAATGCAAGCGCGGCATTGAGTTACGGCCCTCAGACATCCCAGTCCCTTACACCGTGCCTTGTTGCTTTTGTATACAATCTCGTGTCTTCATGGTAGACAAATAAACACGAATTGTGATCTCATATTGTACAGGCTCGGGTTTTGGTGCGAATGGCAGATGGATGCTGTTTCAATCGAGGACTTGTGCCTATTTTAAATATTTTCATCTATTTCCACACCCATGTAGATGGTATTGTAAGTCCATTTACACTACCAGCTGGATAGCACCTCAACTCTATTCACACCATCGAAACAGACAGACACAATCGTCCGTCCCATTTTCACCCAATGGAGGGGTTTCCTAACCCAAGCCGCCTCCCGACTATTTTGAACGCCTTCGTCCTTATTGCGCCGCCTTCTTGCGGAACGCCTTCGTGGTGTGCACTCGTCTATTGTTGCTGGTGGTATTGTTGGAGCTGCACGACCCCATGTGCTATGATGGCGAAGAGCCAACCAGCTGAAGAACCGTGTTCTTCCGCCTAAAATCAGGCCGCTGGGATCGAGAGCCCGTCAGTGCACCTCTCGACAAAGAATAAGTCAAAAATAACCTTGCCCTGGGCCATAATCCGTCATTTCACCGGGGCAGCTGGCGTGTTGGGTTATGGGCCATATGGTAGACCTTTTTCGGGTATCCTTCTCATGCCCTTTCTTCTTTTCCCGACGGGTCCTGCGTGAGGGGCCACCCTCGACCCTTGGCACTCTCCAAATCATCAACAGCCGTGACATCGCTATCATTCCTCTTCTTCCCTATCCCCATATCTTCCAATCCATAATCCTCAGACAAGCCTCTGGTCGTACCGGTACCAGACCCATATTCCGCGGTCGAGACCCCATTTTTGTTCGGCTTCGTTTTCTTCGTGCTGTCGCCAAAGATAGAGTAGTTAAGATGACGGTCCTGTGGTCGGAGAGGGGAGGAGTCGCCTTTGGTGAGAAATGGGAGGTGACGCCGAATGAAGGGGCGGAGAACCATGAGCGAGCCGCAGATTACGGTCAAGTTAGTTTCGACGACACCTAAGGTTGTGGGGATGGGAACTTCGCGGGAGGTGTCGAGGGTGTCGAGGAGGCGAGCAACGAAATAAATGCGGACGGCGCTAAGGATGCAGGTTCTGGGAATGTTCTATGTGAGCCGATTGCGGCGCAATGGAGTTGAGGTCCAAGAAGCAGGGAGAACTTACGAAGAGCCGGCAGCAAAGATGCTCCAAATCAGGAATTTTTGGTTGTAGCTTACGTGAAGTTTGACGAGCATGGGTATCGGGATAAGAAGTACAAGGAAATCGGTGACGACGTTCAGGATGCCGTTAGCTAGATAGAGATTGGAGACGCGGACGCAGGTGCCTTGGAGCAGAGGGTTCCAGAACTTGGCAATCGGTCGACATTCAAAGATGAGAGAAAAGCAAAGGGCAACCATAAAGCCGATGGTGATGAAGAGAACTGCAAAGACTGCCCAGCGAAATTTCCGATCGGGGTTGATGCGAAGGTAGAAGATCAGGATCGCGACTTTGGCCAGACCAGCGGCAGGGATATACAAGATTACCGAAGCTGCAGCCCACTGCGAGATATGTGAATTTAGGATTGTCGGAATTCCCAATTGGTCATACCTTGCTATATATCAAGAATGTGTCATAAGGGATATCCCACATGTGTCTCCCATTGCCGTTATTTTGCTGTACTGATCATGCTGTCAACGAGGATACCCTAACATGGGCAAAGGAGCACACACTCAAAGGGATCGCAGTAGAGAGTACAGTGAAAATCTGGGATTCCGGAACGAATGTTAGATGAATGGTTATGCTGCTCTGCAAAGAAGCTGTCTCACCCATGCAGCAATGATAACATCTGGAATACATCAGCTCGGCTCTCCATCTTCCTGCATACGTGACTTACAATCTTCTGCACCGAAGATCTTTATAATTCGGGCTTTCGTATATATTCGTAATAGCAAGCAGATGGTGGAAAGGCTCAAAAACACAGCGCTGGCGGGAACAATGCCCGCTGAAATGTAACTTGGATTGGTGAAGTTGGGAGCAACGCCTGGAGGAGGCGGAAATACTCCCTGAACAGGTTGGTCGCCTGCCATATTCGTCATATAATATCTTATGTGGGAAGTTGAAAGTTGAAAGGATATACGCAAGGCTCTCTGATAAAGAATGCAAGGACCAGACGAAATGAATCCGGACTACAGCGCCATATGAATGATTCAAATCAGTATGTTGAATATGAAATTCCTTGAAGGAAATCAGGAGAAGACGTTGGTTAGGGACATGCTTGGTCGTGTGTGATGATTGTGTATCGCGTTGAGATGAAAGCTGCTAGGGCTGCATTGGTCCCAGTTGGGGTGCACTCGCGGGGCTGGCGCCCTCTCCGGGGACTAAGTTTGACAGTCAGTGGCGCCGATCGTCGCATGGTCAGCCTCCAGTTAGAGTAAAGGCTGGGATATAGGTCGAAAATAGCGTGGGTAGACCCTGGCAGATGGTCTTTTAGCGGTGTCATCGTTCTGTGCTAGCCGGGACAAGGGCATAGTGACTTGAGCGAATGTGGAGGAAGTTGTTGAGCACTTACGATGAGCATCGATTGCAGCTGGATTTGTACGAGCTAAGAAACGACCTCTCTTTGATCCGCTGAGAACTTGAGTACCATCACAGCTTATGCATCTTATGGCTTGTCCATGGTACCTCATGTCCATCTTACTCAATGATCCTGGTCGGCAAACGACCACACGTTAATATTTAGAGATTTGGAACCAACCATCATCAGATTTTTAAGCGATGCATGTGGCGCTTTCGCTAAGCTTGACGTGGTAAGAAGTGGTGCTGGAGCTGGCTCCTTCAAGGATATCCAAGTACGGGTGGCTGGGACGGCACTTGCGGCTTCCAGCTCCCCGGCGCGCTCCCCGGAACAGAATCCAATTGGTTTGGGTGTTCACCAAGAAGGGCACCGTCGTTGCAACATATTAATATCACCGTAATTGCGATCGTCATCGTTGGGCACTTGTATCGATGGACACTAAGAGCAGGCCCGAGGGCCCCTAGCTGAATGGTGCGTGAGGGACCTCATGCTTGTAAAGCGAAGATGGCACAAGTCCCGGATAGTGAATTGTGTGTAAGGTCATCGCTTACTCCATTCACAATCATCTCTGTATGCCGTCATATTGATATGTACATTGCATGCTCTTGGGAACGTCGAACATGCCGTTCATCGTCGGCGTTGTATGTACGTTCAGGTTCAAAGGAACCACCATCTAAGGACCCGCCGACTGGCGGTCCCCTACATGCCACTGCGTTGTTGCTCTCATGGCAAACCTATAGGGGTCCCTTTGCCGGCGTTGGCAAGCTTGAAGCCTCCGGGAACGAGTCTTTGAAAGACCTGTCCGGGATCATACTTCTGAGATGCGGCTTTGATCTTTGAGAGTGCTGTCTTTCCGTATCCGCCCAGGGGATCTTGGTCTTGGAACGCATAGTTGATGTACTGGAAATCCTTCAG
>JAABUP010010531.1_pt1 | contig 10890 bp, 13 predicted proteins | sample 5559201 | NCBI WGS metagenome assembly JAABUP01 (sample SAMN10711887, study PRJNA513373) | rock metagenome | isolation source: Antarctica rocks | place: Antarctica | reverse complement strand
TGGATGCCATGGTCTGCGGGTAGACACAGGCCGCTGGGCAGACGGTGTTCACCTAGATAGGACAGACAGGCTGTGTCTAGTGTGCAAGTCATTGGATTGTGTGGAGGACGAGCAGCACTTTGTTTTTAATTGCCCAGCGTACCGCCACATCAGGTCACAGCATTTGGACCTCCTGCAGCACTGTGGTACTATTGCAGACTTTATGATTTTGTGTGAACAAAATGCATGTGGTGGTTTCCTTAGGGAATGCTTTGCATGTAGGAAGCAAATCTTGTCTGTATGAATTCACTGGTCTGAACTTCTTGTCTATTGGGTCCCAGTTGCCCCCCAGGACATTAAATATATTGATTGATTGATTGATAATTCCGACATGGAGGAGTCAAAGTCCTCTACGCCGGCGCGGCTTTATATTGGGCCACCGCATGAGGCTCATTATAAAATTCGCCAGCATCAATATTTATTCTTTAGCCCAATTTAAGACCGCCCCGGCGTATAATAAACTTTACAGCGCATTCCCGAGGAACCATGTTTGAGCAGGAGCTCGTGCATCACGCCTGAGGGTGCAATGAGGTGCTTGTGATGCAGTGTGTGAGAGTATTGGGATAGGCTTCTGTGTCTGGCTGTGCTTCTGAGCTGTGAACTTGAAAGCTCAGAGTCCTTGCAGGCTCTCCTTGCAGTGGCTATGCTTACGCAGAGTCAGCAGCTGTATGGCTTGACTCGCCATCAGGCTGCCTCTGCAAGGGCAAGGCTGGCCTCTGCATCAGCAGTTGGGACCTCCAATACAGCCTCAGTGTCAACTGACAAGCTCAATTCGCAGGAAGGCTGCTTACGACACAGGTCCTGAGAATTGGGCCTTCCAGCAAGCAAAAGATCAGCAACATGTCAGGAGCAGCTCAGCCAGCAGCGGCTCCATCGAGCACAAAGCAGAGCCATACTGGACAGAGTGGATTGGCACGCGAGTCCCTTGTTGCTGCGTTGATGCATTTTCTGCAATCTCTACATGTGACAAGCATGCGCACACATACTATGTGGGAAACCATGCCTTAATGCCCCACATGTCAATGTTGCGATTGCAGCCAGCACGCAACATGGTGGAAGTGCTGCAAGGTGCTCTATACAGAGTGCAGTTGCATGGACAGCAAGCTATACACAAGCACTGTGTGTTGAGTTCAGTGTGTTCTTATCTGATTGCTGATTGTTTGTGGTGGTTTTTTTTTTCCTTCCAGGCATGTGTCAGTCAGTGACTACTCCAGCTACGACCGTCTGTTGCTGGAGTGAAACATAGGCATATTGCGAATTGATGGGATGAAGCGTATGGTCCCAATCGCTGGGTTGCAGCGGGATAAGGCAGAGAGGAAGCAAGTAGAAGGCTCTGCACATGAGGGGTGGAGAGTATGGCACAGGTATAAACAGATACACAACAGGAAGGTCATCATCTACAGTATGCTGGGTGCCCATCAAAGGCCATTGTCAGGATGCGAATAGCTTCATGCAAGAGTACCACCGTACAGCTGAAAATGCTATCAAAGACCGCCAAGGCAAGAGAAGGCCAAGAGCTTGCTGCATAGCGAGTCTGCTGAAAGCTCTGACAGAGCTGTTGAGAAGCAGTGGGGTCCACAGGTTGAGTTTGAGCAGAGTGTGTTGCAGTGGAAGCACACTGCTCGTGCAATACAGCATGCAGCAAGCAAGCAATTGCAAAACAGTAATAGAGTTGAGTAGCTGCTTTTTGTGTCTGATTAAGTTTGAGCCCTTTTCATTACATTGTCTTGTCTGCTTCTGGACACTGCCATGTTTTGAATGGTCTGATGCCATCATGGACGCCATCAATGATTGCTCTGGTCTGCAAGCATGTTACCATGTTGTTGCAATGATTATGCACACTCACATTCTCCTGTCGCTCGTATCTCTGTTGCCCTCAGCCAAGAAACACCTAGTGTGAAGCTCCTTGTGTTCTCGTTGGAGCCTTTAGTGTAGGTCAGCTCGTGAAAGTTCTCAAAGAACCTCTGTCATGTGTGAAGCATGAGTTTTGGTGCATCTTCCAATCCAATACAAAATGGCGGGCTGCATATGTAGGAGCAGACAGGCTAGCCCTGCGTCTCAGCAGACAATTGGGTACCTTTCCAATGTAGCCAGCAGGTGTGGAACATTTGGTGAAAGGTTAATGAGTCGATCTGGAAGCTGCAGTGTTGCTAAATCAGGACAATGTATGAGATCTGGACGCTGCAAGTGATTCTCATCATAACGCAACATGCATCCGTTACTTGCAATTGCTGCTACTAAGATGCAAACAACTGTTACACAGAACGTCAATTTTTAAATATTGTGTTGATGCGGGACAGTGTAACACAGTTGGAACACCCTCAGAATCTTGCTGACAGTCAGGGGCAATAATGTCCAGTTTGTCATGCTAGTCTAGTAGCATTGCTTCTGCATGTTAACAACGTTGTGTTAGGCACTGCCTGACTGCTTCATGTGCAGAGCTCTTCTGCATTGTCCTGTCGCAGACTCTCAGGACACATGGATTTGATGCATGAAAGACTGCATGCCATACATGTACATGTGTGCTGCCTGCGGCACTGCCGCCCTGAGCTGGGTCTTGGAACCGGTCTTGGAACGTTCATCTTGGCTGCATCGACAGCATACCCAAACAACTTTGTTTCATCAACGTTGCTGGTCATGTGGGAGCGACATCACTGAACGGACCTTGGCTGCGGTCACCATCGGGGTGACTCCTGTTTTGTCCATCGGCCGTCTGACATGCTCCTGTCGCCCAGCAGCTGCAGTCGTCTGCTGCTAGTTGCGCTTCTTTCTGTTTTCCAGACCTCTGTAGCCCCAACACTGACATTAATACCAGCCTTTCCAGAAGGCTGTCCGTACATAGCTGAAAATTGTACGCGGCTGGAGCTCCTGCCCGTTCAGCGGACCGACTCATGCCACCAGAATATTGCAACAGGCTTCGCTCAGGAAATTGCTGCAGCCGATGACGCCCAGGTGTGCCATTGCTGCATTGCCTTTCTGCGCCACTGCTCTACATATCAGCCCTCAAAGAGTCCAGTGACTGTGTCTGCAACAATCTGGTCTATTTTGCGCTGTAGGGTGTTGACCTGGTCTTTTATGGTAAGACCCACTCAAAACTTGAGTAGGTACCTCTTGCTTGACAGTGCACTAGGAGTGTACAAAGCTTTGTATTGGCTAACACATCCTCCCAGTGCTTGTGTACATGACACATTGGCCAAGGGCTGGGTCCTTTGAAGGTTTCCATGTGCGCCTTATCTGCTAATGTTACCCACACAAAATTCACACATTGTGCTGTGACAGGTGACAGCATTACCAAGCAATGGCGTGAGGTGCAGCCTCAAGTCAATGGTACACCAGAGGTGTTCACAACCTATTTTGGCCAGTATGCAGCAGCAATCCTAGGTGTAGGAGGTGCGCCACGCTTCATTGCTGCAGCATCGATTGTGATGGTAGTACTGCAAGATTGGCATGCCATGTCTCATGTGCAATCTGACTGTTTAGGGCCATTGTTGACGGTCAATAGCTTTGCAGGAGATCTCTGTCTGGGACGGCATGAGAGCAAACTTTGCATGAGGCTGCATTGCCTCAAGCATGCTGGGCACCGTACTTGCAACACTTTCAAGTAAAGTGCAGCCCGTGTTTGCTTAGCAAAGCGCCTTATGTATGACCAGCAAATCACAGAGTCTGTTTGACAGTTGACCTGCAACAGCTTCCTCACATGCACATTCCCTGCTCTCATGAGTGGTCACTGATGTTACACACATGCTGCGTACATGCACATGCTGATCATGACGCCAGACCTGAACATGAGAAGAAATCGTGATCACTGTTGTTTTCACCTGCAGAAGACCAAACATCCAACCTGCTGTGGAGACAACAGCATGGTGAGGTCTTCCTGAAGCACCCGCCTCAAGTGATTATTGTCCTGATTGGCACCAATGACTTGGGAGCTGCTGCCAGCTGCAATGTGGGCGAGCCAGGAGCTACCACAGCAGCCAATGGAACTGCATCTCGGTATGTGATCTTTCTACCCAAATGGGGAAAAAAGCAAATGGAAAGAAAAGCAAAGACAAGAAAAGGCTACGGCTTTCGGCATTAATTTGGGAAAAGCCCGAGGGTGAGGCTTATTGGACTTGCCTGTGGGGTACTACTAAGTGGGAGATGAGGGTACTACTCTATTTATCACCCAAATGGTTGGAAGGCCAAGGAAGCTTGGGCCCAAGCTGGACAAACCTTTTCTACATTGAGTTGCTTGATGGTGTTGCCTTTTTTGTCTTGGCAGTGAGCAACAAGGCCAGTTGCACAGGCATCTACAGTTGCCCATAATGTATGCAGATTTGTGTGGCCACAGCTGCAGTCAACTTAGCACTGGAGCTGCATCTGGCTTTCTGGTGTTGCATTGAAGGTGATCTCATTACATGACCACAGGAATTTCACTGTCAGCTGCAATGTGGGCAGAAGTAAAGTTTCAGTAACATCAGTGAGAGTGTATGCTGGTGTTGCTGCCCTGTCTGCTGTATATTGCCTGCCCTAGAATGGCCTGTCAGCATCAACAACATGTAGATGTGCGCTGCATTGATGGCAAAATGTGGCTCCTCTGATAGCAAACAGAAACATCAGCTGTAATGTGGCCAACTTGGCAGCTAACACCACCAAGCAATGGCCTTATTACCCTAGGTCCTTATACAGTCAAACTCCCAACACCCAGCAGGCAGCAGCCCTGTTGCAGGAAATGCAGACAGGAAACTGGATGCATGTTTGGGGACTCAACTCTGTTGTTGCTGCCTGTTATTGCACTCAAGCGCAATGATGAGCAGTCTGTGTCATATGCAGCACTGAGAACATTGTGACATATCTTCAGCAGGTGAACAGTCTGTGTCGCGTGCAGCATTGAAGACATTGTGACATATCTTCAGCAGGTGAACCCCAACACCACAATTGTGCTTATGGGGATTCTGCCATGGGGTCTTGTTGACCAAGGAGGCACATACTTATGGCCAAATGAATACACTCAAGGCATTTTGACTGTCAACAGCCTGATCCAGGAGTTTGCATCGGGACTAAGCAATGTCCACTACATTGACTGTGGACACCAGCTCTTTCCCACAGGCCAGGTAAGAGGCTTGTCATTCTAATTCTGCTGTTTGACTCTCATGCATCTACCAGGTTTGGCTATTCATCATTTGACAGTTCCTCCTGGTAGGCTGCAAGGCATGCTTAGGTAGGTACATCCATACCAAATGAGCCATCTCTGAATGATTTCACATTACTGTAGCAAGCTCTATTGCACTTGCTACCTCAATGTTATGCATTTGTGCACCGTAAGTAAGCTGTCAAGAAGTGTCACCCAATTGATGCTGTTTGCACCTGTCACCACTGATGAAAACAGTACTCCACATATACACATGTCACAGAGTAGCACACTTCAGTTGCCATGTCGTAATTGTTATGCTAGCCATATTTGGAACTGCAGATATTGGAGTCTGTTGCACCGGATGGCCTTCACCCAAACTCTGAGGGAATGGGTCGCTTGGCAGCGTGTATAACTCCACTGGTATACCAACATGCAAAGGAAGCTTCAATGGCAGCTGTTGCTCAGGCTGGATGAAGTATGGGGGAGACAAGACCATTTGCTACAACAGCTTCCCATACTGTAGAAGCTCTTTATGACCCTGCTTCTTACATTACATTTTGTCACTAGAGCTATGATGAGTCGTTATCGTGGCACAAGGTCAACACAATGGTGCAAGCTCAGCTGTATTGACGTTTCTGGTTGTTTTAGTGCAGTTGCTGCTGTAGCAGGTGTTTTCCTTTAAACAGCTTTTACTTTAGCTCAACGTCGGGCCATTCTCTAAAGGTCATCCGACTCCTGGGGCAATAGGTTTCCATACAGAGACAATTGACTTCATAGGTAGGCACAGGCAGGCTAGCCCTGCAGGCAATCAGGCACATTTCCAATGCCTGCAGGTGTGGAATGTCTGAAGTAAGATCACTCAATGATTCAACCTGGAGTGAGTGCAGTATTTGGCCTGCTACATATGTGCATCCAGCACTTGCAATTGTTGCCACCAGGATTAGGGCCCCACAACCGTCTGAACAGTACCCCCTTGTATACCGTCAGTACCTGGCTGAGTGCTTGCCCCGGGAACCTTGTGTACTGTAGTGTCTCACCGGCGACATTTAGCCTTGTTGCTGCACAATGTGGCCAGCCAGGCTTGCAATGGTAAAGACCACCCTTTTGCTGCTGGTCCGTACAGTGCTGCACCAAGCACCTCAGAACAGCTGTATCCCATTGTGTGCAGCCTGATGTTACGCCTGTCAGGGTCCTGACACCAATAAGCTTCTCAAGCTACTGTACAGAAGCCCTGGCTTCGAAGTTGCAACCTTGTGGTTCTTTTCCCCCTGCTGCTTGTTTGTGCTTGTCACTGAAGAGACTGAGAACATGCTGGCAAGACCCCATCATCACAGCGGTTGCATGCAGTAGTGGCATGTTCTGGAGATGTATCTGAAAAGAACATAAGTGCGCCTCTGCCTTTAAACAACATGCATGCGGTGCATTGTCAATTGCAAGCATGATATGCTGTACACAATAATAGCAACAACCCACAGCTCCAGCCTGCCCCCTGGTTGAGCCCAATCCAGTTAGACTTCCCTGATCGGACGAGAAGGGGTAAGTTCTGGATGGTATGGCATGCAACGTGAGTTGAATTACCTTGTTGTAACCCAACCCAGGAGTGCCAACAGCAGTCCTGTGCAGGCAGCCCATCACAGGCAGGTGTGTGAGACAGTGCACACCAGCTGGTGAGCAGTAGGTGCAGCAGCAACAGTAGCACAGGGTCTTTGCAGCAGCACGCGGACTGTTGCACGGTATTCCTTGCCATCACAACAGTGCAATGCCCAGGACTGCATTTTGGTCTTGTGTTTATGACTAATGCATGCATAGCTTCAGGATTCACGATCCCGACAAGCTGTCCGCCCCTGCAACGTCAACGCTTTGCCTGTTGCAGGTCCGTAGCACCCCACTTGTTTACATCAGTACACAGCTGCTATGGCGATTGCAGCTGGCGTTGAGGGGCAACAACAAGAATCAAGGTTACCCACCCCTGCGCTTGCACCCGCTGAGCCTGCAGGTGCTTCTACGCGTCCGATATCAATTTGACGCTTTTCACGTTGCTGAAAGTGTGCTGAAGCGGGAGTGCTGCATAGGCTTGCAATATGAGCGTTTGGGTGCCAGTGATGGTGCTGATCAAGAAGAACTGTCGCGGTCAGGTACGCTGAACTCGAAACCAATGCCTCTGTCTTAACACAATTGCCTGTTATCTTGTGCCGCTACCCCATCTTCCATGTGGGTTTGAGTTGTTTGAGTCAGTCCAAGGGCGCTGACTTTCACCTGGCAAGTTGTACATTCCTATGAGTAGCTCCATTTGCTGCTGAGGAACCGTGTGGTGCCTTGTCAAGCTTTCTGTCTGTCAGACTGTGACACCTGATGCTTCTCAGATGCAGCGGGCTCAGGTCAAAGTGTCTGTTCTGAAGACTCCTGGACCACTGATGATGAGGCCTCAGAAGCTGTAAATGGCAATCAGATGTGGTCAATGTCATTTGAGTGGCAGGATGGGCATGCAGAAGACACCTTAGAGGCAACTGCTCAATTTGAAGAGACCACCGACTTTTCAGAACACGCATTTGACCCAACTTCAGAGCAAAGCAGTGGCGCTGCATCAAGCTCTGCATGCCTCAATGGTGATGCAGCAGAACCAAGTCCTGCAGATATTGACTGGGTACAGCCTTGGAATCAGACTGACACTGCCGTGACGGAGTCTTCGTGTCATACTCACAATGACAGCGCATCTGCACACCCAAGCAGCGCAAAGCAGAAACCAAAGTCTCAGCCTATGAGTGAGGAGCACAAGACTGCCATCTTGGGTGAGGACATTTCTTCACATGCTAGCATGCTCATGACATGCGCAGCTATCTGTTCTATTTCTTCATGTGACATTGTAATTGCCGTACCAAGTTGCACAAAGCTTCATGGCCAGTACACTTGCTGACCACAAGCTTGAGCTATGTAGGTGCCATGAAGAATGTCAAGATTGATTATGTCCCCAGATGGGCAATGTATATGGAAGAGACACGCTGGCTGAATTCCATCAAAGCAAAAGCAGCAAAGGTAGCCAAAGCTTTATTGCTATTCTTCAAACCTTGTCATGTCCTGCTGATGTGCTCATGCTGTCTGGCAGCATTCCCATAGCATGTGTTGTGTCTGCAACATTCTGTTGTGTCAGGGCCCACAGCAGCACCGTGAGCACACAGATTTGCCGCAATTCTTACCATAAACTGAAGCCTGATGGCCTGTCCAGCGTCAAATGGTGGAAGCAGAATTTTAAAATGTAAGTGTTCAGGGTTAGTTTGGCTTTGCAGGGGTCTCAATCCAAGTAACTCAGCCTATGGCATCTGGGCTTGTTGCTAAGCTGGACTTGCGCCTGTAAACGGGCTTGAGTCCTGTATTTGGTGCTGACACTGTATGTCTGTGCGTGTAAAGCAAAGTCTGAAGCGTCATTGCATTAGATTGTGTGTGAGGAAATCATGCCTGAGTGTGCAGTGTACTGTGCTGCAACAGTCACACATTACAAGTGGACCTTCTGCTCTATTCGTCGTGTTCTAGCAAAAATATGAAAGCAGTGTAAAACTGTCAATGACTGCAACAGCTGTCAGGTTGTCGGCCTTGCACAGAAGTACATCAAGTTGAACCTCCTCGGGGGTCAAGGGAGCTTGATGAAATCGAGCCACAAGAAATCAACATATCATGAACAGGCATTGCACCATGCTTGGCAAATGATGACATCACCAGAAACCTATTTCTGAATCCAACAACTCGAGAACTACACTGTGAGCAGACACAAACTAGGATGGACAGGTCACACCTAGTACTCATATCTAGTACTGTGACTTGTCCTCGCTGGTCTCCTCGCCATAATTGCCCTCAAATACAGCAGCCACCAGGAAAAAGGTAATGAATGCTAGCAACCCAAGGCTAGCCTGACTCAGGGGAATACCAGTCTCCTGTCCAAATTGTGCAAGAGGTCCCTTGCCCGTGATCTGCACCAAGAGCATGAGGCAGGTTCAGTTGATGCTTAATAAATGAAGACAAGACAAAATACAGCCTTGTCACTAAAGGTGCAATACAGCCTTGTCTGTAGGTCCAACAAAGAGAACAGTCAGCAAGACATGACCCACCTTCTCGCCAATGACAGATGCCAGGAATCCCAGCTGTGCTGTTCTGCCAACAAACACCTCATTCTGCTTGCTGAAACCAAATCTGGTGATGCCCAAGAACTTCTTGGGCTCTGAGATGTTGATCTTGGGGTTTTGGTTGGGTCCCTTCTGCCTCTTCTTGATATCTTTCTGGTTTGACTCACTGAAGGTGGGGCTGCCCGGACGCACTGCCTGGATGCAGTGGAGTCAGCTTTGGCAGCTGTCATTCTGACATTCAGCTTATAGAGCAATGCTGGCATAAACTATAAATGCACTTGCCATGTCAGTCATTGAGACAAGTGGTGTGCGCACCACTGGATAGGGAATGGTGCACATGACTTACCGAGAACAGGTTGTAGCCGATCAATGCCACTAGCGCAATCTCAATGAAGTTAGTTGATAGACCTGTCTCCAGAGAAAGCTGACCTAGGACACCCTTTCCACTGACGATCTGTATTTGCAGACAAGATTAATGGTCAGCACTTCATATTGTCTCTAGACGTGCATGATAGGGCAATGTTATTCAGCCTGCTCTGCATGCTGAGCTGCGTTGTGCAGCGCTCAAGGGAGGCTTGACGAGTTGGATGCCATGACGACAGCTCGCAATACTGAGATGGAACAGACAACCCACCTCTCCAATCAACGATGCAGCAAACCCAAACATAGCCAGTCGGCCAGCAAACACCTCACGTCTCCGTGTGAACGCGGGTACAGTTGGATCGACCTCCTTGGCGCTCTTGTCGGTCCGGGACTTCTTCTGCAACAAAAATCATGCACGCATGGTTACGAGTTGACACGCTTCAAGCCTGCAGCGATCACTGCGATGTGGCTCTGCGACTGAGATTTGTTGCTGCTTGACGACAACGGCCGAAGCAACCATACAACGCAGGCGTGCATACCTCGTTTTTGGTCTTGTTCTTGGTAAAGAGCGCCTGAGGAACAACAGTGCGAAGATGATGCCAAACAGGCATAGCCCGGCTTGTTGATGGAACCGACGCGCCGCTGAACGCCTTGCGGCTTGTCATTTTGGACATAAGTGTGCTCTGCATGTTGATGGAGTTCAGGCAGGTGAAAGACGTCATTTCGTTTCTACGTCGCAGGTCGGAAGATGAGATCGGTGTTCGAGACTTTGAAACGTATTGAAGTTCGACTGCAAGCAACCCTTTAAATAATTTTGTGCAAGCGCCCGCGAACACGGTTCTCATGCATTCTCAGCCTCATGCAGCTGATTCGGGATTCCCTGAAATCCGGGATTCCAGTACCCTTTTCACCGGAATCCGGAATTTAGGTGAGGCCCCACAGATATTCCGGATTCCGGTAAACTCAGTACGTGAATTCCGGATTCCAGTGGAGACCCTAAATCCCGGATTTGCGTGGCTGTATTTCACGTAAATCCGGGATCTCAGTGATAAAGGCACTGGAAACGAGAACATCAGCATCAAAGCCATATACTGTGGCAGATATGCCGCCGCACGCTGGCCCCCTTGGCCGAATTAACATTCCATATGATTCTGAGCAATACAGGGATTTGTTAGAATGGCTGTACAGTAAACACAAGTCGCAACCAAGTGGTAATCTGGTCGATGCACAGCAATACGATGATATAGTGCAATTCTTGAA
>JAABUP010010530.1_pt1 | contig 10890 bp, 15 predicted proteins | sample 5559201 | NCBI WGS metagenome assembly JAABUP01 (sample SAMN10711887, study PRJNA513373) | rock metagenome | isolation source: Antarctica rocks | place: Antarctica | reverse complement strand
CTGTGCATTCACAGGGAACTTCAAAGAGGTGTGCCTCCCCCCTATGGTGAACAGTTCAGCAAGGAGACTCTCATCAGATCTGCCAGCAGCAAAGCTGTTGCAGCCACTACAGAAGCTAGAATAGGTGTGCACACATTTGAAGTTCATCAACTGGTTGAAGCTCATCCTGAATCACTTTGTGAGCTCTTGGACATCTGCAGGCCCTGACAGTGATCCACTGAGGGATGGCTTTCAAGCAACAAGTCTGGATGGTGATGAAGTTGTGAGACTTCTTGATGCCTGCATGAGACATCAAGACCACTTCAATGGGTTTTTTGCTGTTAACCTGGTTTGTTTGGTGGACTTTGACCACATGTAGGTAATACCAAAACCCTCTGCCGTACATCCAATCACTAGACACCACAGCCTGAACATATTGCCAAGACATATCTAGACTATTGAGCACATGGGATTTGTTTTAGTTTAGGCAGCTGAATAAAACAGGCAGTGCAGTATGTTGCTTGGCTAGGTAACTGAATAAATCAGGCTGTAGCAAGCAAGCAGGTCTCTATTGATGTGTAACCTTCCAAGCTACCTACTCCATGATAGGAAGGGCTCACGCAAGTAGGTACGCCAAGCTGAAGCTGTCCAGCCCTTCATGGTGTTGGGGCATGAAAATGCCCCTCTTTGGCCAGCCCCTTTTACAGGGTCTCTGGTGATGTCAACATTGAAGACATGCTGTAAAATAGTGTCCAGTTTTTGTCTTTTCAAGACAAGATTCTTGCTCAGGGCCTTGTAAACCGCAGGGATATTGTTGGCTGTTGCCCATAAAAGTCTGTGGGGGTTGTGTGCTATGGTCCCTGGATATATTTCCTTGATAGCAAAAAGGAGTGAGAGACTCTTGCTCTGGGTGATGTTGAGCACAAGATGACTTCTGCCAGCTTTCTCATTGTGTTTGACACAAATACATCCATCCCCATCAAACATTCCTGCCAACCATTCTGCTGTGATGTTTTTGACTTCTAAGGTGTTGTCTTCTGGCTTGCTATTGAAACATTGCATGCGGACAGAATACTGCTCCTTTGTCACCGGTCCATCTGGTTGATTCAGCATCTCCAGCACTGTCTCAAAATGGTTTTTCTTGGTGACCGTGAATGGTGCTAGCTCTGCTGCCACATCAACAGCAGCTTTACCAAAAAAGGATAGCACTTGGCGATGCTCTCCCTGTGAGTACCTTCCCTCATTCACATTGGGGTCCATGCCAGCTTCACCATGGTATGCGATGTACCCTGTGTTGTTGAATTCCATATTGACAGCAGTGAGGAAAGCCAAGTTTGACTGGTAAATTCTAATAACTGGTTCAAAACGATCTGTGCCCCTTCTGAATATAGATATGTTACCATCTGCACAAACTACGCCATTCAGGTACTGCAGCATCAAGCTTCTAGATTGAAACAGTTCATGGAGAACCAATGGATTCTGCATCAATGGCATGGCCATCTGGGCTGCAGGCAAAAGGTCATGTCCGGCTGTACCAGCAGGTATCGCTGAAGACTGCATGATTGGCAAGTACATCTATTTCTCAGACGTCAGCTGATACGGTGATCAATGTTGCAACAGAAAATCTGTCGCTCTGGGTGCAAAAGCCACACAACCACAGAGTGCAGTGCAAAAATCTCATAATGCCAATACCTTGAGGTCTTGTTTAGGATTGCAGTTCTCTTTATTGCTCTTGTCAGTATCTGTTTCGGCCCTGCAAATGCCAATATGATCTACATAGCACTTGCAGCGCTGCTAGCAGCAGCGGGGGACTATGACAACTGCGGCAACAAAGGTGCACTGGTACTAATAAGGGGAGGTCTAACGCTACCTGTCGCTGGCTAAATGGTTGCGCAATTGTTAAAGCAACATCAGCTACAGGTGCCTGCCTTTGCGTTGGCCTTGCTGGTGCCGTGGCCCATGCTTGTGTAAGAGTGGCTTGCTTCTGCCGCTTTGGCTGGTGCTCCATGTTTACTTGAATCACAATCCACCTCAACCTCAATACATACGTTTGGCAATGTTGCGCACGCTGTTGACGATGGCAATGCAGCTTATGCTTGGAAGTACTACCAGCAAAGCATGAGCTTTGGTTGACTTTGCCTAATTACAGCTAGATCACTCATTTATACAAGCATTTGATTTCGATTTTCAAGAACTCCCTTAGTGGTGGTATTGATGAAATACCATTGATATGAACCATGGTTTAGGCAGCCTTGCCTGAGCGCTAACCTCAAGCCTATCATTCCTATATACTTGCAGGTCTTCAGCCAAATCAACCAGGGTAGCATTACAAGCACAGAGCATGTTGCTGTAAAAGATGTTGAGGATGAAGAGAGAGATGAGCTTCTCAGTCTTTGTTCCTGTCTTGATGGTGTGATCAGCCACCTGCAGAAGCAAGTGGAGACTCTGAAGTCATACCAAAGACAGCCCCAGGAGTCTATAGAGGCCACTGGGACTGTTCAAAGCAAGATTGTAGACATGTATGATGTCTGTGCATACGTTCAAGTCAACAAGGCAACCCTCACATTGACACAGGAGGACACTCTTCTGCAAAGATCAACAAAGCTGCGTTGTCAACTCTTGCTGGCCACTTGTGCAGTGTTTGCCCAAAAACTCTTGCACAGATCCAGCTACACATCAGGGTACAGACAACACTGCATGTGTACCCTGCTGCAAGAGCTGAGACATACTGGAGCACAGACACCTGCATTAGCTATGCTTGTTGAGCCTTTGCTGCCTAGAGCTTGGAGAAAAGAGCTAGACAAACAGAAGATTCTGAAAGATGATGCTGACACTGACCTGTATGCAACAGGCATTGCTGAACGAGATATAGCTCAAGCCCCTGAAGAGGAAGGCTCACCCCTACAGGATGACTTCATTGCTCTGGAGGGCCCTAAGATGGCCAAGCTGGCCCTCAAGGTGCAAGAAATCTCTGATGCTCTGGACCTTGTTGTCCTGACTGGATATGTGATTGACCAATGGGTTCAAAGTGGCTGCCATGATTTTATTAGGGACTTCAATGGGGTTCAGGGGTAAGTTATGCTGCTGTTGCCTACTATACTGTTGCACACAGTTGTTTAATCTATTGCCTTGCAATGCAGGTGATGATCTTATGGATGCAAAACCTAGCTTACTGGCCCTCACACCAGTTGTGCGGTGTGTGCCTATGCTAATGCAGGTGGTCACATGGTAAGCAATCCTTTTGAAATGTTGCAGGGCAAACTTGCCATCCTTACCAACTCATATCACATTGTTGCAGTGATGAGTTGGCAAGGATGGCAAGGTTTCAGGCAACATTGCATTATGTTACAGCAAGTATGCTCCGAAGACTCTGACTCACCTTGTGCTGCAGAACTGGCAAAATGAATTCTTTTGGATGGCTGAGGTACTCAGGCTTTGCTAGACACAAAGACCCCAAGCTGGATGCAGCTGGTGCACTTGCTGATCTGCTTGTGTTTAGTCTCAACCTGACTGGCTTGGACATCCTGCAGAAGATAGAGAATCAAGACATCAGCTGGTAAGTTAGATGCACCAAAATGACCCTCTTATGTCCTGAGTCACCAGTAATGAATGCACACACCTCTCTGGCAAAGATGCATGTGATCTGTGCAGGTGGTCTTACAGGTTGCTTTTCAAAGATCTATGGCATGCCAACAAAAAGCAAGACAGGAATGCTTTGACAAAACCTTTAGGCAACATCTTGCAAGAGGTGGAAGGGAGTCCTGTGGTGAAAAGCAAGGTGCTACACTTGTTCAGGTGAGCATCTTCAGTTGACTGTTGACTCAGCAGCACATCAACAGTGACTGTTACTGATGACCTGACATCATTGCAGGGACAGTGGTGTCATTTTGCTGGCCAGTGGTGGTGCTGGATTGGAGCTGTTGCAAATTTGGGGTAAACATGCACCTTGAATGTGTTCAGCCATGAGAACACGGCACCACTCCCTGTGTGTGGGTCTGTTTCACACAGAACTGCAGTATGACATGCACTACATATCAGCAATCACCTGCTATGCAGGACATTGGGCTAAAGGATCCTTGGGGCAGGCTTACATTGAGAAGAACCCTCTGGCAGCACTGCAAGCCTTTGCTATTGCCAGTGGTTGGGAGCAGTCCTCCTTTATCAAGCGCCACTTTCTTGGCAGGGCCCTGGTGAGCACAATTGAACATGTATATCTGTGCAAAAAGAAGTGCAGAAAAGCAGACAGATTGCCAAACAAGATTCAGTCCAATTTTTGCTGCTTTGGTATTGATCAATTTACCTGTACACTTATGCACACCAGCTGTTGAAGCAAACATCTGTGGAAAGACAGTGGCTTCTGTTGCAGGTCACAGTCCCTCCTAAGTGAATAGATGCACTGTTCCCTAGGGTCAGGGCACTGCTGGACATAGTGCAAGCAAGGAATGCAAGAATGCAGTCTGGCAAGCGTCAAGCAGATGACTTGATTTCAGACAAGGCTGCTGAGGGATTCTTGCAGACAGTCTTGTACAGTGGCATATGCTTCTGGCAGAACTTGCCATTCAGAACTCAGAGGTGACAATGCATCAGGCCCTTGCTTGTTGCTGGTCTGCTTGCTGACAACCCACACAATTCTAAACCATGGGCTTTTTCTGCAGATATGGAATGGCATATGTTCTGCACAGACTGCCTGCAGTTGCAAACATCATCATCACACAGGAGTACCTCAACTTTGCACAGCAGGTCATGTCCAGCCATGACAGGGCTAACAAGCAAGCAGACATGGATGTGAGTCCTGCTATGGGAGATATGCTGACAGAAATGCAGGGCTGCTTGAAACAGCTTTGTGGCAACTCTGCAGTTGGAGATCCAGAAGCTGTGGCTCAGTTGATTGCTGAAAAGGTGGCAGCAATGAATATCAGCCCAGGTCACAACAGAATGCAGGACAAGTGTGATGATGTGCTTGCCTTACCAGCACCAGCAGAAATGCCAGCTCCAAAAGCGCATGTGGACTCTTCAGTAGAGGCTCAGGGCTGCAACACTGGTCTGACAGGCACCAGCACTGTATGACACCAGTGGCAACATCAGCTCAGTCCAACTTGCGTGGTCAGAATGGAGCCACGGATCTATTACAATTGCAGAGAGGGTCAAGCAGATCAAGGCTGACACCACTCTGGTGTTAGGTAGACGCAACTCCAGCCTGCACAAGAAAAACAAGCACTTGCCTCAGCTCATTGAGTCTATGATCCAGCTGGGAGCAAATGAAGCCATAGCAGTCAATCTTGCAGTCCAGATTGCAGATAGCATGTCACTCACCTTGGACCAGATGAGAGAAGGGGCAAGACTGATTGCTATTCAGACAGCAAAACAGGAGAACCATACACTCACAGCTGAGACCACTATCACTCTGGGACAGTACAGACAAACAGTGCAGTGGGCTTGCCAACAAATAAGAAGTAGAGCACCAGGTCAAGCTACATGATCAGTGTAGCTGAGGCACACCCGAGCCATATCTCACATGTGCTGATCCAAACATTAGTTGTCAGCTTGTTGTGACTTGTTGGGTTGCTGTGGTCCTGGTGCTAGCTTTGTGATTTGACGCTATTCTGCAATACATGCAGCATGTTGAAAGTTGACAGATGAGTCAGTTTGAGTTCTACAGTTTGAAAATCATACATGGCAATGTAAAGTGCATTGCAAGGATAGCAAGGGTGATCAGCTTGCATTGCAAATTTGCTCTGTCATGGCTGATGATCTGCTGCAACAAGCTCAGAATGCATCTATGGCTGCAGACTGTTACTTGTTTCTGCACCCTACAAAATTGATCATCTGTGAGGTATATCATCATTGAGCTATGCAGATTTACTGCTACACAATAGATATGAGCACTCCAGCAACAGAGGTTGCAGATTTCATCCAACAATTTGTCCAACAACAGCAGTGTCCTCAAGGAGCATGCATGATGCTGACTGAGGAGAAAGAATACCACAGTGTGGACTCAGGAGCAAGACATCACTTCATCATAGGGCTGGTCATAGATTTAGATGACAAGACAATCCAGATGGACATCACCAAAGGACATTGCTTTATAGCTTTGGCTCCACTGCATCAGTATGTGCTGGATGCACTGGGGTTTGAAGAGGGTAGAGGTCCTGTCTTTAGCTATGAAGATACAGATGCAGTCATTCTTCACTCAGAGCTAGCAGCAGCTGTGATTGATACCCTGTTGAGTATGCAAAAGGCTATGTCTGCCACTAGGCTAACATCATGTTGATCTGCTCACATAGCATCAAGCATTTCTCAGCCTGAGCAAATGGACAGAGAGAAAGCAAACATGAAAGGTATGTTCATACCCTTCATGTTTGCTCTATGCTGATGTGTAATTCAATGCTCTGCTTGAGAGCACTCATTCCCTGAGACCAAACACAATATACACTATATCTTGATGCACTTGCCAGCCACATTTTGCAGGCAATGATTACACTACAACCTATAGCAGGCAACACATTGGCTGCTGAACCAAACTGGTGGTGTCAAGTTTGCAGACCTCTTGTCAAGTGCATGATATGCAATCACTGATCAGGCTGTAGCGCTGTGCACACTGCAAATGTTTATGTTTCAGGTGTCAGGCATGACTGTCAAGCTCACTGCAGCCCAACAGCAGCATCCATCAAGCCTTTGATGAGTTGCCCTTTGGTGGCTGTCACTGAGGGTGTCACTTGAGTGTAGTGTTGCACAAGACCCACCAGCTCACCTCTACTGAGCTTTTGAAAACGCCATGGCTTGGCAGTCTTCAAGATGTCTGAATTCATGAAGTCTTGTACTCCCAAGCTGCCAGCTGAGCTAGATGCAGCAGCACCAGACAGGTTTGAGCTGCTGACTTCTGGACTTCCAGCTCTGCCTGACACACCACTAACATTGTTGGTCAAGCTGCTGTTATTGCTCAAGGCAGGAGTGCTAGCACGTCCCTGATACTGCTTGGTTATCTTCACAAATGTGGGTGGGTTAGCCATGACCTTCTGTTGTGTGATGATCAATCCTGTTGCAAGAGCCTGTTTCATGCTGTCTTCAGCAATGTCAAATGATGTAGCAGGGAAATGTTGACGCAAATGCAGACAAACCTCCTGTGCCAGCTGGATAATGACAGCTTCCTTGACTGCCTTGTCATCAACAGTCACAGTTATGGGTAGAATGTCTAGAGCCTGTTCAATGGCTGACATGTTGTCCATGATTGGTGACTGAGGTTGACAGGCAGATCAAATACACTTGGGGAGACTGAGGACGTGAAGGCAGGCTGCTAATGCTGCACTAATCACTCATTGCAGAAGTGACATCGATTTTTCCAGGTTTGCACAAATTCAGTGCAAAATCAATAATGTTGTTACATTGCACAAGTTGCCAGGTCTCAGCCTTCTCAAATGAACTCCACTGAACAGGAAGCATTCAGGCAGCTGCAGCAATGTGCCAACAAATTGACTTCACAGAATCAGCTGTCTGGCTGGGGTGTGAAAAGTGGCAGACAAGGAGTCTACTACCTGCATGAGAATAGCTCCCTTGCTTTCCACACCCTGGGAGCTGCCAGAGTGGCAATACAAGCCTTGAGCCAGGTTGATCAAAGTGGCATCACTGGCACAGACACTGTGGCTCAAGAGGATGATGATGCTGAAGAGAGAGATGAGGTTCTCAATCTTTGCTCCTGTCTTGACGAGGTGATTGGTCAGCTGCAGAAGCAATTGCAGACTCTCAAGTCATAATAAAGACAGCCTCAGGAAGCTGCAGAGACCTCTTATGCTGTTCAAAGCAACATTGTAGATATGTATGACATATGTGCATATGTGCATATCAGCAAGACAAGCCTAACACTGACACAGGAAGATACACTGTTGCAAAGGTCAACAAAACTGCGTTGTCAACTCCTGCTGGCTACATGTGCAGTTTTTGCTCAGAAATTGTTGCACAGATCCAGCTACACATCAGGATATAGACAGCACTGCATGTACACATTACTGCAAGAGCTCAAACACACTGGTGCAGAGACACCTGCTCTAGCTATGCTTGTTGAGCCTTTGCTGCCTCATGCTTGGAGAAAAGAGCTTGACAAGCAGAAGGTTTTGAGAGGTGATGTTGACACTGACCTGTTTGCAATAGGCATCGGTGAACAAGATGTGGCACAAGCCTCTGAAGAAGAAGGCTCATCCTTACAGGATGACTTCATTGTGCTTGAGAGCCCTCACATGGCCAAGCTGTCCCTGAAGGTAGCAAACATCTCTGATGCACTGGACCTTGTTCCTGTGAGCAAAAGACAAGATGTGGAACATGCAGTAGCACATGCTATAGGTCAAGGACTGAACAGTTTGATGGAATGCTGTCAACTTTTTGAGACCAAGTATGCTAGCAGCAAGTATCATCAGCCTTGGCTGTGTGCTCTGAAACAAGCCATCTCAGAAGGTCATGCAGCTGAACAAGAAGATCCTGAGGAGGAGTTGCTGTAGACCTCTCTGAAGGTTGGCAAAGGATTTTGCTGCATCAGGGTGAGGCACATGCCAACCCTGGCAAGCATGTGTCATCAACAGCAAATTTGCCAATTTTTGAAATTGACAAATTTGTAAAATTAGATACCATAATTTGCAGCAGAAACACAGCAAACATGGTGCCTGTTGAAAGCTAAATTGTGACAAAGTGACTTGAATTGTGTTTTGATACCCAATTGTTGATGACTTTGCTTTTTTGCATCTGACTGCATGTCAGCTTTACAAATCTGACTACATGTCAGTTTTATGAATCTGAGTGCATGCAAATTTTGGTATTGTTAGGATCCAGCTGGGATCCTAACCTCAACAATTTTCACACATGCAACCAGAGACTGCATGACAGATATGGCCCATATGGATCCCATGATACAAGCCATCCTGAGAGCTGATCACCTGAGTGAGGAGACAAGAATAGGCTACTCCAAAAGATTGGCTCTCATTGCAACAGCAGCAAGAAACAAAGGACTTCAGATGGTTTTGACCCTGCACCCACAGAAAGTGCTGAGCTGGATCTTCAAGAGCTACACAGAAGTTGGCACCCAAAGAACTATGATAGTAGCTGTTCTTGCAGCATATAAGTTGCTGAACTTGAAAGCTACAAAGCAAGCCAGCTATGCAATGTACCTAGAGCAATATGAAAGGCTGGATGCAGAGCTGAGAGACAGGGCAAAAGACAATGTGCCAACTGAGCGGCAAAGAGCAGGTTTTGTGAGCTATGTGGAGCTTCAAAAGGTGAGAAAGAAGCTTACTGTCGGCAGCAAAGAGAGGCTGCTGTTGTCCTTCTATGGTGGGTGCATTCCTCCTCTCAGGAATGATCTTCATGCCTGTGCAATACAATTGCTGAAATGTGATGATGATGAGGCTGCTAAGCAGGCATTGTTACACCAGGTGACCCCTAATGAAATTTTGCTCCCAACTGACAGCAACACAGCAGGTGTCCTGATCTTGAGGGAATTCAAGACCCAAGATCGCAATCACCCAGTGTTATACACCAGATCTTTAGGATCTGAGCTGACAAAGGAGCTGAGAGCTAGTCTTGAGAAAGACCCCAGATCTTATTTACAGTTCAAGGCCATACACTCACAGTGGGTTTGCCATGTATGCAAGACGTACCTTGCACAAACTATTCGGAAAGCCTTGCACGCTGACTTTGCTGAGACACAGCTACATAAGTCACATGCTGGCCTACGGTCAGCTGACCATCAGAGATCGGGAGCAGTTGGCCGCCGAAATGCGTCAATCTCCTGCGACACAAGCTCAATATCAGTGGATTGAACCAAAGCAAGCCGGTAGAGGGCGATCAGTCGAAGAAGATCTGGTTTCGGGAAGTGATACCAAGAAGCTTGAAGCATGATGAGAGGATGAAGGCACGCACTGTACGTGAGACGTCGACAACCCACGATATTTCTGCATGTACAGTGGCAAACAGATTTCTGACCAAATACATTGATGCGTATAAGTTGCTCCAGTTGCGTTGTGACTCTTCGAAAGTGCTTGCATAAGCTGCGCGGCGTGCGAAGGCGACTATCATAAGGGTCGCAGCACCCTGGCTCACAAGTAGCGCGACAATCGTGATCGTCGGTCTTTCAGACCTCGTTTGCGTAAGTGGCGCTTGCAAACATGTTTCTGCTGGGGGCGACTTCGAGGGCTATTTACTACTTCGTCCTACTTACGACCAATAAAAAGAAGAAGAACAACATTGAAGTGCACATCGACCAATTGTGCAGTGGTATCTCAGAATGCCTCTCTCAAGAGGGTCTCGTACCCTGATCAATTGTAGCTCCTAAATGATAACTTTTCCAAAAAGAAGAAAAGCTAAAAAAAGGTCTGACGATTTCAAAAAAGTTTGTGGAACGAATTTCTGGCATTTGTTGCCTAATCATTTGTAGTATAAATATGATAACAAACAAGTTTCAGCCCTCAAAGCTTCCGTCTCAGGTGTCATTTTCACACCCAAAAATGGCTTGAAGGCAACTGCTGTCTTTAGCTGATCTTGAGCCGACAGCAAGGCTTCGCAATGCTGTTCGATGCTAAACCGCATTGCAGCAGCTTCCGCTAGCCTCCAAACCATTTAGAGCAAAAGCGGCTTGCACATATAAATGACGCTCGTTTGAATTATATCATTCAGCAAATATTTTTAGCTGCTTACCAATGGTTCTGATCCTTGCTGGCAGTTTTTTGACAAAGTATGTGAGCCTAATGCTCTTGGAGAGCTCATTGCACAAGGCAACAACAATAGGCTTCATAGGAGATGTCGTGGTTGTTCTAAAGTGATCAAGTCATGTACAGTCAAGGCAGGAGAAGATCATCTCCTGACTTGCCAGAAAGCAGTTGCCTGTTTCCCAGCTGTCAAGACTGTCATACAGCGCAGCAGAGCCGGCAA
>JAABUP010010528.1_pt1 | contig 10891 bp, 11 predicted proteins | sample 5559201 | NCBI WGS metagenome assembly JAABUP01 (sample SAMN10711887, study PRJNA513373) | rock metagenome | isolation source: Antarctica rocks | place: Antarctica | reverse complement strand
TCCACGCCGCCTACAACCCGCGCTACTTCGGGCGCCAACGCGGCTCGACCCTCTACTCCTGGATGGCCGACACCCACGCCGTGTTCGCCCAGACCCTGATCCCCGGCACCCAACGCGACAGCCTGCATGCCTTCACGGGCTGCTGGCCAACCCGACCACCATCGCGCCGAAGACGGTCTCCACCGACACCGCCGGCGCCTCCGAGATCGTGTTCGCGCTCGCCTGGACCCTGGGCTACCGATGGGCGCCCCGCCTGGCCGACCTGCCCGACCAGCGGCTCTGGCGCATCGACCCGCACGCGCACTACGGGCCGATGGACGGCCTCGCCCGCCACCGCATCAACACCCGCCTCATCGTCGGGAACTGGGACGAGATCTGTCGCCTCGCCGCGTCGCTGCCCGCCGGCACCGTCACCGCCTCAGCGATGCTGCGGACCCTGCAGCGCGGCCCCAACCCATCCAGCCTGGCCCGCGCCCTCGCCGAGCTCGGCCGAGTGATCAAGACCCTGCACGTGCTCGAGTACTGCCACGACCCGGCCTATCGCCGGGCCATCCACCGCATGCTCAACCGCGGCGAGACCCGCAACAGCCTGGCCCGCGACGTGTTCCACGGCCAGCGCGGTCACCTGCGGAAACATTACCAAGTGGGGCAGGAGAACCAGCTCGACACACTCGGTCTCATGGTCAACATCATCGTGCTGTGGCAGACCGTCTATACCCAGGCCGCGCTCGATCACCTCGAAGCGGCCGGGCACCACCTCGACCCCGCCGACGTCGCTCGTCTCTCCCCGCTCGGCCACCCCACCATCAACCTCGACGGCCGGTACCGCAGCACCATCCACCCACCCACCGCAGGGCTCCGCCCGCTACGCATCAACCCATGACCGGCCCGCTCAGGATCCTGTACCGATCCTCGTCACAGGCCGATCGGCGTGGCCGTCCTCGCCGGGGCGATCACGGGTGGGGTTGCTAGCCCTGGGGCTGATCGGCAACGCCGCCCTGTTCGCCGCCACCAGCGCGCTGCTCGTCCTCGGCCTCCGCCGGCGCCACCGACCACCCCTCAGCCCTCGACAAGCACCGCCCACCGACATCCCGTCCGACTCCGGCGGCGACAACGCCGACCCCGACGCGGCCACCGGGGTCTGACCCAACCCCATTGATCCGGGCCGGTCCGCCCGCAGGAGGCCCGAAGCTGTCCCCAGCCGTGCAGTGCGCCACCAGACGCAACATTCAGGTCCAACGCGCCGCAGACCCGCCTAGATCCACATCTTCAGGGAGGTGACCGCCTAACTTACCGGCATTGCGCCCGGGCCCGGGGCCGCACCGGCGGCCAGAAACCCAAACTCGGCCCTCGGCAGGTCGCGCTCGCCCGCGCCATGTACGAGGAGACCGGTTCCGACGGGCGACGGCGCTACTCCGTCGCCCAAATCGCCGCCGAGTTCGGCGTCACCCGCCCCACCATCTACCGCCACCTCGCCAACGGCACCGACCCAACGCTCTGAGCAGCACGCACAGAGCGAAGCGTTGTTCCTTGCGCCCCTGCTACCGGGAGGCCGTTCAGGCAGGAACTCGAGCGGGGTTTGCTTCTGGGTCACGCCGGCACCGGGCTCTGCTCCTGTGGGTCCGAGCCACGCGTGCGGGGGTAGCTCGGACGGAGGGAATGTCCGGGCTCGGTGCGATCGGGGGTCAAGTAACTCCCTCACACGGGGTGAACCGCGACCAGGTCGGCTGCGTCGCGTCGGAGTACTCCGCACCCTCCTGGACAGCGACGCCTGGATCGCCCTCGGGGGTTCAGCGCCGATCAGGAGTGGGAGATCAGGGGGACGAACCCGACCGGCAGCAGGGCTTCGGTGTGCCCGTGCTGCGTGCGCAGCAGATGCCCCTGGCCGCCGTGCCCGACCGGGCACACGAGCACCCCGTCCCCGGTGAGCTGGTCGACCAGCCCGGTAGGCAGCTGGTCCTGGGCCATGGCGGTCACCGAGATCGCGTCGAACGGGGCCCGGTCGGGTGCTCCGGCGCTGCCATCACCGGTGCGGACCTCGACGTTGTCGTAGCCGGCGGCGGCCAGCGCCGTCCGGGCGCCGCGGGCGAGGTGGTCGTGGTACTCGATGCTCAGCACGTGGCGGGCGCACCGCGACAGCACCGCCGCGGCGTAGCCCGACCCGGTCCCGACCTCGAGGACCCGCTCGGTGCCCGTCAGGCCCAGCGCGGCGGTCATGACCGCCACCACCGCCGGCTCGGAGATCGTCTGCCCGGACCCGATCGCCAACGGGGAGGGCTCGTAGGCGTGCTCGGCGAGCTCGGCGGGCACGAAGCGTTCCCGCGCCACCTCGCTCATCGCCGCCACCACCCGCACGTCGCGCACCCCACGGGCGCGCACCGCGGTCAGCATCCGCCGCTGCCGCGCCGCCAGCTCGGCCACACCCGGGCCGTACCCACCCCCGACCGGGTCCACGCCGACCCCCCCGTCGGGGGTGTTGGTGTGGATCGGGCAGTCCGGGGCGATCAACGCCGCAGCGCCCGCGGCGGCGGGGGTATTGGCCAGGGTCGGGCAGCGGCAACCCTCGCGCAGCAAGGACGGCGGTACGGCGGGCGGTCCCGGCCCGGCCTCAGGGCCCGGCTCGGTGTCGGGGCCCGGCTCGGTGTCGGGGCCCGCCTCGGTGTCGGGGCCCGGCTCGGTGTCGGGGCCCTGGTGGGTGTCGGGGCCCTGGTGGGTGTCGGGGTGGGGCCGATCCCACGGGTATCAGCAGCACCTCGGTCGGGCTCAGGGCGGCGGTGACCGGCTGTGGGATGCAAACGGGTTCTCCTTCTCAGGAAGCGTTCCTCGAGGCGGCATTTGGAGGCTCTACTGCTGTTTCCGTGGGTGGTGTCGGGGGCGCCATGCAGGGTTCGAGCAGGCCAGGGGCCTGCCCTGTGGGATGGTACTTCCGGAGCCTCCCCGGCCCGGCCGATCATCTCTCGCGCAGGTAATCAGCTCGAGGCTGATCCGCGTGGTCTCGAGCTTTCTCGCCGGCTTCACTCATGCGCACCAGCACCGATCGGCGCCGATGTACATCGATACCGATCAGCTGCTTGCCCTCGTACGATGCGTCCACAGGGGCCTCCCCCGAGTCGATGGTGTGAACATCCCGAGGATCCAGTCCAGCTCGCGCACGGTGAGCACGGTGAGCACGGTGCGCCGCTCGTCGACTTCGGTGGCGGACCGCTGATCATTTGATGGCGTAGATGGCGTGATCGTCGGTGGCGGGCCCGACATCGGTGGTCGCGACGTGCTGCTCGAGGGCGATGCGCAGGGCACGTAGGTGCAGGTGGCGTTGACCCGGCGGAACTGGTTGCCGGCCTCGACCATGCCCGGGGTGTGACGGCCGCTCCCGCGGGGATCCTGGGCAGGACCGTGACGGACGGACCTCGAGGAGGATGTCGTGGTGGATTTCGGTGGCCTGGCGGACAAGGCCAAGAAGTGGGCCGGGGACAACCCGGAGAAGGCCGACAGCTACGTCGACAAGGGCTCGGACGCCGCCAAGGGGCACCTGGCGGGTCACGAGGAGCAGGTTGACCAGTTCGGGCAGAAGGCCAAGGACTACCTGCACCCCGATGAGCAGCCCCCCGCCGGTGAGCAGCCCCCGCCGCCTCCCGCCGGCGAGCAGCCCCCGCCCCCGCCGGCGGACGAGCACCGGCCGTAGTCGCTCGGTGCCGTGTGGTCGGCGCGGCCGCGTCGTCCGGCTCGGCGGGTCGGGCTCGCCTGGGCGCTGACCCGTCGAGGCGGATGATCAGCAGTACCGTGTCGTTCCGGAGCCCCCGCCGGCCCCAGCCCCCTGAGCATCCGTTGCGCGCAGGGTGTCGACGTCGACCGACGCGCGCTGCTCGCCGAGCGTCCGGGCCGTGAGCTCGGGTGGCGATCGTGCACACCGACGGTCTCATCGAGGCGCCGGGCGCACCGCCCCTCGGGGGCGAGATGGGCGACGGGGCCGATATTCTTGCATCCGTGGTGAGCAGGGTAATCACGAGCGACAGCAGGGAGGACCGTCGCCGGTGGCCGTCCGAGCGGCGGCCGTCCGGGCAACCCCACTGCGGCGGTGCGAGACCCTCGGACCGGCGCTCGAGGTGATGGCCGTCGAAGAGGTCGGACGGGCTCGTAGCCTCGGGTGGTCGCCGGTCGAGGCGGGACGTCGCTGCGTGGACGGCGCCGTTGCGGGCGTTCTGCGCCACAATGGTGGAGAGGAGGCCGGCGTTCGGGGTGTCGGCCCGGCGGGGAGGAGTGGACGGTGTCGGTCAGCGAGTACGAGCGCACACCCTCGGCGAGGCTGGCTCGTGGTCGCTACACGCTCGGGACGCTGATCGGCAGCGGCGGCGCGGCGGAGGTTTTCCGTGCCTATGACCGCACCCTCCACCGGCCTGTCGCGATGAAATTCTTCCGCGCCAGCGACGACCTCGACGCCGGTGACGTGCACGAGCGGTGGCGCGAGGCCCGCACCCTGGCTGGGTTGAACCATCCTGGGCTGGTCGCGGTCTACGACGTGGGCACGGACCAGGAGCGCTGGTTCTTCGTGATGCAGTTGATCGAGGGACAGGATCTGGCCGCCCGCCTCGCGGCCGGTCCGCTCGGCCTCGAGCGGACCCTGACGCTGGGGGCGGCCCTGGCCGACGGGCTGGCTCACGTGCACCGGCACGGCGTCGTGCACGGTGACGTCAAGCCGGCCAACGTGCTGCTCGACGCGGCCGGCCGTCCCTACCTCGGCGACTTCGGTGTCGCCACCCGTCCCACCCGCGAGGACGCCGCCGGCGGCGCCGTGCACGGCACCCCCTCCTATCTGGCCCCCGAGCACGTCACCGACCGCCCCGTCGACACCCCGGCCGACGTGTACGCCCTGGGCCTGGTCCTGCTTGAGTGCCTCACGGGAATCCGCGAGTACCCCGTCGACGCCGCTGACCCGCTCGTCACGGCGAACGCCCGTCTCTACCGCGCCCCGCACGTCCCCGAGCACCTCCCGTCGTCCGTGCGGGATCTGCTCGCGGCGATGACCGCCTTCGAGACCACCGATCGGCCTCGCGCCGCTGTCGTCGCCGCGCAGCTCGGGGCCCTGCTCGCCGCGGCGACCGACGCCGCTGACACCGACCCCGTCGCGGCGTCCACCGGTACGGCGCGCGCCCTCGCCGCGGCCTGTGTCGCTCCGCCCGTCTTGGCTGGGGCCGGCCTCGCTGCGGGGGCGGGCGCGCCCGTCCGCGTACGCGTCGCCCGTCCGCGCGTCGCCCGTTCGCGTGCCGCCCGTCCGCGTGCCGCCCTGCTCGCCGCGAGCGCCGTGGCCCTGGTCGTCGCGGCCGTGACCCTCCTGCCCGTTGGAGCGGTCCCGAACGTGATCCAGCGCCCGTACGCGCGGGGCGCCCCGCCCGTCCTGGTCGCCACGCCGCAGACCCCTCCCGGACCGGTCTCGGCCTCGCTTGCCGCCGACGAAGCCAACGCCTCTAAGCCCGGTTCTTCGCTGCCCAGATGGGCGCAGGTCGCCGACCCCGCGAACCTCACCCCCAACCCCCCGCAGAGGTCGGCAGCGACGCAGCCCGCCAGCCCGAGCGGGTCATCGGACGCCTCCCCGTCCTCCTCGACCTCAAGCTCCTCGTCCGCCCCGTCATTCTCGATCCCGAGCTCCTCGTCGATCCCGAGCGCCTCGTCGATCCCGAGCGCCTCGTCGATCCCGAGCGCCTCGTCGATCCCGAGCGCCTCGTCGATCCCGAGCGCCTCGTCGATCCCGAGCGCCTCGTCGACCCCGAGCTCCTCGCCGGCCCCAACGGCGACCTCGCCCAGCTCCGGGTCGGACTACTCCGGATCCGGCTACCGCGGATCGGGCAACTCAAACTCGACGAATCGGAGCAGGGACTCCGGGTCCGGGGCGAGTTCGTCCTCTACCGGGTCGAGTTCGAGCACCGGGGGCCGGTAGCGGGCACTCGGCGGGACCGCGGCCCCGGTGCCCAGCGATTGCGCAGCGAGCACCGATCGGGCCTCGGGATCCGGCGGGTCGAGGCCGAAGGAGCGGAGTGTTCGGACGCGCGGGCGCGACCTCGGCGAGGAGCTCGGCCGCGGTGATCCGGTCCAGCCGGAAACCACGGGCACTGCCGCGCAGCCGGCAACAGGTGACCAGGTAGCAGCCCGGGCTAGAGCGTGTCTGGCGGATCATGGGAGCCAGGTCAGTAGGGCGGCGAAGGTGAGCGCGCCGCGGTAGTTGCGGGCGTGTTTGTCGTAGCGGCTGGCCAGGCCTCGCCACTGTTTGAGCCGGTTGAAGCCGAGTTCGACGACGTTGCTTGTACTTGGCCTTGTTAAACCCGACGGGGCGTCCGCCGGCCGAGCCTCGGCGTTGTCGGTTGCCCTGTGGTCGCGGGGTTCGGGGATGGTGTGGGCGATCCCGTGTCCGTGGCCATGAAAAAGTCCCCGGTGATGGCCAGGTAGCGGTCCCTGCGGGCGGCCAGGTGAGGTCCTCGCGGGTGGCCTGATGTGAGTCCCCGGTCCCTCGTCGTGTCGTGGCGGAGCTTGGGCCCTGGGCGGTGACGGTGGCGGTGTCTAGCCAGTCACTGCACCGCCCAGGGGTCTCCATTGAAGTCTGCGAGGGAACGGATGGTTATGCGGGTGATCGTCAAGAGGCGGGTTCGTCGAGTCTGCTGAGGATGCCGTCGAAGAGCTTCTCTCTGGCGCGTTGACCTTTCGCTGCGGCGTCGTCGCGTTGCCGTTGCAGGGTGGGGCGGAACTCGATGGTGGTGACGAAGAAGGTGCAGGCCTCGCAGACCGACTCGAAGTGGCAGTCGAGCTCGGCGGGGCGGGCGCAGTAGCCGTTGCCGAGCATGCGGCGCTGCGCTTCGCGTCGGAGCTTGGCCATCTCGTGGCCTTCGGCGTCGGCGGGCAGCTGTTGGGGCTGGTCGTAGAGCGCTTCGACTTTCTCGGTGACCGAGAAGTACTCGTCGGCGACGGTGCGGTCGGCGATGCGGGCATAGACCAGGGTCATCGACAGTGACTTGTGGCCCAGCAGCGCGGCGATGGCCTCGAGGGACATGCCGCGGTTGATGGCCTGGGTGGCAGGGTGTGGCGTAGCTGGTGGGCGGTGACGTGGCCGATACCGGCGTCGGCGGCGGCCGCGGCCAGGGCGGCGCCCAGCCGGCTGGCGGTGATCCGGCGGCCGCGTTCGAGGAAGAGCAGGTTCGAGCGGGGCGCCTGCCCGCGGTGGGCCAGCCACTGGTCGAGCAGGGTCTTGAGCTGGGGGTGCAGCGGGACGTAGCGGTCGGTGTGCAGCTTGCCGACGGGGACACGCAGCCAGAACGACGACCCGATCTGGACGACGGCGTCGTCGGCGACGGCGGCGACGTCGGGGTGGTGCTCGGGCAGGTAGCCGGCGAACAGGCGCAGGGACTTCTCAATGGTGGCCCGCGAGTTCGGGCGCAGCCGCACCGACATCTGGTCCAGGTAGTCGGACATGGTCGCGGCCAGGACCGGCGCGTGGTGGGTGATTCGCGCCCAGTCCGCGTCGCGACCTCCGCCGCGTCCGTTGTCGCGGACGGGGAGCTGCTCGAGCAGCCCGAGATGGAACAGCACCGTCTGCATCCCGAACACCGCGGCCGAGAGGTTCCGCAAGCTGCGCCCGTCGAGGCGCCGGGCAGCGTCGGCGAACTCGCGCATCGCCTCGCGGATCTGGCCAAGCGACAGCCGGTCGGGGGCGGTGGAACACAGCGCAGCGATCTGGAGCAGCGCACTCCACTGTCGGCGCACGATCATCGAGGGGTAGCCCAATTCCTCGCCGGTGAGGGTGAACTCGGCGGCCAGCTGCGGGTGCACGAGGTCGCCCAAGGGTCCGAGGTGGCCGCGGCAGGCCAGCAAGTAGTCCGCGCTGGGCATCACGCGCCCGGTGACGATCAACCAGGCGACCAGTCGCCCGCAGGCGGGCTGGGCGTCGAGCTGCTCGGCCAGGTCCGCGTGCTGCCAGCCCGCCAGGTTCCCAAAGCGCTGCTCGAAGGCCCGCACCGCGCGACGGCGACGTTGGGCGCCCTCCGCCGCGCGGCCGTAGGCGGTCTCCAGGTCCGTCATTGGATGCGCGCCGGCCGCTGCGGTCACGGCTGCTCGGTGGTAGCCGGGATGTCCAGGGTGGCCAGAGCGCGCTGGTACTCCTGCTCGAGCCACCCGTTGGCCAGGTGCAGGTAGAGCCGGGTCGACTCGATCGAGCGGTGCGGCCTGGGCCTGCACCGCCTCCAAGGCCATGCCGGCCTCCCGCAGCCGGGTCAGGCAGGTATGGCGCAGCTGGTGACAGGTGACCGCGACACCGGCCCGTCGGGCCGCCCCTCGAAGGATCTCGTCGAGCCCGGCGGTCGAGAGCGGCTGCCCGTGTCGTGGGCCCTTGAGCACGACGAACACGCCCTCGACGACACCGGTAAAAGTTGAGGTGGCGGTCCTCCGCCCGAGTCCTGCCAAGCCCGGGCTCCTTGGCACCACGATGACTGCGGCTTAGATGTTCTCTACTTAGGTGAGAAGGCGTCGAGGATGCGCTGCACGAGCGACTCGGCCGCCTTGCGGCGCCAGCGCCGGTGCGACCACACCGCAGGTAGGAACACCCCGACCACCCCGGTTCGAGGTGGTAGGCGTGCCGAACCACACAAGGGCCCCGGGTGGCCGGCGGGTGGTGGGCGGCGCACCCTGGGCAGCGGCACCGCGGCAGGCCCCACCCGCGCCGTGCCTGGCCTGGACCTGTGCCCCATCACCGGCCGGGCCCGGCTGTCCTACCGCCGCGCGGCCGAGCTGTTCGAGCACGCCACGCGACCTTTCGGCGCCTCGGGCGCTGACGAGGCGCACGGTTGGACGCTGCACCAGCTACGGCACTCCGCGCTGACCCACGACGCCGAGACCGGCACCAACACCCCGATGCTGCTCGCCCGCTCCCGCCACGCCTCCATGCGCTCCCTCGAGCGCTACGCCCGCCCCGGACCCGAAGCCCTCGCTCGACACGCCGCCGCCACCGACCCCGCCAGGCGCCGCCAGCACTGATCCACTGTCAAGTGCGTCCGACCCCATATCCGTTGGTTTCTCGGCCGTTGCTACGGCGACCCCCACCGGTCCGACCACGGGGGAGCTGCGGTGACCGGCTCTGTTCCGCTCGGCCGTGACGGGATCACCTCGGCCGATGGTGGCGGCGCCCCTGGTCGGGAGTGCGCCGACGGCTGCTGTGCCCCGTCCCCACCGCGACCCCACCGGCGGCTGCGCCGTCGTGGGGCTCGGTCGGTGAGAACCGGCGAGGGCGGCGGCGGGTGCGGATGCTGACCGCGGCGACGATCACCTACAACCTGGTGGAGGCGATCGTCGCGATCAGCGTCGGTGCGGCGGCGTCCTCGACGGCGCTGGTCGGGTTCGGGCTGGACTCGGTGATCGAGGTCGCCTCCGCCGCGGCGGTGGCCTGGCAGTTCTCGGCCACCGATCCACAGGCGCGTGAACGCGCCGCCCTGAAGGTCATCGCGTGCTCGTTCTTCGCCCTCGCCGCCTACGTCACCGTCGACTCGGTCCGGGGACACCGAGCCCGGGGACACCGAGGCCGGGGACGACGGGCCTGTGGTGGACGAGGCGGCCCAGGCCGATCCGGTGGGGGCGGGCGGGGTTGCTGGCTCGGCCCGGATCGGTACCGGTGTGCACCGGTCTCGTTACACTTACATCGCCCTGTTTTCGCGGTTCATCCCGGTCGGGGTGTGGGAGCTTCACGACTTCCTCGAGTCCTAAGCTGCCGCTGTGGCTCTTGATCTTGTTATAGAGCGCTTCGCCGTCCATACGGAGCAAACGTACCCAACGAGTGCCACACCAACTTCCGAATCGCCTAACTCAATCCACCAGTGGCGGCAACGATTAGCGCTCCGGTCACCCCTGAAATCAGAGACCACTGAACTTGGCGATGCTTTCGCCAGGCGATTCGACTCATCGCTACCAGCTGACGGGACAGCACCGCCAAGACGTCGTCCTGTCGCAGCGCAGTAGCGAGCGCAGCAGGTTCCCAATCCTTGATGTGCCCGAAGTAGATGAAGTTCTCGGCACTCTCCCGCTTCATAGCTCTGCTCCGAAGCCTCGGAGACACCACCGATGCGGCGCAGAGGGCTCCCAAGCCGAGCAACGCAATGCCGACCCGATAGGCAATCAAAGCCATACCTCCGAGGTCAGCCAGTGGCTTGGCAGTAGATGACAGCGTCACGACCGTGACGAGCGCTGCCGATTCCAAAGTGAGAGCAAACGATGCCTTGGTATCAACCTTGCCCGTCCAATCGACGAGAGCAGCGTGAATCTTCCACGCCGTGTCGATTGACCCGGGACATTGATCAGATTCTTCCGCAGCCGTCATGGAGTAACCATCCACTTGGATCTATACGTGCTGGTCGATGCTCCTCCGATAGTCAGCTCCCGCCGTTCCCACATCACTGTGCCGTTGCTGGAGTATTTGGCTTTGTCCATCATCGAGTCGAACACGGCTTTAGTGATGTAGGTCGTGTACGGCCAGTTTCGAATGTCACTCAGCTTTGCTGCGACATTTGGTGCACGTCCGATCGACACGAGGTCGTTGCTGTTTCGCACGCCCCCTCTGACGATCAACGTCTTGCCCTGAGCTATGCCCGCACAGTGACGAAGTACGTATCCCTTGTTGACAAGGACCGGCAGGCTCGCCTCAACCTGCGGCCGAACGATCTTCTCGACGACGTGGTCGATATGCAAGCCACAGCGTGCTGCGTCGGTGTTCTTGGTGTCGCCGACGAAGATGCCCAACTTGGGCTCAGGCGGTCGTAGCATTTGATCTTGGGGTTCGGTGGGGAAGGATGCCCCGTCGTGCGCAGGATGTTGACCAAGGCCGACCGGGAAGAGATTTCCCGCGGGTTGGCCGAGGATCTGTTGT
>JAABUP010010527.1_pt1 | contig 10892 bp, 12 predicted proteins | sample 5559201 | NCBI WGS metagenome assembly JAABUP01 (sample SAMN10711887, study PRJNA513373) | rock metagenome | isolation source: Antarctica rocks | place: Antarctica | reverse complement strand
CGTACCAGCAGCCCATTCTGCTTTGGCCACGGCATAGAGGCGGTCCAGCTCCTGAAAGTCAGTCCTGTCTCCCTCACCCTCAGGCTGCAGCAGCCCTTTCTTCTTCAGCTGTGAAGAAGTGAACTCCTCCTTGTCGCCATCCTCATACTGCACTGCATACCTGCAATGCAAGGTACCATCCCTGTATTACACTGCTTACATACTGGTGCAGCAGTAACACATCTGACTATACTGCATGGCCCATGTATGTGCTGATGCTATACTCCAGGCAGGTGAATCCATAGCATACACAACAACTTGTGGGAAAAGCAATAAAAATTGGGAGAATGCTCTCATGCCAAAGACAGGCAGCTCATTGATGCAGGCACACAAGTAAATTATCCCAATGACATCAGGGCTTGTGGAATAGTGCAGAGTGGCGCAATGAATATACATGGTAGGCTTGGCAAGCACTGCTGACCGAGATCATCCCATGGATAGAACTTTTTGCATGGCTTTTGTGACATGAAGGCTGATGTGCAGCATTCTAGTAAAAGTTTTGACTGCAGCGCATGGCGCCTCATGCTGCTGCTGTATCTGTAAGCTTACCACTTCTTGGCCTCATGCCTGCCGACGATCCAGCCAGTGTACGTCTTGAGGCCGCTGTCAGTCTCAAATTCCTTCTTGATGCGCCGCCCAATCCAGGGATCCCTCTTGTCTGATCCTTCCTTCTTCTTCTTGTCGCCAGATGTGACCTGGCTTGGGGTCACCCCCTTTGACCCTGTCACCTCCTCCACCCTGCTGTGGGGTTCCTTCTCAGCCATGTGGTTGGCCTCTTCTGCTGGCGCAGCTGTGGCATTCTCCTTGCCGCTGCTGTTACTGCCTGCTGCACAGTCCTTCTTCTTGTCGGCTGAAAAGCGGGCAGAAGACCTTCTCCTGCCAGATTCCGGCACTGCAGTGTTACCAGCTTTGACTGTGGCAGCTGCCTTGGCAACTCTGCTGGTGCGTGTTTTGGCAGGGGATTGGTCTGCTTGCTCACTAGCAGCTGACTCGTCAGTGTCCTTGGCCACCTGTGTTGCTGCTGCCGATGGACCCTGCTCAGCTGCTGTGCTTGCTGAGCTTTGAACGCCTGCATTGCCAGGTGAGCTTTGAATGCCTGCTTTGCCTGCTGGGCTGATGGCACCCTCTAGGCCTGCTGTGACAGCTGCTGCATCTGCTGAGGTCTGGATGCCTTCAGCGATGCCAGGCTCAGTGACAAAGGCAATAGAGCCATCTTCGGTGCCAACAGCCTTAGTCATCACCGGCTCTTCCTCGGCTACATCATTCAGTTTGTCAACCAGAGACTGCTGCGGCAGCTGAGGAGTGTTTGAAGCAGGCCCAGCAGGGGCAGAAGCCAGGGCGGATCCAGGATCTGCCTCTGCAGGCTGAGAATCTAGAGTGTTCTGAATAGGCGGCACGTCGTCAGCTTCTGGCTCAGCTTCTGCTGCTGCAGATTGGCTTGGCTGTTCTTGACCTGCAGCCAACAGCATAGATGTCAAGATGATGGTGACAACCTTGAAACCACGCCGCGTAAAGACATATCATGATTGGCAGGTGAAAGTTGGCTTTCATTGCATGCAGCAGCACTTTCTGTGTTTGCTAGCAGCAGCAGTGGCACCACAAGCCAAATCGTTTTAGCCAAGTTGCACATCTATGCATGATCAGGTATATCATATCGTCATAGTAATACTACTATATCTGTTGTATAATCACTGATTCAGAATTCAGTAATACAGTATGGCAACGAGCAGACTTTTTGCATCAATGCCATTGTATCTGGCGTACTACACTTGGCGAAGGGCAAGAACTTCTGCTCCAAATATTGCATGCTTGCACAGGGAAAGCTAGCATCTGTGCAATGAATAATCAGAAGACAAATATGCACATGCCATGTGACTTTCCCACAACATGCTCAGTCACAAGCTGTATCTTGAGGGACCATTCTAGCAACTTGAGTATTCCACATATCACTCGAGCTCATGTGCACACCTGATGAGAAGCTAAAGATGAAGAAGCAGAGTATGCAGGCAGTCAAAGTACCTGAAGAGCGTTTGGCAGATTTCTTAGCAGTGAAGAGGCCAGCAATGAAGCTGCCAAACTTCTGCATGCCCAGTCGCTGCTTCAATGTGGCCTGCAGCAGTGCAGCGTAATCAGTCATGCATACCTTTGCCCATGCAGCATGCCAGCTCAGGGGAATGCAGCAGTCATTGCCTCATACAGGAACCTGCCTCCAACAGCAACTCAACAAGAGCGTGTGTAGCTTGGCATCAGGAAATGTGCAATGTTACACAAACACAACAGCTGATGTGGCGCTCATAGGACGCTTCCACGATAGCATGGTACAGTTAACACACACACGCAGAAGCTGCAACTGCAGGCAAAATGTGTTATCAGAGCAATGCTTTGCGCGAATTGCTACTGGGTCACCCAGCTTGGATGGCATGCTTATTGTCGCAAGTCCCTGTGGCTTTTCACAGACATGGACTTACGGCAGGCTGACCTGACTGCCGGTGAGGGCCTGGTCCTCTTCGTCATTCTGAGTCTCCTGCACAGTCTCCAGCAGCTCGCCTCCAAAGGTGGCGTCACCTACACCTCAGTACAAAATTTCAAAGATTTGATGTAACACAATTGATTTGAGCCGGCACAGCATGAAGGGTTAGTCGAAAGTCATACCTGTGCAAGTTTTGGGATGCCTGAGCGCATAATGCATTCATCACAATAAGCAAACAAGGCCAACACGCTGAGCTAGAGCTGAAGCTCATGGTGCTGATCAGCTCTTAACAGAAGTCGGGCAAGAGTCTGGTGGACAGCTTGATAGGTACCAGGTTCCACTGTTTGTTGCAATCCAATCAGCACATGCTGATGCATGAGAAGCTATGACAGCAAAATGGCATCGTAGGCTCTATTGACTGAATCCCTTCATGTCTTCAGGACCGGATTCCAGCCACAGAAGCCAAGGCATCGTTGCTGAATGGGAAAAAGGCCCAAGCTGCAAATGTGCAAGATGCACAAGCTCACCGTCGCCTTCGTCATCTGTATCAGAAACAGGCTCATCAGCATCTGCTGCAGGCTGCTCTGCTTCGGCACCCTCTGCAGCTGCAGCATTGCTGCTTGGCTCATCTGGTTGAGCCAGCTCTGCTAGAGGCTGTCTAGTCTTTGCTGTTTCAACCTCATCAATGTCCATCGTCTCTGCAACTGCTGCATTCTGCAGCAGCACAAACGGTTGAAACAGACGACCAAAAAGAGAGCCTGAATGGAGGGTGACAGCTGTTACGGTGTATGTGGGTGTAATGCCAGGCCCTCATAGTTGACCCAATTTGGGCCAAAGGCTGTTTAGGCCTTGCAGGCTCACTGTTGTCAACATCTGTCTGCTCTGTAATTTCTACATCCCTAACAAAAGGCAATATGGCAGTAGTCACATTGTTAGTGATGGACCTAGTTCTGCTAGATTGTGACCGCTTCAGAATTTGCCGAGGTTGCAGGTTGTGCCGTTTGTGTGCAGTAAACAGTCAATCTGGTTGCAGACACTGTTTACTGCCTTATGCAAGACCGTGATGTTTCTCCATACCACTTATGTGTGGTACTAGCCAGTAGCTCTTGAGGCATTGCCGGAAAGAACACAACTTGGCAGCTGTTGATTTGCTGCATGTGGCCAGAGCTGAAGCTCTGGCAGCAAGGACACACACACACACACACACACACACACACACACACACACACACACACAGAGGCAGCAGCAGACAGTGTCACACAAATTCAGACAGAGAGAAGAACCTTGGCACATAGAGAGAAGAATCTTGCACACAGCATGGGGTGAGACACCAATGCTGTGGGGATTTCAGCAACTGCAAACCTCATCATCTGAAGCTGGGCTCTCCTCCTGGCGCCTGCGTTTCTTCGTGCCCTTGCTGATCTTGCCTTTACCTTTCTTGATGGCCTTCAGATCTTGTTTCTTCTGGTCATATGCCTCAATCATGGCTGCAAGCTTGGGGTGTGCCTGCAGCTGATCCTCAAACCGCTCCTTGTCCTCTGCAACACATGACAGTTGTGTGTTTGTTGGCAGCTTTCCTTATCTTGAACATCCATGAGCTGATCCAAGCAAGCCTGAGCATCAGCTACAATGAGCCTGAGACACTACAGGGGCTTGACGTCAGCCTGTAGTTGACTTGGTGATGGTTTCTGCTGCAGAGACATTTTGGCAAATTTTCCAGTCTAGCAACGGTATAAACTTATACTTCAAAGACCAGACATTATGCGTGATAAACACATTTTGGATCTTACAAGACTGACCATGCTGTGAGGCCACCTATTGAAGTTCTGCTGGCATGGTTTGACTTGCTGCACCACGATGACATGCAGAGTTACATCTGGTTTGTCAGCACACCCAAACCTCAAGATGCAAGCAGGGCACTTCCTGGGGTCAGTCCATGCTATGCAAACAGTCAGGAGCCAACAAGCATGCGTTTGCAGCATGTTATTTTGTTTGTGAGAGCACAGTAGGACAGGCCTTTTTCACCTTCAGCAAGCTTGTCATACTTCCTCCTGCCGCTGTCAGCCATGTCCAGCCAAGCCTTGCGCTTGGCAATGCTGGTGCCCTCAAAGAGATCTGTGGCAGAGTACTCCAATGCCAGGTTCTCATCCTCCTTCAGACGCTTCTGCAACACAACACACTCTTGACATGACTGAGGTATGCAGATTTGGGCAAGCCTGTAGTACAGCACTCAACTACTGCCAGGTGCCAAAGAGACTCTGCAGTGTAACTTCATGTTGAGGATACAATGGATTTGAATGCATGATCCAATAGGGTACAGCCTCTATAGCCAAACCTGCTGAGTTGGGCCGTGCAAGGTTGTGAAAATATGGTTTCCTGCTGCTGCTGCTGCTGCATCTTCAACCCCACTGAGGGGCCAATTAATGATAGGTTTGATCAGCATCAGACCAAATACTCACACAGCAACAATGCTGTGCAGCAGTGTCAGTTGCTGCAGCATGCTGGATCTGACTGCTTGTCCTCCTTGGGCATAACAGGACAGACACAATTGCTATTGATGCTGATCTGGCAGACAATACATGTTGCGGAGCCGTATCTACATGTACCAGTCTCAATTGCACACTCACAAGGTAACTCAATTAGCACCTTTGCCTTGACAAGAGGCCGACAGTGCATGGAAACTGTCACAACATAAATTTAGACTGTGAAGTGGGTGCACAATGCCCATGTACGAAATGAGCCAATGAAGATGATATCAGTGCTGGAGAGGTCACCTCGACTTGCTCCTTGATGTAGTAATGTCTAGCAGTGAAGGGCTTCTTGAGGCCAAGCTGGGCCAGCTGGATGTCAATGACGCCCTTGTCATTCAGCTTCTTGACGTGCTTCTGAGCAAGGTAGCTGCGGTAGTGGGGATGCTTCTTCTCATATACCTCGACCTCTTTCTCCCATCGCATCTGATCAGCTGCAGAGAACACAGCAGGGCCAAGTCATGCTGCTGCAGTACCTAGCCGATTTACTTGTTGGTTTATTGAGCTTGTTATGCACATGACAGGAAGATCAACCTTCATAAGTTGCTCCTAATGTGCACTGGTGGGCACATCAGCTAAAGAGCAAATTGTGACCTTTGGACTGCAGCAGCTGAGACGTTTCAATTTAATGCAAGAGCCGGTGGGGTTTACGCCAGATAGTTGGACATAAATGGTCTGAAACCTTAATAGAAGGCAACCGCTGCATGGCAGACAGTGTGCTACTGTGCTCAATACCATGCACAGACTTGCTGTCCTTGACGTCTGCGAGGTCGCACACATGATCTGGCGTCAACAATGGGAGGAGCAAACTGCAAAAGCCTAACTGCCAATACTCTCGCCATGCAGACTCATCTGCTGCACACTTGTGGCATGCTCGGCTATCCTTGTAGTGACCCGTGTGGATACAAAAGCACCAAGAGCAGTTGTGTAATAATTTGCCAATTGTATGATCATCCTACCTCTTAACATACATTCCAGACAGCTTTCTATATGTGATGCAGCAGAGGCTGTGTAGGTACATTACCTGCCGCACGCTCTTGATACGTGGACCTGTGTTCCTCATCCAGCAGCTTCCACTCCTTCAGAGCAGCAGATCTGGCATCTGCCTGCAAAGACCTTGGTTCTGACTTGTAGAAGTCTTGCATCTTGCTGTCCTCAAGCAACTCCTTGCGCTTGACTTGCACCTGTTACAGCGCCCCAATGTTTGAGCAGCTCAAATCAGCAAAGTAGGCCTTCACTTTACTGGCAAGGATGCCACCTGCAATACTTGCATACCATTGCACCAAAGGCTGTCAAGCAGGCTGAAGGAGCCCCTTTGAAAACAGGCTTGGCTCCACCTTTGTTCATAGGTGCATGCTTTGCCCACTCTGCAGTCAGCAGCTCAAGTTTGTTGCCTGTATTGCTACTATGTTTTATCCCGTGAGCCAGGCAGGTAAGTGATCTGCTTACCAAGCAGTGCACCCGTCAAGGGCTCAGGAGCGTCCACCCGGTCCCTGATAGGATTATCATCCTGATCAAGCAGCACTGTCGGTCGTGGCAGCGATTTGCTGTAAAAGCTGGCTACCTTTTGTTTCTTTGCGGAGTGCATCTACGCTGGGGTCTTGTCCAGAACGATGAAGGGTGACAGTGCCCGATACGATGAGGTTGCCAATATACAGACACTGCCAGCAACAGTATAGCGCTGTGAGACGGCGACTGTTGTTAGCGCAGTGCTCAAGCAGGGCTCGTAGCGGTTTGAACTTCGAAAATTTGCAAAGCACGGCAGCGAGCACATGCTCCTTACGTTGTGCGAGAATATGAACCGGTTCTCGAACTTTCACCACAAGCTCGCTTCAGTGCGCGGAGCTCTTTACAGCTGCAAGCACGCTTTCGCAACTCACATCAAACAACATATGGCCGCTACACAGTTGCTGACAAGAGCTTCAACACACAGCACACGGGCATTTGCTCCACAGCTGATCGCCTCCAGCAAAGGCTTCTCGTCTGCAAGCAGCGCCTCACCAGCTCGTAGTCATCAGACATCCCATCTGCTTCAGAGTCAGCGCCTTGGCAGGCACTCTGTTGCTACCTCTGCTATTCCCTCTTGGGTGCCTTTTATCGGAAAGCAGAGAAAACAGGTAAGCTTGCAATCAGGATGCAGGCTGCAACTTGGCGAGTCGGCATAGCCGTGATAGCAGCTGTGTTTGCTTGGAGCGTGCTGCAGGTCCGCTGCTTTACCTGTCGACCAGACTTCATGGTCAAGCTGCCAAGCGTGCAACGATCTTTCGTGTTTCTGTGTAGGGAAACAACTCAGTATTGAATTGGGCTAGAACGACTAGAATGGCTTGTCAGGTAGCACCAGCCAAGGCCCCGTCAGGCCAGGACATAGCAACCTTTGCAGGTATTGCCGTTTCATGATGCAGCTTGCTCTGGCTGCATTGTCATTCAGACACTTGATCCCTCTTGGTCAGTCCCAGGCATACTCCTGTGCTCTGAGCAGTGATGCATCTAAGCAGAAAATGTCAGAGCTCATGTTGCACTTTAATCCACAAGAGGGTTGGCCAAGAGCACCTGAATCGTTTGCAATTTGACATGAAAACAGCATAGTCCCAATTCCATTGACTGTGATGACCCAGACTGTGACTGTCCTTTTCACTGACACGGACAGTAGACCCTTCCTTTTGGGTGCAGGTGGATGCTTTTGGGGGGTAGAGCTTGCCTTTCAAAGGGTACCTGGTGTGACCAAGACCAGCGTGGGGTACACAGCCGGTCATGACAAAGCCCCAACCTACAACAGCGTGTGCAGTGGCCAGACAGGCCACACAGAGGCTGTTCAGGTGAGAGTCGAAGGCCTGGGAAACATAGGCTTGGGCATGACATGCTATGCTTCACTGTGCAATGCATTGCGTAATGCTTGCTTTGGCTGTGCACACTGAGGCTGCACAGGTGACACATGTTTCCATCAGCAACTTGCACACAAGCTTTCAGGTGCTGCCTTGTGCTTGTGGTGAGTCGCAAGCATAGCATTTGCATTGTCACATATGCATTCATTGTGCACATTTGTGCCATGTCTCTTGATGGTCAAGCAATTGTTTGAGGGTACTTCCTCAAACAGAGGTCATGTCCTATTTGTGTGCAGCAGCACGAAAATCCCTCACAGAATTTGTGGCTCATCAAGCATTACTGGTTGGTCTGCAACATTTCACATGCTGATTGCCTTGTAAGCTGGTGGCTATTGCAGCGTTTTCCAAGCTTTGTTTAGCGTCACCTGGGGTTCAACTGCTGCCATTGATCGTTGCAGGTGTATTATGACCCAAAGGAGACAGATTACACCAAGCTGTTGGACTGCTTTTTCCAGCACGTTGACCCCACCACCCTCAACCAGCAAGGCGGTGATAGGGGGACCCAGTACCGCAGTGGCATTTACTATCACAATGAGGAGCAGAAACAAGCTGCTGAGAAGGTCAGGGCTGGTACTCGTCACCCTGAGTTCAAGGCACTGAATCTGAAACATTGCTGCGAACGCTGCAATATGCAAGTGTACTGCATACTCATGCGTCATCCTGCGCCATGACAAGACTTTGGCAGTATGCCATGTCAGCTTGTATTTGAACAGTCGTTTGTGAGCTGTTGATGGTCGTGCCCAACTGTGGTCTTGTCATGGAGATTTGTTGCGAGCTTGCGTACAACTCGTTCAAGAGGCAGGGTTATAGGCCAGAATTATTCTGGCAACAAGAAGCAGTAGTATGTCATGTTGCATGGTCATGGCCCAGGTTATGAGCAGGTGTGGCATGTAAATGCAGGCAATTGCAGAGGTGAACAAGAAGCTGCAGAGTAATGTCTTCCGCCGCGTCATGGGGACCGAGGTAGTGTCAGAACTGGAGCCTGCTTCAGATTACTACACAGCCGAGGAGTACCATCAGCAATATTTGGAAAAGGGTGGCAGATTCAGTAGCCCACAGTCTGCTGCAAAGGGCGCCACTGAGCGTATCCGCTGCTATGGTTGAGCAGTCCTGCTCTGAATTGTGTTTGAAAGTGAATGTCTGACTTTTTTTTCCAGTAGAAACTTCACGTGTCTCATTTTATTGAGAGTCAGGCACAGCAGCTGCGCTCATGATATTCAATCAATGCTCTGTTGCTTGTAACAGCTCTCAGCTGTTTTGTGCAAAAGACATGTACTGGTTTGTGTGTGCGTGCATGAAGGGCACATTGCTTCTTGCTGGGATACACAGCTTTACAACGTCAACAGATGGTGCAAAATGGCGCAAACTACAACGTTGCTCTTGCACCTCACCAACATTGGCGTTTTGGAGTCAATAATTGGACTCAAGCTCTTTGCAAGCTTTCTTTCCACGTTGATGTTCAAGTCTGCTGACATGCATAGGGTGAGCGTTGAACTGAATGAACGCATGAGCAACCAAGAGGAGCAGCGGTTGATCAGCCCTAAACCACATACCGAAATGCAATTTGAGTACACTGCATGCCGGTCAACTGACTCAAAACAGTCAGTGCAAGACTTGTAAGGGCTAACTGGTGCTACATGGAAAGCCTGTCCATATACAGAGAGATGGATGTATAACCGTTCAACACAAGTTCAAGTTACCAAACAGAAAGCATAGTATGACAACTGCCTGGAGGCTTGCTGACAAACATGCATGGATGCTCAGTGACCAAAAGTCAGTCATTATGCATATGATATGATACACAAGTGCATATGGTGAACACAAGTCAAAGCTAGACACAGATTACTGCATGCAGCGTGAGAGCGCATCATGATCATTTGTAACACTTGAACACGTCAGCTGTGAATTCCAGCTCACTGCAGTGGTCCTGCACAAGGGGTCCCCACTGGATGAATCTTGAGCCTATGCAGCTTGCACGGCTGCCTCCAAAGTCATCTAAAAACTCCAGAGGGCTGCACAACAGAGCACCCACATCATGACCCAGCTGGGCCTTCAGGAACTGTGATGCTGAGACCCCCTTCCACCTGGGGTCCTGGCTCTGGGGTGCAAACATCTCCCTCAGCATCTGCCACAGCTGTTCCACAACCCACCCACACAACTGCCAGTCTGGCTGAGTTTCCAGGTCAGTCTGGTCAGACCCCTCAAACTTGCGCCGCATGACCTCATCCCTGTCAATGGTCCCAGCTTTCAGGTGTGAGTCAATCCACGTGTTCACATCCTCCTCAGACAGCACACCATCTCCATCAGCATCCATCAGGTTGAACAGCCGATGCTGGATGACCTTGATGTGGGTCATGTCGACGCTGTTGCGGGTGTGGGGGGACCTTGCAAATCTGGGCTGAGCGCCGTGGGGGCGCTGGCTGCATGTCACTGCGTCTGATGCCACCATGTGCAGGGCTAGGAGGTCAGCCCAGGCTCTGGTGAAGTCAGCCTGCAGCTGTGTCAGGTGCTGTGTCTGGCTAGTATAGGTTTTGTGGAGCTTGGCGTACCCAGCTCGCCACCTGAACAACACAATGATGCTTGGACTCAGAGCAATGGTTGTGTTCTAACTAGATAAGAGAGGAGAGGAAAAGAAAGGACAGGAAACGAAAGAAGAGGACAACATGATTCAGCATTAATCAAACATGGCCTGAGGGTGAGGTAAGTTGGGCTTTTCTGTGATTATAGCAATAATTCAGTGAGATGATGTGTAAAAGCATGGCCATGTCCAACTCAGCAGTGCAAGCAGCCACCAAATTGTAACAAGCACTGAAAGACCCAAAGGAAATGACAGGATATGCAAGCATACAAAGACTCATCTGTATAAGACACTATCACTAAGCAGGGACGGTGCTTCTGCTGTCTGGACTGAACATGCATACTCTGCAACTGAGCACTGAGTCAGTAGCACATGCATCAAGCAAAGTGGATGGT
>JAABUP010010523.1_pt1 | contig 10894 bp, 13 predicted proteins | sample 5559201 | NCBI WGS metagenome assembly JAABUP01 (sample SAMN10711887, study PRJNA513373) | rock metagenome | isolation source: Antarctica rocks | place: Antarctica | reverse complement strand
TGGAGAGCTGGGTGGAGGTGGGTGAGGGTTGAGGGCGGTGGAGGGGAAGGAGAGCTGGGTGGAGGTGGGTGAGGGGGTGAGGGCGGTGGAGGGGAAGGAGCATTGGGTGGAGGTGGATGGGGTGGTGGAGGGGTAGGCGGACTTGGTGGGGGTGGATGGTGCAAGTGTCTTAACGCCCTCCGGAAGTTGACGGTCAGGCGTTCTTCTTCCTGCTTGCCCGAGCAGTGACAGGTGAGCGAAGGAAAGGAAGCAGCCTGTCGATACAAGACGGACAATATGCTGCGACAGTTGTTGCTATGCAGTGCTCTGCTGAGCTTGCACTGCGCCAGCGCAGTGCCTCAAGTTCATTACTCGGGCGGCACGATCTCTCCTTTTAGGTCCCAAAGCTCTCAGCCAAGCATATCAGCAGAAGCAATCACTGTCACGCTTGCCTCCCTGTTGAGTGTCAAATCGCCGGTGCCAGTCGAGCCGAGGGTTGCCCAGCAGGTGCCAACAGCCGTTGAACGTCTGTCGCGATTGCTCCACGAAGCACAGGTTCTGCTCGATCAAGGTTGAGGTGCTTACAGGTTGAGCGACTGCTTCAACCAGATTTGTTCAGCAGACCGGCTGCTGTGTTGGCTGTTGCAATAGCAGGATCCGACATCGGTGCGTGTATACGCCCCAGCTCGAGTGTGGTATCTCTCTATGCTGACCTACGTTGACCACTCTGAAGATTGTTCTGCAGACTTACCAGGCAGTGAGTCTTCAGTGCTGATTGACGGTGGTGTAAGTGGTTCACAAGCATCTCAAGTCTTAGCAGCTGTGGCGTCACCAAAATTGACAGGAGACAACCTGGTGAAGCACGTATCACTTGATTACACCAGCCTGCAGGGGTGCGGGAGCGCCTGCATGGAGGAGAGTCTCAAGGTACTGTGTTGCCACCGGTGTGCAGTGTCTTGATGCACGTGGCTGCGGTAATGTTGCATGCCATGTTGCCATATCTGCCGAAATGTTGCACAGCATGCTACAGAGTTGCAATTTCAGTGTTGAACATTCTTGCAGCAAGCATTGGCTGCAACCGGTGCCACATATGCCGCTGGTAATGGCATCTTGAAAGGCACAGTGTCTTATGAGGGGGTAGACATCCCCATCAGCAGCACAGCAGGTCAGCTGTGGGCCACAGAGCTGGCAGCATTGTATCAAACAGCACAGGATGCTGCCCAGGAACATGTCAGAAGGTGAAGCCCGACAGCAATCAACTGTATGCATATGGATGTGATCAACGTGACTATCTGGCGGTTTCAAGTGCACAAACTAAACACTACACTTGATAGCTATTAGCACCAAAGGCTGTCAGTACATTATTTGTACAAGGCGTTTCCCCAGAAGCAGTGTGTATGGAGGAGGCAGACTGCACAGCATGCCCTCCGCATCAGCAAATGTTACATGCATGCGTCACACTGCAAGGTGATATGGCAATGGCTGTACAGAGGGACATTGCATACTAGGACCAGCTTTGTATGGCTGGCTGAGGCTCTCATCTGCAGACTTCCATGTTTGTCATGTCATCTTTGTCTTCCTTTGGTGTCCACATGTGTTTGTGTTTATGTTGCAGAGTCCAGCAGGGCAGTTCAGAGGCTGAGAGGGCACTGCTAGAGTGTAGTCTTGTCAGTCTACAAGCTATTCAGCAGGCTGTTGGTGTAGACTCTGCCCAATACAGAGCAGCCAGCAAGGTCACCACGAAGCTGGTACAGATCATCCAGACACTGCTTTCAAATGCCTATGACGGCAGGTAAACAGGTCGCTTTGATGGGCATGACTGTCTGACATGTCAAGCTGTGATGAAAGCAAACACTGTTCATTGAGTTATCAGGCACTGTCAAGTCAAGCTTGCTCAGGTGTTCCTTCTGCTATGTATTGTTTATGGAAGATTCGTCACCAGAATAGTCCACAAACAATGCCCAGGCTGTTGGTGCACATTGCCACATGATGATGCATGATGTCTCATGGCATTACCAGATGTACTACAATGCCTGCTTGGGATGTGGGTGTCATGGCTCTGCAGCCGACCAATGTTGTTGTTTGCAATGGAAGTTGAGCACATCACTTGAGGTGGTGGTACATGCAGGTTGGCAACTCAGGTGGCTCTGCTTGGGAATGTTCCTGAACCTTTTGACAGCATGAAGGGACTTGTCAAGTGGCAAGAGGCACATAGGCGCAAGCTACTGCAAAGTGAGCACATGCTCCATAGCATTGCTTCTCCTTTGTTATTTCACGCAGAATTTGCGCAGCTTGATGACTTCCATGGTAGTTCCTATACCCCAGAGCTTCAATTCCTTTCACTGCACACGTCGATCATATTGATGTGTACATCAGACTTGATCGTGCCTGTTATCATGCGCTTATGAGTTCAGATGTCGTGACTTGCTGCAGGCTTCCCTTCCAATTCGTTGACCAACCTACAGTGGTCAGAAAGGGCAACAGCAGTCATGTCATTCCTAGTGCTGCTAGCTGGGGCGCTGGGTGGTGTACAGTGCCTCACAAACATGAACTTCAAGAGAGACACACTCTTGTTTGGCTCAGCCAAGTCAGACTAAAAGGCGTGATGACTGCCTTTGGCTTTGCATGTTGGCTTGCATGAGCTGGCTGGAAGTTGCTTGAGCCAGTGCAAGGCGTTGTACAGCTGAGCAACCTCCAGGTGGCCTGACCCAGTCCTCTCAGTGCATCTCCCAAATCATCGAAGTTGCTGCTGTGTGCTGCTGTTTACTGAATTTGCACAGTGGATATAAGGCAGACATTATGATGCAATTGCCATTTAGAGCCCTCAGGCACAAATGGACTTGCTTTTTGTTATGCCGCATGCACTTGCATAGAGGCTCTGGTTTCCAAGTCGAACATGCTGCCCTGCTTGTCAAATCGTGAGTCTCGGCGATGCTTTGTGTACATCTATAGAGCAATCACAGTCATACATTGCATGTGTTTGGTGTGGTACACCATGCAGTACAGCACCACGCTGCAGCTGTTGCTGCGCTAGAATACACTTGGGCAGCACGTACCCATGCTATTGTATCATCCTGTAACATGAAAATAGGGCCTTACTGACGTACATCAGTGTATAACATAACCTTACTCAACTAACTTTAGGTTGTTATTGTGTGACAGAAAAACTTGAAGACGCCCCTCTGATTGCTCACCAAGTATCAGTGTAAGGAAATTGCTGATGTGCAGCCTGTTGCTATGCGGCACATCTCTTATACATGTGGCCAAGTTTGGCTCACAATTTCGGAATTTAATCAACGTCATGCAAGGTTTATGCAGTATAGGAGCATGTGTGCACACGTGTGCTGGCCTAGACAAGCGCTGTGCACTTACATGGAGGTGACTTTTTTACTCTTTGACTGGTGCTGAGGCACTCATCCTAGACTTTGTCATTGCCTGTGATGGCATCTGGACTGTCAAATAAGTTAAAGACATCTGCCGATGTTGATGTGTGTGCCTCAGGCCCTATGGCTAATCCACTTGACTGGTCTGCTCTGAATGCTTTCTCAGCCTCAGGCTGCATAGCTGCATCTTGGGTTGCATCCCTTGCCTGTTGGTCTAAAGTGCCTAATCGATGACTGTCTCCCGCTTCAACAGCAGGGTTGGCTCCAGTATGGGGAGGAACAGGCAGTGCTCTTGTGACAGGAAGCAGTTTGGCGCAGTACGCTCTGACTCTGGCAGACATGCTTTGCTGATCATTCTTCACACCGTCTGCCGCTGGACTGCCTGATTCACCGTCACGCAGAGTCACCTGAACATCACACATGATTGTGAGACACAAGATGACGCATGTATCAGTCAGCACTACATCATGAAACCTCTTGCATGCAGAGGGATGCATTCGCCCTCTGCACAGGAACTGCCAAGACATGCAATAATGCTGCTCGGAATGCGCTGCCAGATGACCTGATCAGAGCCTCCCAGAGCCTGGTAACGCTCCATGTTGTTAAGCAAGGCAGTGTGCCTCTTTGCAGCCTGAGCATCTGCAAAGAATGTGATGGCTGATCCCATGGCGGCCCCTGCCACTACTAGTGTGGCCCACATACTCTTTTGCCAATGTTGCTTGTTGCCTGCACAGCATGGGACCACTGCTTCATGAGCTGATGTAGACACCACCTGCTCAGGCACAACTGTATGAATTGGACTGATCAAGCACATTTATAAGCCTCGTGTTTTTAGGCAATCCTGACATGTAATCTAAGAGTATTCAATGGCAGTCACAAAAAATCATCTCCAATAGACAGCACTCTTGTCACAGCAAGACTGAGTTGATCACAGCCAGGAGGCGTGAGGTTGGCAACTATGTCAGCAATGTGAGGCTGCATGCAAATGCAGAAGTGTTGGGGCACCAAACCTGCTGTTGACGCTGCTGGGTCAGGACATGTGCCTGAAGAGTCCTGTATGGTTCTGATGCGCCCAGAGCCTGGCTCTGCCACAAGCACTGAGCAGTTGTCAAGGCACTGCACATCCCAGACATCTGAAAATAGGGCTTCTGCAGCATTCCCATCCACATCTCCTGCTTTGCCACAGACCCCGGCATAAGTGCTGACAACACCTGCAATATATGGCTGATGGTGCAGGATCATTAACGTTTCACATTGCAAGCTTTGCTTGAACCTCAGGTATGTGGCTTGGTCTGTCATAGTCATGGGCTACTGCTGAATCTTAGTCCAGTATGTCTTCTGCTTGCAGCTGCAGCATATGTTGCAGTGGTGTATACCCTCTGGGCTGACTGCTCGAATGCAGTGATTGCCTTGATCTGCGACAATCAGCTGCCCTTTTGGATCTATGCACATGTTCCTGGGCTGCTTGAATTTGGCTGCGCTTCTCAGGCCATCTCGATGACCTGCAGAGTCCGAGGCGCATTCGCCAGCCCATTGCTGCCAGACTCCTGCAATACAAGGCCACCATCACCAAAAGGCCGCCATGCAGTTGTTCTGTGATGTGAGGAGTCAGACCGCGCAACTTTACCCGTGTCTGCTTCCAACTTGCGGATGCAGTTCAGGGAGTGATCGGAGGCGTATAAGCCTGTTGAGCCGGCTGCCAATGAGAAAAACCAGCCAGATCCGTACTCGTTGATGTACGGTGTCTTTACAGAAGGTTGGGCGTCAACTTTGGCTCCGGCAACTGCAACGTTAGCGGCCAGTGACCATCTGACCTAACGGAAACTGCACAGGCCTAGGCAACAAACCAGGACACAGGGAGAATGATGTGAATTCTGCAGGCGATGCTCAATCATTTGGCCAGCTTGGAGCATAGCGACAAAAGAAATGACAGTCGGAAGCCAGTCGAGCAGGCGCGGACCGATCCGAGCAGGTGCTTGCGTGCGCACTTGCATGGCTTAATCTTTCGCGTACCAGCAAAACGTTGCTTTCAGGATAGGTTGCTCTCGAATCTCACCTGACAGCAATACCAAGACGCCACACACAGTGCGCAGCGGTTTTAGACCTGCCATGTGAGACCTTCGAGATTGTATCGGAACAGTCAGCCATGCAAAATGCGATCTAAGGTTTGCCTGCCGTGTTTGCCGTGTACTGTTGCCGTGTTGACTTTCAGATTTTGGACTCCGTAGTAGCAGCTCTTCTAAGATACTTCGCTTGCTCTCAGGAAAACTTGGCGAAGCCAGGTCTGCACTTGCAAGCTGCAAAGTTTCTGTTCGATAAACGGCTGCAACGCAAACATCCTTGACAAGCGTTACAGCTGTTTGCTATGCTCTTTTGCTGGCGAAATCTGCTGGCGTTGAGCCTATCCCTTGGCCCGGTAGGCTATTCCTGAACAGGCTTGTTCCGTTTTGCCAGGTCATCTAAGCTGACGTCTTTGCAGCTTGCGCTTGGCCTGACCACTTCTCAGCAATCTCAACTGAAGCTTGAACCAAGCCACCTGCCAGACGCTAAGGATCTGGAGCATATACAGCTGGAGTTAGGGTAAAACGCTTTTGTTGTGATAACTTTACTTAGTAGAAGCCGTAGCCACCATGCATGCATGTGCACAGTCCATGAAGACAATACTGGCTTGTGGCAAGTGGAGTATGGTGTGCAGCATTAGACGTCCACAATACCAAGCAATCACATTTGACATCATCTTGTGCATCGCAGATACACCTTCAATGACACAGACCTGCTGAGATTGGCACTCATACACCCTTCTGTTGGTCAAATCAATAATGCCAGACTTGCATGGCTCGGGGATGCCATACTGGAGATGGTTGTGAGTCACAATGCATACAGAGAGTTGCCATTTGACGTGCCTGGCCGACTGCACAAAGTGCGCCAGTCCTTGCTAGACACAAATGCTTGTGTCAGCAATGCTAAAAAGCTCAATTTACTACAGTACTTTATTGTTGGCAAGTCTTTCAAGCCTGATGACCAACATCCAACGCCTCACATGGTGGCTGATTTGTTTGAAGCTGTGCTAGCTGCGGTGTACATTGATGCAGGTTACAGCATAGATGCGGCACAGCATCTGTACAATGCACACTTTGCATGAACAGCATTGCTTTGAGGTCTCTGCAACTTCAAGTGACAAATTCGACTGGTATTGCACGTTAATGTGGTGTGATCTGTCGCTGTGCCCCTGAAGTCACTAGGGGCTCAAGTTTGGCATGTACACTCTTTAACAATGTCGGAGATTTTCAAGATGGTGCCGCAAAGTTATCAGGCCACACGATGTGTTGGCCGCAAACAAGCAGCACAGACTTTCCAGCTTTGCTGCAACACCATGACTAATAATGGCAAGCACTATCTCTCCGTTGACAATTTGGGCCAGCAGCGCCTGTGCTTGCGATATGCTTGAGACCTTGCCGGAAGAGCAGAACGCATCTGGGAGCATCGCACGCACAGCAAGCAATACGCTATTTAAGCGTTGCTCAAGAAGTTAACTGGCCGTTTGTCGTATACAATTTTGTTTGTGCAGCGCTATGTCCTGCATGCATACGCACAGCAGCCTTCAAGTGGTGTCTTGGATTTGCTCGCGACCGGCCCCAGTACGACAATGGCGCATTAGGCGTACCATGGTTGCGTGCAAAACAAGCAGTGCAGACGCTGCGGAAAAGTATGCCTGGCAATTCGACCGGAAGCCAAATCCTCACATTAGAGGTGAGCACGCTACTTCGAAATCTGTTGCAATACCATCACTTTCCCACGACCAGGGGGCCCTCCCTGTGTGCCTGCAAAGCATGCTGTGCAGGGCATGCATGGCTTGAGTTGTTTCTGACACTGTGATACTCAGCAACATCACACTGCACAATGTTGAAGGTGATTTGCTGGAAATTCCCGTGACTGCTATTCGGCGGCCTCTTGGCAGGACTCGAAGCAACGGTACGACCAATTTTGCTCCAGTGTATTTGTGTGCAGCCGACATACACTCAAGCACCTGCTGCGCAGATCCAGATAAAGTGCAAGCCTTGATCGACAGCATACAGGAAATAGGTCTCAAAGAACCGGTGTGTGGTATGGCTGCATTGCTTGACACAAAGTACTCATTGATGTCCTGAGGCCGTCTCTGATCAATGCGCTAAATGACTTACTGTGTGGGGTACATATTACTATCTACCAACACAAGTCATGCCCTGAGCGTGCACAGCTGCAATGTGCCATTGTATTGCAGATTGACATTCTTGAGGTGGATGGCAAGTACTATGGGTTCTCTGGGTGTCATCGATATGAGGTGAGATAGATGCAATTTGCAACAGCTTTGTTCAGCATGTGCATGTGTTGACTGAGGTATGTCACCACTGCATATTTGAAGCCTGAGAATGTGTGAACAGCACACTAAATTGTCTCTGCATAATCAGTCAGCTCAACATGCACGATAACTTGATGCAGCTTATGCCTATGCAGTAATGGTTATGCCCAGCCATGCATTCCCCATGTTACAGATCACAGAATATGCCCACACGTTCACTGCAGGCATTTCAGCGGTTGGGTATAGAGAAAATCCCATGCAAGGTCCGAAAAGCAAACCAAAATACTCTGAAGATGCACATGATGTGAGCAAGGTGAAAACAAGTGGTTGGAGCCATAACCTGACTCAGCTCTGAGTCCGCATGTTCAGCGCCTCATTATAGCCCCATCCTGCAGTTGTATGCTGTACATTATCTTGAGGCTGCTGATGTTGGCCAACAGCACAGGCCCTGGCCAATGTCTGCACTCAGGTCCTATGTACAATTAGCGGCAGTCAAATGAATGCAAGACTTTGTACATTCAGGCACTCATGTCTGGCAAGTGGAACTCGTGAAGCATATTGTTGGCTTTGCAGGCTCCTGTACCTTTGGTCATAGAATCTGTGAACTCAATATTCCGTTCAGTGAAACACTCAAATGTAATGCCAAGCTGGGGACACCACACCATGCCGACATCAGTGACCAGACCCAGCTGCAGCTGCTGAGATCTGCATACCTGAGGTTCAACTTGCATTCCCCTGCACGAATCTAGAAGACCACGAGCAGGCAGCACTTGCAGATACGGTTTGTAAATTGCGTATGCATGATCTTGATTGTGGTAGACCACTCTGGGGAAGTTTGCAACGTATACATCTATTCTAGACCTATTGCCAGGAATGGCCAACATACATGACTGTTACTGTTATTTCAACGAACAACACATAGACAACAGTCACTGTGCTAACTCAGTCTTGTCACACTTCCTGCAGTGCATACATGTGCACCATACTTACAGTGAATACCTTTTCAGGCAATGCAGCCATGCCCCAGCGTGACAGTAAAAGATGGGTGCAAAGCAACAAATGTCTTCATCCTGCAAACGGGAAAGTGTCTATCTCTGCTGGGCTGCACAAAGGGCCTTGTCTGCTTCATATCGCCTCGACGCTCAGGCGTAATGAGACCATGTTATCTCTTTGCCTTGTCTGCTTTCTCCTTGTCCTCCTTTTCTTTTTTCTTTTGCCATGGAAACTTGAAATTTATGCCCATGCCCCATGCCTCCTTGCCCTCATTTCGTTGTACATCACCTGTACAAGTTAAATGCCAGCAGGTCACTTATTGCACTGATTACCATAGCGCAAGTGCAACTTGTGTACAACACGCTTGCCATTTGCCTTGTGAAGATAAATGGGATGAGAACACAAGCTAGGCATGGCTCCCAGGATACAAATCACAATGTGCCACGCCAACCCCATGCGCGCTGGAGTCTTTTCAGATACTAAAAGGCGAGGCATATGAAGCATTGCAAACTCATCAAATGATGATCAAAGCAACAAGAGAAAATGACGCATACATCTGTGCCAACAAAACATCATGACGTGCAAATCTGAACACACAACAGTGAGCATGTTTCCACAATGAGAGCATTGGGGATATGAATAAAGCATACAAGTGCCCACCTAGGTCAACAACACCAGAGCTTTGCTTCATACTGGCACCGCCAGCACCTCCAGCCCCAGTTGCATCATCCAAGCCACCCTCTCCCTTTGGACCTGCACACAATCAACCTGGCAGTTCTAAGGTTGTGATGAAAACACTGACAGCCTTGCAAGCCTGGCTGGCTTCTGGGACTGGCACAAGTCATCCATGTGTTGATCTGGTGATTGACAAGCTGCATCCACATTCTGCTCCCGAAACTCTAGTGCAACCAGTGCCTGTTATGCGTCTGACCTTGCGTTCCAGGCATGCAAAGGCAGAGACCAACTCCCATGACACAGCGGTTGCTGGAACGGCAGCGTCTTGACAACGCATTGAAGCAGCAGAGTCCAATGAGCAATTACTACAGTGTGTCATCAGTGACAATCCTTGCGTACTACCTCCATGCACACAGGCCATGCCAATTTGGCCATCCTGCCACTCATACAAGGCCATCCCAATTGGGCCCTCAAGATGCTGCTGAACCTGCATTGCACCTTCACCTGGTACATCTACTTACGGACTGGCATGCCATGCATTGCATAGAAACCTCAGGCAGGTGATACATTCCGCACCAGTCGCATGAATTTGCTGTATTCATCTGTTGTGTTATGCAGTCCCATGCTCCTGTTGCCATCATATCTTTCCCAGAAATGTAGCACGTTTGGCTCGTAATCGTCCTGACTGCATTCGAATGCCAGAATGCCGCTTTTGCTGTTCTTCATCTTTTCCTTTGAAAATGTCACAACCTGAACACATAGTGAAAGCATATTCAGCATGCACTTTGCAGCTGTAAACTTGCAAGTCAATTTATCATATTGGCTGGACTAGCTGAACACTTGCCAGTCCAGCAGCTGGAGACACAGCGCAGAACACTTGGGTCGTGATTTACCTTTTGGCACATATCAATAACTGCGTCCTTGTGATCTGGCTTAACTGTCAATGTCTTGCTGCACACCAGGTTCTTCTCTGACTTCTTTTTTATTGCACAAAGGGTCTGCAACTGTCCTCTGCTAAGCTTTCTATTTCGGTTGCAGATCTGCTTGCTGAAGGCGGCTGTTCGTGGTACGTGGCTGCTGCAAAACTGTGCTTGAGCGGATGGCGCATGGGTTTGGCGTCCGCTGGTGGACGGCATAGAATCCAACAGAGACGGCAGTGTACACAGCATCCTTGCTCACCTTGGCCTTTGAGTCGACAAGCCGACAAAAGGCAGAGTTGCCAGGTAATACCCTGTTGCTCAACGTTTGACTAGTCTTGCGATCACGTCTGTGCTTGCCAGAAGTCCGACAACAAAGCAGGCAAAGGTAGACCAAGATACTGATCTTCATCCAAAGTGAGTCATTGTGTTACACGGAAATTCCGGATTCCCTGAAATCCGGGATTCCAGTACCCTTTTCACCGGAATCCGGAATTTAGGTGAGGCCCCACAGATATTCCGGATTCCGGTAAACTCAGTACGTGAATTCCGGATTCCAGTGGAGACCCTAAATCCCGGATTTGCGTGGCTGTATTTCACGTAAATCC
>JAABUP010010522.1_pt1 | contig 10894 bp, 12 predicted proteins | sample 5559201 | NCBI WGS metagenome assembly JAABUP01 (sample SAMN10711887, study PRJNA513373) | rock metagenome | isolation source: Antarctica rocks | place: Antarctica | reverse complement strand
TGGCCACCGCTGCAGCCCTCAACCTTGACCGGATGACGGCCTGGTTCGCCGCCCGCCCGCTCGCCACCACCCGCACCTCACGCTTCGCGGCACTCGCCGCCTGATGGCCGACTTCGCCAACAGGGTCTGACCGTCGCGGAGAACATCGGATTTCCCTTGAAGCAGCGCGGCGTCGGCCGGGCGGAGCGGGACGCGGCGGTGCGCCGGATGCTGGACCTGGTGCAGCTTCCCGGCTTCGCCGGCCGCTACCCCCAGCAGCCTTCCGGCGGCCCGCAGCAGCGCGTGGCGATCGCACGCGCCATCGTCTTCGATCCCCAGGTGCTGCTGATGGACGAGCCGCTGAGCGCGCTGGAAAGCAGTTGCGCGAAGCCATGCAGATGGAGGTCAAGCGCCTGCACGGCCGGATGACTACGTTGTCGTGCCGATGACCACGGGCCGCCCGCTGCTCGAAGAGCCCGGCGGCGCGACGCGCCACACGGAGTTGCGGGCCGGGGTCAGCTACACGCGCGCGGCCGGGGTCGAGCACGACGTGATCAACAACAGCGACGGCGAGTTCGTGTTCGTCAAGATCGAAATGAAGTGAGGCGGAACACCCGTCGTCCCGCTTGGCGCGCGATGTGCCCGGCTGTCATGCCCCCCCGTAGCCTGGTGCGGCATCGATCCTGTTCAGGGTCTGGTTCCGCGGCGGAACCGTGGATGGCGCCGCGATGAAGGCTGCGGGTGTAGGCTGCACAGCAAGGCGTTGCGACGAGTCGGGGGATTGACATGGCTTGAGCAACGTCTGACCGTATGAATGCAGGCCGCATAATAGGATGGATCGACTGAAATCCCGGCCTTTGGCCGACGGCCGGTCGTGTCGCCGTAAGGAGAAAGCCGAATGAGCATGATGACCAGAGCCGCCTGGGGCCTGTCTGGCGCGACGCTCGTTGCCGCGGCCATCCCGGCCCTCGTCGCCCCGGGCCTCGTCGCCCTGGCCCTCGTCGCGATGTCGGTTCCAGCCCGCGCGGCCAACGCGACGCTCACCATCGAAAGCTGGCGCAACGACGACCTGCCGACCTGGCAGGAAAAGATCATCCCGGCCTTCGAGAAGAGCCACCCCGGCATCAAGCTCGACTTCCAGCCGACGGCGCCCAAGGAGTACAACGCCGCGCTGAACTCCAAGCTCGACGCCGGCACCGCGGGCGACATCATCGCCTGCCGGCCATTCGACGCTTCGCTGGAGCTGTTCAAAAAGGGCCAGCTCACCAGCGTCGACGGCGTTCCCGGCATGGATAATTTCGACACGGCCGCCAAGGCGGGATGGTCGACCGACGACGGCAAGACCACCTACTGCGTACCGGCGGCGGCGGTGCTGCATGGCTTCATCTACAACCAGGACGCCTTTGCCAAGGCCGGCATCAAGCAGCCGCCGAAAACATCCGAGGAGTTCTTCGCCGATCTCGACATGCTTAAGAAGGACGGCGCCTACGTGCCGCTCGCCATGGGCACGCCCGACCAGTGGGAGGCGGCGACGATGGGCTACCAGAACATCGGGCCCAACTACTGGCACGGCGAGGACGGCCGCAAGGCGCTGATCGCAGGCAAGCAGAAGCTGACGGACCAGGACTGGGTCGCGCCGTTGCAGGAACTCGCCAAGTGGGGCGCCTACATGGGCGACGGCTTCAAGGCGCAGTCCTATCCGGACAGCCAGAACATGTTCACGCTGGGCCGCGCCGCCATCTACCCGGCCGGCTCATGGGAGATCGCCCAGTTCGAGAGCCAGGCGCAGTTCAAGCTGGGCGTGTTCCCGCCGCCGGTGCCGAAGGCGGGCGACCCGTGCTACGTGTCCGACCATCCCGACATCGCGTTCGGCATGAACGCCAAGAGCAAGAACGCCGACGCCGCCAAGGTTTTCCTGGCTTGGGTTGCCTCGCCAGGGTTCGCCAAGGTCTATTCCGACTCGCTGCCGGGCTTCTTCAGCATGCAGGCGCAGTCGGCGCCGGTGACGGACGCGCTGGCGCAGCAGTTCCTATCGTTCCGCACGTCATGCAAGTCGACGATGCGCTCGACCTACCAGATGCTGTCGCGCGGCACGCCCAATCTGGAAAACGAGGTCTGGGTCGAGTCGGCGAACGTGATCAACGGCACCGAAACGCCGGAGCAGGCGTCGCAAAAGCTGCAAAAGGGCCTCGATAGCTGGTACAAGCCGGCCAAGTAGCCGTCGAACCTGGAACGGGCGAGGCCCGCCATGGCCCAGATCGAGAAGCTCGCGGCCGACATGCCCTCCTTGCCGGCAGCGACGGCGGGTGCCGCCGCTTCGGCCCGCAAGCGGCGCTGGCACATCCTGGTCTTTCTCGCCCCGGCCTTGCTGGTCTACACCGCCATCATGATCGTGCCGCTGGCCGACACCCTGCGGCTCGCCCTGTTCCGCAGCGTCGACCGCGTGCCCGTCTTCGTCGGCCTGGACAACTTCAACGTGCTCCTCAACGACGCGCGCTGGTCCGAGCACTTCTGGGCCGCGCTCCGCCACAACTGCTACTTCTTCGCCTTCCACATGCTGCTGCAGAACCCGCTCGGCATCGGGCTCGCCGCGCTGCTGTCGCTGCCGAGGCTGCGCGCCCAAGCGTTCTACCGGACGGCGTTCTTCCTGCCGACCATGCTGTCCTTCGTGGTCGTCGGCTTCACCTGGAAGCTGATCCTCAGCCCACTCTGGGGCGTCGCCCCGGCGATGCTCGGCGCGATCGGGCTGCGGAGCTGGTTCCACCCATGGCTCGGGCAGGAGTCGACCGCGCTGACGACGCTCGCCCTGATCTCCGTCTGGCAATATGTCGGGATTCCGATGATGCTCATCTATGCGGCGATGCTCGCGATCCCCAATGAGCTGATCGAGGCGGCGGAACTCGACGGCATCACCGGCTTCGCGCAGTTCTGGAAGGTCAAGCTGCCGCTCATCCTGCCCACGATCGGCATCTGCTCGATCCTGACCTTTGTCGGCAACTTCAATGCGTTCGACCTGATCTACACGGTGAACGGCGCCAACGCCGGGCCGAACTTCGCGACCGACATCCTCGGCACCCTGCTGTTCCGCACGTTCTTCGGCAATCAGTTGCAGCTCGGCGACCCCAACATGGGCGCTGCCATCGCGACCATGATGTTCCTGATCATCCTGGTTGGCGTCTCGGCCTATTTGTTCGGCATCCAGAGGCGAATGCGGCGCTACCAACTATGAGCCGTGCCCGTTCGCCGTCGCTTAACCGGCTAGGTTCGCTGTCGCTCAACCGGCTGGGTTCGCTGTCGCTCAGCCGGGTGGGGGTCCATCTCGTCCTGGTCCTCTATGCGGCGCTCTGCCTCGGGCCGGTGGTGCTGGTTGTCGTGAACTCGTTCAAGTCGCGGGCCAGCATCTTCGGCGCGCCGCTGAGCTTGCCGGGTCCCGCGACCTTCGACCTGATCGGCTACAAGACGGTGCTCGGCCAGGGCGTCTTCCTGAACTACTTCGTCAACAGCATGATCGTGACGGCCGGCTCCCTTGCGGCGGTGCTGCTGTTCGGCGCCATGGCGGCGTTCGCGCTCAGCGAGTACCGGTTCCGCGGCAACGGCGCGCTCGGCCTGTTCCTGGCACTCGGGATCATGGTGCCGATCCGCCTCGGCACCGTTGCGATCCTCAACATGATGGTGGCGGCCCACTTGGTGAACACCCATCTGGCGCTGATCCTGATCTACACCGCGCAGGGCCTGCCGATCGCTGTCTTCATCCTCGGCGAGTTCATGCAGGGTGTGTCGAAGGACCTGAAGGACGCCGGCCGCATCGACGGCCTCTCCGAGTACACGATCTTCTTCCGCCTTGTCCTGCCGCTCGTGCGCCCGGCGGTTGCGACCGTCGCGGTTTTCACCATGATCCCGATCTGGAACGACCTGTGGTTCCCGCTGATCGTGGCGCCGGGCGAGGCCACCAAGACCGTGACCCTGGGCGCCCAGGTGTTCATTGGCCAGTTCGTGACCAACTGGAACGCCGTCCTGGCCGCGCTGACCCTCGCGGTCCTGCCGGTTCTCGTTCTCTACTTGCTGTTCTCGCGCCAGCTTATTCGCGGCATCACCGCCGGGGCGGTCAAGTGACGGGGCTGCGCACCCTGGTTGTCGGACTCGGGCAGATGGGCCTGAGCCACGCGCTCGCCTACCACCGCAACCCTGGCTTCGAGATTGTCGGCCTGGTCAACCGCTCGCCCGTCGAGCTGCCGGGCGAGCTGCGGCGCTACCCCGTCCTCAACGGCTTCGACGCCGGCCTGGCGCTCAAGCCCGAGCTCGTCTCGGTGAACAGCTACACCGACAGCCACGCCGCCTACGCCATCGCCGCCATAGAGGCCGGCGCCCATGTTTTTGTTGAGAAGCCGCTCGCGCCGACACTTGAGGACGCCGAGCGCGTCGTGGCCGTGGCGCAGCGTACCGGCCGCAAGCTCGTGGTCGGCTACATCCTGCGGCACCATCCGAGCTGGACCGAGTTCATCCGCCGCGCACGCGAGCTTGGCCCGCCCTTTGTGATGCGGATGAACCTGAACCAGCAGTCCTCGGGGTCCGCCTGGGCGATCCACAAGCGGCTCATGGAGAGCACCAGCCCGGTCGTCGATTGCGGCGTCCACTACCTCGACGTCATGCTGCAGATCACCGACAGCCGGCCGGTGCAGGTACGCGGCATGGGGGTGCGGCTCTCGCCGGAGATCGCCGCGGGCCAGGTGAACTACGGGCACCTTCAGGTTCTCTTTGAGGACGGGTCCATCGGGTGGTACGAGGCCGGCTGGGGTCCGATGATCTCCGAGACGGCGTTTTTCGTAAAGGACGTGATGGGACCAAGAGGCTCCGTGTCGATCATCATGGACGAGGGCGTCATAGCCAAGGCAGGGGCCTCGGCGGACGTCGGCACCCACACCAAAACCGCGCGCATCCGCCTGCACAGCGCGGGGACCGGACCGGACGGCGCCTTCCTGGCAGCGGACGAGCTGCTGTCCATGGCCGACGAGCCCGGCCACCAGGCGCTTTGCGAACGCGAGCAGGCTTTCGTGCTCGATGCGGTCCGCAATGGCCGCGACCTCAGCCGCCACATGCAGGACGCCATCCGCTCGCTCGGCGTGGTGCTGGCGGCGGACCGCTCGATGCGCGAGCGCCGCGCGATCGACCTCTGAGGGCACGGCGCATGGGCTCGCTCACGCTGACGGCCATCCGCAAGAGCTTCGGCAAGGTCGACGTGCTCAAGGGCTTGCAGCTTGAGGTCGCGACCGGCGAGTTCGTGGTGTTCGTCGGCCCGTCCGGCTGCGGCAAGTCGACGCTGCTGCGCATCATCGCCGGGCTGGACGAGCAGACCTCCGGCGACCTCAGGATCGACGGCAGGCTGATGAACGGCGTGCCGCCGGCCAAGCGTGGCATCGCCATGGTGTTCCAGAGCTATGCGCTCTATCCGCACCTGACGGTGTCCAGGAACATGAGCCTTGCCTTGTCGCAGGAGGGCGTGGCCCAGGCCGAGATCAACCGGAGGGTCGAGACGGCGTCCGGCCTGTTGCAGCTCGACGCCCTGCTGGGCCGCCGTCCGGCCGAGCTGTCGGGCGGGCAGCGCCAGCGCGTCGCCATCGGCCGGGCGATCGTGCGGCAGCCGAGACTGTTCCTGTTCGACGAGCCGCTCTCGAACCTCGACGCGGCGCTCCGTGTCGGCACACGCATCGAGATCGCCAAGCTGCACAGGCAGCTCGGGGCGACTATGGTCTATGTCACCCACGACCAGGTCGAGGCCATGACGCTGGCCGACAAGATCGTGGTCATGCACGGCGGCGTGGTCGAGCAGGTCGGCCGCCCGCTTGAGCTGTATGCCAAGCCGGCCAACCTGTTCGTGGCAGGCTTCATCGGCTCGCCCACGATGAACTTCATCAACGGCGACGCAGCCGCCCGGGCGAATGCAGCGACCATCGGAGTGAGGCCGGAACACCTTGTTGTCGCTGAGGAGGGCGCATGGACCGGCGCCGTGTCGCATGCCGAGCACCTCGGCGCCGACACGATGCTCTATGTCGACGTGCCAGAGGTCGGGCTGCTGACCGCACGGGTGCTCGGGGACGTCAGCCACGACGTCGGCGACCGTGTCGGCCTGACGCCGCGGGACGGCAAGGTCTATCGCTTCGACGGAGACGGGAGGGCGTTGCCTGGCTGACGCGGCAAGGCGGGTGCGCTAGCGTGGCGCAGGGATCAGGAACACGGCCTGCCTTGCGGCGGCTGTCGTCCATTGGTCGGTTCACCCTCACGCGCACGTCCTTCCAGAACGGCTCGCGCAGGACCGCCTTCAAGATCTTTCCCGCGCCCGACACCGGCAGGCTGTCCCGCCACTCGGGGTCACGCCATGACGGGCCTGGCGAGTCGCGTGGGGGGATTTCACTCCCAGGCGCTCCGAGCACCGTGCTTGAGCCTTTCGGTTCGCACGGCTCCCGATGTTCGGCCGTTGACGTGCAGCACGCGCCAATGTGCGAACAAAGCCGGGTTTGCGCGGTGTGTCCGAGCCAACCAGTCTCGCGCGCCCTTTGGCCGCGGACGCAGACGTTTGAGCTTGTTGCGCGCCCAACGGATCAGGTGGGCATCTGCGCATCGGAGTGTTGGATGGAGTGCCGGCCTGTGAAGGTGGCTGTGGTGGTTGACCCAGCCTCGGGGACACGGGTTGTGTTCCTGGGCCGGGTCAGCCAGGGTCGGGTCGCTCCGTCGGTGCAGGGACCATCGCCGGATTGTTTGCCTGACTGCTTTCAGCGCCTTTGGACCGGCTGCGGGCAGGAACGCGACCGCGTGTTGATTGCCGTGCCATGTCGCCTTCCTCGGCCGGAACGCACAGGCGAGGAAGTCGAACGTTTGGTTCGGGAAGTCGCCTTGCCGGTTCGTGTCCTTGCAGTGGGCGAGCTTCGTCTTCCGCGGGTGCGCAGTGAGCTTGCAAGCCAAGCTGCGTGTCGCGGAGGCCAACCTGCTGCGCGGAGGACGTCCGTGGCGGCCTGGGCGTGCAGCGCGCCGGGCTGCGCCGGCAGGCCCGGCCGGCGGAGCGGCACCGCGGCCTGTCAGGGCAGATTGGCGCGGCCAGGGCCGGGCTGCTGGACCTGGCCCGCGCCCGCGCCGTCGCCATCCGGGCCGCCGCGACCTGGCAGGCGCAAACACTGCCTGGTTCACGCACCAGGAGGTTTTCAATGCAGGTCCATGAAGTGATGACGACAACGGTGGCAACGGTGCGCGTGGATACTTTGCTCAGTGACGCGATCGCCACCATGGAGGGCCGGCACGTCAGCGGGCTGCCCGTGGTGGACGGGAAGGATGCGCTGGTCGGCATGCTGACGGAGGGGGACCTGCTCAAGCGGGTCGAGACCGGCACCGCCGGGCACCGCCGGGCGGGATGGCTCAACGTGGTGCTCGGGTCCGGGCGCGGCGCCAGCGACTATGTGCGAACGCATAGCCGGTATGTCGGCGACCTCATGAGCCATGATGTCCTCACCGCGACGGAGGGCACGTCCCTGGAGGAGATGGTCGCGCTGATGGAGAAACGGCACGTGAAGCGGCTGCCGGTCGTCAGGAACGGCAGGCTCGTCGGCATCGTCAGCCGTGCCGACCTGGTGCGCGCCCTCGGCCGCGCCCTCAAGGTGGAGGCGATGGGCGGCTCGGCCGACGCTTTGATCCAGAAGCGCCTGCGATCGGACCTCGGGCAACAGCGCTGGTTCATGGCAGGCGATGTCACTTTCACCGTCGAGGCAGGGTTTGTGACGTTCAAAGGCGTGTTCAGCGACCAGCAGACTCCGGCCGCGCTGCGCGTGGCGGCGCAGAACATCGCTGGCGTGACCGCCGTGCAGGACAAGCTGGAGTGGGTCGACCCGGTCGTGGGAGTGGTGTTCTAGTCCAGTTGTCCCAACATACCGTCGGCGAGAGCGGCCGAGCATGCCCGCTCGGGCAACGTTGCCCGCTCAGGAGTTCAGGCCCTGCAATGCAGCAGAGTTCTTGAAACGAATCTGGCGTGCCGTCGGAATTTCGATCACGGCGTCCCGCTCCAGTTGCGAGAGCGTGCGGGACACGGTTTCGATGGTGAGGCCAAGATAGTCGGCGATATCCTGGCGCGTCATCGCCAGGGTGATCGTTTGGCACCCGACCGAATGCTGCGCCCACTCCATCAGGAAGGCCGCGACCTTCTCGACAGCACTTTTGCGGCCGAGCAGGAGCGAGTGGTCCTGCGCCCGCGTCATGCCGCGCATGGCATATGAGAGCAGTTGCCGCGAGAGGGCCAAGTCGGCCGCCGCCAACCCCTCAAGGCCGCGACGGCGATGGGAGGTCACCCGGCAGTCGCAAACCGCCTCGGCCGACAGACGGTGCCCAGCCCCGGCCTCGAAACCGAACACGTCGCCCGCGACATGGAAGCCCTCGATCTGCCGGCGGCCGTCGCTGAGGAACTTGCACGTCCGCACGACGCCCTCGGCCACTTTGAAAAAGCTGTCGGCTGCATCGCCCTCGCCATAGATTTCGCGGTCCTGCGCGAAGCACAGCACGACGCCCGCGGCCGATGCGCCCTCGCGGTCGATTCGCCCATCCGTCGCCGGTGTCGACCAGGGATGACGGGCAAACGACGCCGGGGCATAGGCAGTCGTCGAACTGGCGAGGTGTGCCGACATCGAGGTTTCCAATATTCCGTGAACGCCCGCTTTTTGTATGCGTTCCGGTTCCGGCACGGTATTGGGTGTTGCTCTAAGGGACTCTACGTAGCGCCCTGATCGGCTGCGTGCGGGGAACGGAACGGATCACCGGCACCCCTACGCAGCCCACCAACCCGTGCCGCGCAAGATGTCCTGGATGCTGTCGCTGAGCGCGCTGTCCAACAGAGGCTTCTCGACGACATGGCGCACGCCGGCCACCGCCGCGCGGCGGCGGAGCGCATCAGTTACGTGATCGGTGGTGAGAATGACGGGTACGCGGCAGCCCAGCACCGTGAGCCGGGCCAGCACCGCGAAGCCGCCCATCACCGGCATATGGTGGCTGAGGACCAGGCAATCCGCCCGCCACAGATGCGGGTGCGCCAGCAGGTCGGCGCCGCCGCGGCAGGCCAGCACCTCCAGTCCTTCGAGCTCAAGCGCGAACTTGAGCGACTCGCGGACAGCCAGGTCATCGTCGACAACGAAGACGAGGTGCTGTCCTTCGGTCATTTACAGTGACTCCGCCGGCTCACCCGAGCCGCCTCCCGAGTTGCATGAGCCAGGACGGTAGGCGGGAGGAGCCGCCGGCGCCTTGATTTGGCGCAACTTCGGACGCGAGGTGGGCAGGACCCAAATGCTTGGGCGGCCCACGCAATCAGTTGCCCGGCAACGCCTCCGCGACCAGGGCCATGCGCACGAGCTCCGACAGGCTTGCGGCGCCCGTCTTGATCATGACATTCGCACGGTGGACCTCGACGGTCCGTGCGCTGATCTTCAGGTCGTAGGCGATCGCCTTGTTCGCCTGCCCGGCCAGCAGGCCCTGCAGGACCTCGTGTTCCCGGACCGACAGCAACGCGAGCTTCGCGCGGGCCTGCACGGCATCCGTCTCGCGGTGGCCGTTCTTTTCATAGCGGCCCAGCGCCACGCTGATCGCCGCGAGGAGAACCTCGTCGTCGAACGGCTTCTCAATGAAGTCGACCGCGCCTGCCTTCATGGCCTCGACAGCGAGCCGCACGTCGCCGTGCCCGGTCATGATGATGACCGGCAGGTTGATCCGCAGCTCGCTCAGCCGGCGTTGCAGCGCCAAGCCATCGACGCCGGGCATGCGGATGTCGCTGACGACGCAACCCGGCTGCAAGCCGGGCAGCGCGTCGAGGAACACGCTGGCCGACGCATAGGCCCGGACCGCCAGGCCCGCCGCGGTCAACGCGAAGGCCAACGACTGCCGTACGGCGTCATCGTCGTCGATCAGGTGGACCACGGCACTAGTACCTCTGCACAGTGGTTTTGACCGGTTGAGGCCAAGTGAGCCATGAGATCATTGGTCTGATCCCAAGCTTGATCTTCTTGAGTTATCCTTGCCGCATCCTCGTCCCGAGCACCGTTCTGCCTGGAAACAGCCTTTGCCAGACCTAACCGCCTCGGGCGCCAACCGGTCAAAACCACTGTGCAGAGGTACTAGTCGCCATCTCCCGCGCCCTCCAAGCCGACGGTCGTCTTGAGGGTCAACCGGAAAACGGTCCCGCCGCTGGGGTTGGACTCGGCCCAGAGGCGTCCGCGGTGCGCCTCGACGATGGTGCGCGAGATCGACAGCTCGACCCCCATGCCGTGCGGCTTCGTGGTCTTGAAGGGCTGGAAGAGCTGGGCCGCGATCTCCGGTGCGATGCCTGGCCCGGTGTCGGCGACGCTCACCTCGACCGTTTCCTCGTCGGTTTGCCGGGTCGAGATGAGCAGTTGCCGCAATGCGGTGTCCTGCATCGCCTCGATCGCGTTGCGTATGAGGTTGAACAGCACTTGTTGGATCTGGATCTTGGCGGCGAACACGAACTCCGCCCGCGGATCGAACTCGAAGGAGACGCGCACCCCGGTTTCCTTGATGCCGCCCAAGGCGAGGGCGCTCGCCTCCTCGATCAGCTTGCCCAGGTTCTCCGGCTGCCGCTCGCTCTCGCCGCGGGCGACGAACTCGCGCAGGTGCCGGATGATCTGCCCGGCGCGCAAGGCCTGCTCGGTGGCCCGCTCCATGGCCTCGCGGGCCATCGGAATGGCCTCGCCCTGGCCGCCTGCCAGCAGGCGCCGCGCTCCGTTTAGGTAGTTCGCCACCGCCGAAAGCGGCATTGAGGTGGTCCCCGTTCTTCGGACAGGTGGTTAAGCTTGGTTCGCCTTTATGAAGGACGGACCCGATGATGGGCAAACGGAAGCGGTATTCGGCAGAGTTCAAGGCGAAGATTGCCTTGGAG
>JAABUP010010521.1_pt1 | contig 10895 bp, 12 predicted proteins | sample 5559201 | NCBI WGS metagenome assembly JAABUP01 (sample SAMN10711887, study PRJNA513373) | rock metagenome | isolation source: Antarctica rocks | place: Antarctica | reverse complement strand
CGATGGGTGCAGACATCGTGGATCCGACCGGCACCGCCCACCAGTCGGCGGTGAAGGACGGCTGGGATCTCACCCCACAGACGTCGGCGGGCAAGACCGGCACGACCGGCGATTACAAGTCCTCGGCGTTCCTCGGGCTCACCCCGAAATACGCCGGCGCCGCTGTCACCTGGGACTATCTGCCCAAACCTCAACCCATGTGCATGGTGCCGCCCAACGCGCCGGCCACTCGCACCGCAAAGCCGCTGTCGATTGCCGGGTCGTGCACGATCGCCGAGGCCAAGAGCAGCGAAGGCAGCAAGACCAGCACGAAGACCGGCCTGACGGGTGGGTCGGTGCCGGCAGCCTCTTGGTTCACCGCCATGACGAAGATCCAGCCGACGCCGAGTCAGTTCGCGCCGGCCGACCCTGATGCGCAGATCGGCCAGCCCAATACCCACGTTCCCGACCTGTCGAATCTCGGGATCGACGAGGCGAAGGCACAGGTGCTGGCTGCCGGCTTCACCGCCAACTTCCGGATCGAGACCAAACCGACCGCCGTGCCGGTCAACTTCATCACCCGGCAGGACCCGCTGCCGGGCCAGAGCTTGTTGCCGGGGACCCCCATCGACGTCTGGTACTCCGCAGGCACGGCGAGCACCGGTGGCTGAGAGCAACCTGCCGGTCTCCGGCAGGACGGGGGTGTCCAGCAAACTGACGCCGGCCGTCGCGGGCACCGTTGCGGCATTGCTCGGCGGTCTGGTCTGGTCGACGGTCGTCGAACGGCGCTGGTTCGCGTTGCGCCGGGTCGAGGCAGCGGTTCTGGATCCTGGCGCGTGGCCGATCCGTCTGCTGCACCTGTCCGACCTGCACATCACGCCGAACCAGCACCAGAAGGCTGCCTGGGCGCGCGCGCTGGCGGATCTGCGTCCGGATCTGGTGGTGAACACCGGCGACACGCTGGCGCACGCCAAAGCGGTCCCGATGGCGGTACAGGCCTTCGGACCGTTGCTCGATGTTCCGGGCGCCTTCGTGTTCGGGAACAACGACTACTACGCGCCGAGATTCAAGTCGCCGCACCGGTATTTTCTCAAATCCAAGCGGCTGCCCGACGCGGCGCCGCTGCCCTGGCGGGACCTGCGCGCGGCGCAGGCCGAGCGAGGTTGGATCGATCTGTCGAATCGTCGGCAGACCATCGAGGTGCGTGGCCAGCGCATCGCACTCGCCGGCGTCGATGATCCCCATCTCCATCGTGCGAAGTACGAGCTGATCGAAGGACGGGCCGAACGTGACGCCGTCGTCCGGATCGGTGTCGCCCACTCCCCCGAGCCAGAAATTCTGGACCGCTTTGCAGCTGACGGCTACGACCTCGTATTGGCCGGACACACCCACGGCGGTCAGGTCCGGATTCCCGGTTTCGGAGCACTGGTGACCAACTGCGGAATCGACCGGTCGCGAGCCAGGGGGCTGTCCCGGTGGGGTGCCCACACCTGGTTGAACGTCTCAGCCGGTCTTGGCAACAGCCCGTTCATGCCGGTCAGATTCGCCTGCCGCCCGGAGGTGACCCTTCTTACGCTCGTTCCGCGGGCCTGATCGGTCGCTGGTGCTGACCGGTCCGCTGGGCCTGACCGGTCCGCTGGGCCTGACCGGTCCGCTCCGCCTGACCGGTCCCTGTAGTGGCCGGGCCGGTCGTTTCGCATGCGCCGGAGCCACCGGCAAATGGTTCTCGACCATCGACAGCATCGGATAGACTTTTCAAGGTTTCACCGGGGTGTGGCGCAGCTTGGTAGCGCGCTTCGTTCGGGACGAAGAGGTCGCAGGTTCAAATCCTGTCACCCCGACCAGTGTTACCGCAGGTCAGAAGGGCATCTCTAGTTGAACGGAGATGCCCTTCAACTGTCTCCAGACGCGAGATCGACGCCAACTGAGAACAGACTGCCTCATCGTGGCGATCCGCGACCGCGTCCAGGTCGTCGGGGAAACATGTGAAGGTACTCTCGACCGCCGGCGTGGCGTCCAGGTGCGGCTCGTCGGAGCCGGACGGGTAGTACTTGCGCAACCAGCCCGCCTCGGTGGTCGACCAGTCATCCAGGTAGGCCTTCGCGGTCTTGGGGTAGGCACCCGAGCCGCTGCCGGAGGGCATAGAGCTCGTCATCGAGCCGTTCCGTGAGCGCTGCCGTGGTGATCGTCCGGACGTTCTCCTCGATGAAGAGCCGGCCGAGGAAGGACAGGATGAGCGGCGCATGGTCGGCTCGCAACAGCCGCCAAGCGGCGTGCCGCAGGCGCAGCGCCTCGACATCATCAAACTGCACCTCGCCTCCGCTCGACCGCCGGGCCCTTTCGGGCTGCGTTGACCGAGCGTAGGCAGCAGGACCGACAGTGCCAGGTAGGGCGCTTGCTCGGGCAAGCCGAGCATGGAATGAACGGGCGATCTCGTTCCCCATCTCCGCGTCGAACCGGGCGGCACAGATTGACGCTATAATTCTGTACATGACGACGCTCCCGCTCGCCGACGCCCGAGCGCAGCTGTCCAAGCTGGTGAAGGACGCGGCAACCACCCACGAACGGTTCGAGATCACTCGCAACGGACGTCGCGCCGCCGTCCTCCTGTCCGCCGACGATTACGACATCATGCAGGAGACGATGTCGGTCCTGTCCGACTCTTCGCTACTGGCGGCGCATGCGACTGGTCAAGCAGAGATCACGTCTGGTGAGTACCTCGACGCTGACGGATTAGCCGCGCTGATGCGAAGGGCCGGCCCGAGGGCGCCTGCCGATGAGTGATCCCTATGACCTGCACATCGCACGGTCCGCAGCTAGGGCTCTGAGCGAGCAGCTGCCGGAAACTGTCGCGGCGGCTGCTTACGCGTTCATCGTAGGACCGCTTGTCGGCACTCCACATCGAGTTGGAAAGCCGCTCCTTCCGCCGATGGAGCCAACGTGGACGGCGAGGCGCGGCACCTACCTGATCCTCTATCTCATCGATGAGAGGATCCGGATACTGACCGTCACAGCAATCCGACACCGCTCAGACGCATACCGAAGCTGATGGCAGCAGTTACTGGCTTTTCAGAGTTGGTAGGGGCGGGGTGGTCTTGAGCAGCGGCATCCGTGTCGGTGGCCGATCTGAGGCTCGCGCCCTTGTGAACTGAGCGTTCTTCAGGCATCCAGGACAAGACGCGAGAGCATGTCCAACTGGAGTTCACTGCTTTTGGGATCGACCGATATCGACGTCGAACGGGGCCGCGATGTTGGGATTCTGACCGCACCGGGGTGGGTCGGTCGGTGTCCGCTGTGCCAGGGGGTGTCCACCCGGCCAAAGGCTGGGTGGCGGCCACTGGCGCAGTCATCGGACGAGTTTGGCATTCTGGAGCTCGTTCCGGGCCGATTTTCGACGGACACGGACGCCCACGATCGGCTCGATGGGCGTTCAGCCGGGCGACATCGTGCCGGCGGCAAGCCAGGAGCAGGCAGTATGGCTGGATGAGCACCGATACCGCAGCACCGCCCGCGGCCCGTCCGGGCGACGGGCCCACACACCCGTCCGCCGCCATTCCGGCGCGGCTCTTCTCCGAGGACGGGGCCGAAGACCGCTGGCGTCAACGCTTCTCGTCGGTAAGAATGACGTTGCCGGATTTTGCGCGAGATTCACCCGATCGCGCGATCTACCTGTCCAACGCCAACGGCCGGTACGAGCTGTACTTCTTCGATGTCGCCTCCGGGGTGCACACAGTCGCAACGGAACGACCCGACGGCACGGCGCACGGCACGCTGTCGGCCGACGGCTCGGATCTGATCTGGTTCGACGACACCGACGGCGACGAATTCGGACGGTGGCAACGACAGCCGTTCGGCAGCGCGCCGGGTTCGGCCTCGCCGTGCCTGCCGACGGTGGAGCCGGGTTATCCAGCCGGCCTCGAGGTCGGCATCAAGACCATTCTTGCCGGGTTCTCGGACGATGACGGCACGCGAATCCACCTGGCCCTCGACGACCAGGATCCGACTCTGGTCTACCAGAACGCCAACGACGGCAGCGTCGATGCTCTGTCGAAAGACGAAACCGTGTGGGTGTTGGCACATTCGGAGCATGGCGACTCCAGATATCCGGCCCTGCGGGCCATCTCGACCGCCGATGGCAGCGTGTTGGCCCAACTCGATGACACCCCTGGTAAGGGACTTGCGGCAATCGCCTTCTCGCCGGTACCTGGGGATCAACGAGTACTGGTCGGCCACGAGCGCCGCGGCCGCGACGAACTACTGCTGTGGAACGCCGAGAACGGCGAGGTCACCGAGCTGGAAATTGATCTACCGGGCGACATCTCCGGCGACTTCTATCCCGACGGCGGCGCTCTGTTGCTGCTGCACACCAGCGCCGGTCGGACCACCATGCACCGGTACGACCTGGCATCCAACGCACTGACCGATCTTCCGGCGGCCGCCGGCGTGATCTCCGCTGCGACGGCCCGCCCGGACGGCGCCGTCTGGTACCGCTGGTCCAGCGCCGTCGCGCCGGGCCAATTGCGGGTTCTCGCAGCGGACGCATCGTCGGATTCCACGCTCCTACTGCCGCCCGGCGGGGCTGCGCCTGGTTCGCAGCCGGTCACCGATGTCTGGGTCGAAGGGGACGGCGGCCCGATTCACTCGCTGGTGGCCCGACCCGCGGGCTGTGGTTCGCCGGAAACCGGTCGCACCAACACCGCGCTGCCGACGGTTTTCTTCCTGCACGGTGGTCCCGCGGGAGCCGACGAGGACTCGTACGACGCGACCCGGGCAGCATGGCTGGACGCCGGATTCGCTGTCGTGCACGTGAACTACCGGGGCTCGACCGGATACGGGTCCAGTTGGCGGGACGCTCTGACCGCCCGGATCGGGCACACCGAACTCGCCGACGTGGCGGCTGTCCACGACCATCTGGTCGCCGCCGGCATCGTCGACCCGCAGCGGTCGGTGCTGGCCGGATACTCCTGGGGCGGCTTCCTGACCCTGCTCGGCCTGGGATCGCAGCCAAGCCGCTGGGCCGCCGGCATCGCCGGGGTGCCGGTGGCGGACTATCTGCAGGCGTACGAGGACGAGATGGAACCGCTCCGTGCCTACGACAGAGCCCTGTTCGGCGGCTCCCCCGACCAGGTACCGATGGCCTACACCGATTCCTCCCCGCTCACCTACGTCGACGCTGTCGTCGCCCCGGTCCTGATCCTGGCGGGCGAGAACGACCCACGCTGCCCGATCCGCCAGATCGACACCTATCTCGACGCGCTGGCCGCCCGGGGGGCCACCTACGCCCAGTACCGCTACGACACCGGGCACGGATCGATGGTGGTCAGCGAGCGCATCCGCCAGGTGGCAGTCGAGATTGCCTTCGCTCGTACCGCCCTGGAACTGCCCACCCCCTGACCTAGCGCCGGTGGTTGCCCCGCCCCGCGGCTTGAGAAGCGCGGCGGGGCACCGCAGGCAGCGGTCAGGTGCGGAGTTCGGGGAAGTCCTCGAGGCGATATTCGGCAGTCGATTCGTCTGCTCCCGGCGCGTGTATCGAGTCCTCGCGCCCGCGCAATTCCACCCGCCGAATCTTGCCCGAGATGGTTTTCGGCAGTTCCGCGAATTCGAGCCGCCGGATTCGCTTGTACGGAGACAAATTCTCCATCGAATGCCTGAAGATCAGCGCAGCGGTTCGCCGGTCAGCGGCAAATCCTGCCGCCAGCACCACGTATGCCTTCGGCACGGCCAGTCGGAGGGTATCCGGTGAGGGCACGACCGCCGCCTCTGCGACCGATTCGTGCTCGAGCAGAACCGATTCGAGCTCGAAGGGAGAAATACGATAATCCGAGGCTTGAACACATCGTCGGCCCGTCCGACATAGGTGACGTAGCCGTCGACGTCCACCGAACCCACATCACCGGTGTGGTAGTACCCACCGGCCATTGCGGCGGCTGTCAACTCGTCATCCCCGTGATATCCGGTCATCAGTGACACTGGCCGGCTGCGCAGATCCAGGCAGATCTCACCCTCACCCGGTTGCCCTGATCCGTCCACCGGGACGACGGCGCCCGTCGTTGCATCGACGAGCGCCACTGCGAATCCCGGCATCGGTCGACCCATTGATCCTTCCTTGACCACCTGGCCCGGCGAATTACCCACGGCGAGAGTGGTTTCGGTCTGTCCGAAGCCGTCCCGGATGGTGACGCCCCAGGCCCGCCGAACCTGTTCGATCACCTCCGGGTTGAGCGGCTCGCCCGCGCCGACCACCTCACGCGGCGGTTTCGCCAACGCCGACAGGTCGGCTTGGATCAACATGCGCCAGACGGTCGGCGGAGCGCAGAACGTGGTCACCCGGTGATGGGCCATGACGCGCATCAACTGCCCGGCATCGAATCGGCTGTAGTTGTACAGGAACACGGTCGCGCCGGCTATCCACGGCGCGAAGACATTCGACCAGGCGTGCTTCGCCCAGCCCGGCGATGAGATGTTCAGGTGCACATCCCCGGGCTGCAGACCGAGCCAGTACATCGTGGTCAGATGTCCTATCGGATACGAAATATGGCTGTGCTCCTGCAGTTTCGGCAGCGCCGTGGTACCGGAGGTGAAATACAGCAGCAACGTGTCGTCCGCTGCGGTCGGCCCGTCGGCCGTGAATTCGCCGGGCGCTTTCAAGCTCCCGACATAGTCGACCCAGTCCGCAGCCGGGCCACCGACCACGATTCGCCCGAAATCACCTGGCAAATCAGCGAATTTCGGCACGTCCTCCTGCCGGGCGATCACGAATCGGGCCAGACCACGATCGACCCGGTCTCGCAGGTCTGCGGTGGCCAGCAATGTAGACGCGGGAATGAGTACGGCTCCCACCTTGATAGCTCCGAGAATCACCTCCCACAGCTCCACCTGGTTGCCCAGCATGAGAATGATCCGGTCGCCTCTGTGCACCCCGATGCCTCGCAACCAGTTGGCGACCTGGTCGGAGCGGGCCGAAAGCTCCTGATAGGACCAGGTTTCCGACTCGCCGCTCTCCTGGACGATGGTGAGCGCCGGCCGGTCCGGATGCTCGGCAGCGATCACGTCGAACCACTCGAGGGCGAAATTGAAATTGTCGGGCCGCGGCCACTCGAAGTTTCGAACGGCCGTGTCGTAGTCGGCCCGGTGGTGCATCAAGAAGTGGCGGGCAGCGCGCAGTTGCCGCGTGCCTTCGCTTTCCACCATTTCCTCGTCGGCCTCGCGCGTCATCGTCGACTCGTTCCTTCCGTGATCGCCGGCATCGCGCCGACGAAGTCCAGCAGTTGACCGGCCAGCAGATCGACTGCGGTCGCCACGCCTGGGTCGTTCGGCAAGTCCTCGGGATCGAAGGTGGTCACGGCGCTGTTGATCGTCAGTCCGAGCGGTGTTGGCCAGCCTCGGAGCGCGTGGATCACCTGCCGAAGCGTTCCAAGGGTTCCAACGGCCGCTTGCCAACCCTTGGCCACCGCGATCGCACCGACCGGCCGACCGTCGAGGTAGGGACGGTCATCGGTTCGCAGCTCCTCCAGGTAGTCGAGCGCGTTTTTCACCAGGCCGGACACCGTCCCGTGGTAGCCGGGTGAGGAGATGACGACGGCATCCGCGGAGCGAACCGCCTCCACGTAGTCCCGAGCCAAGTCCGGCAGGGAAGCAGCCGAATGGTACGGCGCGAAGTCCAGCGCACGACCGGTGAACGACACACACTGCGCCCCTCGCCGTCGAGCCGCTGCCAGGACCGCCCGCAGTGCCCTCTCCGACTGGGAATCCGGGTCGATCGACCCACCGATGCCGACGATCACGATGCTCACCCCACGATCCTGCCCTGACCGACCCGGCGTCACCTAGCCGGGTCGAGCGGTACCCGACCGTCGGCCGCGTGGCGCCGCCCCCCTGGACGCCCGGACCTGATCCTTTGCCCCCGAACGGGCGTGGTCAGCGCCGCGCGACACCGTTCTCCGAGACGGGCCGCCGGGCTTCTGGTTCAGACATGGGGCTGGCCGAATCTGGTGCGCGGCGGCGAATGAAGCGGTGGCGATCGCAGAGGGGGTCGGGAACCGTGCCGACGCCGGCGAGGCGATGTCGGCCGGCGCCTACGCTGAAACGATGGAACACCGCCGACTCCGAGCAGTCGACCGGCGGGCTGTCGGCGCGGTGCTGTTGGCCGCGGTGCTGTTCGCCGCCGCAGTGCTACCCGGCCTCACCGGCAAGCAGGTCGCGGGAAGCCCGATCGCCGAGTCGATCCCGGGCGCGCCGACTGCCGGACAATGTGTCCTTGCGCCGCCCGCCTTCCCGACAGGCACCTCCGGAGCAGGCACGCTGCGAGCTTCGGTCCTGACGTACGGCGCCTGCGACGGGCGTCATTTCGGCGAAGTGGTCAAGGTCCTGCAAGCCGATGGTTCCGTTCCCGCCGAAGGCCCGTTGGACTATTCGTACAGCCGAGCCTGTGGCACCGCGGCGGTCGATTACCTCGGTCTTGGCTCATTGCTACCCGGGTCCACCCACGCCAAGGACCTCTGGTGGCCGGTTCTGTACGACGGTGCGACGGCTGGGATACCGGATTCGCATCAACAACAGGGAGGGCAGCATTGGGTCGCCTGCACCCTGATTCCGCGAGCCACGAAGGCGAATCCGAGCGGATATCGCGAACCTACCCGGGGTAGGTTACGGTCCGGCCCGGCACCAGACGGTCTGGGATTGTGCGGCGACAGTCCGGTCGCGGAGCTGAATGGCGGCGGGTCCTGTGATGCGCCACACCGACTGCAGATCTTCGGTGAGGCAGCCACCACCAACGCCTCGTCCGTATCCGAATTGACCGCCACCTGCGAACGACTCGTGCATGCCGTCACCCGGATGCCGGACGTCACGGCGCGCGGTCGGTTACGCATCACCGTGACCTTTCTGACGTGGAGCGGCAGCGCCGGAATCCTCACGGCCGCGGCCCCGATCGCCACCGGCGAGCAACAGTCGGCCAGTTGCGCTCTCAAGGCCGTAGGACGTGCCCGACTGACCGGATCGCTGCTCGGTGCGGGCTCCAACCCGGTGCCGCTGACCGGCTGACCAGCTGCGGTCGCCGCAGCCGCGCGCGAACACCGTCGGGCATTTTCCACACCTTCCGTGCAGGATGCACAGTGGAGCCATGTCGACGGTCTTCGAACGGGGTACCGACGGGCCGAAGGTCATCGTGGTCGGGGTGGACGGTTCCACCACTTCCCTGCGGGCAGCCGCCTATGCCGCCGGACTCGCACGCCGGCAATCCGCTGAGCTGATCGTGGTGTTCGTCGCGGCCGGGTCGCCGATGGCAAGCTTGGTTCCCGCGGCCGGACCGGCGATCACGCAGGCGTTGAACGACGCGGCAGCTGACCTGCGCCGACTGGTGGAAACCGGCGCGGCGAACGCGGGCATCAGGGCGCGCCTCATCGAGGCCAAAGGCGACCCCTACGGCGAAATCTCCCGAATCTGCGCGGCTGTGCTCGCCGACGCGGTGGTGGTCGGGGCCTCGACCTCCACGGGGCGCCGCCTGGTCGGCTCGATCGGCATCCGGCTCGTCAGAGCAGGGCGTTGGCCGGTGACCGTGGTGCCCTGAGCGCTCCTACCCGGCAACCGGTCGCAGCGCCGCAGCCACGACCTCGGCGATCTGGACGGCGTTGAGTGCGGCGCCCTTGCGAAGATTGTCGTTGCTGATGAACAACGCCAGCCCGCGTCCGTCCCGCACGCCCGAGTCCACTCGGAGCCGGCCGACGTAGGACGGATCGGTGCCGGCTGCCTGCAACGGGTTCGGGACATCGGACAGCTCGACGCCCGGCGCGCCTGACAGGAGTTCGGTTGCTCGCTCGACCGAGATCGGCCGGGCGAACTCGGCGTTGAGCGACAACGAATGGCCGGTGAAAACCGGTACCCGGACGCAGGTTCCGGAAACCATCAAATCAGGAATGGACAGGATCTTGCGGGATTCATTGCGCAACTTCTGCTCTTCGTCGGTTTCGAAACTCCCATCATCGACGATGTTGCCGGCCAAGGGGATGACGTTGAAGCCGATCGGGCGAACGTACTTCTTCGGCGCCGGGAATTCGACCGCCGTGCCGTCGTGGGTCAGCGCGGCCGCGTGCTCGGCGACGGCCTGGACCTGGCCGTCCAACTCCGCGACGCCGTCCAGCCCGCTGCCGGAGACCGCCTGATACGTACTGGCGATCAACCGCACCAGGCCGGCCTCGTCGTGAAGCGGCTTCAACACCGGCATTGCAGCCATCGTGGTGCAGTTCGGATTTGCGATGATCGCGCCACCGTTGCCGAGAACACCTGTGGCAGCTTCGGGATTCACCTCGGCGACCACCAGCGGAACGGCCGGATCCATTCGCCAGGCCGACGAGTTGTCGATGACGACGACCCCGGCGGCCGCGAACTTGGGTGCCAGTGCCTTCGAGGTGCTGCCGCCGGCCGAGAACAGCGCGATGTCCAAACCTTCCAGAGGAGCCAGCGCCGCGTCCTCGACGATGATCTCCTCGCCCTTCCAGCTCAGCGTCGAACCGGCAGAACGCGCGGAGGCGAAGAAGCGGAGAGACGCTATGGGAAAGTTTCGCTCCTGCAGTATCTTTCGCATGACGCCGCCAACCTGGCCGGTGGCACCGACCACTGCAACGTGGAATCCCCGGCTGCTCATCTTCCGGTTCCCCCGTACACGATCGCCTCGTCTTCCCCACCGAGATCGAACGCGGCGTGGATCGCTTTCACCGCAGTGTCCAATTCGACGTCCCGGACCAGGACCGATATCCGTATTTCCGAGGTGGAAATGATGTCGATGTTGACGCCGGCGTCGGCCAGCGCCTCGCAGAAGGTGGCTGTCACGCCGGGGTGTGACCGCATACCCGCGCCGATGAGCGACACCTTGCCGACGTGGTCGTTGTAGACGATGGCACCGAAGCCGATCTCCTGCT
>JAABUP010010519.1_pt1 | contig 10898 bp, 14 predicted proteins | sample 5559201 | NCBI WGS metagenome assembly JAABUP01 (sample SAMN10711887, study PRJNA513373) | rock metagenome | isolation source: Antarctica rocks | place: Antarctica | reverse complement strand
TTCAGATTGTAGCCTTGGGCTTGGGCTGGCCCTCCCTGCAACCCCTGCGGATCCTGCTTGACGGGGGAGCTCACATGCATGGGTGGTGCGCCGCGCAGGAGGAGCAGGGCGGCGCGGGCGTGTACAGCGCGGACCTGCGCAAGGCGTACCGGCTGAAGAGCGACGAGTGGAAGTACGACATCGCGCCCGAGATCATTGACGGCCACAACGTGGCCGACTTTGTTGACGCGGACATCGAGGCGCGCCTGGCGGCGCTGGAGCGCGAGGAGGACGCGCTCGCGGCCGCCGCTGCGCTGGAGGCGCGCCCTCCATCCGCCCGCGCTTTCTTGAAGTGGTTTTGGCTGGTGCACTGCAGTGCTGGACGGGGCGGGGCGGGGCCTGTGCACCCTTGGTGTGCGCAGCGCCTGCGTGCGTGCGCATGCGTGCCCATGCGCGCACTGCGCTGGTGGCGACAAGCGGGTCGGGGCTCCAAGAGCCAGAGCTGGATCAAGTTCGGGCGGTGGTGCCGGGCGCTGCCGGGGTTTGTGCCAGCGCGCCGTCGGGCGCGCGGGCAGAGCAGGCGGTGGAGCGCTCAAGTTAAGCCTCGACGCAATTTGCCGCTGGATCACTTCTCCTTTTGGCGCATGGGGGACCCCGCCTGCGCGCGCGCAGGCGGCAGGCAAAGCAGATGGAGGAGTTCTGCATCAGAGGCTCAGTAGCCTTTTGGCAATGGTTTCATACTCCTCCTTGTGTCAACGGGGCCTGGCGCGCGCACGCAGGCGGAGCAGATGGAGGAGGACCACTTGACGCCGGGCCAGCTGGCGACGCTGGCAGAGATCCGGTCGCGCCGCGGCGCGCTCGTCAAGGTGCACCGCATGAAGAAGGCGGTGGCCAACAACCAGGCCGTGCTGCCGCGCCGCGCGGACGCCGGGCGCACGGCCACCACGCGCAACATGAAGGCGCGCGCTGCGGGGAGAAGGGGGGTTGGGAGATGTGCGGGGGTCTGGCAGAATGCGTATGCGGCGGGCTCGGTGCATGCATCATTGTGGGCACAAGGTATTTCTGTGCAGCAGCTGCAATAAAATCTTGCGCTATTTTCAGGGTAGACAGGGCTTGTGTACAAAGTGCTAGGTGCGCGGGCTGGCCGCCCGGTCAGACCTCACCGCTTGGTGGCGCATGCCGGGCTCTGCACGGGGAGCCGCTGGGCCACTCCCCGGCCGCACGTGACTCCAATGCTTGGCGCAGGGCGCGCTGGAGCGCATGGGCCTGGACGCGGACGCGGCGGTCGCGCGCGCGCGCAGCCGCAGCCAGAGCCGCGTGGGTCGCAAGCGCGCGCGCTCCGCGTCGGCCGCCGCCGGCGCGTCGGCCAGCATGGACGTCGACGCGCCAGCCAAGAAGCGCGTGCACAGCAGCAAGTCGCGGTGCGCTGTCGCTATACTAATGTACAATTTTTGTAATATAGTTACATATATGTACTTGCCGTTAAGGGCGTCGGCCACGCCCGTCGCTGTATGCGCCGGCGCTGCGCGCCGCATGTGCACCATGGCGCCGAGTGTCGATGCATGTGGCCCTGCTGCGGCCACTGTGATCACATCTTCTGGCAAATATAAGAGCCGCGGCCTGTCAGCACAACCATTGCGGCGCGCCGAGCAGCCTGGGAGCTTGTGCTCAGGTGGCGGGGCCGCGCGCCGCGCAGGTCGATGTCGCGCGGGCGCTCGCTGAGCCTGGCGGCGCCGAGCGAGGGCAAGGGCCTGAAGGACGCGGCGCAGCGCAACCGCGCGGTCAAGATGGGCGACCGCGCGCAGCGCCGCGCGGGCAAGGCGGCGCGGCGCGGCGAGGGCGACCGCCACATCCCGGACCTCAAGCCCAAGCACCTGTTCTCCGGCAAGCGCGGCATCGGCAAGACCGACCGGCGCTGAGCGCGCCCCGGGCGGCCGCACGCGGCCAGGCGCACCGGGGGGGAGGGGGGGGGCCGTGGGTGGCGGCGCTCGCGGCGGCGGGTTGCGCGCGGGAGGCGACCGGTTGGTGCATGCGGCAGGCGCCAGGCCAGGTTGCTGGCCTGGAAGCGGCTGGGCGCGCGCGCTGCTCGCTGGGTGCCTTGCGCGGCTGGGTGCCTTGCGCGGCTGGCTGTCGTGCCTGTGTACCATTACAGGGTTTTGGAAGCGTTGCTGGAACCTGCGTTTGAATGCGGTGTGCTGAACATTGGGTGCTGTCGCGTCTAATACCATCAGGCTGTCTGTCTGCTATTGTGCGCAACATCTGCCGAGCTGAGCGAGGGAGTTGCCTGTGAGGCGCATCTGCCTCTCATGACTTGCTGCGTGTGTTGCAGCGACACTTCCGGCGTGCTGCCACATGCGGGTGCACCTGCTTGGTAAATGTAAGCAGCTCAGGAAGCGCAACACATGTTACATGCAGGGCCAGAGCCCGCATCCTTCAGGACCTCCGGGCGCTGTACAACACCCATGACCAGAGCTGCAGCAGATCTACTGCAGCCAGCCCGTGCCTGGCCTGACCTGCCGTATGACCGGGCCAGTCCAAGCAATGGGCCAGCCCAAGCAACGGAGGATGAGCTGCGCGCGCTCAATGCCAGCCTGCCCTGGACCCCACACACCCCGGTCCGGCAAATATTCATCCGTCTGCGAGGCAGGCAGCAGTACGGCGAGGCCTGCGGGCGGGCGTGACAACATCCCCAGGCCGGGTAGCACGCACGGCGCTCGCCTGCACGCTGGACGCACTCCGCACCCGCTCCTGCTGAGGCCGCATGCAAGCGCAGCTGCGCCGCCAGGCCCGGCGCGCGCCCCGGAGCCTACCGCGCCGCCAGCGCGCGCGCGCCGGCCAGGCAGACCGCCTCGCAGAACGGCGAGCCGGCCGGCGGCAGCAGCCCCAGGCGCCGCAGCACGCGCTCGCCGCGGCCGGCGGCGGGGTCGCCGCGCCGCCGCCGCCCGCCATCGGCGCCGGCGCGGCCCGCCGCCGTGCCGCCGCCGGCGCCGCCGGCGCGCGCCTTGGCGGCGGGGCGCGGCCGCGGCTTGGCCGGCGGCTTGGGGCCGGGCGCCGGCGGCTCCTCGTCGTCGTCCTCCGCGAAGAAGCCCTCTGGCAGCGCGCCGCTCGCCACGCACGCCTCCGCCTCCGCCAGCGCGGTCACAAAGTCCTGCGGCCCGCGGCGCGGGGTGCCTCACACACCGACCAGCGGCCAAGGGCAGGGTGGGCAAGCTCTGCCCCCGTCCAGCGAGGTGCATCTGGCAAAGAGCGGCAGGCAGCACGCAACTGCATGCTCAGGCGTCGTGTCGACTCGGACAGCCGCGGCGTGCGGCTGCCACGCGCCCACAGGCGCCCGCCCTCCGGCACGTCCACAACAGGCAGACGCAGGCGGCCCGACGACAGAGCGCGCCGGCGGCCGCGCAGCCCGCGCCGCACGGGCGGGGGCGCGCCTGCGTCTTGCACTTGGCGGCGTGGTCGTCGCCGGCGCCCGCGAGCGGCGCCAGCGCGCGCTGGCTCTCGATCCACGCAAAGTCGTACGTGCCGAAGAAGCGCACGGGCACCGCGCCGCGCCGCGGCGGCTCCTCGTGCCGTGGGATGAACGAGTCGCCCAGCGCCAGCACCTGCCCGCCCGCGCGCGCCCGCAGTCAGAGCACTCCGAGCCCCCGGAGTGACGCCTGCAGGGCTGATGGGTGCCCGGCCTAGCAGCGAGCGCCTGACCCCTTAAAATCACTAACATTGCAAGGGACATGGTCTGCACCGGCGGCAAGGTCGGCCAGTCGTGCCCGTAGTCTTGGTCAAAGGCGGACTCGAGGTTGAACAAGGCAATGGCTTACACCGGCACTTTGGGTGGGCAGCCGCGGCGGCTGCCGCCAGCGGGTATTGTGGTGCCTTGCTCTTCAGGTGGCCGTTTAGTGGCAGCAGGCACATGGCATGAAACCCACAGGCCGCAGACCACAGTCGAGGCAGACGCGAGCGGGCTTTGCCCCAGGCCAGCAGACTGGCGCCACGCACAAGCACGGCCCCGCTGTCCCAGTCGCTGCGCTGCGCGGTGCTGGCGTATTTCCACGAGCAGGGTCCGAGACAGACGCGTCGCAGCGGCCTGTGTGTGGGCCACCCCGCGCGCCTGCGCGGGCCACCAGGGGTAGCGCGCGAGCTTGGCCCACACGACCGCGCCGGGCGCGTCCTTGGCGCGGCCGTCGCGCGCCGCCGCCGCCTTGCCGCGCCCCGCCGCGCCGCGGCCCTTCCCCTGGCCCTGGGCGCCCTGCTGGCCGGCGTCGCCGCCCCGGAAGCCGCGCGAGGGCGGGCCCGAGTGCGGGCCGGCAGCGTTGCTCGCTGGCGACGGCAGCGGCGGGCTGCCGGGCAGCAGGTGCGGCCCGGAGCCGCCGGGCCTGGTGTCGTCCCAGCCGAGCACGCTGGGCGGCGGCGCGGGCCCCGGCGACATCTCGTCAAAGCCGCCATAGTCCATGGCAGGCGGCGGGGAGGGCGCCTAGTTGTAGTACAGCTCCAGGCCTGCGCACTGCCCCGCACGAGTTGGCGGGTCTGCGGCTGGCAAACCAACTTGCGCGCCTGGGCAATTAATACGCAGACGCGCAGCGTTGCTTGAGGCGCCGGCGCGCACCCATGCCGTCGTGGATCTCGTAGTCCGCCAGCGTGATGTGGTCCTTGTACACGTTGTACCACTTCTGGATGCGGATCTTCTCGGGCCGCGTGCCGGTCTGTGCGGCGACCAGCTTCTTCAGGTCGCCGATGGTGTCGTCCTCGCTGCGCCCCGTGGACCATTCACAAGTGAGCTGTAGTGCACGCAAGCTTGCAAACGCCGCAGACAGCGAAGCGGGAGCAGCGCCGCTGCGGCAGCGCGCGCGCACTTGCACTTGACGCGCACTTTCTTGCCCAGGCGGTCATTCAGGACGACCTCGATCATGTCTGGCTCGGTGACTCCAAACTCTGCAGGTGTCCTGTCTCACCGTTCGACGCACGTTGCTCTATAAAGAAACTCAGCCTGTGTTCTCTGCAGTGTCAAGGTCGTGCTGCAGGCGCTCTGTATTAGCAGCGCGTCACAACCAGCTCGTACATATGCTTCTCAAGCTTCAAGCTGTTGCCAGAACGAGTTTAGTTCATTCCAGAGTTCCCATGCTGGGAGCGCCACTTTAAGGAGCTCAACAACTGATCAACTCCATCTTCACCTGCTCAGGTAGGCACCTGACAGAGTTGCAACTCTCCACAATTGTGGATGCCAGCAAGTCCCTCTGAGCATCCATGCCAACTTGGCTGGAGATGCAAGACAACCATAAAAGATACACAGAGATGCGCTCATTCCAACTGCCGCTACGGCGTACACGTACATACAAGGTCACTTGCGGCCCATGTGCGCTAAAACATGGAGTACTTAACTACTACCTTGACCTACACCTATCAAACTACCAACGGGGCGGACATGCATTCTGCAAGGCAAACCAACCATCACGAGCTAGAAGGGGTCCCCTGATGCCTGCATGACACAATTTTTTTCCTGCCAAAGCAACTCCTCCCTCTGAACGAGTCGGTGGCCTGGACAGCATGCGGTTCAGAGCGCCCACCTCCACGACAGCACACAACGACCATCACGATTATTTGCCAGCACATACCGCAGGTTCACCCCCGTCACGTGGCGAACAACGCGCTCCAGACACTCCTGCCTCCCCCGGCGCCCAACCAGGAGACACGCTCGTCACAGTGCCCGCCCTCACAGGCGGCCGATCGGCGACCGCGCCTCCCGCTGGTCCTTCTTCATGCTGTCCACCAGCGGGGGCGCGCGCGGCTGCGCCAGCAGCGCCGTTGACACCGGCTCGGGCGCCAGACCGTCGCTGCCAGGCGGCGGCGCGTACCCTAGCTCCGGGCTGCGCACCGGGCCGGTGCCGGGGCGCATGCTCTCCCCTTGCCCAGTGCGCCCGTTGCCCATGAGCGGCGCATAGCCGTTGCCTGCGCTGGTGTACCCGTTTGCCAAGCCCGGAACCCCAAACCCTGCGGAGCCACCCACCTGCCCGTTGCCAGCAGCGGGCTCGTAGCCGTTCCGCAGTAGGCCTGCAGCGCCGTTCATGCCGAGACCCGCTTGGCCGTAGCCGCCCGGGTGCGCGACCTGGCCGCCCACGCGGCCGAGCGTGTGCGTCTGGCCGGGCGAGCCGTCGGTGGCGAGCCCGTTGCGCGCGGCGCGGCGCGCGCGCGCGGCGGACGGCGCGACGTCGGCGGCCAGGCGCTGCGCCGAGCGCTGCACCAGCGTGCGCACGAAGAGCTCACCTGCGCGGCCCGGTACGGTCGATGCATGCATGCACCGCCAAGCCGTACTAGTAGACCAGAGCATGGACAGCCTCAAGGCATGAGTTCTTTCGTGGAGCTCAGCGTAAGGTGCTCCTCATGTCCGGCATATGGGGCACCCCCCAGTGCCGGCCACGCACACATGGCGCTGCACGCCCCGCGCGCAGCTGGTGCCCCCGCACGGCAGCGGTGCCGGCCCGCCGCGCACCGGTCGCGCCGAGGCCCGGCGCGAGCTCGGGCAGCAGCGGCGCGAGCTCCTGCAGCGCGGCGAGCGCGGCACGGCCCTGCTCGCCGGCCAGCGCCGGCTGCGGCGCGCCGTCCAGCAGCGCGGCCACCTCGCGCAGCAGCGCCAGCGCCTCCGCGTCCTCCGCGTCCGGCTCCACCGCCGGCGCGATCCTGCGCGGCGCGGGATCACGAAGTTAGCCCCAATAGCGCGCGCTTGGTGGCACGGCGCATGGCCTGGTGGAACGGCGCATGGCATGCACACAGCGTCAAGACACCTGAAAGCGTTACCCTGCGAGCGCAATCCTGCGCATAACGCCAATCCGGCTCACGAGCCTGTAACTAGGGCGGTGAGGAAGTATGCAGAGCATCGTGGGTGCCTATGTGTGGCGCTGTCGAGTCGGATTGGCCTGGAGCTGCACAGCAAGCAGGGACCCCGGGTGCTGGAAATCAGCTCAACAGCAGGGCTCCAGTGTCTGCCAACGCCGCGTGGTCACACAGCGCCAGCTGTTTCGGGGCGAATATACCAAGATGGGGCACTGGCAGCAGCCGGCATGGTGGCCGGTGGCCTGATGCACCCACAGCGCACACAAGAGCACCAGCCTGGCAGTGCGCACTGCGAGAGCAGCTCCAGCGGCGTGGGCAGCGGCAGCAGCAGCGACCGCCAGGGCCCCAGCGCCGCGACCACGCCGCTGGCCAGCTGCGCGGGCGCGCTGGCCAGCACGTTGCGCGCGAGGTTGTACGCCGCCAGGCGCTGCAGCGACGACACGGCCGCCACCAGCTCGTTCACGAGCACCTCCTGCCCCGCGCGCTCATTCGCTGGCATCAACTTCCTGTACGTTTACAACAACATTCGCTCACAAAATGACATACAGGATGGCGTGTAATTTCTACTTGTTACAACACCTTACCGTAACGGCTATAGACATGCGCAACTCAGTACTGTCGGGACATTTCATGCCGATACTCGCAGGAGCGGGGCAAACACGCCGCCAAGCGCATGCAGATCCGCGTCAGACTGCCCTCAGAAAGCACCGACGATGCATGCTGCCTGCGCGTGGCCATGGAAGCGGGCAGCGGCGCGCCTGCAGGTAGCTGCCGTCGGCGCTGAGCACCAGGCGCAGCGCGTCGCGCGCGGGCTGGCTGACCAGCTGCGCCGTGGGCGCGCCAAGTGGGCGCGCGCCCGCGCCCGGCGTTGGCTGGATGCCTGCCACCGTGAAGGCGCCAAAGCCGCGCGTCAGGCGCTGCAGCCGTGCGACGCTCACGCGCGCCTTGTCCTGCGCGCGGCGGCGCCGCGGGGGGCATTGGCGCACCGCGGTGACCTCGCTGCACAGGCCTCACGCAGCGCACTCAACCGGCTCCGTGCTGCCTCATGAAGCTTTCTCAGCCTTACAGCCAGGCATACATCATAAAACATGTTGCATGTAAGGTTTAAACTAGCAGTACTGACACATCCTGCCGTAGGAGACGAATCAGAACACCCTCATAAGGCTGGCACACACTCTTCCTACAGAGCGCATGGGGCAGCTCAGCAGAGGCCGCACCGCGTACAGGAGCTGGTGCAGCGCGGCGCGCGTGCGCGGGTGGTTGTCAGTCAGCAGCCGGCGCGCGATGTACGGGAAGCACTCCTGTGGCGCAACCCTACCTTTGTTTCGAGCATGCATCCTGTGCAGACAAATGGCAGAGCGTCTTCTGTGCTCTTATGGGACGTTTGAGCAGCACAGAGCCCCCTGTCTGCGCCAGGCATTCACCAGCGACTTACGTCTGCGATGCAGAACATACATCACATGTGCTATATACAATGCCTCCTGCTGTCAACAAAACGCGAACAGGCACCGGTGTCCATACTCAACGAGCGAGGCCGCGCCTTCACGATGGAGTAAGAGGGGTCAACGCGCAGCGCAATGCCTTCGATGACAGAGAACGCGCGCAGGATGAGCGCAAAGTAGGCCGGGACCTGCCGCCGCCCGGCGCTCAATGCTAAGTCTCGACACAGCAGCGCATGCCATCCCCGCACTGCTCTCACACTCACACATTTGAATACATCAAATGACTGATGGCAGGCCAGCCATGCCAGGGCACGACCCGTCTGCAACGCTTTTAAGGCCACGCCTCGGGCAGGGCACAGCAAAGTGGCAGAAGCGCCGCACGCGCGCGCCCGGGACGGGGTAGTCGCGCATTAGCTTGGTTATGCTACATATGGGCTAGAATTAGGATGCGCGCGCCTGAAAGGGGTAGTCGCGCGTCAACTTGTCCAGCTCGACGGTGATGTCGTCAATGTTGATGCCGGCCGCGCCGCCGCCCTTGCTGAGCTGGCGCAGGATGCTGCCGAGCGGCGCCACCAGGCCGGACGCCACGGGGTCGGGCGCGCCTGCGGGGCGCCCGTGGCGCCACGCGTCAGCAGCAGTGCTGGCTCTCAAGGCAGAGACCCTCTGCACTAACGCCAGGCACCCCACCCCCTGTCATGGTCTTGACTGCCTCGTCCGTCCCTTCATTGCCTAATCTCACTGGCCCATGAGTCTAATATTCCTCATCAACGATCAGGACGGACACTGCAACTTTCACAGGATTCAGCCTGCACATAGCCTGCCCCTCAGCGCCACGCGACGCGGCCCAGCGCTCGGCAGGCGCCACGCGCGGGGGCGCCCGCACGGCCGCACCGGGCGGGATGAAGCCGAGCGCGGGCAGGTCGTGCGTGACCACCGCCGCAAAGTCTTCCACGCTCAGGTGCGCGATGTACTCCACCAGCGCCTGGCCGCGCTCGGGCGGCACCTCGGTCATCAGGCCGAAGTCGAGGATGCAGATGCGCCCGTCGGGCGTGCGGATCAGGTTGCCTGCGCGCGACGCGCATTTTCATTCATTCGTTTATTGCTGTAGACCACGGGCGGCGGCCGCCGCGCCACCGTTGCCTGGCGCGCTGAGCGGCGCGCGCCCGCGCGGGGCATCCGGCCGGCGCGCGGCGGGCGGGCGCACATGCAGGTGGCCGAATGAAGCGAGCGCTTCGATCTGTCAACATGTGCTGAAAGGCGGACATGCGGAGGCTGTGTGGTCAGGTGTGGCCACTGCAGCGCCGGGCAGCGCCTCACCCGGGTGCGGGTCAGCATGCAGCAGGCCCGTCTCCAGTAGCTGCGCGCGCAGCAAAACCGCATCGTCAGGACGCGCCAACACCATGCCGTGGTGAGCTGTACAAACACAGCGCTCATGCCCACCATGACAAGCAGCGGCTCGTAGTTACCACACATTACGCCAATGCGCAGCGCGAGCACACACAAAGGGGGGGGAGAGGACCAGGAAATGCCGAGCCTCATGACCCAGCCTGGAACGCGTGGGCACTGTGGATGGCGCCCGTCTGCTTGGCGGCGCGGGGGCGCGAGGCGGCCGCGGGCGCGCGCCTGGATGAGGTAGCAGTTGAGCAGCGTGGTGCACAGCTGGCGCACGTCGCCGGCGCTGCTCTCGCTCAGCTTCTCGCCTGCGCAGCAGGCCACCCGCGGGGCTCAGCCCTGCAGTGTTGCGCAGCATCACATGCGCTGCGCTGATTATGCTCACCATTTGCCCACCACACGAGCGTGGAGTGCTGCCCAGGCGGACGCATGGGCCCCTGCCGACACCGCCGCTGTGAGCGCAGCATTCGGCATGCGCAACGGAAGCCCAACACAGACAATGCCATGCGGAGCGCCACAGCTGCACCAACCCTCCATGCATGCGCCCGCTGTTGGTGTTCAGGCCTCAGCTGCTCGCACGCAGGGGCGGCGGCCCAGGAGCGGGCCGCCAACGCGGGCGCGGGCGGAGCCGGGCGCACCCGGCACCCAGGCGGTGGTGAGCACGGTGTGCGACGACAGGTCCGGGCGCACGTCGGGCGTGGTGATGCCGGGCAGGTCCGCCATCTGCGCCGCGAACGTGGCTGCGCTGGCCGCCTCGCGCTCGTAGTCCAGCTCCTGGAAGAAGCGGCCGGCCCACTCGTCGATCAGGCCCACCCAGTCACTCTTCACCTGCGCGGCGCCCGCCCCGGGTGAGAGCGTGCGGTGAGCAGCGGTCGCCGTACGAGCGGGCGCTCCGGACCTTCCTGTCACCTCGCCAGCCCCGCCCTGGGCATAACACACAGCTGCGCCGGCGCCGCGGGCGTGAACCTGCTGCCCGCGCGCTTGCGCGGGATTCGCCTGGACCAGCAGCGGGAGCCTGTTCTGCTCCCTCGCCCTGCTTCAGCAGAGGCTCCTGAGCCTGGGCAGCGTTGTTGCCGGCCCGAGAAGGGTGGAGGGGGTTGCCAGGGATAGGGTTGGGGGGCCAGGGTTGAATACAGGCTTAATAACATGACGAGGTCCAAGGTCGCGCCTGCGGCAGCTTGCGCAGCCACGCGGCCGCGCCGCGCATGAGGTACAGGTCCAGGCCGACCGCGCGGCGCACGTCCGGCCGCTGCACTTTCACTGCCA
>JAABUP010010517.1_pt1 | contig 10900 bp, 10 predicted proteins | sample 5559201 | NCBI WGS metagenome assembly JAABUP01 (sample SAMN10711887, study PRJNA513373) | rock metagenome | isolation source: Antarctica rocks | place: Antarctica | reverse complement strand
TGAGTGAGTGAGTGAGTGAGTGAGTGAGTGAGTGAGTGAGTGAGTGAGTGAGTGAGTGAGTGAGTGAGTGAGTGAGTGAGTGAGTGAGTGAGTGAGTGAGTGAGTGAGTGGATGCGTGAGTGAGAGGTTGGATGAGTAAGTAAGTGCTTTAGTGAATGGGTGGGTGGGTGAAGGGGTGGTTTTCTGGGGAGGTGAGCGAGCGAGCGAGTGAGCATTGATGCCTAGAGGTTAGGCAGTACCTGAAGATGAAGATGGGCAGACTGAGGCAGCAGGTGGCAGCAAGCACCAAACTGAGGCCAAGATTGCAGACATGGTGTGCTGCCCTAGGATTGCCTGCTCCCAACTCATTCGACACCCTGCAATGCACTTCATCATACTGACTACAGGCAATACTGTAACGCATCCTATTCAAACCCAGGACTATTCACCTGGAAGGATCGCAAGTCTTGTTCTTAAGCAGGCCAAATTCTGATTTTGGATGTCCCCACATGAAATTCTTCCTGGATGAAGAGGGAAGAAGAAGCTTGCATGCATGATGAAGTGCCTAAATCTGTTGGCGACCCTGTATGCATGTGTACATGCACAAGACACGCAGGCGGAAGAGAGGCTGCAGCACTTTGAGGCTTGACATATTGCTGACGCCAACATACTACATCCATTGCAGCCACATTGAAGTGCATCATTGACTGGTATGCATGTGTGACTGTGCAGGCGTGCCTTGTGGATACAGCAACAGCCATGCCATTTGACACCATGAAGCACAAGTCATTGGTGCTGTTGTAGATTGCCATGGCTGACAGCTGCAGGGCTGCATCAGGCAACAGCCCTCCCATCATGATGGCAATCTCCAATGCCCACCATTCTGAAGCCAGGAGCACGCCTGTACACACAAAAAATTGCCTGTCAGACAAAAATTTCTGGTCAAGACATGACACCACAGATTGTGAATAATAGACCACGTTAATATCTTATCATCACCATGTGTTTTGTTTATTTGTTATCTTGTCATTTTCATATCAGTATCTGATAGTTCAAAGCATGACTGAAGTTTGACTAGTTGGGAAGCAACAGTGCACTTTTGGTGACAGCGTATTTCAATGCCCAAATGCCTGACACCAGTGACATGCATGTCGACATTACTGAACCACTTGCCCAATCGAGCTGCAACTCACTGCATGACAACAGCTCGGTTGGGCAAGCGTGTGTGCAAGATGACTGCGACCTTAGTTCAACACATGACCCTCCTGTGACAAAAGTCTAATATCGACGACCAAAAACACAATCAGCATGGCAAAAACTGTCTGCTAGGCCACGTCATTCCTCCCTGATCAAAGCAAGACAAGAAATTGTACACAAGGGATATCAATGCAGCAATTCCAACAGCATTGCTGACAGCAAAAAGTGTGAAGACACAAGTAGCAATTTGACACACAGGTTGCATGCTCACATGGTGCAGCAAGCTTGATATAGGTCCACCAGTCCTTGAGGCAATGACTGGACCAACCAGGCCATGTGCTCTCCCCTTTCTGCAGAAATCATTTGCTGATTACACCATTGCCAGCATTGTTTGCTGCAAACACGCTTTCTGCGCATGCTTTCAGCCGATCACTGCGTATGCAGATCATGTGGCAAGTATTGTTTTTCAAGCAGTGCCACAGTGGATCAGCACAAGCAAATTTGATGCAATGGTGACAGCTAGGAAGGAGGCACGTGTGTCAGTGCAAGTGCAGCTGCAAGCTCAATGACATGACATGACATGACATGACATGACATGCCTCTTGGCATGCACAGCAGCAGGTCCAGCAACTACTGCACTAGTTAACATGCTATGGCTGCTCTGCATTCATGCTCTCAGCTTGCAATGTCTGCAGCACAGACCCTAACCCCACTGGTGTCATACAAACCCTGGCCCCACTGGTGCCATACAAAGCCTGAAGATAACAATATAAAAGGGGAACATCAACAGGCTTGATCGAGCGTGCAAATATTCTGGCGCATGCAGATCTTCCCACCTTGAAGAACCTGATGTACACAACCAGCAGCAGAAACTGCAGCCAGGTCGATATTGATGATGCAAGTGCAGCCCCGACATATCCCATACCTGCACACAGCAGCCATGCATCTGTGCATGAGCTGGCGCAGCAGCACATACGTGATGTGCATTACAGTATATTAGCCACCATTGCGGCACAAAAATGCCTCTGCCGTATCCTGTGCACAGAATGCTCCCAGACAATGTAGGCATGAGGAGCATTTGGCTCTTCAGATTTGCTGCAGACACAACAGCAGGATGTAGGCAAGCTGTATGCAACACAGACCAGACAGACTATGTACAGACAGCCGTAAAGACAGCAGGTATGAGTACACATGAGTGCCTATATCAGCCAGCTTGCAGTCTGTACCTAAACCATATATGCAGATCCAGTTGACAACTGGATGGAGAAGCAGCACAGTCGCGCTGCTGACAACTTGGGCTCGCACAATGCCTTGACAGACAAGGTACCTTGTGGTGCAGACGAAGGCACCATAGCCAAAGATGGTCGGCAAGTTCCACCTGAATATGCAAAGGTCAATTACGTTTCCCAACAGTTCAACTCGCACACGGTGAGGATAAGACGCTCACAGATGCTTGAGCCAGAAATGCTGCGTGTCAGGGCATGACTCTGCAATCGCTGCTGGCAGCAGTCATGAATGCAGTCAATCTCTGGGATGCATTGTGCCACAGCAAATGCAGTGGATGACAGCACGCACTGTGATGGCAGACAATTACATATTTTTCAGTAATGAGAGAAAAAAGCATCCTGAACATACTGCGCTTCGAGGCACATGTGCTTATCTGCATGCGGGCTAATGTTTTTTGGCAATGTTGTTCACACTTGACAACCAACTGCCAAAAAGCTGGCTACTGGACTTGCCGTAGTTGCCAAATGTATGCAGTACTCACCGAATGTATGCTGATGTCATCTCTGCAACCTCAATTGTTTGCCCTCCCAGCACAAGCAATGGCCTGGCAAACAATAACACTGTAGCAAGAGGCACAGCAGCCAGAAGTACGATGAGCAACGCTCTTTGGTACACCAACCCAACCAACATATAGTTTTTGGCACCAAAAGCCTGAAGGCAGAACTTTCAGTAAAGCAAAAATCATTGCGTGCCAAGCAAATACAGACACATCATGCAGTGAATGCACACATGCAGGTGTCAGCTTTGAGGTTTGCAGCAATGGAAACTGTGGAGTGCAATAGGCATGCATAGGCCTGGACAGCTGCAGCGTAGAGGACCTCTACAAGCATAACAGCTCACGCTTGAATCCTTGTATGCATTTTGCACAACAGGAAATGGAGTTGTGCATGATGGTGATGCTGCTTGCAGTATAAATGTGATGGGCTGGATTACAGGAGTCTACATAGATGAAATAAGGGGTGATTTGCGAGTCTTGCAAACACGAGGAAGATGGCAGAGCAGAAGGATGCCTGTCCACACAGAGTGCTCATGCCCCCAACAAGGCCTCCCAAGATGCCCAAGCCAATGACATTGGTGAGAGATCCTCCTAGAGCTGCTGCAGCTAACTCAGCTGGTCCAAGGTGTCCCACAAACAGAATGCTAGTGAAGCCAACGAGTCTGTTGAGGAGATAGTTGGCTGAAACCGGTATAGACAGCCTCAGCAAGGCAAATAAGTCCGCATTATTTCTGCCCCAGCTGCTTGTCAAGCTCTTCATGCGCGTCAGCAACGGAGCCTTGAGCTTCCCTGCGCAATCACAGGTTGGATCACTCACGAGGCATGGCTCTGACCAGGAACGTCGGGACCCCTGCGTCTGCAACCTTTGCACACTACGGCAGCGCTGACCTCAGTGAGCATACCCAGGCTTCTGAAAAGGTCTGTGCTCTGTACCAGATACATGCCTCAGCAACATAGCATATGCATGTCTCGTCTTACCACCAAGTGTGGGTCAAGCTATCTTGTGTGAAAGTTTGGTGGGGACGGGGTCAATATGAACTTGAGTTTCTGACTGAACACTGCAGTCCATGACATGTACGTGGTGGCTTTGGTGCTTCATCAGGCAATATGACCTCATCGACTTTGTGCCAGCTGCTTGGGTGACTACTGTTTGTTGCATTGGTCATGCTGATGCATATGTTCTGTTGGCAATCTCTGGTGGAACGCAACCAACTGGTTGTCAAGTGCCGATTCGCTTGCTCACATGATCATACTCATGAGGCTATACGTACACCAGCAGCAGATGATGCTTATTGCTTGTGCGATACATGCGTCTGAATTGCTTTGATATGCTCTACTAGCATAAAAATATTACCTTTGAAAACGAGTCTTGATTTGACACGGGCCTTCACGTTAGACTAGCAAGTTTGCATGCAGATTCAACAAGAATGAAATTATAATCACAAAAAGAATACAGCTTCCCACTATGCATTCACAGTACGTACTGTATACACTACATCCTCTCTACTACAGGGGGAAAAATAGTTCCAAGCATATTCATGCACAAGCATGCTGAAATAATTCAACACTGATCATGATCAGCTGTGCCAAACTGACTTGTCACTTGTGTTCAAACAGCTTCTTGATGACGACCTGTGACGTTGACCAAGGGACAGGGAAACACAGGTCAACCTCTGGCTGGTTAGCACTATGCTGGAGCTCGTTATCTAGATATGCAACAGCAAAATGCCCGTCCAGCTTAAATTCAAAATGCAGGTATTGCAACTGGAATTGATGGCTCTGGAAAAGCTTGACCACAGACCAAAGGTCAAGGCCTACTGGTGATGTGTTGGGAAGCCTCATGCTGAGGCTTGTGAGGCTTGTCAGCTTTGTCAACCCCACCAGGCCTTCTAATGTAGCCTGTTGACCAAAATCAAGTTTCTCAAGCCCAGTCAGATTTCGAATTTGGTACAACACATCATCATCTCGCTCACGAGCTTGCGCAACATCGACCACACCATCCTCAGGTGGAGCCAAGCATATGTTTAAGCTTTTGAGGGTGGTCATGCAGCCGAGACTTGGGACACTGAAGAAGTCCACATCTGCTTGGAAATGCTCAAGGTGGGGAATCCTTGGCAAAAACCCAAAAGTGCCATGTGCAACACGGCCTTTGAAGTATGAGTGCAACTCTCTCAAGCTTGTCATGGTCTCCCAAGGAAGCTGAGCGAAGCTGTCGCCGCATGGTGCAGTCAAGTCTATGCTAGTCAGGTGCTTGAGACTCAAAGCAGCTTGCAGGATAGTGAGGTCATATTGAATGCGGCCAACTCTTTGTAGGCCGTCAATTTCCGCAGACCGATAGTACTTGAATGCTGGTTGGCCTTGATAGTTGAGACTCACTTTCAGGCTGTGGACATTACGCAAGTACCGCAGGCGAGCCACGGTATCAGCTTCAAACTGCTCTGTGATTTCGAAATGCTCCATGTCAGCAATCTCAGCTTCGACAACACCAAAAAGCTCTGCAAGATAAGTCAAAAGCAGATCGACTGTCTTCACCCCTGCGAAACAGATCAAGGTAATTTCACAATATTCCCCATGTAAGCGCGGCGTTACACGATGGACTCCACCGGGTGGACTACACGCACTTGCGAGTTGCATCCACTTATTGCAAACTGGCAGGAGCAAGGAGTAACCAGCTGAACAAAGCTCGCGATGGAATGGTCGCACAGCGGCCCTGTCCCGTGCAATACGCTGTGCAATGGTATCAAGTAGCTCAGGTGGCAACTCTGACCATTTGGACTGCAACGCCTGAGCTCGAGCTTGCATCGATGTCACGACTACATACAGCCCCACTGAAAGGCTGCAAGACTTGCCACAGAAATAGGGCAGTGCATACCCAGAAATTAGCGGAAGACCACTTGCAACCCCAAGGGAGGAACCAAATCTCGCGCTCTCCCCTCCCTCCAGCTCCCCCTCCTTTCCTTTCCTTTCCCTTCCTTTCCTTTCCTTTGTTGCTTCCTTCTTTGGTTTCGTTTCGATTTCGTTCGTCTTCGGGACCGTAACGCCCGACCAATGTAGCCCCACGCACACACACCCCTTTGCGCTTCGTCCAAGAGCATGTGACGACTACACGCCCACAACTGCGCAGACTGTGTCAGCCTCACCTGTTGAGCCACCGTGGCTGTTGCATTGCTACTGTACCTTTACCTTCGCGTGCTCCCGCACAGTCTCAACTTGATCGGTGTTTAGGTTGACCTGAAAAGAACGCCGCTGTCAGAAGTTGAGAAGGACCGCATCTCAGCATGTCCCATGCATGGGGATGCGCGCATATACCGTCGTCTCTACAGAGGCGGTATATATCCTCGCGCCTGCTATTGAAAACATATCGTGGTCACCGCGTGCACGGCCGCTGGGCATTTAACAGTGGATGACATTGGGACGCACTGCGCTGCAGGCAGGCTAAAGCCGTGACCTGTGCACAGAGTGGACACAGAGGGTATAGCCACGGCAGGAGCCTGCAGCAAAGCTCACTACAGCACCTGCCACGTCAACAAGTATTCTATCACAGCGAAATGCAAGCACACACCAACAAGGTGCATAGGTGCAGCCTTTCAGTTTCTTGTGGAGCAATGCCGCAGACGCTGTCATTTCCAAGCTGGTCCCTGCCAGGCAATTCCCAGGTGCCTTGGTCTGGCATGTTTCAAATAGGTACACAGCAGAATGGTCAAAGCCAATGCACGACTTGCAGAAGCAAGCGCCTGCATGATGGACCTGCAGACTCAGGCTGCAAAATTGTGTTTGCCAATGTGTAAACAAGAGCTGTGTACCAAGCACGCTGATGACTCATCTTTGTCATTGCTGCATGACATGCGCTCCATGTCTAAATTCTCCAGCATCAAACTGCGCAGACAGGCGAGTAAACAGTGCAGTCCATGTCCCAGGGTGTTGCACTGCCTGTGTGTCAGGCATTGAGCGAATTGAAGCATTGCATCACGTTGCCTGAGAAGATTACCAACAGCAGCAACATATCCTGAGCATGACAATGGTGGCAACTGCGTAGGGTCCAGCATACAAAGCATGATGACCGGCGAGGTTGTAGCAGCCACTTCTAGCGCATCCTTCAAGCTCATCTTCATCTGTGTTGCTGTGGGCTGGCTGCTAAAGACTGACAGGCTGCCCCTGGAGACAGCCCCAGTGCTCACTCAGGTCAACTCGGCCCTTGCTATGACAGCTTCACTCACTCACTCACTCACTCACTCACTCACTCACTCACTCACTCCTTCACTCACTCACTCACTCACTCACTCACTCGCTCACTCACTCGCTCACTCACTCGCTCACTCCCTCACTCACTCACTCCCTCGCTCACTCGCTCGCTCGCTCAATCACCCACCCAACATGTGTCCCCAAATGGTCAGGCATGTGCCCCTACAGGTGGCCCAGTAGGCCTGCAGTTCTCGGTCTCAACAGCTGCCAATATAGTATCATAGTATGCAGCAGTGGCCAATGACCAATCTATGAGCTTGCTGCATGCTGAACGTCGCTTGCAGGCAGTTTTGGTTTTCAGATGACAGCTTTCACAGCAGGTCAATGCATCTGATCTTCCTCAGCCTGAATGGTCAAACTATGAAGCTGAACACCTCAGCTCAAAACATCTGAGACAGCTGATTACAATAGGAAGTTTCGTGAGCATTTGTGTTGCACCAGTCATTGCTGCTGATTCAATCAATCAAGTTAACAATCAAGTTAACATTTGAAATCAAGTTAGAAATCAAGTCAGAAATCAAGCTAGTATTTGGAATCATTCATACCTGCTGCAATGAAAATGCTTGTGAGTATTCCATATTGCATCTTTTGTCTCGAATGTACTGACCATACTCATACATGCATTGATCATCTACATGCTATTGTTGACCACACATACACAGTTTCACCATAAGGCTTGAACCTTTATACCACAAGTATTATTGTCTAAGTATGGCGTCATCTTGGCAGGCGGAAGGCCTCATGATACGATGTTACAGTGCAATTACACAATGCAATGATGAAATGCAATGACACAATGCAATGATACAATGCAATGACATAATGCAATGATACAATGCAATGATCCCATGCAATGGTACAACGCAATGACACAATGCAATGATGCAATGCAGGTGGCGTACACAGCCATTATCCCATGCAACAATACAGCGCAATGACACAATGCAATGATGCAATGCAGGTGGCGTACACAGCCATGATCCCATGCATGCTCTTCACCAAATGCGCAGCAACACTGGCCAGCAGCCGCAGCTGGGTGCTCATCACCCTACCCCTCACAGCAGTCCTCCAGGTGACCCCCCCACCCAGGATCTCACTCTACATTATTTTGATGTTGCCATATTTGTATATATTTTGTATCTGGAAAAACATAAAATGTGTTTTCCGATTTTTTCTTGTAATAGTTTCCTGCTGGTTAACTCAGTTAGCTTGAGATATTGCATCATGATCTCATGACAGCATCCAGCAGGTTTTGCTGGCCCCACGTGTTCACTGGAGATGGTTGCAAGTTTGTCCTCTTACTTGATCACCAGGTTGACACTCCATTCCTGTTCCTGTCACATTCACACATGTCTCTGGAGGTTTGTGATGGTATATCCTCAAATGTTATGGCATCCTCCATCACCACATGGCTGTGCTGAGAGCATGCAAAAGTGTTTGAGAAACATCACAAAGTGTTGCGGAGTAGTGCAGCATCTGGGAAGACTTGACGTCAAATGCATTTTGTTTATGTGACACATCGACACCTTGACTGTCCAACTCAGCAACCAGGTTCTTGTGGCACTTTTGTATCTATTCTGCAGCATAATGGCTCTTCCAAACATCACACACACCAGAAAAACAGGCGAGTATCAGTCACAGGTGCTGCACATGCTAATTTGTCATATTAGTAGGCCTTGCAGGATGCACAAGACAGGCTGCTCTGGAGATACAAGACTTGTCCTGCATGTACCCAGCTCTAAATGAGCTGGAAAGCTTTTCAATTACTAATATGATTATCACAGGTGCTGGCTGGGTCTGTGCTGGGCTGGCTAGCAGCGCAAACCTTTCCAGAATCTTCTAAAGCAAAGGCAAAGGAGTACTATGGCTGGCACCCCAACAACCCTGCCAAGTCAGCTTCTGCCCTAGCTGCCACCACAGCTGCTGCCACAGGTGTCCCACAGGCAGCTTCTGCCCTCATGGCTTCTCCTGCCAACCCTCCTGAAGGTGCTTCATCCTAATCTGTCTCGTTTGAAATCGTTGTCTGTCTGTCTGTCTGTCTGTCTGTCTGTCTGTCTGTCTGTCTGTCTGTCTGTCTGTCTGTCTGTCTGTCTGTCTGTCTGTCTGTCTGTCTGTCTGTCTGTCTGTCTGTCTGTCTGTCTGTCTGTCTTTCTGTCTGCCTGCCTGCCTGCCTGCCTGCCTGCCTGCCTGCCTTTTTCACGTTTTCCAGGTGTACAAAAATGTGCTGATTGTTTTCATGGCCAGACTTTTGAAGCAAAGGGGTTTAAAGTTGTGGTGACCCAGTGCTCACTGTTTGACATTGGTTGTTCGGTGTTGATTGGGAAAGTTCCCCAGCCACTATCGTGCATATATGTTTGTTGCATTCATCACAATTCCACTGTTTGTCAGTGTATCCATTTGAGCTTCATGCTGAGCAGAGGTTGTCAGGGGAAATTCAGTTTGAAGGATAGGCAACAACTCAGCTTCTGGCAGCCATGCAGGCAAAAGGCAGCTTGTCATGTCCTGTTGCGCCTTTGGCAACTCCTTGACCCTGCCGTTAGTCTTCCTCCTGGCGCTGCTACCGGCTGCTGCAGCAGACAGAGCTACCGGCTACCTGGCGCTCTTCATGATGGGCTGGTCCCCCATGCTTTGGAGCTTTGGCTTACAACTACTTGGCCGGTCCATGCCACCAACTCAACCAGGTGCGCTCTCCTGCTGTTGCGTCAGACTGTGCATTGGAGCATTGGCTTACAACTACTTGGCCGGTCCCTGCCACCAACTCAACCAGGTGTTCTCTTCTTCTGTCGTGTTGGGCTGTGCATTGGAGCTTTGGGTTGCTGTTACTTGGCCGGTCCATGCCACCAACTCAACCAGGTGTGCTCCTCTTTTCTTGTGTTAGGCTGTGCTTTGGAGCTTTGGCCTGCAGTTGCTTGGCCGGTCCATGCCACCAACTCAACCAGGTGTGCTCTTCTTGTGTTGTGTTAGGCTGTGCTTTGGAGCTTTGGCCTGCAGCTGCTCGGCAAGTCCATGCCACCAATTCAACCAGGTGTGCTCCTCTACTGTTGTGATGGTCTGGCAGCTTGTGCTTTGGAACAGTGGTTTGCAATTAGCCTGTGCTTTTCAGCTTCGGCTTACAATTAGATGGCCGGTCCATGCCAGCTGCTCAGCCAGGTGTGCTCTTCTTCTGTTGTGTTAGGCTGTGCTTTGGAGCTTTGGCCTGCAGTTGCTTGGCCGATCCATGCCACCAAGTCAACCGGGTGCGCTCTGCTGCTGTTGTTTAGGTTGGCAGCCTGTGCTGTGATACTTTGGCTTGCAGTTACTGGGCCGGTCCATGCCAGCTGCTCAGCCAGATACGCTCTCCTACTGTTGTGTGCGGCTGTGCTTTGGAGCTTTGAATTGCAATGATTAGACCGGTCCATGCCACTTGCTCAGCCAGGTGCGCTCTTCTGCTGTTGTGTCAGGCCAGCAGCCTGGGCTGTGCAACACTGGCTTGCAGCTAGCCTGTGCTTTGGAGCTTTGCTTTACAGTCACGTCGCCAATCCATGCCACCTACTCAGCCGGGTGCACTCTCCTACTGGTGTAGTAGCTGAGTTGCAGTCTATGCCATCTGCTCAGCCAGGTGCGCTCTTCTGCTTTGCCAGAGATTCTTGTGTCAGGTCAGAGGCTCTGGTGTTGAGCTATATGCTATCAATCACGTATGTGCTGCATTGTTTTCAGGGG
>JAABUP010010513.1_pt1 | contig 10902 bp, 13 predicted proteins | sample 5559201 | NCBI WGS metagenome assembly JAABUP01 (sample SAMN10711887, study PRJNA513373) | rock metagenome | isolation source: Antarctica rocks | place: Antarctica | reverse complement strand
GCCATCACAAAACTCCTCCACGAAGACAGCGACGCCTTCATCCAAGCCGAAACCGGCTCCGGCAAAACCCTCGCATACCTCCTCCCCATCATCCAACGAATCATCGCCCTCTCCACCCCCACCGCAAAGATAAATCGAAAATCCGGACTCTTCGCTCTCATACTCGCACCTACGCGGGAACTTACGCATCAGATCTCGGCTGTGCTGACAAGGCTGCTGAGCCCGCTGCCGCATTTGGTTGCTGGAACGGTGACCGGGGGGTCGACGAAAAATCATGAGAAGTCGAAGCTGAGGAAGGGGTTGAATATTTTGGTGGCTACGCCGGGCCGTTTGGCTGATCATTTGGAACATACAGAGGTCTTGGATGTTAGTAATGTGCGGTGGTTGGTGCTTGACGAGGGAGATCGGCTTATGGAGTTGGGGTTTGAAGAGGAGATCAAGGCCATTCTGAAGAAGCTGGACGATCGGAAGAGAGAGAGAAAGGGAGATGGGGTAGCGAGGCAGAAGGTGGAGGGGCTACCGGAGCAGAGAACCACGGTCCTGTGTTCGGCGACAATGAAAATGGGAGTCCAGAAATTGGGGGAGATCAGTTTGAAGGATGCGGTGCACATCAAGGCTGAGCCCGCCATATCTTCAGAATCAACGGATGCCACGGACAAAAGTCCAAAAGCTGCAGAGAAGCAGGAGAAGGCATTCCTGGCTCCAGCACAACTCAGACAGTCATACATCGTCACACCGCCAAAACAACGTCTCGTCACTCTGGCCGGTCTGCTCAAACACACTTTCGTGCGCAAAGGGTCCGTCATGAAAGCCATCGTGTTCCTTTCATGTGCCGACAGCGTGGATTTTCATTTCGAAGTCTTTGCTAGGAAGGAAGAGCAGCCACCTCAAGAATCGAATGATTCCGAACGGACTTCACGGACTAGTAAGAAGCATCACAAACACGAGCCAGCAGATCCCTCGTCGCCGGTGGAAGAAATGTCAAAATCCCTGTCCGCGAAGAAAGACAAGCTCGACCTGCCCAGCATAGCTCCAGCTTCCACCTTGGCATCGACCATGAATCCGGATCTAATGCTATACAAACTCCACGGTTCCCTAGAGCAGAAACTCCGCACAGCTACACTCCAATCCTTCACCAAGTCTCCCGACCCCGCAATACTGCTATGCACCGACGTCGCGTCCCGTGGCCTCGACCTGCCAAACATAGACCTCGTCATCGAATTCGATCCCGCCTTCTCCGCAGACGACCATCTGCACCGAGTTGGTCGAACGGCAAGAGCTGGCAAGGAAGGTCGATCGTGTTGTTTCCTGATGCCGGGTGCCGAGGAGGGATATGTGAAGGTACTGAAAGAGTGTGCCGGCGAAAGCGTCGTGAAAAGCGAGGGGTCGGAAGATGTGCTAAGAAAAGGGTTTGTGGGGAGTAAGAGCGCCGTTAATGGTTCAGGGAAATGGGATGATAAAGCGACGGACTGGCAGCTTGAGGTCGAGCGCTGGGTCATTGATGATAGACGAGCGGCTGAAATGGGGCGGAAGGCCTTTATAAGCCATGTAAGGGCGTATGCGACGCACGTTTCCAAGGAGAGGGTAATGTTTGATGTAAAGGATCTGCATTTGGGACACTTGGCCAAGGCTTTTGCGCTGAGGGACAAGCCCGGGAGTATGGGCAGAGGGAACACTGTCGGAAATGAGAAACGATCAAGCGGAAGGAGCCGGGTTGAGAAGCGGACGGGTACAGATCCTGGTAATCCCGGTGAAGAGACAGAGGGGCACAGACCTAGCAAAGCGGACTTCGACCTTCCTGCAAGTGATGGGCGGGATGCAGCGAGGAAGATGCGGGCCAAGATGAAGGAGCATATGGCTGGTGCCAATGAGTTCAATATTGGGTGAGACGAATCCGATGTTGGTTCAATAAATATCCCACAATGAAACTTTGCCGTCCTTGGCCCCGGCTGCAAGCCAGTGCGTTGTTTGTGCTTTTTGATCTCGCCGTTGCTGAACCGTGCTGACGGCTGAGCTTGTCGTGGTCATTTCTGATGTGAGCTCGGGTTTCTCGCCCGTGTCCTTGTCTGGCGAACGGTCACCAACCGCTTGGGTGGCAGCAAAGGCGGTAGCGTAGCAGCCAGTCTTGTGCCATTTCAGCACTGCGAGCTCCTTCATCGTTCTGCCTGCATAGACTCTGAGGTACGCATCCCACCCGGCTGTGGCAAAGATCTTGCCGTCGGAGCGGTAGTGCAGGCCTTGTTGGCCCGAATGCTTGGTCTGAGAAACTTTGATGGGTTTCAGCTCCGTTTTCCAAATGGGTTTACATGAGGGTAACGGGTGCTTGGCTATGATGGCGTCGGCGGATGATGTGATGTAATGGTCTTTAGATGGAGAAATTGCCATTGATAGCACTGCGACAGGGTCAGCCAAAGGACCTCTCTAACAAATGAGATGGAAAAAAAAGCTAACCTGGTTGGGTATGTGGTTGAGCAGAGTAGAGCCTTTGGAAGGCGGCACCAGGGTCGTTCTGAACATAGACCATGGTGTGGCCGCTTTCATAGCCGGCAGCCACTTGAATTCGGGTGGTGTCTGCTATGATGTTTATTGCCATGACCATTCCTTTTCCTTAGTCAGCTTCGAAGACACCAATCGTAGAAGACAACAGAGGCCGTCCTACCCGTAGTAATAAATCTGTCAGCCAGGATTCCGGCAGCCCGCCTCTCAGTAGGCAGTTGGTATATGTCGATCTATGGGCTGTGAGCTTTGAAGGAGAGTCTTTGTTTCAGGCAGAGACGTACAGCGCCAGAGTCCACAGTATTCGGGACAGCAATAAGCATTGGATCGGGTAAATTTGCCTCTTTCAAAGCCTTTTGGGTTGAGATGTGTTGCGGCATTCCGTCACGGCACATTGCAAATGCACAAAAGTTCAACGTATTGACAGTCAATGCGTGGAGAAGCCATGGTTGTTTTGGCGATCCCGCCCCAACCTCCACTGGCAAGATTTTCTCTAGCTGGGTTTCGTCTGTGACACTGAGCTGCCATACGAGGAGCTTGTTGTCTCTGCCGTGGCTGGTGGCCTGTTGTGTCAGCCGGTGCAATCGAATGTTTGAAGAATGGCCTATTTGGCTGTACCCACGTAATAATTCGGTCAGGCCCCCAAGTGCCTAGCCCCAATATAGCATTGCTATGAGCCCTCCATACCGCTACAGGCCTCTTGAAAGAAAGATTCCATGAGACGATCCAGCCATCGGCATCGGCAGTCAGGAGCCGGGTGTTCTCCTGTGTGAAATGTATGGCATGTATTTGAGCAGAGTGACCTCGAAGAATGAAAGCTGGTTGTGCTGGAGGGAGCAATTGTGCTGCCATGTTGGGGGGGGGATTTGTTCTTTGCGGAGGAGAAGGGAACAAGGCAGCCGATGCCACCTATGTATCCATTGAACGGCTCTGCAGCACGCTTAGGCAAAGTCGGAAAGGCTCAAGGCGTGTGCCCCCTGTAGACGGGACGAGTTTGGCGCTTAGCTCTATGAAGGGTTCGAGCAGAGCTGCAGAGGACTAAAATGGCATTGCCTGAGCGTTGCGAGCCATCCAATGTCTGCAGAAGGGTTTGCCTAGGAAAGGTGCGAACTTTGGACGAAAGCGGGCAATTCAAGGTGGATTTATACGGAGGACTGGAGTGCCGTTGGGCGTCGGCAGGAGGCGTTGGGGACGGGGCCGACGAAGTCGGACTGTTGGAGCTGCAGAGTCATGGACAAGACTGTCGGTACTGGGGACAGTGGCCTTGAGCACCGTGAGATGCGGGCATGCCATTTCGTCTGCTCTCCGTCAGACTTTCACATGGGATGCCTCGGCAGGAAAGCGAGTGCTCTTCTCCAGCTGGCACGCAATTGGTTAGCAAAGCGCACAATGGAATTTTAGACGCATAGAGCCATGAGGCACGGCCGGCACGGTACATTCCAGTGAGTTGGTGCTGATCTGTGGGTTCTCTGTATGGATGCACTCGGGAGAACTACTCTGCCATCCAGTCCCGACTCCCACATGCAGCTCAATGCCGATGTCTAGCCATAGCCAATCTCGCCACGAACCCACGTCAGTGGCTGCTCTAACCCTAACCCCAAATGCGCCGACTCTCGCCAATTCCCATTCCCACTGCCCATCTAGAACACTCCCTATCTAGAACGACTGGACATCTCCACCCCAGGTCCGCTGCCAAGGCCATGCTGAGTCATTGGACCCTTGTCCACTGAAGGAAGAGCTTAGCCGGGCGGGCGGGTCAAGTTTCCCTTTCTTCTTTCTTCGAATGACCTTCAGATGGCAATCAATCCTGCATCTCTGTACGACCGAATTATGAACATCCGCAGTTGAAATTGTCCATGGGAGTCTTTGGTTGTGATTGTACGCATGCTTCGCACCCTCCACGCGCTTGACACTCACCCTTGAGCTGAGAGGAGCACCCCAATAATCGCGCCCGAGCATCTCCATATCCTCCCTGTCATTACGCCTTCTCTTGGTCTCGACATCTCCCATTCGACACATCTGACACCGTCATCCCGGAATTGCCGCACACCTGCTCGAGCCTCACTCGGTCCTCACAATTTCGAATGAGAGAGAAGTCAAACTTGAAAAGATTTGAATGAGTGTTGGAGGGCAAAAGAGCTATAGCTATCGCGAAAGCGAGTCGCCGAGGTTCGCGCAACGATAGCTGTATGGTGACGGAGCGAGTCCGCCGATAGATCCATTCGATGGCAAGCAAAGGGGGCACCTCGACAGCGCCCGCCGATGTTGCAGTAGCCGCTGCAGTGGCAGCAGCACGACCGAAGCGAGTACGGACTGGGTGCTTGACCTGCCGCGAACGACATTTGAAATGTGATGAGGGTGTACCTGACTGTCAAAATTGCAAGAAGTCAAACCGTGAATGCAAGCGCGGCGTGCGACTGAACTTCATCGACACTACCATCAAAACCCCACCAATCACACCCCCAACTGAGGATTGGGACGTAATGTTCCAAGACGAGTCACGCGAAATCGCCTCGGAATATCGTGGAGGTCTAAGCCGATATACCGTTCTCGGATCTGAGGCAGACGGAATGGTAACGAAGCAAGAGCCGCAGTTTGAGTTTTCCACCACAGATCCCATGATACAAGCGCCGGTTCTGACCCACCAACAATTGCCTTCTCAATCATCGTTTTCTCAAGGAGCAGTCGACGGATACCCACCAACCATGCAAATGCAGGACTCCAGACAAGATCCTCACCAAAGACATGGTTCTGTCAACTCCGATTCAACCTTTTCGAGCCATACAATAGGTGCCAACTCCGTGTCTTCATACAACAACACCAAGCAAACGTTGACTCCGCCAAGCGAAACGCGAGAAACGCTAACCGATCCTGAGGAACTCCTCTTTATGCAGGTTTTTGTAGAGGAGGTTGGTATTTGGATGGATAGTATGGATCCTTATAAACACGTGAGTTAACCGCCGTACTTTTTGTTCAATCAGGCTAATTGTGCCAGTTCTCACGACTTCTCCCATTTGACTCATTGGGCGAGCCCATGTTATTGAACGCTTTCCTCGCTTGCGGTGCCCGGCATCTCATTCTTGTGAACCCAGCATATCAAGAGGATAAAGCTTTGCATTACTACGATTCGGCAACAAGAATTCTATTGAGGCAACTTCAGAATCCGTATCGTGACACTGTAATCTGCGCAACGACAGCCGTAATCCTCAATGTTTATGAGATCATGGGTGAACGGGCATTACAGAGGATGAATCACATCGCCGGTGCTCGTGCTCTTATCAAAGAATGCGGCTGGAATGCCAACTCCGTGGGAGTAGGCGCAGCTTGCTTCTGGCTGAATGTTGGGATGGAGCTGCTTAGCTGTCTTCATTTTAACTGGCAGGTAGCATGGAATCCCGATGACTGGGGTCTTGACATGGATTTCTCTCGCCCGACAGGTCCCGGACGCGAAGAGATATGGACCTACAGGATTATGTGGATACTAGCCAAAGCTGCAAATTTTCGAGGTGCTACTACTCCACGTCCCTCAGACCCCCCACAAGATCACATGAGAATACAAAGCCGATATGAGGAGTGGAAGAGCCTGTTGGATTGGTGTGATGCCTGGAACAACAACATTCCACGAACCATGCAGCCCTTGGGACATTTGTACCCTTATCAACAGACCTCCAAGTCTCTATTCCCCGAAGTCTGGTAAGTCTCGAGGAGGTCAAAAGCGCTTGTATACATACTTACTGTGACAGGCTGATCAAGCGAGCCACTGTCGTTGCACGAATGTTCTATCATACAGCCATCATTCTGTTGGCGCAAACAAACCCGATGATGTCTATGAGCCAACAGGAGATGCAAGACATGCAAGAAATGCAAATGCACAACGCACGAGAGTGCTGCGGCATCATAGCACATGTCAAAGACAGGTACGTAAACTACTGATCTTCACTCGCAAGAATGGCGCTGATCGATATCCCAGAGGTGTTGCAAGTGTAGCTCTCCGCTCGATTCACCATGCAGGCGAATGTCTTATTTCACGCCCTGAGCAGGAGGAGGTTCTCACTATTATCAACAAGATCCACAAGGAAACCGGCTGGCGTATCCAATTCATCATTGACGACCTCATCAAGAGATGGGGCTGGAATGACCAGGATAATTACCAGCAGCAACAACAGCAAATGCCAAACCTCATGGGACAGCATTCAGGCTTAGTTCAGAACTACGCTCCTCAATTTCAGCAGGCTCCCACGTCGTTGCCGCCTGCACCACCCATCAAATCGATGCCCAAGGGCGGAATGGTAAACCCAATGCTCGCAAAGGCGGATTTTGGACAACCAATCCACCCGTATCAGAATTATTACGTCGCTCCAAACCAACAACAAGGGGGGCAAAATCACTTCAATCAATACTAAAATAATGGAGGCTCTTCCTTCAGCTTACTTTGATCTCTTAGACCAATTTTATTGGTTTTCATGAGAGCATTTCGACACCTTTGTGGCTCGGATTTCACCTACTGTCTTCTGAAATCGTGAAGCCTTCTTTTCAAATGTACACTTACGAGTATGATACCACCGAGCGCGGCGTTGTAACGATTGGATGGAAAAGCCTTTGCCTTCCAGGGCGGGTCAATGCATGCTATGGCGACAGGGAATGTGGCAGGGATGCTTCGCTTGACGACCAACGTAATCCTGAGATGCTGATGCTAGAGATGGATTAGTCAACCGAGCAGGTCTAGAGAATTCGTTGACCAAATCTGTCCATCGTTGCATACTACGCAGAATCGATTGTGTAATTTACAAACAGAAAACACCTGTAAGTGGATCATGCACCCACAGCTCATGGTGCTGTGACAGCTTTCTTCCTCATGCACCGTTTTTGATGAAAGTGTAACCGGAATGTGGCGCGAGGGCCAACCGCAGTGCTCTGTGATCATCGGATCCACAATCGACCCTTGGTTCAATCCCTCCATAAGGTAGCAAAGCGTGAGCGTTCTTCTCGAAAAGTTCAGCCTCCCTCGCTGGCAATTGACTTTGTAAACGCTTAGCATTTATGGATCCCTCACTTTGACGATGCCGAAACGAGATGCGGGGAAACAAGCATTTCCATTTCCCCACAATTCCTTTGAGAAGAAATTCCGGTGGACCTGTCTTTCTCGGCCTAGCATAGCAAGCGGCTCAAAGGGTCTCCAGAAGGAGGTCAGTCTACCGGGCTTGTGAGTGGATCTCCGTGATGTAATGTCTCGATTTCTCGTCCTGTCGCCGGCGTCGAATTGCCCAAGATGGAGACTTCTTGTCTTGGCCGAATTCCCTTTCCAAACCTTGGAGCCTCACTTGGGAGAACACTATGCTTCACTTGCGCCTCCTCCTTGTCTTTTTGCTCTCCACATTATCCATCCAAGTCGTTGCCAGGGTAGCAGGAGGTAGACCCAATTCGTCGATCAAGCCTTATAAACGTCAAGTTTTGCAAGATATTGTGACATGGGACCAAGCAAGTATTTTCGTGCATGGCAAAAGAGTTCTGTTCTACAGTGGAGAGTTCCATCCGTTTCGCCTACCAGTCCCCAGTCTGTGGCTAGATATCTTTCAGAAGATTAAAGCACTTGGTTATTCTGGCGTATCTTTCTATGTTGACTGGGCTCTCCTTGAGGGTCAACAAGGTCAATTCACGGCTGAAGGGATCTTCGCTTTTAAGCCTTTCTTCGAAGCTGCCAGTGAGGCCGGCTTGTACCTTTTGGCACGGCCTGGGCCATACATCAACGCTGAAGTCTCAGGCGGAGGTTACCCAGGCTGGCTACAGAGAACCAAAGAAGTCTTACGTACACCAGACTACCTCAAGTACACGAGCAACTATGTCCAGAACATTGGCTCTATCATTGCTAAAGCCCAGATCACGAATGGCGGACCGATAATTCTGGTCCAGCCAGAAAATGAATACTCTCAAGCAACTCCAGGGACGGTATTCCCAAATCATGCATACTTCGCAGCTGTAGAGAGCCAGCTGAGGGATGCTGGAATAATTGTGCCGTTTATTAGTAACGATGCAGCACCCCATGGATACTTCGCTCCAGGAAACGGGACTGGTGCTGTTGATATCTATGGACATGACAGCTATCCGTTGGGGTTCGATTGTGCCTATCCAACGGCATGGCCGCAGGGAGCGCTACCCGTAAATTTTCGGACGTTGCACTTGCAGCAAAGCCCAACAACGCCATACTCTCTGGTAGAATTCCAAGGAGGTTCCTTCGATCCTTGGGGAGGTTCTGGCTTCGCCAAATGTACAACGCTGCTGAATGAGCAATTTGAGCGAGTCCTCTACAAGAATGACTTCAGCTTCGGAGTGACTATCTTCAACATCTATATGACCTATGGTGGCACTAATTGGGGTAACCTGGGGCACCCTGGTGGATATACGAGCTATGACTATGGCGCTGTGATTGCCGAAGACAGGACTGTAACCCGCGAAAAGTATTCCGAAGCAAAATTAGAAGCCAACTTCCTGAGAGCATCGCCAGATTACTTGACCGCCGTTCCGATGATTGGCAAGAATGGCAGCTACGTCAATACTGACGCCATTGCCACGACTCCGGTCATTGGCAATGCAACAGGATTTTATGTCGTCCGCCATGCTTATTACAACAGTACAGATTCCACCGATTATCGCTTTACAGTACCTACAAGCAAAGGCAGCGTCAGTATCCCGCAGCTGAGCTCAACTTTGACGTTGAATGGCCGCGATTCCAAAATTCACGTGACAGACTATGATGTCGGAGGAAATCACTTGCTTTACAGTACTGCAGAGATATTCACATGGTATGAGACCGTAGAAAAAACTCTTTTCACAACTGAGTTCTTTCCAGGCAATCGTATGGCTCAAAGACGGTTCTCGTACTCTATGGCGGTCACAATGAGACGCATGAGGTACGTAAATTTTGCAATCATCCTCTTTGCTGTAGTATTGTTGCTTAAAGCGGGAGACACTCGTCGAGAGTTAGCCCCATACTAGGTCACCAATTCTCTTTCTTGGACAGTTTTCACTCGCCCAAATGATTTCTGGGATGGTGATGCTGAACTTGATGTGTGTAACAGGCTGCTTTCGTGACTTCGAATAACGCATCAATTGTCGAAGGCTGTGATGTGAAAGTAGAATCCCAGAATGGTGATCTAATCATCAATTGGGCGGTGACTCCCTCTCGTAAGGTCCTACAGATTGGTGAGAGTCTGGTTGTTCACTTCCTAGGTATGTATAGGTAGGTGACCAGCAATGGAAATTGGGCTCATATCTTGGACTAGATCGCAACGAAGCCTACAATTATTGGGTTTTAGACCTCCCAAGTCCAAGTCCGATCTTCAACTTCACCGATTCATCTAATACTGCGGTCATTGTCAAAGCCGGTTACTTGCTCCGCACAGCCGTTGTCAATGGCCAAACACTTTTGTTGACTGGAGATAACAACGAAACCACAACCATCGAGGCTGTGGGCGTCCCGTCTTCGGTCTCAGCATTGGCTTTCAATGATCAGATGGTGTCTTTGAATCAGACCAACTATGGCGCTCTTACCGGCGAAGTTACATTCAATTGTCCAGACATTGCATTGCCAACCTTGACGGATCTTACCTGGAGATACGTTGATAGTCTTCCCGAGATTCAGCCTACATACAATGATTCCGCTTGGAGAAGTGCTGATATAACAAAGACTGGTAATCCACGAAACTTGACAACGCCCACAAGTCTATATGGGAGCGACTATGGATTTAATACGGGTAATTTGTTGTTTCGAGGTGACTTTATTACCATGGGTGCGGAGTCCACCCTGACGCTGAGAGTCTTGGGGGGTTTAGCATTCGGATATTCAGTTTGGCTGAATGAGACCTTTTTGGGCTCTTGGCCAGGCATCAGCGTGGACCAGGATTACAACCAGACTCTGGCCTTGCCAAACCTTAGCGCTGGACAGTCAGTAATTATTACGGTTTTGCAGGATCAAATGGGCTTAGATGAGGACAACAAAGTTGGTACCGATCAAATGAAGATCCCACGAGGTATTTTGTCATACTCTCTGTCAGACCATAGCCCATCCAACATCAGCTGGAAGATCACTGGCAATCTTGGGGGCGAGGATTATATTGACAAAACTAGAGGGCCGTTGAACGAAGGAGGTCTCTATGCTGAGAGACAAGGCTTTCATTTACCCTCGCCACCAAATAGTGATTGGCCGGTAGGTAAGCCGACAGAAGGTATTGATAGCGCTGGCGTTCGCTTCTACACCACATCTTTCGCCCTGGATATGCCAGCTGGGTACGATATTCCTTTGTCTTTCGAGTTTGCAAACAGTACGGCCAATGGAACTTCCACACCCAATTATAGGGCGCAGCTCTATGTCAATGGCTACCAGTTTGGTAAATATGGTACGATACCCTG
>JAABUP010010512.1_pt1 | contig 10903 bp, 9 predicted proteins | sample 5559201 | NCBI WGS metagenome assembly JAABUP01 (sample SAMN10711887, study PRJNA513373) | rock metagenome | isolation source: Antarctica rocks | place: Antarctica | reverse complement strand
CCCACCCTTCTTTTCGTCCCACACCTGCCCCTCCCCCAGCTTCTCCCTCTCTTCCTTGGGCAGTCTTTTGTTATTCATTTTCCTCGTTAGCTCCAACACCCCATCTACCCTCTCCTGCCTCTTTTCTTGCCAGAACTTGAGGGTTTCGCGCATGGAGATGTTAGATGATGGTTGCTTGGAGAGGAGCAAGGAAAGCATGTAGATGTCTTCGAAGGCTTGGTTTACGCCTTGGCCCGCGGTGGGGGGGATCGCATGCGCGGCGTCGCCAAGGATGAGTACTTTGGCGCTTGAGGAGGACCATTTGGGGAGGTGGGGGAGGGTGTAGAAGGGCCAGATGGTCAGGGTATTTAGGGAAATGTGTTCAAGAGCGGATTGCACCATGTCGGGCCAGTTCTCCATATTCGTCTGGATGAGTTGCAGTAATTCGTCTTTCGAGGTATACAGTTTATCCCATCCCGCTCTATCAGTCTCGGGATAAGTGCGCTGAGTCCCGGCTAGTAATTCCTCGCCGTCAACGCTTTGGGGAGCGAGCACGAACATGCCGTTTTTGGGTGAAGAGATGGCTGCAGGGAGGTGATAGGTCATGGCGGGTGGGAAACGCAGGTGTGAGCGTTGAAGGGTGTAGGTCATGGCTAGTTGGCCAGAATATATTGGGGCTGCGGTGGGAGAGATATATCGGCGGACCTTGGAGTGAATGCCATCAGCACCAACGAGTAGTAAGGTATGTTTGTTGATTCCATCTGCAAATGCAAAGGAAACGCCTTCTTCGGATTCCGAGATTATGTGAGAGAATTTCTTATCGAATTCGATAGGAATGTGACGTTCGTTGATCATCAGTAGTAGTTCACTGATGAGAACCTGCCGGTAGATCCTAAGGGCTTTGTAGCCATAGAGTTCCTGGTTGCCGAAATAGTATAAGCCAGTTGTCTCGTGTTTGTCATCTTTGAACGCTATAGTCTCGAAGTGATAGCCCTTGTTGCAAACCCGTTCGTAGACGCCTAATGTATCAAGGATCCGTAAGGCATTAGGTGAGAGCATGACGGCGCCTCCATGGCTGAAGCTCGGAGAGCGGAGTTCATATATCTTGCATGGAATGGACTGTTCGTGTAATGCAACGGCCAGGCTGAGTCCCTAAATCCGTCAGCTAACTGTCGTGACTGCGGACTTCACAGTAGACATACCGCTAAACCGCCACCGATAATAGTCACGGGGATACAATCCATGGAGCCCATGGCGGTTCGGATTTGTAAGGGCTTTAATTCGGGTGTCAAGTGTCTTCCTGTGCCGCTTGCTGAAGTTCAATCGGTGAATGTTGAGCCCAAGAAATAATCGGATGCAATATATATATACTGATGATACAACTGCGGGTTTTCCAGACTGATGCTGAACTTTAAGTAGTTAGACATATGGTTTTGAGTTGTGTAATTGTCGGTCCCGACACCAGCCCCGGGATTCGGATCCGATTATCGCATCCGACAAAGTCCGATTGCCTTTCTTGGGTAACGAAGGTCTTATCCAACCTCTGTAGTCCTTGGGTCTCGGTTTTCCCAATTCCCTGTGTCATAAAGGCTACGATATCCCAAAGGTCGTCAACACTAACTGTAATACATAAGATTCGGTCGTCCACTTCAATTCTTGATATTCACAACCGCACCTGGATTTGCAGCAATTTTATACTTCGAATACGCGACCAACAATGCGTGTCCTGGTTATTGGTGGGACTGGTCGGACGGGCAAGCTTGTCATTGATGAAGCGTTGGAGCGAGGTCTGTTTTTCCACCTTTTCTGCGTAGGCAGATGCTTATACGGTGTAATTATAGGCTATACGGTTACGACATTGGCTCGAGATCCCAATGCTCTGAAACCGCGGATTGGTTTGACCATCGTGAAAGGTATGCACGATAGACCCCAAAATACGTGGTACAAGCACTGATCGTTCAGGAACTCCTCTCAATCAGTCCGACGTCTTCTCAGCATTCAACTCTACCCCGAATGAACCTCCAGACGCTATAATCGTTACGCTTAGCTCCGTCCGCGCGAGTGATAGTCCCTTTTCGGCCGTCGTTTCGCCACCTCGGCTAATGACCAATTGCAATACCAATGTTATAGCCGCCATGAAGAAATGCGGCGTTCGCAAGCTTGTGGTTATGGCTGCTCTGGGTGCGGGTGATTCATTTCCCAGTCTGAGTTTCCCGCTCCGGTGCTTGTTCAGAAAGTCAAATATGGCGGCCTCGTTTGAGGACCATGATGTGGTTGATCGAACTGTAAAAGAAAGTGGGATGGATTTTGTGTTAGTGAGACCGGCAAGACTGACGGATGAGGATGCGAAAGCAGTTAAGGAATATGGGGACCAGGGTAAAGGAATCGGTTTGATGAGCGCGATATCTCGAAGAAGTGTAGCGGTCTTCTTGGTGGCTTCGGTAGAGAAGAGTACGTGGGATGGAAAGTCTCCAGTAATTTCGAATTAAGTTGAGCTGCCACTGATCATTCTTGGGCTGTTATGGCCGATGGAAAAGGGACTCTGCTCGAGATCATTTGTGAAAAGCGAGGTTACCCGGATCTGCTATTACTTAGGAGGGGCACTTCATAGTTAGCGGTGGTCGTAGTCTAAATTCGCAAGGCTTTACCCCATGTTGAATATCTATGATATCATCGACTGTACTTAATGCTCTTCGAGAGTGTAGTAACATATATAACAAGTCAGAGCCAAGCGTGATCTAAGTCCCAGTCCGCACCGAAGCCGAAGTCGACCGCTTCGAAATCGATTTCCCAGGTTGGTAGCTAAGGAAAGACAAGTGTCAGTCGAAAATCACGCGTTGAACAGCTAAAAAGAACGGCCACATTTTGCCCGATGATATGCTGGAGTACAGAGCAGATGACAAGAGAGCGGTGCTTACAAAGCTATTTATACTCTGTGTAGCAGCATTATCATGGACTGAGTAACCTTGACGATGGGACAGCGTAACGGGACTTGAGCCTCCATTGACACAACTCCCAATTTCAGCTGTTATTGACATAGATGGGCGTAATCCCTAAGCTGCGGTTAACAAAGCTTATCAAAGGGGACAAAAGGTGCTTCATTACAGTATTCTTGGCCTTGCTGGCACTATAGCCGGTATTTACTTCGTCCTTGAGCGTTTGGCGATATCCATTTACGACAGTAATCAACCCCTCCCGCATCAATACTTCTTTGCTAACTGCAGAGCCGTTTGTCCTCACAGATTGTAAGATGATAGAAATACAAACAGGGTCTTTCAAATCGCTGCCAAGCTTTCCAGCTCTTCTTACAAGACCGTCAACCGCATTTTCGACGATTCTTGTGAGGCTAGCTTTTGTCCACGCCGAAGTGTTCTCCAGAGAGTTTGCTGGCATCACTTGGTTGTGTGTTCTCTCTTTATCCTTGCTAGACGTCATCCTGTTACTCGGGGAGGAAGAAATGTGAGTCATTGCTTTGATTTCAGAACAGACACTTAATGCTGCTTGCACGATATCGACTTTGCAAAAAGTGTAGAAAAGATCCCAATACTGTTTCGAATTGATAACGTCAAGGTCCGCCACGTTTGGATCGAAAGCATCTTGATGTGAGAGAATGATTAAAGATGATCGGACGCACGCAGTTCGAGCCTCAGCAGAGCCCAGCCAAGCAAGTCGTCGGTAGATATATAAAACTACTCGGCGAAGGTACACATCGAGCAGAGTCCGGCCAAAAAGACGTCCAGATCCATCATTAGCCTGGTCTGAAGTACTATCAGGCTTCAAGATAGCAGGTAGGTCTCGGAGATATTCTTCGATTTTCCTTGCATGCTTCAAGATCTCCTCACAATCCGCTTCAACTCTGATATTGCTGACAATGCCCATTGCGTCTAATCTCAATGGGAGTGAATTAGCTAAAGCAACCTGACACGAAGAGTCAGTCCACTCGTCGGAAGACTGCTGCATTGGAGGTAAAGCCATGTCTTCGAACAAGTCTTTATCGTTGACGTTTGCTGGGATAGACCACTCGAAATCGGCTCCTCGAATCATACTTGGCATCCCGCAGGTCATCGAAACCTGAAGGTCTATCTCCGCTATGGTCATCCAAAGCCTTCGCCGCTGTTCCTGTTCAAACCTAGTCAGATCAGGGAACTCGGTCGGATTCCGATGGAGGCCTATTATCATTGCGGATCTGACTAGTGCACCAGTCTCACTCCATATCTCTTCGGCACGCTTGTGCCTGGTCTGGTGAGCAAGCACGAGAAGAGTCTGTGTGCGTATAGTGGAAAGCTTTATTCGTTGTTTTCCTTTAAGACCGTCCATCCAGCGCCTTACCATGTCACAAGCTTCTGATGCCCCAAAATCTTTCTCTGGCATCTCACTTTCAACGGTGGTAGGACCATCTAGACTAGATGCAATTACCATGGTAATGCATAATTGAGGTATAAAATCAGTAAAAGTTATTGTGCTGTCTTTCTGAGATGTCCAAAAATTGTCGCATTCTGTTAGAAATGTTGGAATATGCAAAACCCTTAATGCGTTTTCGAAATTGTCAACGTAGATTCTCACAAGCCTGTCGCAAACGATTCGTTGAGGAATCATTCTCAACATCCCAGAAAGCGTAGAAGAGTCATCAATAGAGTTGTGATGTTTGGAGGCCGAATATTTCTTCATGGCATCTTTTTGTAATGACTGGCACTCTCTGACCATCGTAATAATGCTCGGTTCTTCAAAGCAACCTCGAATGAACCCTTTTGCCTCATCAAACTATGCCATTTAGTAAATAAATTGCTCCTACAATACAAGCATGGGCTGGAGACTCACTTCATTTAGTAAAGTATGTTTTTGATACAGCCCATGGAATCGAGATCTCAATCCTTTTACATTCAGTGTACCGACATTTATTAAGCTGCCGGCTCCTGGCTTGGATCCAAGGCTGAATTGTCTAGAGCTCTCAGCTGAAAGCTCTGGATGGCTGCTTAGTAGTTTTTCAAGCTTGTCAACCCGGTTTTGGAGATTTTCGATCACCCCTATACTCTCATTGTTCTCCAGGGCTGGAGTTGGGGGTAATATAGCAGGGAGTCCGACGTGACTTCGGACTTCCGCAAAACCTGTCGGGCTTGGAATCTTCCTTCTCCTCTGACCACTTTCCAAACTCGACTCCTCGGTCGCCCGAGCTTGAGGAATATTCTCATCTTCACGGCCATAGTAACACTGTGGTGCACGCCCAGATTTGCTGCATTGATGACAGGGCAAAAGCCGGTCGCACTTGAGCTTCTTGTTCCTACATATAGCACAAGATTTTACTAATCGTGGGCGCTTGTGCGGAACCTGATGCACGCGATTTCCTATCCCAAGGGAATGATTAGGGGATGACGTTTCTGGGCGAGATGAATTGACATCGTAATAAACTGGTTGTAACTCCATTGGGAACGATATCTCTATGTTGATATTCAATGGGGGAGCTATTGGATGTGATTTAACCCTGAGACAGCCGCCGGAAGCGCCAGTCACGCTGTGCAAGCAAACTGGGTATAATTTCACATCTCGTCATGTCTTTGTTTCTCATCAGTAATGCTAATAAGCATAGGTTAGGTAGATCCGAATAGCTCGCTTCAAAGCCATGCTTTATCAAAACAGAATGTGTTATAATTTAGATCCATGTATTTGATGTGTTTTTTCAATTTTAAGTTTTATCGGTATGTTTCAAATAGACTGCTGTACCTACGCCGCTTCAGCCCTACCGAAAGATCTTCAAACCACTCGTAGCTTAGACCTCAACCATACCAATTCTTTCGAAGCTCGTGGAGAATCTCGGCGTTTACTCTTCCTACTACATTAAGCGAATCAAGTTTCGGTCTTCTATGCCGGTGTGGATGCTACCGATGAAATAACGTTCTCATACAACAAGCATGCAGCCTAAGGAGCACTAAAGCATAGGTCAATTTGTCCTTTGTTATCCAAAAGTTAAACCTAGGGAAGACCCCAAAATGAACACTTTTCATAGGGGCGCGCTCAAGCACACGGTGAGGAGAAAGCCAACAGAATACGGTAAGAGACATATGCCAAGACACAGAGAGGGCAGTGGATAAGGAGGCTGCTTGGCGCCAAGAACGGGACATGGACGTATGGAAGAGAGGCATCAAGGATGATGTTGGAATCGCCACGTCATACATTCACATTCCCTTCCCAACCTCACCGTTGCTGCAGTCAGCACCACCACTGGAATCAGCACTAATTGTTTTTAATCCAACCTCCTATACGACAGCTGCGAAGTCTGGACAGATATATGCATGTACGAGCTACATGATTAGATCGCTCGCGTTGGCAATCTAGCAGACGAGATACACTCCAATGGGCTGAATCGCACCTACAGCCAGCTCTCGAACCTTGGCAAGAGCACTTATAGAACTCAATCCACACACCGCACTGGATAATTGACCGGCGAAACAAGCGGTTCTAGAGATATTCCTGTAAGGTCTCGCATAAAGCACAAGCTTTAAATAATTGATCGAGATTGGAGGCAGTTCGCAGTATCGCTTCGGAGGCTCATTGGAGTGCTTCAGGAAAGTATTGTCAGTGACTGGAGGGCTTCCTCACGCGTATATAAAAGCTGCGCCACAATTTCTCCTCGCCAACAAACGAGGCAATTATGTCTTCCTAGGTGAGCACGATTGACTGGATATGAAGTAGAGTCTAACCGACGGTTTTGTTCGAACTTTTCGACCTCATCAAGTCGAACAGCACGATAGTAGTAGGCCCGCATATTTTGATACCACTAGTAGCTCCCAGCGCAAATCGGTTATTCCTGCAACTCCTGCACATAATCCGACGAGAAAAGATCGTACCGCATCTTAGATTGTATAGAGACTCATTGGGTGATTAGGTGAGCGCGCAGCAGCATGGCTTGTGCCATGTACTATCGAAGGTTATCCAAGAACGAGGATCGGTCGGAAGCGAAAGTTCTACTGTACCAAGTCTTTATACTGCAGTCATAGACCGCTTGAACACTCGACCCTCATTTCATCGGGGTGACTCCACAATGGGAAGATATTAAGCATCGATTTTGGCCAAATTACATGTAACTTAGCATACACACAGCGCCTAGATAGTGCCATAGCCATAGGCTGCATGCACTTAATGAAGAAAGAAAAAAGAAAAAAACACTCGACCCTCCTTTGTCAGCGTCTGAGGTGTCTTGGCTATGCTGCCAGTCCAGCATGAGTGCAGATTGCATGCCTCGCGGTCGAATGAGTATATTTGCTTATTGTGCATGAACTTAATGTTTCGAGCTCGAAGACCTCGTCAGCACTACCAATTATGCAGTTCGTGTAAGAGAGGGAGGGGTGCACGAGTCGAGATATCGCAGGACACTTGATGTGCTTACAATACGAGCTTCATGAATTCTTCGCGATTCCATGCATATGAAGGCATATATATATATATGGGTGCATCGTTATAATCCCTTTTTTCCTTTCCCTCATCCTCAATCTCAACTACATTGTAAGACATCAGACTTGTGAAGCCAGGAATTTACATTGCTGTTATCCCCAAGCCCATTTACTTTCAAGTAACTCGTTGTGCCAAAGTGCTTAGAAGCTATCATTCTACCTTACGACACCATGCCGTCTCTGACTTCCACGCCTGTTCAAACAGCTGTCGTCAACCACACCAAGGTTGCTACGAAACCACCCACGTCCCATGTTGTAGATGGAGCTACTTCTACGAGCTCGACTCCCCAAACCAAAAATGTCAAGGCCGGTGTTTGGGACCTTCGTAGTACCGAGTTCGCAGAGCTTGAGGCCCCAGATAACACCGAATCTCTATTCTCTGGCGATCCCGGTGAAAGCGTTCTTGGGGAAGACAGTCGGACAAAGGTCAACAAGAAAGATTTCATGCCTGGTGGCAAATATCGCTGTAAGCCTTTGTGACAAAGACTTTTAGCAAAAAAATACACTAATTAGGCATTAGCTATCGTGAAACTGTTTCTCCGCTTCGCTGGTCAGGACCAGAACGACCCTTGGGCAATGGCTACAGGTTGGCTCATCAGTAACGACACGATTGTGACCGCTGGCCATTGCTCCTACGACTGGTCGCATAATCTTGGAAGGCTGACGCATGTCAAAGCGTACATTGGCTACAGTGGTAAGGAGTCGATCAAAGATAGTCGGAATTATGCGGTGCAATTTCGCACCGGGAAGCGAATCACTACTACCGAGGGTTGGCTCACTGGTGGAGGCAATGAGCCACGAGACGTATCTTTTATACAGGTCAATCCACCATTTACCGGGATTAAACCCATCAAGTACCAGCCAACTCCAATGACTGGTGCAAAGGTGGTCCTCGGTGTGGTAGGCTACCCTGGAGACCTCTTGAATCCCAAAACGAAGGAGAAGGGTGCAGTCAGTTTTCTCCTTACTTTACCTTGACTCAAACTCCGGTCTGACACGTGACAGTTTATGTACGAAATGTACCTTGGTACGACCTTTGATCTCGCAAAAACAAAGGCCAAGATGCTTCAATATAGTATCGATACTTATGGAGGTACTTGGTAGCTGATATGTCTAAAATGGGTCCTGCTAACGTCCCTAGGGAATTCTGGCTCCCCCATTATTCGTCAGTCAGATATGGCGTCTATAGGGGTACATGTCCTTGGGGGAAATCCGAACTCGGCCTCAGTTATCTCAGGAACCTATGGTAATCCGTTTGATGCTTATATTACTGTTCTTAAAGCAAAACCGACAGGATCGCACGAAAGCGGTATGGCTACAGTTGATGGCACGGAAGCGGATTGGTTATCGTGGGTTACAGTCCCAAGCAAGGAGCTTGCCTCGGGGGGCGAAACCGACGTTCCCATAGAGACAGGCGCCGGGGATCTTGACAATTCCACAGGTGACTCTGAAGCCGTTATCCCTTCAGAGCAGCCGGACTCGGAAAGCGCACTTGACGAAGGCTTCTTCAGTTTTCTGAAAAAAGCCTTAGCAGTCTCTGGGCCTATGGGAATGGTTGCAAGTGTGGGCTTGAGTGTGGCTGGCAGTTTGCTTACGAAAAAGAAAAAGACAGAAGCCGCGCTCGTCGAGGCTTATTCCTTTGAAGGGGTATCTGAACGAGCTCTTCTTGGAGAGGCTGCACTTACGGCTATCGTTCGGCTTGGCCCTTCCAAGTGTAAAGATCTGGGCATATTCAAACGAATGCAGCCCAGGGTCCTCAAACTTCAGCCGATTTGCAGCCGCGCTGGGCCAACGATCATGCCATTTGTTATGGAGCGTGCATGGCGTATGACAACGGTGCCAACCCAAAAGCCTCCAAAGAAAAACGACGAGGCAGCAATTGAGCCACCACGCACTACCACACCCGCCGACACTAACACCCTTGGCTTTGGTCCACGTCTCGATGCGAACGCAGAAGCATTCGTGAAGTTGCTAACTGAGAGCATCACTACTGAGGATGCTGAAGGTTTCGTGGACACAGAATTCAAGATTGGCGAGGTCGTTGGCAAAGGTCTTCGTATATCCGGCCCAATATTGGGGAGCGTTGCAGAGTCGGGACTTTCGCTTCTTGCAGGCCAGGATGGGGCCGAAGCGGATGTCAACTCAGGCACCGAAACCGACATAAACAACCCAGAGTCTTCAGCGTATACTTACGACGCCATGACGCAACGAGCTATCGCCGGTGAAGCCGCTTTAGGAGCTCTCTTACAGACACCCCCGGAGGCACTACAGCAGGAGGGTTTCCTATTTGATATCATGAAGTACCCAATAAAGCGTTACGGTCCCACTTTCCTGAAGCACGCGGGCGACATCGTGTCGGGGGCATTGAACCTAGCTTCGTCAGCCACCTCTCTTGCAGCTGCGCAAAAGCAGAAGAAGCACGAGGATGCCGGTTTGGACCAGGAGCCAGCGGAGAAGCCAGCTAACAGTGATGAAGCTGACATTGACACTACGAAGTCCGCCGAAACCGCAGAGGCAGATTTTCTCGCCACACTTGAAAACGGCTCCTAGGCGCATATGTCAGGTGGTAGAGGGGTAACCGATCTTTTCGTTTTTTTGATGATGGTATGAACCAAAGCAACAGAGAAAAAGTATCCCTTTTTATAAAAAGTCTTCAAGAAGTCTTGAAATGATCTGAAATAACCTGAACTTATAAAATGTGTTAAAAGCGTCCTTTTCTCTTCTCATAACTGATCCTGAGATAGCCGCCAGAAGCGCCAGCCGCGCTCTGCGAACAAACTAAGTATAGCTTCAAATGTTGAAGAAGCATAGGTACTTCGAAAAGACATGCTCTGAATCATCCCTAGCCCCTAGTCCCCAAGCCTGGCACCTCATCCCGCGGAAGTCCAACATGTCCGTCACCCTCGATTTCACAAAGCGGCTCCCAAAGATAGAGGTTAGTCGACAAGGCCGTCTCCCCATGAACATCTCTAGACAAGCTCTCCAAACATCGCGTCAAGGAATTAAACCGCACCGACTACGAAGCTAACAACCAAGACTTCAAGCTGCATGCCCACCTTAGCGGAAGCGTCAGCCGAGCATGCCTTCACGAGATTTGGCTGCAAAGAAAGACGACGGAACCAGGGTTGAGCTTGGAGGATCCGCTGGTTGCGATACCGGAGGGGAAGGTTGATTTTGATATCAAGACGTGCGTTTGCGATGTTGCGAGTCTTTGCGTTTATTCCGTCATTGTCTAGCTTTCTTCATCGATGTGCAGATTTCGTACCCCTTTTTCTTCTTGTCTACTGCAAGCCCCCCATGAATAATCTTGCTGTATACTTTCAAAGCCGTCAAGCTCGAGAACTGTGCCTTGGCTCAGTTTATCTAGCATTCTTTGACTTCCCCGGCGTCGGTTTTCCTTGTTAAGAGATATGCCACCCAAGCCAGGATCCAATCTCCTACGCATCCTACCTCACCCCTTCCTCCCTCTCCCCTCCTCT
>JAABUP010010508.1_pt1 | contig 10905 bp, 8 predicted proteins | sample 5559201 | NCBI WGS metagenome assembly JAABUP01 (sample SAMN10711887, study PRJNA513373) | rock metagenome | isolation source: Antarctica rocks | place: Antarctica | reverse complement strand
GTGAACTCCGGGTGCGCCTGCGTGCCGACGTAGTACGGGTGCACCGAGCGGGGCAGCTCGACGAACTCGACGAGGCGCCGGTCCGGGGACACCCCGCTGATCACCAGGCCGGCCGCCTCCAGCCGGTCGCGGTAGGCGTTGTTCACCTCATACCGGTGCCGGTGACGCTCGGACACCTCGTCGGCCCCGTACAGCCGGCGCACCACACTGCCAGAGGAGAGCACCGCTCGCTGCGCGCCGAGACGCATCGTCCCGCCGAGGTCGGCCAGTCCGGCGACGATGTCGACCTGGTCCGGCATCGTGGTGATCACCGGGTCCGGGGTGTCCGGGTCGAACTCGGCGGAGTTTGCCGCACCGATGTCGGCGAGGTCGCGCGCGACCTCGATCACCATGCACTGCAGACCCAGGCAGAGCCCCAGCACCGGCAGCTCGTTCTCCCGCGCGTACCGGGCGGCGGCGATCTTGCCTTCGATCCCGCGCACGCCGAAACCGCCCGGGATGCACACCCCGTCGACGTCGCCGAGCGCGCGCGCAGCGCCGGCCGGCGTCAGGCAGTCATCGGACGCGACCCACTTCAGCGACACCTTCGCATCGTGCGCGAACCCGCCGGCCCGCAGCGCCTCGGTCACCGACAGGTAGGCGTCGGGCAGGTCGATGTACTTCCCGACCAGAGCGATGCTCACCTGTTCCCGCGGCGCGGTCGCCCGGCGCAGCAGCTCGTCCCACTGCGTCCAGTCCACGTCGCGGAAGGACAGGCCCAGCCGGCGCACGACGTAGGCGTCCAGGCCACCCCGGTGCAGCACCTTCGGGATCTCGTAGATCGACGCCGCGTCGGGCGCGGCGACGACGGCCTCGGCGTCGACGTCGCACATCGAGGCGACCTTGTCGATGATGGCGTCCGGCACCTCTCGGTCCGCGCGCAGCACCAGCGCGTCCGGGGTGATGCCGACCTGGCGAAGCGCGGCGACCGAGTGCTGGGTCGGCTTGGTCTTCAGCTCCCCGGACGGGCCGATGAATGGCACCAGGGACACATGTAGGAAGAAGCAGTTGTCCCGGCCGACGGCCTGGCGCACCTGCCGCGCGGCCTCCAGGAATGGCAGGGACTCAATGTCGCCGACGGTGCCGCCGACCTCGGTGATGACCACGTCGACGCCGGGGACCGCCATCGCCCGGATGCGTTCCACGATCTGGTCGGTGATGTGCGGGATGACCTGGACGGTGTTGCCGTGGTAGTCCCCACGCCGCTCGGCCGCAATCACGTCCGAGTAGACCTGCCCGGTGGTCACGTTGGCGGACCCGGACAGCTCGACGTCGAGGAACCGCTCGTAGTGGCCGATGTCGAGGTCGGTCTCGGCCCCGTCGGCGGTGACGAACACCTCGCCGTGCTGGAACGGGTTCATCGTCCCGGGGTCCACGTTGAGGTAGGGGTCCAACTTCTGCATCGTGACCCGCAGGCCGCGCGCGGTCAGCAGGTTACCCAGGCTGGAGGCGGTGAGCCCCTTGCCGAGGGAGGAGGCGACGCCGCCGGTGACGAAGACGTGGCGGGCCTGCTGGGTACCGGCCAAGAGGAACTCCCGTGGTCGCTGGACAACGGACACCGGTGTGCCTGCTGCTGCGGCGGGGCTCGACCTGGTCGCGATCCGGTGCAGCTGACAGCGCCGGAACCCGGTCAGGCGGCTAGCCCGTCCACGGGCTGTGAATCTAACAGGAGCGGCTCGTCGTGGCCCGATGTCAGCGCTGCGGCGGTGTCGTCCTCGGTCGGCCGGGTGGCGGCGTGCGGGCCCGATGCGCGGTCAGAACAGGTTCCGGAACCAGCGGACCAGTCCGTCCCAGCGGGCACCGAGAACGTCCGACGAGGTCAGACCGGCCGGCGTCCCGGCGACCGCAACCGCGACGGCGGCCGCGACCGCGCAGACCACCGCCAGCAGCGCGATCTGCCAGCCGCGGAGCTGGGTGCGGGACAGGCGGCTGACGGCCTTCGCGTCGACCAGCTTTCCGCCGACCCGCAGCCGGGTGAGGAACGTGCTCGCCATGCCGGCGCGGCCCCTGTCCAGGTACTCCACGAGGGTCGCGTGCCCACCGACGGCCACGATGAGGCTCGCCCCGGCTGAGTCGGCGAGCAGCATCGCGATGTCCTCGCTGTTCCCGGCAGCCGGGAAGACCACCGGGGTGAATCCGAGCCGCTCCAGGCGGGCCTGACCCGGCGCCGTCCCGTCGCGGTAGGCGTGCACCACCAGCTCGGCGCCGCAGCGCAGGGTCCCGTCGGTGACCGAATCCATGTCCCCGACGATCAGGTCCGGCCGGTAGCCGGCGTCGGCGAGGGCGTCGGCGCCCCCGTCCACCCCGACCAGCACCGGCTTGTACTCCCGGATGTAGGGCCGTAGGGACGCCAGGTCCTCCCGGTAGTCGTAGCCGCGGACGACCACCACGACGTGCCGCCCGTCCAGGTCTGTCCGGATGGCGGGCACGCCGACCCCGTCGAGCAGCAGCGCCCGTTCCCGGCGCAGGTACTCCACCGTGTTGGCGGCGAACGCCTCGAGCTGCGTGGCCAGCCCCGAGCGGGCGCCCTCCATCGCAGCGGCGACCGAGTCGCGCGTCTGCACCGTTCCGGCGCCAAGCGCCGTCTGCCCGCGGTAGACCACTCCGGCGTCGTCCAACCGGATCGGGTCCCCCTCGCTGAGCCGGGCCACCAGATCCGGTCCGAGGGCGTCGACCAGCGGGATCCCGGCGCCCACGACGATCTCCGGGCCGAGGTTCGGGTAACGGCCGCTGATGCTCGGCTGGACGTTGAGCACGGCCGCGACGCCGCAGCAGACCAGCGCTTCCGCGCTGACCCGGTCCAGGTCCAGGTGGTCGATCAGCGCGATGTCCCCGGGCTGCAGGCGCCTGACCAGGTTCGGAGTCCGGCGGTCGACGCGGACCGTGCCGGCGACGCCGTCGAGCGCACGGCCGCGGCGACGCAGCAGGGGCATCGTCCGACAGTGCCATGCCGCCCCCGGTCGATCGTGGGCCTCGCGCGCCGACGCGCCGGGACGTCTCAGCCGGCCGGGACACCCGCCTGCGCCGTCACGAGCAGTTCCGCAGCGTGGGCACGCGCGGCGGCCGAGTCACCGTTCCCGGCAAGCATCCGGGCAAGTTCGGCGACGCGGTCCCCGTCGCTGACCTCGGTGACGCCGCTACTCGTCACCTCACCGGCCGCGTCCTTCACGACGACCAGGTGCCGGTCGGCGAATGCGGCGACCTGCGCCAGGTGGGTGACCACCACGACCTGTCGGGTCGCGGCCAGCCGCGCCAGCCGCCGGCCGACCTCCAGCGCAGTCCGTCCGCCGATGCCGGCGTCGACCTCGTCGAAGACGTAGGTCGGCGTTCCCGTCGTACCGGCCAGCACCACCTCCAGGGCGAGCATCACCCGGGACAGCTCGCCGCCGGACACCCCCTGACCCAGCGGCGCCACCCCCGCGCCGGGGTGTGGCTCGAGGCCGAGCACGACGTCGTCGGCGCCGGACACGCCGACCCCGACGGGGCGCCCCGTCAACCCGTCGGGGTCCGCGGGCGCGACGGCGGTCCGCGGGATGACCTGCACCGACAGCCGGGCCGACGGCATCGCAAGGTCGGCCAGCTCGACGGTCACGGCCGCGGCCAGGTCGGCACCGGACCGTCGCCGGCTCGCCGACAGCTCGACGGCGGTGCCGGCCAGCTCGCGCACGAGCCCGTCGCGGTCGGCCCGCAGCAAAGCCAGCTCGTCCCCCGCTCCGTCCAGGTCCAGCAGCCTCCGCTCAGCGTCCGCAGCCCACGCCAGGACCGGGTCGGCACCGTCGGCGGCCGGCGCCGGTGAAGCGCCCGCCGGGGAGGCAGGTGCCCGGCTGTGCGCGGCCGTGCCGTAGCGCCGGTCCAGCCGGGACAGCGCCGCCCGCCGGTCACCGATCATCGCCAGCCGGACCGGGTCGTCCTCGACGGAGCCGGCATAGGAGGCCAGGTCGGTGGCCGTGTCGCCGACCTCGAGGAGCAGGGCGCGCAGCCGACCGGCCAGCTCGCTCAGGGCCGGGTCGAGTCCGGCGACGTCGTCCAGTGCCCGCGTCGCGACGGCGAGCGCGCCGGCCACCGACCCACCGGCACCCAGGTCTTCCCCGGTGAGCACGTCGTGAGCGGTGCGGGCAGCGGTGGTCAGGTCCGCGGCGTGCCCGAGCCGTGACTGCTCTACGGTCAGCTCGACGTCCTCGCCAGGCTTGGGGCCGACCTCGGCGATCTCGGCCAGGCCGTGCCGGAGCATGTCCTGTTCCCGGGCCCGCTCGGCACTGGCAGCGACCAGCGCGGCCAGTCGGGCGTCGACCTCGGCCAGCCGTCCGTACACCCGGCCGTGGTCGGCGAGCAGTCGACCGTGGGCGCCGTCGGTGACCCGGCTCGCGTAGGCGTCGAGCAGGTCCCGTTGCACCGACCGGTGGACGAGTCGTCGCTGGTCGGCCTGCCCGTGCACCGTCACCAGCTCGCCACCGACACCGACGAGGGTCACCGCGGGCACCGCCGTGCCGCCGGCGTGTGCCCGGGACCGCCCCTCGGCGGAGACTGTCCGCACCAGCACGACGGTCCCGTCATCGTCGACGACCCCGCCCGCACCGGTGACCGCGTCCCGCGCCGGTGACCCGGCCGGCAGGACGACGACGCCCTCGGCGACCGCGCGGGCGGCGCCCGGTCGGACCCGGGCCGGGTCCGACCGCTCACCCAGGACCAGTCCGAGGCCGGTCAGCACCATCGTCTTGCCCGCACCGGTCTCGCCGGTCAGCACGGTCAGCCCGGGATGCAGCCGCAGCTCGACGTCGGCGATGACGCCGAGCCCGCGGATGCGCAGGCTCTCGATCACCCCGGTGGCTCCGGTGGCTCCGGCGCCCCGCTCCGGGCGGCGGCCACCAGTGCCTCCCGACGGCCGCGCCACCCGGCGACCGGGAGCTCGAACTTGTCGACCAGACGGCGGGTGAACGAATCCGGCGACACCCGGGCGAAGCGGACCGCCCGGTCGCTGCGCCGCACCGTCACCGTGGCCCGGGGCGGGAGCTCCACCGGCCGTCGGCCGTCGCACCACAGGACGGCCGCGTCCGCGGAGTCGTTGAGCATCTGGAAACCGACCGGGGTGCTGGGAGCGACCACCAGTGGCCTGGCGAACAGCGCGTGCGCGCTCAGCGGCACCACCAGCAGCGCCTCGACGCCGGGCCAGACGATCGGCCCACCGGCGGAGAACGCGTAGGCGGTCGAGCCGGTGGGCGTTGCGGCGACCACCCCGTCGCAGGACCACCTGGACAGCGGCTGGTCGTCGATGGTCACCACCATCTCCAGCATCCGGTTGTGCGCGGCCTTCTCGATCGAGGCCTCGTTCAGCGCCCAGCCGTCCGCGACCATCGCACCGGAGCCGTCGCGGACGGTCACAGCGAGCGTCATCCGTTCGTCCACCCGGTAGTCGCGGGCCGCGATCCGGGCGACCGTCTCGTCGAGGTCGGCCTGCTCGGCCTCGGCAAGGAAGCCGAAGTGGCCGAGGTTGACCCCGAGCAGCGGGACGTCCCAGGTGCGGGCGAACTCGGCGCCGCGCAACAGGGTGCCGTCGCCGCCGATGACCACCACCAGTTCGCAACCCTCGGCGCACGCGTCGGTGTCGGCCTCCCCGATCGTCTGGACATCGGGCTCCCCGGCTGTGCCGTCGCTGCCGGCGACTCCGACCAGCTCGGCCTCCTGCGCGGTCATCCGGACCTGGATTCCCGCCCTGCCGAGCAGGGCGACGGCGCGGCGTGTGCTGTCGACCGCCTCCGGCCGCCCCGTGTGGGCGACCAGCAGGACGATGCGCGTCATCGCCTACCTCCCTCGACCGGCCGACCGGCGCAGCCACAGGACGAACTCCCGGTTGCCCGCCCGTCCCGGGACGCTACTGGGCACCTCGGACACGACCGCCCATCCCAGCTCGGCGGCCGCCGCGGCGACGGAGTCGACCGCCTGCCGCCAGAGCACCGGATCGGCGACGACACCGCGGCCGACCGCCTCCCGACCCACCTCGAACTGCGGCTTGACGAGCAGTACCAGGTCACCGTCGGGGCCCACGAGAGCGCTCAGCGCGGGGACGACCTTCGTCAGCGAGATGAACGACAGATCTGCGACGGCCAGACCGACCGGCCCGTCCGGCAGCTCGGCGACGTCCACGTCGCGGATGTCGGTGCTCTCGCGGACCTCGACCCGGGGATCGGCCACCAGCTCCGGGCGCAGCTGAGCAGTTCCCACGTCGACGGCGACCACCGAGGCCGCGCCGCGCCGCAGCAGCACGTCGGTGAACCCCCCGGTCGACGCCCCTGCGTCCAGGCAGCGGCGCCCGGCGACCGCGACGCCCACGCCGTCGGCCGCGAACGCGTCGAGGGCGCCGTCGAGTTTGCCGCCGGCACGGGACGCGAAGTCGGCGGCGCCGCCGACCACGACGACCGCCATGTCAGCGGTCAGTGCCTGGGCCGGACGGCTTGCGGGGCGTCCGGCCACGTTCACCCTGCCCTCGGCGACCAGCTGCCCGGCGTGGGTCCGTGATCTGGCCAGGCCGCGCCGGACCAGCTCCGTGTCCAGCCGGGTCCGCCCACGGGCCGCTGATGCGGACTGCTCGCCCCGGCTCGCGCGCGCCGGCTGGCCGGACGGGCGCCGCTGCCCCGGCGCAGGCGACTGCCCCGGTGACGTGGGCCGCGCCCCGGGCGCGAGCGGTGGCTGGTCCGCGCGGGGCGGGAGGTCACGCATCGGGCAGGTCCAACAGCGCACGCAGCATCCGGTGGGCGTCCTCCAGTTGCGCCAGGCGCGCCGCCGGGTCCGCGGTGTCCTCGGCGCCGTCACTCCGGTCGGCGCCGCGACCCGGCTCGAGGCCGGCGACGATGTCGCGGACCGCGGCGAGCAGGTCCGGCTCGGGCACGGACGCGCCCGGTTGGGCGGCGTTCACCGGGCGACGCCGTCCGGCCAGCCGAGCGACGTCAGCGCCGTCGCGATGTCGGCCGCGTCCACGGCGTCCGGTCCTGAGTCGGCTACTGCCCAGCAGGCGTGCGCCACCGCCCACAGTCCGGCGACGCGGTCCCCGGACCCGTGCACGGTCACCGCGCCGATCTCGATCCGGACGGCCCAGCCACCGCAGCTCCACGTTCCGTCCCCGTCGTCCGTGACCTGCAGTGCCGGCTCCAACAGACCGGACAGGTCCGCGGCCAGATGAGCAGGGCGGGCGTCTCGCGGTGCCCGGACCAGGTCGACCGGACCCGAGACGCCGGTCAGCACCAGCAGCGTGGGCAGCCCGGCCCGGACCCCGGCCTCGATGTCGGTGTCCAACCGGTCCCCGACCACGAGTGGTGCAGTGGCACCGGTGCGCTCGATGGCCTGGTCCAACAGCGGCCGTTCGGGCTTGCCGGCGACCACCGGACGCCGCCGGGCGGCCGCCGCGACCGCGTTCACCAGCGAACCGTTCCCCGGTGCGATGCCGTTGCCGGTGGGGATGGTGAGGTCGACGTTGGTCGCCACCCACGTGACGTCGCCGGCCAACGCGTAGGCGGCCGCGGCGAGGTCGTGCCAGCCGAGCGCAGGATCGAATCCCTGCACCACCGCACCGACCTGCGGCACCCGGTCGGCTTCGTCCCGACTGGACATCGGCGTCAGACCGGCCGCTGCCACCTCCTCGGCCAGGTGCGCGCTGCCCACGACCAACGTCCGCGTCCCCGGTTCGACCAGCGAGGCCAGCAGTCGGGCGCCGGCCTGCGCGGCCGTCACCACGTCGTCTGCCTCGGTCGGGATGCCCGCATCGGTCAGTTGCTCGGCGATCGCCCGCGGGTAGCGCGACGCGTTGTTCGTGACGTATGCCGAGCGGACGCCGCGCTGAGCGCATGCGCGCACCGCGCGCGCTGCACCGTCGATCGCCGAGCCGCCCCGGTAGATAGTGCCGTCGAGGTCGAGCAGGAGGACGTCGACGGCCTCGACCAGCGGGGTGCCGACCGGAACCGCCGTGGTGGCGCTCACGTGCCGGCGGCCCGGCGGGCGTCGACGGTGGCGCGGGCCTGGCGAAGTGCGTCGTCGTACTCGCCCCTACTCGGCCGCATGGCGACCGCGACGGCCAGGTGTTCCAGAGCGTCCTCCTGGCGGCCGAGCCTGCTCAGCGCCAACCCGAGTCCGTACCGTGCGTAATGGTCGGTCGGATCGCGCTCGACGAGACTGCCGAAGAGGTCGGCCGACTCCGCGTACTGCCGCGACCCGAACCTGGCCCGTCCCATGGCCTCTTGCAACGCCGGGGAAGCCGGTTCCGCCTGCAGAGCGCGTTCGAGCAGCACAGCCGCGGCCGCGTCGTTCCTCGAGTCGAGCAGGTCCACGGCACGCCGATACCAGTCCACGACATCACCGCCCGGGCCGGTCAGCTCGTCGGTGATGTCGTCGCGCGGTTCGTTGTGTGAGGTCACGCGCTGCTCCTCCCGTCCGGTGTCGATGGCACCGGGCCATTGTCCGGCCCAAGCGCGTCGGGCACCCGTCGCCCGGACGCACCGCCGGACTCAGCGTGTGCAACTGCCCCGTCGTCCAAGACCGCCCCGTCGTCCAAGACCGCCCCCTCGGACTCCTCGACCGGAATCTCGTCGTCGAGGGACTCGATCGACAGACCGTGCAGCATCAACACCCGTTCGGCGGCGTCGGTGTCACCGGCGCTGTCGACCTGGGACACGCGGGAGAACCAGCTCAGCGCGTCGTCGGCGCGACCGGCTCCCTCCAGCAAGTCGGCGTAGGCGTAACGCAGCCGGATCGATGACGGGGCCGCCGAGCGCAGCTCCGGCAACTCCAGCTCCCGCAGCGCCGCCGGGAGGTCACCGAGATCACGTCGTGTTCCCGCGACGACCATCGCGAGCTCCACCTGCGCGGAGCGGTCCAGACCGAGACTGCGGGCCTCCTGTGCCAGCTCCAAGGCACGGGCATGTCGGCCGAGCGCTCGTTCGCAGTCGACGATCACCGGAACCAGCTCGGTACCGGCGCCCATCCTCCGCGCCGTCCGCAGCTCACGCAGAGCGTGAGCGAAGTCCCCGGCGCGGTACCGGACGAGTCCTGCGGTCTCCCGGACGACGCCCAGCCGGGGAGCGAGCTCGACGGCAGCGTCGGCGTGGTCCACCGCCGCCCCGGCGTCGTCGTCGCCGAGGGCAGCCACCGCCGACGCAAGGTGGAGCGCGACGCGCTCGGCGCGCTCGCGTCCGAGCGACCGGAGCTCCCTGCGGACGTCGGGTTCGACGTCGTCGGCGGTCACCCCGGGGCGAGGAGCCGGTGCCTGCAGGACAGGTCGCTGCAGCCCGGGCCGCTGCACCCCGGGGCGCATCTGTTCGGGGCGCATCTGTTCGGGGCGCATCTGTTCGGGGCGCTCGTTGGCGTCCGTTCCCCGACCGGCTCGGAGTGAACGGTCGGCGCCGCCGGATCCGCGGGCCGTGCCCGACCCGACCCGGTCCACGCCCTGCCGGTCCACGCCCTGCCGGTCCCCCGTTGCCGCGCGCGAACCGTTCGGCGTCCTGCTCCACTCGTCGCGCTTCGGCCGGCCGCTGGCGCCGGCTCCCCGACGACCCGGCGCGCCCGCCTCTGCTCGGTCTTCCCGGGCGGGTCTGACGGGCGCGTCCTTCCCGACCGGCCGGCTTGTCCCGACCGGCCGGCTTGTTCGGACCGGCCGGTCTGTTCCGACCGGGCGGCTTGTTCGGACCGGCCGGTCTGTTCCGACCGGGCGGCTCGTTCCGACCGGTCGGTCCGCGCGGGCGGCACGATTGGGTTGATCGGCTCTCTGGAAGGTTCGCCGGCCGGATCCGCGCTCGCCGGAGCCCCCGTTGGGACGCTCGGGTCTGCGGTGACCACCGGTGGTTCCCCTGACCCCCGGATCCTTTCGACCCCCGCTGCTGTCGGGCCCGTGCGGGAACCCCGTCCGAGCCGCCAGCCGGGACGAGCGCTCGTCGGCCGCGCGGGGTGCACTGCGCTCGCCCCCAGCACGGGGTGCCCGATCCCCGCCAGACCCCCGTTCGCCGGGACGGGCGTGACGACCGGCCTGCGCCGGAGGGCGGAACTGCTCGGCGTCGGGGCGCTCGCGCCGGCCCGTCGTTCGGCGACCGTAAGGGCGGCTCACATCGGATACGGGCGAACGGCCATCGTCGCGCTCGTCCCGTGTGCGCCGCGGCCACGGAGTGCCGCCTGCCCGTTGTCGATCACCGGCACCGGAACCGCCGCCCGGTGCACGGCTTACCTCGGTGCGCTCAGCTCCAGTGCGGACCGACCGACCTGTTGCGGGCCGAACATCGCGACCCGTCCTCGGCGCTAACCCGGCAGCAGCCCCCGCCGTCTGGCGATTACCCGGGCGGGCTCCGGTGGACCCCCGGCTATTCGTCGCACCCGTTCTTGGGGTCCTCTGACTGTTTTGGCCGAACCCGTCCCCTACCGGGCGATATCCGCCCGATCGGCCCGACCACCGAGCTGAGTCCCCGACCATGCCGCCAGCGGCCAAGCGGTTGCCCGTAGGGCGGGTGCTACCACCGGCTCGAGGATCATCGGCGTCGATACGTGGGTAAGGTCGCCGGCCGGCGACGCCTGGACTGCCGGACCTTTCCGACGGCCGTCGCCCCCCCCCCCCCGAGCCAACCTGACCGGCGACGGACCGCCGACCCGAATCGTTCCGCGAACCCCCCACCGGACGCCCACTACGCCCCCCGGCCCCCCCGCGTGATCCCCGTCGAGAGGCATCCGAACTGGAGCTCATAGGAACGTCCTCTCGTCTGGGCGGTGCGGGGCGGACAGACGACAAAAAGCCTGCGACCACCCCGTGAGGGGTGGCCGCAGGCTCCGTGAAGATGTCCGGCGGTGACCTACTCTCCCACGCGGCCTCCCGCGCAGTACCATCGGCGCTGAAGAGCT
>JAABUP010010507.1_pt1 | contig 10906 bp, 20 predicted proteins | sample 5559201 | NCBI WGS metagenome assembly JAABUP01 (sample SAMN10711887, study PRJNA513373) | rock metagenome | isolation source: Antarctica rocks | place: Antarctica | reverse complement strand
TGAAGGGAAACAAGCACAAACTACCCAGCGCCACAGGCAAGACACATCACAAGACTTTGACATGACTTGACATGGCACCATGATCGTATTTGCATGTTGCTACAGGTGACATTCTGCCCTGATGTCCCAACCAAGGCTGCAGATAACGTCCAGCTACTCAAGCTGCCAAATCTGCAGCTGCCGCTGTATACCCACAGTTTCCTAGGGTTTGGGCAGGAGGCAGCACTGACCCTAGCCTCCACTGCAGCAGTCAGCAAGATGCTGCAAGCTACCACCACCACTCCATCCAACACAAGTAGGATCAAATGGCTCGGCCGGGAGCATTTAGATGGCCCAGCTGCTCATGCATATTCTGATGTGCAATGCTGCCTGTCATGAAGCCCTTTTGCATCATTCCAAGCACTGCAGTTCACATGAATGAAGGACCAATGTGACATGCCACAGACCTGGTCAGTCCAGTGTACTACTCGGCTTCTCATCAAGTTGACGCCGAAAGGTGTACCCTTTTCTTTCCATTTTCTGACAGGCCACAGAGATGATGCCAAGTGCTGCATGCAGCTGATGCTACTGCCAAAACCTTTCGCTTTTGGATGTTCAGGCGAAGGGGCGCGTGACCCCTGCCTGCCTGTGGGGTACAGGCGGGATGCTCCTGCAGGGACCGTGGTGGGCAGCGGTAACTTTGAGGAGTGCAGGGCCATTGCCAAGGGCTTGATTGCAGGGCAGTGCCAAGATGAGCTGTGCCCCATTGGGGATTCCATGCCTGTTGAGCTGCAAGGTAGGCAGTGCAATGGTATCAATGGTACTGCCTGCCTTGCTGCCTGACCACCCAGAGCAGCATGCTTGTACAACGGTGCTCGTGCCATGGGACTATCATTCTGTCTTTGTTCTTGTTGTTGAACGCCTCTAGCAGAAGACATATCAAGTCTCTTACATCATTCAGTGCACAAAGCCTGCCAAGCTGGCGAGCTGCATGATGAAACTATGCTTGGTGTTATTTTATGATAGTCAGTAAGTAACACCGTCCAAAAGGGAAACATATATGCTCCTTACAAAGATAGGAGGATAACACACAAGCATCAGTTTCCATCAACGACCGGTATGTTTTACAAGCATCAGTGTTCATCAATGACGCACATGAAGCATGTGGGTATTGCATGCAGGCCCTTTCATTGCCATGGAGAACTTCCATTACACAGCTCAGTTTCTGGGTCTGCCTGTACAGCCCACATTGGAGGAGATTGCAGCAGCAGGGCAGCACCATTGTGCCCTGGCCTGGGCAGCCTTGCAGCAAAGGCATGGCACCAATGTATCTGCTGAGCACCTGCTGCACTTCTGCTTCAGGTGATCATCAAACCACACGCTGCATGTTGCTTGACACGTGTGCAGGTTACTTGCTATGCCATATACCAGTTTTCAGCGTGGTATGCATTTGAGATGTGCCCCAAGGCAGCTCTTAGTCATGACTGGCAGATGCTTACATGCCTTGGATTCCTGCATTTTTTATGCCTTTGATGTATATGGGGTATTGTCATATGTAGCTAAATGCTGCAGCTGCTCAATATTGATTACAGAACCATGAGAGGACATGTCAACATGGCAACGCATGCTGTCACTCATGCTCTGGCTGCCCATGGCTCCCTCAAACGGCACATGGCTTGTCATGTCATGTCTCTATCTGCACTGTCATTACACTGACACATCGATGCTGTGTCGCAAAAAATGACTGTTCAGCGATCATAACGGGAGCCTCAGGCTAAGGCGGCCGCCCAGAGCAAAGTCAGCGCTCTACCATATGAGCTACATCCCCAGGCTGGTCGTTGTGTTGCACCTATGCTGTTTGACACTTGTGGTGGAAATGGTAAAGTTTTGGCCCAGCAGCTGCTGAGTCAGAGTGGTGTGTGGTGCAGTGCTGCATACATTGTGGCCTTGCTGCATGATGGCTTCAAGCTGGGCATGCAAGAGCGGCGCCTGCGCTTCACCAACTATGTGGAAGACCCTCAAGGAAACTCGATGGACATTGACTGGACCCTAGGTGACTCCCCCATTTGCCTCTTGCACCCAGAAGCCAATAGCACTGACTGACATGATGTCTTGATGTTGTTTAAAGGTTCAGACTGTCATTAAAGTGCAATGACCCAAAAGCCAACGGCCCTGACTGACGTGATGTCTTCATGGTCAGTGAAGGCTTTGACTGTCATTGAAGTGCAACGGACACCATGCTTATAGTGAAATCACATGCTTGCAGTGTCACATCACATGCTTGCAGTGTCACATCAAATGCTTGCAGTGTCAAGTCACATGCTTGTAGTGTAAAAGAACGTGCTTGTAGTGTAAAATCACGTGCAGCGCTTGTGGAGGTCAGGCTGATAAGCTGCAGCGTTTGTGTGATGCATACCAGCTCCTGCATGCTCCTCGAGGCATATGATGCAAACGAGTTATCTTCACAGTTTGTCGATTGTCTTGCTTGATAGCATGACAGTGGGCTCATGCTGTTGCAGTTGCCGCGAGTGAAAGCTTGAAGCTGTGACATTATCACTCAATGCTGATTTTCTCTGTACAGGTGCTGTAGTAGTTCAGACAGCTCTCATGCAGTCTCCTGCATCAGACCGGCGGTCGTTTCTGCAGCCATACGACCATTCCCTGCATTCTGGAAACAGCTTTTGTGAGCACAGCCTGGCAGTTGTGTTGTTAGTGGGGTTTGTTGCAGCTTTGGCAGTGCGATTAGCAGGGAGGTCTCATTGGCTGAGGCGCATGCTACGCAAGCATGCTGGCGGCACACAGGCGCTTGTCATATTTGAGAGGTGCCTTGACTATTTGACGGAATGTGGCCAAAGTAAAAGTCCCAGGCGAGCCAGCAAGCCAGGGTAGATGTGTCTTTGATTTCTTTTTCGTCTTCAGTGTATGTTAGTCCTGATGAGTGGTAACAGATGACTATAGCCACAGATTCTAACTTGCAACATTACTTTTGCCACACATTATAGGCTTCATGGCTACCGATTGAACAGAAAAATGGAAAACTTATGCGCAAAGCTGCAGCACCATCGCTTATCTTGATCACTTGGTCTGAGACCAGCTTGATTTACATCACAATAGGCAGCAATTTGCAAGATAGAAGCTCATATCTCAGCGAGGTCATGCATTAATTTGTATCGTGTCTTGCTGTTGAGTGCTAGTACACCACTAGAGGAGTTGTTCACAGCTGCACTCAGGGTAGTGCCTTGAAGGAAGGGACAGACTGGATAAAACAGGGTATCTTGCAACTAAATGCTGAATAGCGACTGTATCTGCAAACTCCATGTCTATTTGAGGGATATAGAAATTGTGCCAACGCTCATGAAAATGACAGTGACACACTGAAGTCTGACTCAAGACACAACAGGAACTCAGCACATTTTACTCAAAGGATTTTCTGCCTCCAAAACTGAATACCTCTGCGGTGGGCGCAGCCTCAAAATGATCAGGTAGACACTCAGAGCAGCTAACAAACCCACAACAACAGAAACAATGACCACTGGGTGACGCAGAAACCACAAAACTGACTTGGCATCCTCACCATGCCAACTGCTGCCATGCAAATGCAGAAACAAAGGGTCAGGAGAGGCTACATACTTGCCATACATGTCATCAGGCAACACAGCTAAAGATTTCTTGTTGTGGAAAGACGTAGCTAGAGCAGTGACAAACATTGGGCCTGTACTGAACATGACTGTTGCATACTTGCTGAAGAGCCACCAGTTGTGCGATGGCAAGCTTGAAACCATCTTTTTCAGAAAAGGGTGGCCTGGCGCACCCACTAGGAAATCATTGCTAAATCCTACAGGCCAAGTTTTGGGCATGACAAAACCATACGTTCTCAGAAAATCTAAGGGATGTAGGCAGACTATGTCAAGGTCAATGTAAATACCTCCATAGTGGTCTAAAAGGGCATACCTGATTGCATCTGCCCTTTGAATAACATATGGATATTTCATGTACGTTTTTGCCAGATCTGGGTAGTGACTTTGTATGAAAGCATCTGCGCTAGCATCAGTCCATAGCTTGTACTCATAGTCTGGATGAAGATCTATACAGGACTGCCGTGCTGCCTGCCATTTCTGTGGAACGTTGCTGTCCTTCCAAGTTTGATGTATGATCTTTGGCACAGTGTAGTTGGTGTCAAACTTGTCCACAGCATAGTATGGAGTGAGAGAACTGGAGACGTAATTTGTGCGGCTGTGAGTCCATACAAGCCATGGTATATACCAAGGAGAAGTCAGTATCAAGGCTATAACCAGGGTGACCAACACCAGTCCCAGCAGCACTTTGTTTGCCCTGCCCGCAGCTTTCAGCTTGGCCATCATGCTGGACAGCTATAACATTGTCACAGCCAGTGCAGCACGTTGGCCCAAAAACCCTACTGCTGCTGTGGAGGGGGCAGCTGTGCCCAATTGCAGCACCTGTCAACCTCTTGCTGAAGAGCCCTGAACAAGTGGCAGGCTTGCGCTCATGCCCTTCTCATTCACCTGCAACCAGATAACACTTTGTCTGGCTCGTGTATAGCCGAAAGAGTATTGGGCACACTAAAACCAGGTCAGACGGGGTTGGCTGACCACACTGCACGCATGCCAGTTTTGCGACTCACCCTCAGCAAGTGTACACGCAACCGCTGGCAATAGCAACTATGATTCCCGATCACGGACCTGACGCAGCCGACTATTGCCTGGTCTGGGGCTGTGAAATTATGCCAGGCTGGGTGCAACCGAGTCTAAGTACAGCGGCTACCGGTCGGAGCCTCTTCAGTCACACGTTTCGTCTTGGAGTGATCTCTGCGCGAGGCAGCACCTGGAACAACCTTCTATTAGTCATAGACATATCAGTTGATAAGTCACCTTTGCGAACTATCAAACTCTGAAGCGCGGAATTTTGTGTGAGCAAGGAACTCGTAAATCACATCCTGAACCATGCCTGGGAATGCAATGAAGCACTCGTGTTGCAATGTATGAAATTGACAAGATAGGTATCTGTCCATCTGGCTGTAAGCGAATTGTGGGATCCCGGGACAAATTTCCCGAGGATGTAGGGCTCTCTGCATTGCAGGGCCTCGTGAGATGCCTGGATAATACAGACGACCTGTCAACACTTCACATACATCAAACCAAAGAGATATAGAGGATTATCCCTCTCCCTATGTCCTGCGCTTCGTTGTACATCACATCATGTGCAGATGTGTCATGCTGTTTCACGCAGCTATCGTCGAGTCACACGTGTGCACTTGCACGTAGACTATAATAGTACTCCGGAATAATTAACGTAGTGCCTACATTGTGCATTCAATGATTTGCAAGGTGTTACAAGTCTGCCGAATGCAGGTCATACCCTCGGTATGCTTGGTCATTTGTCTGACAGTCACACGTAGACACCCTGCAACGAACCAGCAGAGGCTTCCCTCGCTACTGTTACAGCTTCGTGTAGTGGCCTTGCTGCAGGTATTCGAAACGACCCAAGCCGGATGAGTCAACGATGATTCCTGGAAATGCAAAATTGTCACACCGCTACCTGGTAGTGCGTGCAGGTGCGACAGGCAACCCTGTGGAGCTGCGATTGGCCATTTAGTGTTGCTGCTGCCTCCTACAACCAGACAGCTAGCTGTGCCCCATACCGCCACGCTCAGCGCAGGCTTGACAAGCGTTCACAGTTCTGTTCTCGTGCTTTTTAGGATCAACCAGTAGTCTTATTGTCGATAGCCGGCTTAATCTTGAACGTGTCAATCGCATCAGCGTCGTTGCTTTGCGTGGTCAACGCCACTTGCGACGTCCACTTGACTTCAGCGCTGTTTGTCACGGTGTTCCAGCCCCTGCATAGAGCAAAGTTTCCTGATACTCTTTGCTGAGGAGACTCATCCTCTCGCGAGGGTCAGAGTCAATAGTTGCCCATCTGCACGGCTGTAGTGGCCTTGCTCTACAGCAAGGTGAAACCAACCTGGGTCAGCGTTGAGAAGACACACGCTTAGGCGCACCATACCCGCTGTGAGCGTGACAACAGGTGCCCCCCTTGACAGCAGGGGGGCACCCAATTGCTTGGGGCATCGACATAACACCCAACCCCCTAGCAGGCAGGGATCCCCTGGCCTGCCTGTGTACATGGGAAGCCCAAAGTCAGGTGCAAGGGGGGCACTTCACGCAAGATGCAGCAAGCTTTGGGGTCTCTTTCACATTCCATCTGGAATGCACACAGTTCTGCTGCTCACCACTCTGGCATGGCTGTGCTATCTAGGAGCGTGGTTGTTACTGGACTTCAGTCTACGGAATCGCTTGCAGGTTAGCAGTCTTGCTTTGGTGCCTTGTCACATCAATATCCTGTGTTTAAGGGTGCCATTGCATGAACAAGGCCACATGTTGCTGGCCAGGTTCCTACTCACTTCCTGTACCTGCTTGCTGCCTATCTATGTGTATGTGCTCGAAGCAAATAAAGCTGTCTGTGTGTGCTGACTGCACATTGCACACCATGCACCAGCAGCTAAAGTGCTGCAGGCGAGCCACAGCTATGTCTCAACCAACTGGAACAGCTACTATGCTGGACGTAAGGACTCCACAGATCCCTCTCCTAGGTGTTGTTTAGCTGAGAGCTGTATAGTGGCAGACAGAGGGCGCTACACGGTGCTTACAACCCTCAGGACAGACAAGTACCTCCCACTCTTGCAGGTCAGCCCTGACCTGCCTTGTAGCAAGTAAAGGATAAATGTATCCACACTGTGGAAAAAGTCTCTCAGTGTCACTTGTTGGAAACACCGCCAGTTTCACTTTCTAATCAACTGCACTTGCACGTACTTACCTCATACCACCTATTGGCAGCTGCTTACTTATCATGCAAGTGCCGGCATCTGCATTGAAGACACAAACAGGCAAGGTTGGTATGTTGGGCTTTTCAGGTGCATGCAAGTCTGCCCTGCCTCAAAACTGTGTGAGCGGTTTGCTCATTTGGTATTGCTGCTCACAGGAGCTGAGCTGCTCATTGCGTAGAACCAATCCTGGTGTGAGCTTGACCATCATGGCTGTTGAGGGCGACTTGAGCAGCAACACACAGCTGGAGCTGAAGAAGCATGGCAGTCTGCTGCTGGTGGACGAAATCCAGTTTGCTAACTTCAAGCTGGATGGCAGGTGAGCGCTGCACGCAGCAAATGCTATGCGCCTCAGCAGTGCAGCTCATAAGGCTTCCTATAGATATCTGGAAGATTGTACTGGGAAAGTGCACGCAGCAAATGCTACTTGTCACAAAGTGGCCTGCTCCTGTGAAAGGCAACAGACCAACTTTTGCACCTGTTGCGGCTATTCTGGCTTGCAGTGTGGTAACAGAAGTCAAGTGACTGGACAGGCAGCCTGCAGCTTGCAGCAGGCAGTTTGCCATCTGTCGCTTACGTGTGTATGAGCATGGCAGCTGTAGCATTGTTGCTTTGCCCTTGTAAGGCCTTCATTGGGGCCTGGTGTTCAGATACCTTCTACCATGATATTGTCCTGCAGTTGCATTGTATCATGTATGCCAAGACCGGAATTTTCAGCTTATGCATGGCATGCTAGAGGGATGTGACCAAGACGGCATGCTACTGCATGGCAATACGCACATGACCTGCACAATCTCAGGGGACAGCTTGACACTATCATTGCACTGTCAGACAGTCATATGCATATGCATATGTTTAAATTTACCCAGCACTTGGCATAACAAGGGTCTTCCACATAGGTACGTGACAGCTCGTGTGGTTTGCACACTTGATATGTACAGCACACTTGGAGAGACAAGACTTGTCTCGCACGTACCTAGCTCATCATCTGCTGGAAAGAGAATTTAATATCATTTTTATTTGTGTTATTGTTATCGTTATTGTTATTGTTATTGTTATTGTTATTGTCATATGTACAGCAAGCACAGAGCCTGAGCTTACAGCATTGCATGCAGGTATATGCTGAATTGGGTGAAGATACGAGTGTGGGAGCAAGAGCAGTGGGACGGCATCATCATGATTGATGTAGATGTCACAGTGTTGGGGGATCTTACACACTTGTTCCATCTTCCCACAGACTTTGCGGCTGTACCGGATAATGGCAAAGTTTGGAACAGGTGGGTAATTGCCATGCTGCTCGTGCAAAGGGTCAGATGCTGCTATGTGCAGCATACCATATCAGGCGATCAAGACTGTCTGCTGAGTTGCCAAGCACCTGCCTACCAATGCATGCATTCCCTATGCAGTCTATCCAGCCAGTCTAGTGCAACAGTCATGATGCCATACATGATGGTACGCTCTGCAAAAGAAGGCAACAGTCTGCACAGAAGTGCATACTCATCAGGTGTGTGGGCTGCAGCAGACATGTTGTGCCTTCCTCTCACGCTGTTGTTGTTGCTGTGCACAGGTACAGCGCGCTTGGTAAGATACAAGCAGGCTTCATATTTCTGAGGCCATGCAGAGGGGTTGCCCAACACATGCTGCAGTTGGCCAAAGATGACACGCTTCTGCAGTTCCAGTATGCCAATGCAGAGCAAGATTTCTTTGACTGGTACTTCAAGTACACGCGGTACACTCTGCCGCTCGAGTACAATGCTCTGCCAGACAGAATGATTGGCAACGTCACGCTAGGTGGTGTTATGCCACGTGTTGTGCATCACACACAGTTTAAGCCCTTTAAGAGGATTCCAGGAGCGCCTGGACATCAGTTTCTGTGCAGTCAGTGACCTGAGAGGGTAGAAAGCAGGATAGAGTCATCCACATTGCATTTCATGCAGCGCAAAGTTACATCGTCTTCTGCTGAGCTGTGTCAAACCGTGTGCTTTAGTCAATGTTCGTGTGCTGCCAGGCATGACTGATTGCAGCTTTTGTGTGTGATATGGCTAGTTGCCATGCCGGACATCAGCTTCTGCCTAACTGGCAGCGTCACGTTTGTTAGAACTGTGCACGATCCCTATTCCAGAAAGATGCAATGCATGCGCTCAGTAGACGATTTGAGCCTCCTTGCAAATTGTTTTATTTTTTAGAGATTGCCCACTTCAGCTTTCAGCACCCATGAAGGCAGCTTCAGCAATGTTGTTAATTATTATAGTTGACATCTGCGTAACTACTGTGAGGTAATCAGAGCCCTCGTGTTACCTTCTTGCAAGAAGCCGCAATTGCAGCACAACAATCATGCTCTACTTGGTGTCGTATGTCCCACTAGCAGTGCCAACGTTTCAATCTCTGCATGTAAGCATGACTTCAGTGCTTCCACATTTCATTTGCAATTGCAGATGGCCTGTAAACCCTGAGGGCACCTCTCACATCACAAATTGTACTGCAGTTCACGCTTCAACTGCACAACCAAGTGTAGCGGAGTAATACACTGTGACACCACATCATTGCAAATACAAGCCTCCTGGACCCAGTAAGTTGCACAGTGCAACCTGCATGTTGAGGCCAGGTTCTGTGGCAGCACTGCTTGGCAACAGCCGTCAATGACGCTGGTATTGGTACCTTATGGCGGCGAACCCAAAACAAAAAAAAGATTTGAATGAAGTTGTTCAAAACAGAGCAGGAGATTTCACAGTCATAAAGAACACCCAAAAAAAATATGTACACTATGTCAGCGGGCACAACCCAAACAAATAGAAAAAAATAAAATATAAATAAACACATAAACTGGACAGGTCTTTTCTGGCTGCCTATAGGCAGCTATTGTATAGCTATTGTACAAGTCACACATCTGTGTAGCATGACGCATTCTGCTTGCGCAGCTGTAAAACGTCATCAGCATTAGCGCCAGCCACCATCTCAGGCAATAATGCACAGGGCAACTCAGCAGCTAAAACAGATAATGCATCATCTCGCAGCTGCAAGACGCCGCCTTTCACTTCCAACACTGTGGAGTCAGCCTTGGGTTCATCTTCTTCAAAGTAACGCTGTTCTATATGGCCACCAAAGAACACATTGTCTACATCACGCATTGTCACTGCAGCTGGAAATGTCACCATGAGCTGGAAATGTCATCACATCGGCCCTCCACAAAGTCTTTCAGCCTAGGCAACAGCTCATCCACATCCAAATCATGGTTGCCTCGGAAAATGGTGACACTGAGAGTCAACACTTTTTTGTTGCGGCAACAGCTGCTATGCTTAGCAGGTGTTGCGCCTTTCTTGGTTTTTCTACCTGCAGCACGACCCATGAAACAAATTAGGCCTTGCCTCTGCCGACTGAAACTGGGAGCAAGATGTGGTGTGAAAGAGCGTGCATACGGCAAATAATGTACCTGGTGGTCTGCCGCGACCGCGACGCTGCACAGCGGGTTGGTAATGTCAGCACCGTCGTCCTCGTCCTCAGAAGAAGAATCTGTGAGGAGGTCAATGATCGGTGCGCAGCCTGTGTGTGATTAGCGTGGGCTATCAATCACCAAAAGCTAGCAGACGGCGACGCTTCGCAGGTTTTTTCGGGACAACCATCAAGGCCATGGCCACTACATTTATCAACGTCCCGACTAGCAGCCACAGCATGTGCATATTCTGCAACGGCAATTTACACAGCGCAGCCTTGGTGCGGTGCGGTGCGGCCCTGAACAACTGGGACAAGACAGCAGTACTGTGTCTATGCTGGTGGATGTGCGTGCGATAATCCTATTGGTAAGCAGTGATTCTTCGCTTATCCAAACTGATCCTGGGCTCTCAAACTTTGAATTGGCGACTTGAGTCGTTCTTGACTGCAAACGGTTGCAGTGCGACCATGGTGCGAGACTTGGACTTCCGGTCTGTGAATTTGCGTTGTGCTGGCGCGGCTTTTCACCTGGACTTTTGCGCACGATGTCACTTCCAAGCACCATTGACGGGCCTCCACAAGGTCGCTGCGACAGACCGGCATGGCTTGACTGGCGAGTTGCATAGTCAGTGTCGGCGAAGCAGCGTGGCATTGAAGGCG
>JAABUP010010504.1_pt1 | contig 10908 bp, 15 predicted proteins | sample 5559201 | NCBI WGS metagenome assembly JAABUP01 (sample SAMN10711887, study PRJNA513373) | rock metagenome | isolation source: Antarctica rocks | place: Antarctica | reverse complement strand
CAACAGCCATGTAGCCAAACATCAGCCATGTAACGATGTAGCCAAACGTCAGCCATGTAGCTAAACGTCAGCCATATGGCCAAATAGTAGCGATATAACTATGTGGCCAAACATCAGCCATGTAAATATCAGCGATATAGCGATGTGGCCACATGGCAGCTATGTAACCTATTTACCTAGTAGCCACATAGCCTACTTACCATAGAACCTATTAGCTATATAGCTACATCGCTACCATCTGGCCACATCGCTATATCGCTGATGTTTGGCCACATAGCTATATCGCTACTATTTGGCCATATGGCTGATGTTTGGCTACATCGCTACATAGCTGTTGCTTAGCTACATGGCTGATATTTGGCTATATGGCTGACGTTTAGCTATATGGCTACATCGCTGATTACATGGCTAATTATTTAGCAAATAGCGAGGTCTAATGATTATCTATTGGTTCTATCTATTTAATAGCTATTTGAAGGGTCTACAGTGGCTATATACTCGATTACACTTATTAGCCTATTTCTCGTGGTCGCGCAAATTTTTTTACCCCACTAGCGCGGTGGCCAGTGTTTTTGCAAAAAGCTGTATGACGCGAAAATCCACTGACAACGTGTTGATTGAAGATTAGCAACAGTATGTTGACAGGAAAAGTGATGGTGGTTCAAGGTGTCTACAGGAGTGTCATAATCTTCATTGTGTTTCTCACATTCAGATATTATGGGGTTTTGTAGAATGAAAATAATAGAGGTGCACGCGACAATCAGTGATCGCCAAGCTCCAAGCAGGATTCTTAAAACCCTATCTGGCCCGGGTTTTCCACATCGCACCCTCCACCACCACAACTTCGGAGGACAGTCGGAGACTTGCTTCGTCTTATTGTTCCGCGTCGTTGGTGGTCTGAGTAGTATACCAGCGCCCTCTGGAAGGTCGTCTGACCTAGGCGCGGGGATAGCGAGTTTTGTACATTATTTTGCGTACACTGTCGACTAATGCCCTCCAGCGTTACAACTGCTCAACTCCAACCGCCTGCCATGGCAGCAGAGACGAATGGGCGGCCGGTAGACCCGTCGGCTCCTAAAACAAAGCAAAATGGCCATATCACAAGCCGGGGGGCTTCGAAAATAAAACCAGCAACATCAGGGTTTGCGGGCAAAAGCTTCAGCTTGGTTTCTAGGTTCGTTCAGCAGACGTCCATATTGTTACTATTGCTGATCCCCCTCGGTTCGTAGATTACTGGTCTGGTATACAGTCATTACTGCTCTTTTCCGTTGTCCTTCCTCCATCGACAACCTCACAGAGGACTCTCCGAAAGTCTGCAAGCCATATCTCGATATCCGGACATATCTCACGCCATACGTCGAACCCTACTATAATTCCTACGCCGCTCCTTATGTTGACCAAGCACGTCCCTATGTCGAGACCTTCAATGCTCAGATTTACTCTCCGACCGTGGATTACGGAAAGCAAAGCTACCAGAAGTTCGGGGCTCCCAAAGTGGACCAAGCTCGAGTGTATGGTCAAGATAGATGGGAAAATATCATCAAACCTCAGATCGATACCGCCCAGTCGCAAGCCAAACAACAGTATGATGCCAACTTAGCACCACATGTGAGCAGAGTTTCTTCCGCTGCGGCTCCATATTACACGACGAGCCGTGACAGCATCTCTCAGATTTATAGTGCACGCCTGGTTCCCGCATACGAAGCTTCCAGGCCTTATGCGGAGCAGACCTACCTTATGGGGCACACGTTTGCTGTCGAAACTGGGCTTCCCTACGCCGCAGCAGCGTGGTCATCAACTGCGGTGTTTTTCGACCGAACACTTTGGCCCAAGGTTCGAATTTTATATGGCGAGAACGTGGAGCCTCAGCTTGTTAGGATCGGGGAGAGGCTCGGACGATACAGGGATAGTAAGAAGCTCAAAGCAGCTATGGAAGAGACTCACAGCTCAACACCTACGGATTCGATCTCTAGCAGTGTCTCATCCGTGGTGTCTTCTGTGGCGCCCGGCTCTGCCTCATCTTCAAGTGCAACGACAGATTCTGTGGCAACCTCAGCCTCTGCGTCAATAACACCTGAGCAAGAAGCCGAGAGTACTCGCGAGAAGATTGAGAGCGACCTCAAGAATTGGGAGGAGCGTTTTGCCAAGGCGGCTGATAAAGGAATCGAAGACCTTGAAGAACGAGTGAAAGAAATTACCGACCGCCAGATAGGCAATCAAGTCCATGGGGTTGGTGAGGCTTTGGTGGTTCAGCTAGAAGAAGCTTCTTCCTCTGAGATCGCGAAGCTCAAGAAAGAAATCAATCACCTGGTAACCAAATTTCCCGAAGAGTATGACGAGAATGATCTCGGAAAAGCTACACTTTCATTGTCCAGATCAACCAGATTTGCCGGTATGGCAATCAAAGAGAAAGCCCAAGCTCTGCGATCGTGGAAAGAAAACTTTGATAAGGAAACCAAGTCATTAGTTTCTGCAGCTACCACTTCCACTTTGGATGTCATCGACAACATTCGTGACCTTGGATTGCAAGAAATTGGTCTACGGTGGGCTCAAATGGAGGGGGTCACTTACAAAGACTGGTCCAAGTACAATGAGGTCAAGAAGACTTTCGATGTATGGCGATCGAAGGTTCAAGCTGTCGCCCAGGACCATGAAGGATTGCTCAGATCGAAAGAGGCCAGCGAAGAATTAGAGTCAAGCGGCATGGCTTCCGCCGAGGAAACCGCAAAGGAACTCGCTCGCCTCAAAGAAGTCGGGAAATGGAAATTGGAAGCGGGTGATGTGTCTGATGACTTCAGTACGAGATACATTCCTGCAAAAGCAGCTGCCGGCGCTCAAAAGGCTATGGGTATGGGTAGTTCTGTTAGCGAACAGGTCATCGGCACGTCCCAAGGCACTGTCGAGGCTGCGGTTTCGGATGCTACGGAGAAAGCTGCCAATGCGGCATCAAGCGCCTCCTCAGCGATCGTTGGCACAGAGCCTGATGTTGGCGAACAAGCAAGCTCGAAGGCTACTGTGGCTGCTAGCATTGCTTCTGAAAAGGCTAAGGAAGCAAGTAAAAAGGTAATTGGGAGTTCCACTCCAGCGTATGAGTCGATGGCATCTGAGGCATCAGGAAGCGCCAGCTCTGTTGCGTCAGCCATCTCTGATGCCGTTTCTGGATCTTCTACGTCTGTCTCCGAGAGCGCATCCAGCGTTGCGAGCTCAGCCAGTTCCAGTGCATCTTCAATCGCAGGCCAAGCTTCCAAGAAGGTCTACGGTGGTGCCATGGCCCAGGAGGTTCGTGAACAGAAGCCAATTCTGGATGATGTTATTAGTGATGACGATGATGCAACATACTCTGAGAAAGTGCAAGACATGGTAAATCAAGCTGGCGACAAGTATGCGGACATTACGAGAGCTGTTAGCGATGCTCTCTTAAAGGCTACCAGTACCCAAGGAACGGTCGAGAGTGCTTCGTCAATAGCGGACGAGCAGTACTCGAAAGCACTTGCAGCTGCTTCGAGCGTGCTCTACGGCACTCAGACAGGCGCAGTTGAACAGGCAACGAGTGAGGCGGCTGGCAAGTATGCTCAGGCTGTCGCGGCGTAAGTGATTATACCCTTTCTGTATACTCAATGCTCACTGATATAGGGCGTCATCAATCATTTACGGCACACCAGTCCCTGTCACCCAATCCGCTGCGGGTGCAGCTTCGTCGGCTTATTCAAATGCAGTCAATCAGGCACAAGAGCACTATTCCCAAGCCAAAGCACGTGTATCTGCACAGGTATCCGGAGAGCCAAAGCCTGTGCACGAGGAAATGCTTGCCTCGGTGGAGAGTGCATATTCAGGTGCTGTTGCTGCAGCAAGTGGCCATCTCAACGATGCCATAGGTAGTGTATCGACCGCCATTTACGGCACGCCCTTGAGCCCTCAACAGTCTGCGGTATCCGTTGCAAATGCGAAATACTCAGATGCTCTATCCGCGGCGAGCTCGCAATACGATTCTGTCAAGACCGCAGCAGGTGCAACTTCAACGCCAGGCTACGAGAAATTCGTTTTTGAAGCTAGCGAACGATATTCGAGTCTGATCGGTGCTGCCAGCGAGCAGCATGTATCTGCAACTAAAGCTGCATCTTCAGCATACTATGGACCAAGTCAGGGCGTTTACGAGTCTATCTCAGCACTCGCTTCATCAAGACTTGCGGATAGTCTCACCCTTGCATCCGCGCAGTATTCAAGTGTCAAGACTGCCGTTGGTGCCACTCCGACCCCAGTCCATCAACAATATCTAATGGAAGGTCAACGTAGATACTACGAGGCAGTTGGCTTGGCTCATGACCGTTACTCTGAATTCATGACAGCTGCATCAAATGCCGTTGCGGGTACTTCAACTCCTGTGTATCAGAGCCTGGCAAGCGTTGCGTCCGAATCCATTTACGGAACACCAACTCCGGCCTACGAAAGCATGTTGAGTGCAGCCCAAGCAAGCTATTCCGAAGCTGCCAGTCAGGCTTCAGGCAACTTCGAATCATTGAAGGCTTCCGCCAGTTCGGTAGCCGGCAAGACAAGCAAATCTCCCGCCAAAAGTGCTCTAGAGGAGGCATCGTCTAAATACGACTCAGCCCTCTCCGTTGCCTCAGCATCTTTATCCTCAGTGTCCGCGGTGGCAGGGACAGCTGTCTACGGCAGTTCAACTGGCAAAGTAGAATCTATGGCATCCGTTGCATCAGAAAAAGCAGCTTCCATTTCATCCGCTATTAGTACTGGTCTCAGTGGCTCTGAGACACCTTGGACAGAATCGATGGCGAGCCAAGCATCTACAAACTGGGAGGCACTCGTCTCCAAGGCCAGCGAGCAGGTTTACGGTGCACCCACTCCATTCTCCCAATCAGTGTATTCCCAGGCAGGCGAGTATGCTTCACAAGCCACGGGCGCAGCAATGGCACAATTCGAAGTCGTCCAAGGCCTTTTCTCCGAGTTAATCAGTGGCAAGGAACCGGATTACACTGAGAGCGTGATGAGCAAATTGAGCGCGGCGTACTACACCGGCCCTCATGCCACCGTCGCAGCGTCCGCTTCGAACTATGCCAGTGACGCCTATGCCTCAGCTTCCTCTGTGGTCTCCTCGGTCTTCACCCCTCCCGCCACTCTGGAAGCTATCATCAACGCCGCCAACGAACAGGTCAACGCCGCAGTGGAAGCCGCAAGCAGCGCCTATCACGGATCTAGCAAAGGGACATACGAAAAAGGTACTTCCGCCGCCGCCAGCGAGGCCTCATCCGCATCCTCAAAGATCAGCGAAGCCGTCTATGGTACGCAACCCAGCTACGTCGATTCCGCGCAGGCAAGTCTCAGTGCCGTCGCTGCCTCGGCACAAGATGCCATCTCCGCCGCGCTGTATGGAACCACAGCGACTGGCGCTACAGCCAGCATAACGAGTGCTGCCTCCAATGCATACGCATCAGTGTCATCCGCTGTGGCAGAAAACGCGGCTGCCGCTAGCTCGGCGATGGATGCCACGCAATCGAAAATCAAAGAGGCTGTCTATGGTCCTGAACAGGGGGCTATGGAGAGCGCGCAGAACAGGCTGCTGGCTGCGGTGGAGAGCGCGAAGGCTAAGCTTGCGGAATATGGCGCTGGGACTCAGGAGGCGGCTGAGGATGTGGTTGGTAGTGTTAGTAGTATGGCTGCTAAGGTGACGGGGAAGGCGAAGGATGAGTTGTGAGGTTCGTTAAGGGATAGAAGCGGTTGTGGGGTGAAGAGAGATGAGAGACGAGTAGGAATATCGGGGGAGTGGGCCGATTTGAGGATAGAGAGAGCACAGAGGGATTGCACGATGGCATGAGGTTTACTCACTCACCTACCTTTTTCCTTTGATGTCTTTCAGGTACATAGAAGCAGCGTGTCGCTTTTTTCGTGGTTGCGGATTTCTTGCCGGCGATATTCCCTATCGTATGTATGCGTTTGGCTGAGATATCCAGAATGTTTGTTTGGACTAATTCATGAAGAGCCGATTTGGTCTACTATGATGGTTGTACGTGTAATGCTGCGCTGTCATCTCTAATGGACTCTACTCATACAATGCTATTCATGGCAATCATAGCTGCTGGCTTTGCGTTCTTCCCTTTCGCAGAGGAGGATGAATGTCTCAGGTATCCTTGATCAAACTCTCATCATCCATCTTCCCCTCCCTCTTCCCCCCCTCCTCCCTCCACGTCTCCACAAGCCCTTCCTTCGGATCCTCATCCGGCAATCCGCTCAATCGTCTGAGCCGCAGAATCTCTCGTCTCACCTGCCTCGTGCATTCCTCTCTCAACGCCACAGCCTCCGGCCCATATTTCAGCTCCTCGTTCAGCACCCCCATTTCCAAACCCCCACCTCCCTTCCGCTTACTATCCTCCACCAATTCCCGCCATTTGCATCTCAGTTCGTGAAACACACCGTCCCTTTCACCGCCCACGTTCTCTCCAAACCAGACTCCGCACCGCTTGCCAGCCCGAGGCAGCCATCTCGGAAACTCCCGGTTCTCAAGCATGATTTCATTGTGGCCTTCAATCCACATTGGAACGATGTCCGGGCAGACGTCGGGCTCGAGAACTAACCTCGCGACACCCCATTTGAAATAGCGCATCGTTTTGCGGGGGTGTTGGTGGACGCGGCCTTCGGGGAAGATGTGGATCCAGGAGTATTGGCGCGTGGCGTAGGCGGAGGGAGCGGGGAAGGTGTCGGTGCCGTTTGTGGTGTAGGTGTAGATGTGGGTTGGGGAGGAGAAGGGGTCTGAGAGGTCGGGAGAGTGCAGGGAGGGATTTACTGGTGGGGGAGGGGAGGCTGGGGTGAATGAGGGGTTGGAGAGGAGGCGTATGGCTTCGCGGAGGGTGGGCTGGAAGGGACCGCCGTGTGGGGAGTGGTAGAGACGGTGGGTTGGGAGGGTTTGGCCTTGAGTGAAGAATGAGGAGAATAGTCTGTGAAAAGGTCAGGATAGTCACTAGAGCGTGGTTCCCTGCGATGCTGGTCTCACTTGTTCTTGAAGACTATGTCGTAGCTGCCGAGCGACCATCGGTGGTTACTAGGGTTGAAATGATATCGGAACGGTAATGCGCCCCATGTTAGTGGGTCATCAATGCTAGAGCGATGTTCTGTTAGCCCTTGCAGGCACGAGATTGACATATGAAGACCGTGATACGTACGTACACGCAGATATGGTTTGAGACTGCAACGAAGGTTTAGACAAGGTACTCCTCATGCTGGTCTCAGGGAATACACACCTGTGATTAAGCCTCGCTGTCTCTTCTCTGGATCCGCCCGCTCATCCAACAGTCTCAGAAAGCCGTCAAGGCCATGAGTCTCTTGGGTATTGAAGCCATTCATGAATATGCGGGTAATTGACCCTACCAACCCAATGACAGTAGCGGAACTTGCACGCCATGGCAGACTAGGAGGTACAGGATTTTCGCCCATCAGGCCTCTCACCAACTGTGCCTCAAAGACTCTGCGTTTGGTTACTGAGGCATATTGGTTGTTTGTTGACGGAAGACTAAAAATTCGTCCAGTCGCGACTCCTTGATACCATTCTGCGCCACCACTTGAGATGGCCGGGCTTTAGCCGGTGATTGTGGCTTGTGTGGCTTTGCTCAATGGTCTATGGTTGTGCTCTTTGTCTCGACAGCCTGGGAGCTCCAGCGAAGCAAATGTCTCACAGTAAGTTAACTATTGTCTTCGACTCTGCACACCTGTACTGACCGATATTTCAGGCAAGCGAAACACTTCTCTGGCCTTCTTCACCTCCCACGAGCGGTCTCTCCTCAAATCAACCTGGGGCTCTCAAGCCACTCGGCTTTCTCGCGATTCATTCCTACCCTTTGCTTCGTGTCAGCTGTGTCTTCAGATTGCACGAGATCCTGTAGCATGTGCATCGCACGGTGACATCTTTTGCCGGGAATGCGCAGTGAGCAATTTGCTAGCTCAAGGTAAAGAGATCAAACGATTGAAGAAGGAAGATGAACGGCGCCAGAAGGAGTCGGAGGAGGCAGACCTTGAGAGGGGCGCCGAAGAGAAGGAGAGGGCCGTTGAACAGTTTGAGAAGACTATGATGGGTCTCGAAGGTGGAGCGAAGCAAACAGACAAGGGTCGTGGACTTCCGCGAAGTGACGCTGAGGAGGCTGCGCGCAATGAAGGCCGAGGGGTCAAACGGAAGTTTGAGCTCGACGAGGATGAGATGTTGAAGAACGCGAAGGAGGAGCGGGCGAAGGCACGAAAGGCTCTCGACGATGAGAAGGTAGGCGATCCGAAGCTCTGTGCAATTGCAACTAGCTAATCCTATAATCCTATGCAGTCTGCGAAACCTACTCTTCCTTCATTCTGGGTTCCATCACTTACTCCGTCTACGAACAACTCACAAGACGCCAAGCCGCCGAAGCTATCACCACTCTGTCCTGCATCTTCTCCTGGTACCAAGCACAATCTTTCTCTCAAATCCTTGACCACGATCAATTTCAAGACTGCACCAAACACTAAGGCGTCGACAGAGCCGCCAAATCTCATTTGTCCTGCCTGTGATAAGAACCTCACCAATACCCTCAAAGCAGTCCTCACAATCCCATGCGGCCACGTCTTATGCAAACTGTGCGCCACAAAGTTCATGTCCCCAGATCTGACTCCGCCAGACCCGCATGCTTCTCCGACAAAGCAGGAGGAGAAAGGACGAGTGGTCTGCTACGTCTGCGAGACCAACTTGTCACATAAGAAGTCGAAGGCCAGGGATGGAGAGGAAAGCTCCAAGCCGGACAAGGGAAGCGTGAAGCCAGGACTGGTGGAGCTTCGGAGTGAGGGTACTGGGTTTGCTGGTGGAGGGAACAATATGGCCCAGAGGAAGGGAGTAGCATTTCAGTGCTAGTAGAAAGTAATATCATCATTCAAATCCTACTAGATTTGCAGCACGCGCAAAGGTGCATTCGCATAAACGGAAGCTCAATGTATTCCCTTCGTGAAAACTACCTTTATAACTTCGAAGCAGCGTTGTCGAAGAGAGGTCTCTCGGGTTGTGGTCACACATTGGGGAAGATGATAAGGAGATGGAAAACGCCACAGCTCCGCCTCTTCAGCAGCGTCATAGCGGGCCCTTGCGCAAGTGCCAAGCGGAGACTGTGCCTCCAAAGTCAATATCAAAGGCGGGATAGGGACTCAGTCTTGTGCATAGCCCCAATGCGGTGGTCTTCTCTTCTTTGTAACTTCATATAAGTCGCCCTGTGTATACACATCGTTCTCATTAAGTCCTCGATAGTCTCGTTGACTGCACCTGAAGCTTGAACGCTCCAACCTTCCCCACCACCGACACAATCCTAACAGCCATGTCATATCCTCCTCCCCAGGGTGGCAATCCACAGCAATACGGAGGACCTCCGCCTCGTGAGTCGACCTGCATCTAGTCTCCTCTATTTGAATCATGTTGACAATCCACAGAGGGTTACCAGCAGCCTCCATACCAGCAACCCCCACCTCAGCAATACCCTCCTCAAGGATATCCGCCGCAAGGACACCCTCCTCAACACGGCTACGGCGGCTCTCCTGCTCCTCCCCAAGGATACGGACAACAAGGAGGATATCCACCACCTCAAGGCCCAGCACAAGGGCAATACAATCAAGGATACCCTCCGCCCCAGCAGCCGCCGTACGGAGCTCCATCTCATAGCCCATACCCCCAACAGCAGGGATACCCTCCACCTCAGCAACAGCCGTACGGCGCTCCCCCGCAAGGCCAATATCCTCCTCAACAGTACGGAGCTCCACCACCGCAGCAACAACCATACGGCCAGCCTACTCCCCAGCAGTACGGTGCTCCTCCAGCGCCGTATGGCGCACCATCGCCTCAACCGTACGGCGGCGCGCCTACACCCCCTTCACCGGGCTATGTTCCCGGACAGATCGCACCAGTCGATATGAGCGCTCAAGCGGATGCATGTCGAAAAGCCATGAAAGGCTTCGGAACAGACGAAGCCGCCTTAATCAGAGTCCTAGCACACATCCCCCCACTCGAGATCCCAGCATTAAAACAAGCCTACCAATCTCGCCACCACCGCATCATCGATACCGACGTCGAAAAGGAAGTAAGCGGCTACTTCGAGCTCTGCCTCCTATCCATCCTCCGCGGCCCCCTCCAACAAGACGTCTGGAGTCTCCACCACGCCCTCAAAGGCGCCGGCACAAACGAAAACCTCCTCAACGACATCCTCATCGGCCGCTCCAACGCTGACCTTACCGCCATCAAACAAACCTACCAACGCACCTACCGCCGCTCCCTCGAACAAGACGTCCGCGAAGACCTCTCCGCCAAAACCGAACGCATGTTCAGCATGATCCTCTCCGCCACCCGAGCCGAAGACTCCGCCCCCGCAATCCCGCAATCCATCGACGCCGACGTCACCGAAATCCACCGCGCCACCGAAGCCCGCGTCGGCGCCGAACAACTCACCGTCTGCTCCATCCTCACCTCCCGCTCCGACGCCCAAATCCGCGCCATCGCCCACGCCTACGAGCACAAATACCGGCGCCCCCTCGAAAAAGTCCTCATCAGCGAATTCGCGGGACACATGGAAGATGCGCTGGTGCAGATGGTGCGGTGTGGGACCGATCGCGCGATGAGGGATGCGGTGAATTTGGAGGAGGCGATGAAGGGGGCGGGGACGAAGGATGAGATGTTGGTTAATCGGGTGGTGAGGGCTCATTGGAATCCGGCGCATGTGCAGCAGGTGAAGGGGGCGTACAAGGCGAGGTTTGGGACGGATTTGATTCGGAGGGTGCAGGGGGAGACGAGTGGGGATTATGAGAGGGCGTTGGTTGCTATGTTGCAGTGAAGGGGGGGATGGATATCTTGGCAGCTTGTTGAGGCGTTTTGGGGTCCTTGCGGTCGGTGGATGCGACATTGCC
>JAABUP010010503.1_pt1 | contig 10908 bp, 9 predicted proteins | sample 5559201 | NCBI WGS metagenome assembly JAABUP01 (sample SAMN10711887, study PRJNA513373) | rock metagenome | isolation source: Antarctica rocks | place: Antarctica | reverse complement strand
GCATGGATTAGAGTGTTGGCATGCACGACAGATCCTAGACTCGACTCTGCGACCATGCCAGGCCCTGTTAGCCCCGCCGGCCGGCCAGAGGCGCCAGCGTCATCTTGCGTGAAGGCCGCTCCTGGCGGAGAAGGCCAAACATGTGTCGAGCGTCCCCCACGCTGCGGCCGCCGCGGCAGGACGCGGCGGAGGCCGCGGACGCCGAGCGCGGCGCCAAGCGGCAGCTGGCCGCGCGCGTGGCCGAGCTGGACGCCGCGCTGGACGCCGCGCGCGGCGGGCGCGCCGCGGCGCCGGACGCCGAGCTGCTGGCCGCGCACGCGGCGCAGCTCGCGCAGGCGCGCCGCCAGCCCGCCGCCGGCGCAGGCCCTGGCCGCGCAGGCCCCTGCCTCGCCGCACTGCATGCATCATGCCGTGCTTGCCAATGGCTGGCTTGTTGTGTGCTGCGCTCAAGGACGCGAGGCTGCGCCTGGCGCTGCAGCCTGCTGGCCTGGCGAGCAGGCATAGCGGCGAGGCTGTCGTTCGCCTGCTGGCGGCTCGCAGTGAAGCAGGCGCCAGGCAGCCGCGAGCATGGTATTCTGGGCAGGGCGCACAAGCGCGCTCGCGCGTGTGGGCGGCCGCGCGCAGGCGAGCCCACTGAAATGCGAGAATGGAAGCAGACTCGCGCGGCGGGCACATGCCGGTGGGGTGCCCAGCCTGGCTCCAACATCCCTGCCGCCACGCGCAGGCACAGGCCGGGGCGGCGGAGGCGGGCGCGCGCGCTGATGCGGCGGAGGCGCGCGCGCGCGAGCTCGCGGACGAGGCAGCCGCCGCGCGCGCCGAGCTGGCGGCGGCGCGCGAGGAGGCGTCCGGCGCCGCCAACGCGGCGGCGGCGGCCGCCGCGGCCCAGCTGGCGGCCGTGCGCGGCGCGGCGGACGGCGCGGCCGCCGAGCGCGCGGCCGCTGACGCCAAGGCCAAGGCGGACATGAAGGCGCGTGCTGGGCTGCAGGGTCTGAAATTGTGGCACTGCCAGCGCATGGGCTGCCGCCAGGGCCAATTGATATCTGTACCTGCATGTCATGTCCAGCAGCTGACTTTGTCAGGGTTCCTTCCGGCTCGTGTGCGAGCTCAAGAGCGCTCCTGAACAGAGGCAGACCCAAGCAGGGCGTGCCATATGGCCATGCGTGATAGAGGACCAGAACTGCATTGACCTGCGCCACCACCCGAGACGAAGCCCACGCCGTGCGTGCCCTGCCAGCCTGGTGGCCTGAGCTGCTGCCTGAGCTGTGCGGCTAGGGCAGGGTAGGGTTGACATCCACTCTGTACGCGCGCAGGTGCTGGCGCGTGAGGTCAAGGCGCTTCGGCGGCAGCTGGACGCTGAGCGCGAGCGGACCGCCGCCGCCGAGGCCGCCGCGGCGGCCGCCGAGGAGCGCGCTCGGGACGATGCCGCGGGCGCAGGCGCCGCCGCGGCGGGCGAGCTCGCAGCCGAGCGCGAGCGGCGGGCGGGCGCCGAGGCTGCGCGTTCGGCGGCGGAGGCGGCACGCGGCGAGGCCGAGGCCGCGGCCGCCGCGCTGCGGGAGCAGCTGCGGGGCCTCGCGTCCGAGGCGGAGCGGCGCGCGCACGCCGAGACCGCAACCGCGGCGGCAGAGGCCGCGGCTGCGCGCCTGCAGGGCCAGCTGCGGGAGGCGCACGAGCGCGCGGCGGCGGCGGAAGCAGCGTCGGCCGCCGCGGCTGAGGCGGCCGCGCGGGCGGGCGAGGGTGCGGCCGCGGCCGAGCGCGCGCGCGCCGACTTGGCGGTAGTTGCGGCGCGGGCCGCCGCGGCGGCGGCGGGCGAGGCTGCGGCGCGGCTGGATGCGGCGGCCGCGGCCGAGCGCATGCGCGCCGACGTGGCCGAGGCCGCGCGCGGCGCCGCCGAGGCGGCGGCCGCGCAGGCGGCCGCCGGCCGTGAGGCGGAGCGGGCCCGCGCCGAGGCGGCCGAGGATGCTGCCGCCGCGGCAGCTGCCGCTGCCGCCGCCGCCGCTGATCAGGCCGCGCAACGCGACGCGGAGCTGGAGGACGCGCGCGGCCGCGGCCGCGCGGCCAAAGTGGCGGCGGCTGCGGCGAGCACAGCTGCGGAGCGGGATGCTGGCGCGTGCGCCGCCGCCGAGGGCGCGCTGGCGGAGGCGCGCGCGTCAGCGGCGGCGGCCGCGGCTGAGCAGAACGCGCTGCGCGGCCAGCTGGGTGAGCTGCGCGCGCGCGCGGAGGCCGCCGAGGCCGCGAGCGGCGCGGCCGCGGCGGCCGCCGAGGCCAGGGCCGCGGCCGCGCTGGAGCGGCTGCGTGCGGAGCTTGGCCACGAGCGGCGGCAGCGCGAGGCTGCGGAGGCCGCCGTGCGTCAGGCGCAGCAGCATGCGCAGCCAGCGGCGGAGGCACCCGAGGCAGGCGGTGCGGCCGCGGCGGCCGCGACGGAGTTCGCCGCTGCCCTGGAGCTGGTGCATGCGCGGCTGGCGGAGGAGCAGCGGCGGCGCGCGGCCGCCGAGGCTGTGGCGGCCGAGGCCGCGGCCGACCAGGCGCAAGCGCGCGCGCAGCTGGAGACGGTCGCCCGCGACGGGGACGCCGCAGCCGCGGCGGCTGCGGAGGAGTCAGCCGCTCCCCTGGAGCAGGCGCGCGCGCAGCTGGCGGAGGAGCGGCAGCGGCGCGAGGCTGCAGAGGTGGCCCGCGCAGCGGCGGATCGGGCCGCGGCGGCGCGCCCTGCGCCAGATCCCGACGCGCTGCGGGCGGCGCGCGATGAGGCGGAGGCGCTGCGAGCGCAGCTGGCCGCGGCGCGCGCGCACGCGGCGGCGGCGCCGGCGGCGGCCCCCGCCGCGGGCGCGGAGGCGGGCCGACCGGAGGGCGCGCCGCGAGCAGACCCGCGACCCGACGCGGGAGCAGGCGGTGCAGATGGTGCGGGCGCGGCCGGCGACGCGGCCGCGGGCGCCGCGCCGGCAGGCGCGGCCCACGCCGTGCCGCAGCGCGACCTGCTGGCCAGCATGGAGCGGCTGCGCGCGCGGCTGCACGCGGAGCAGGCGCGCGCGGCAGCGGCCGAGGCGGCCGCGGAGGCGGCCGCCGCCGCCGCGACCGCGGCCGTGGCCGCCCCGGGGCCGCAACGCGCGCCGCCCGACCCGGCCGCCAGCGACGCGGAGGTCGCCGGCCTGCGCGCCGAGCTGGCGGCTGCGCGCGCCGAGCTGGCCGCCGCGCGCCGGCGGCGCGAGGCGGCCGAGGCGGCCGCAGCCGCGGCCGTCGCGCGGCCGCAGCAGGCAAGCCCGCGCGGCCCGGGCGCCGGTGGGCGCGGCGGCGGCAGCCCCGCGCGCGTGCGCGCGCTGCTGGGCGAGGTGGCCGCGCTGCGCGAACGGCTGGCGGACGCGGCCGCGGACGCGCTGGCGGCCGCCGAGCGCGCCGAGGCGGGGCGCGGCGGCGCGGCCGGCGACGCGGAGCTGCTCGCGGTCAGCGACGGGCGCCTGCAGGTGCGCGAGCGCGCTGCGGGCTTGGGGCATTTCGGGCGAGGCCGGACGCCCGCAATGTGGTGCTCTGTCAGCGGTGCCTGTGTGTGGGCGTGGCGGCAGGCATGTGCCGTGTGTGTGCTGAGGTTGCCCAGCAGTCTCAGAATGATTTGGCAGACACGCAAGCCCTCGTCTCTGTTCGCTCATGCTGTGGTGCGGGATGCCATGCCTGCATTCGCTCCGCACGCTTAAGCACAGAGGGTTCTGGCATACGGAAGATGTGAAACCAGCACTGCTACAGGGTTTGATTAGAGACCCTGACCCGCTGGCGGCGGCCGCAGATGCTGCTGGCGGAGGCGCGCCTGCTCGCCGCGCCGCCCCCGGCGCCGCGCGGCGCAGGCGTTGGGGAGGCGCCGCCACCTGCCGGGCCGCACGCCGCGCGCGGCGCGGCCGACGGCGCCGAGGGGATGAGCGAGCTGGCCGGGCCGGGCCCTGGCCCGCACGCTGCGGCCGACGGCGCCGTCGACGCGCTGGCCGACGAGGCCGCACTGCGACGCGCGTTTGCGGGCGTGCTGGCTGAGAATGGCCAGCTGCACCTGCGCGTCAATGCCGTGCTGCGGCGGCAGCTGGACGCTGCGGCGGGGGCTGCAAAGCCGGGCAACGCTGGCGGCGGCGGCGGCGACGGCGGCGGCGGCGGCGGCGGCAGCGGCGGCGGCGGCAGAGTGGCGGATGCTGCGCCGGCAGCGAAAGCTTCGCCCAGGGCCGCAGTGAAGCAGGCCGAGCCTGAGCGTGTAGAGGCCAGCTCGAAGCCCAAGGGCGCAGAGGGGCCCAGCCTGGCGGGCTCGCTGTTCAGCCGCTTTGTCGCGTTCGGCGGCGGCGGCGGCGATGCGGCGCCCGCCCGGCCTGCGAGCGACGCGGCGGGCGACGCCGCGCGATCCAACCAGGGCCCCAACGCTGCCCCGGCGCCGCGCAGCGGCGCGGGCGCGGCGCTGGCGCGCGGCGCAGGCTGGGCCGCCGCAGTCGGCTCTGGCTGGGCCGGGAGCCGCGGCGGCGGCGGCGGCGCCGCCGCCGCCACCGCCGCCAGCCCCAAGCCTGAGTCTGTCAGCAAGGGGGGATCCGCGCCAGCGTCCCATACTGACGCGTCCGGGCCCGGCCCAGCAGCCGCTCAGGCCATGGGCCCGCCGGCACAGGCGGGTGGACCGCAGGAGGGAAGCGTCTCTGAGCATGCAGGCAGCTCTGAGCGGGCGCCGGCAGGCGCGGGGCCGACGGAGCGCGTGGCAGGCAAGCCAGAGGGGCTGCCGGCATCGCCAGCAGCGGCCGCCGCGCCCCGGAGCGCCGCCGCGAGCGGTGCTGCCCCGGCAGGCGACGCCAAGCGCCAGGAGGGACTCGCTGCGCCCGCCAGCGCGCCGAGCGATTCCATGCGCGCCGCCGGCGCCCCAAAGAGCAGGCCTGGGCCGCCGCCGACGGCGGACCCCGACGGAGGCGTGGCCCTGGGCCTGGCCTCGCCTGTGGACCAGGCAGCTCCCCCGGGCGCATCCGCCCAGGTGGGCGCTCGGGGTGCAGCCAGCCCGCGCCGCAGCGCCCCAGGCCCTGCGCATGCCCCGTCCGCGGCGCGTGACCTGGGTCCAGAGCCCGCGAGTGATGTGGCGCGCGGCGCTCTGGCGCTCCCTGATGCCCTGGGCGGGCCCACGGCAGGGCCCATGCCGGTCTTGGGCTCCGAGCCTGAGCCTGGGCTGGGGCTGAGTCCCACCGCCGATGAGCCGCCGGCTCTGCTGGACTTCAGCGGCCTGACCGTGCATGAGGCTGGGACTGCCGCTGAGCCGGCTGCGGACGGGCAGCCTGCGCATGCGCAGCGACAGCAGGACGACCCGCTCGCCGCATGGGCTGCAGGGATCGGTGGGGCTGGAGGTTGCGGCACACCCGCCCTGCTGCAAGGCAGGAAGGGCGCATCGGTGGACACAATAGAGTCACAGGCTGCAGCACAGGGTGGGGCTGAGGCAAATGGACGCACAGTAAACATGGCCCAAGCATATGACAGCGGCCAGTCGCTCATCTGAAGTGTATCTGATGTAGTCATAACATAGGCATTGTCCCAGGGTAGATGCAGGTACAGTGTAGAGGCATGCAGGATATCCACAGACTGCGTGTTTGCTCACTTACAGCTAGCTACTACCTGAAAAAAATGTGACCAAGATCGCCACACTGATTACAAAGATATACACAGCATGCAGGCACATGCGGGACAGCAAAAGCTGCGTGTCAAATCAGCAATGAAAGCATGCAGGCAAGCACGATGGCCTAACTGTGTTACCACACTGATACCTGGCACTCCTAAACTGCATCTGTACTGCGCACACGCTGTAATAGCAGTGCTGTAAAGACAGAGAAGTAAGGCAGCCCGACAGATGCAAGGCTTATGCAACACATATCCAAAACTGCGCTGTACAGTGGATGCATCATCTCCTGCTACAGTGCATCATCTCCTGCTACAGTGTATGTGATAGGTGTGGTAGGACCTCAGAAGCAGCCCCAGCAGCACTTGTCCACTCTCAGCTGTATACACACCTGTGTCACTGCTGTAAGCACAGCTTCTGACAGGACCATGGTCACAGGTCCCGCCAGCCAGGATGCGCCATCAGGTCGGCAGCCGCCTGGCACAAGCTCCGCAGCAGAGCAGGTGACCCCGGGACCCACCAGCACCAGACGCAATGCGAGCCCAGGCTGCCCGGGCATGTACCAGCCTTGGTCGAGGTCATGCAAGCCTGACCGCTGGACCCCCGGTCCTACCACACCCCACGGACATTGCGTAGCACTGGCGCGATACCCGGATCAGCACCGCCTGAGCGGCTGCCCCTTCAATCGGAGCGGACACCTACTCGCGCTTCATGGACTGGCTCAGGGCCTGCGAGCCAGCGGCCGCCTGGGTGAAGGCGGTCCGCATCTGGGTGCCCAGCTCGGCCATGGCGCCCGGGCTGCTGTTCATGAAGATGGTGGAGTTGCCGCCGCGCGCGCCGACGTTGTTGAGCATGTCGCTGCAGCAGGCGCCCCGCACACGCGTCAGTTGTCGGCGGCCTTGCTGCCAGGGGTGCAGCACCCCTACCTCCTTGCTGGTGAACAAATACAGATCACACAAACAAACTTACATGTCACACAACAGGACGATACAGACACCACTAGACTCAGCACCCCTATAGCGTCCCGCTCACTACGGTATGACAGGCAACATACAACCTGTGGCAGCGCAGCCTGGGGCTGTTGCACGAAACAAATAGCATGTGGGCGATGCTGTGCGCGCACCAGTACTGCGTGAGCAGCATGAGCTCCAGCACATCGCGGCTGGACACGTCCTTGACGTCCTCGCCAAACGCGGTCACGCTCTCGCGCAGCCCATTGACGATGGCCTGGCGCTGCCGCGCAATGCCCTGACCTGCGCAGCCAGCCGGCAGGGCATTCCGACACAATTATAGCAACAGCGCGCTTGCCGCAACCGCAACGCCCACTCGTGCTGCGATGCCAATGCTTTTGTATAAGAATGCGAGCGCGCTCGATAATGACACTGCATGTAGGGGTGCTGCGCTTCCGAACTGCTGCTCACAGTGCGCAGAAGAGCACCCATTCATTCACCCCATAGCTTGCATACTACTCCCAATGTCAAGCAAAGCGCGGTGGGGCACGCACCCTCGAGAAATCTTGGCCTCAGCAGACGCCTCCGCCTTCTTAACGACCATAATCTTCTCTGCACTTGCATTGGCCAATGCTTCAGCACAATGTATAATACATCACTCACAAGAGCATGCATTTCCTTTCACTGCTGATTCAGCACCTGCAGTAACCCAACTGCACCAGCCCGCAGTTCCTCTGTGCTAAGATATCCTGGGCACATGCCCAGTCCTGGTGCATTGCAGATGGACGTCTTTGACCTGACAAAGCGCAACCGACACAGAAGCGGCACCACACACTCCTAGCTTTATCACATGCTTAAACGCGGTGCGCGCACCCGCCTCCGCCTTCTCCAGCGCGGCCGCGCGCTGGCGGACGGCGGCGTTGATCTCGTTCATGGCCACGCGCACCTTGGAGTCCGGCTCAATGTCGGTCACCAGCGTCTGGATGATCTGCGTGCAGCAGTGCGCGCGTCGGCACAGCAAACGTGAGGCCACAATCACACTGTGGTTGTGACTTCACTTTTCAAACCTCTGAGCCTTACTCATCAAGTGCCCATGTATCTACACGCATGCAGAGAGCTTCATAATGAACGCTGGCGCTCAAGCTCTTCAATGTACTCCATTACAAAAAGACGGCCGCACACACCTGGTAGCCGAATGACGCCATGGACTGCACGGACCCGCAGCAAACAGGTGTGAGCAGAGCCGGAGCCAGTGCTGTTGTAAGTGTAGACATACCACCTCCAGCCATAATGCAACAGAAAGAGCGTGGAATCTAGTCGGAGTCATGTCGTGTCAAACTCTGAGGGCATCGTCAAACACACTATGACAACGGTAGCGCCTCGCACCTTTGTCAGTGTGGCCTGCACATCCTGCGCAATCTCCTCCTTGGCAATAAACACGTTGTCCAGGTCAATCTTGGGCACCACGGCGCGCACGACGTCAAACACATACCTGAGGATTCCATCTCTTCTCAGGCTCAGGCTATTGTACTGGGTACGGTGAATTGCTAAGTCCTCCGACTTTAAATGTTGATGTAACATTGATAGTACAATGCAAGACACACTCTCCAGTAGCAGCACCGGATATACTGTGCAGCAAGATAAGGACTTAGCGCTGATACAGGGGCAGGACGCACGAGGTGATCTGGCGGTGAGGGTTGGTCAGCTTGTAAAATGCAAGCTTCAGGCTGTCTGTGTTGCTGTCGTCCGAAATCTGTGAATCCACCACCTGGTACTGCACGGAGACCACCTGCAAGGCTATAAGCTCTCATGAGAAGCAATTCACCACCATGCTCAAGCGCAATAAGCGTGTTCAACAAGTACACCTTTCTGCGTGCAGTGCCAGGTCCGTGACGCTACAGCTGCAACTGTGCCTGCTGAGCAAGGATCTGCATATGTGTACATGTGTGACCAACACATACTCAAAGCGTCAGGGCACAAACCATGCGCACGAAGACGTTGTCCTTGGTTTTGGTGTCAATTGCCACATCCAGCTGCTGCACACGCAGTGACAGCCGGCCGGCCACCGACTCGCCTGCAGAAACAGGCGGACGTCAGCACAGTCATCTACAGCAACATAGGCTGCTCAGACTTGCAGCGCCATCTGGTATGTGGCTTCAGGCGGTACTTCCAAGTACTGTGCTGCTTCGCGCAACGCTACTAGGCTGAAACTACAAGGCTAAAACAAGCCTCAGCTTGGCAAATATACCCAACGTCCTTCTACCAACAGGCAGAGCATGAGATTCTCAGCAGCTTGTGAACACTTTGCTTAAAAAGTACTCGGGTCGCCTATGTGTCGGACATAGGCCTTGCACATAGCCAAGTCAGGAGCCTCAGGCAACACGTCCACGCTTGCAAGCCTAAGAGCATCCCTCTCCTGTGCTTGCGCCACGTCATGTGCTAAGCGCCGCCTACAACGCATAACTGCCGCGTGGCTACCAACCACAGAGCAAAGCGGTACGTGCCGCAGAACGGGTTGATGAGGTTGAGCCCAGCGTGCGCGAAGCGGTTAAACTGTGAGTGGCGCACTAGCAAGCGTCAGGAACATGCCAAGCAGTATTCAATACTTTTCTTTCTAAACCCCAGAAGCGCAGCTTGCACCCACCCGACCAAAGCGCTCGATAACGGCCACCGAGGACTGCGACGGGCACGTGAAGCAGGAGAAGCTCATCTTGGATGTGTTTTTTTACGCCTGCCACGCAAATACTTAGCGCTGCACAAACTGTATTATTTCAGAAACAGTGATCAAGCGCATAGCAGGAGCAGGAGGCTGCAGTGATCGATCACAGGCACTGCTGTACTCACCTGGATGTGTGGATGTGTACTGAGTTACCTGTAAAATTGTTGTGTATGTGCAAGTTTGCAACAGCTGTCTGAGTGAAATAGGCGCCCACTGCAGAGAGGTATCCTGCCGAATCCAGGGTTGGGGCTGGCCCCTCCTGGGAGGGGCCAGTGATGGGACCATCAGCTCTGATCATCAGCTCTGCTCAGCAGAATCATCTGCTACTGCATCAGCATCAGCTGCTGATCTGGTCACCAGTTGTGTGATCATGAGAAACGCCATATCCCATTTGCAAATAACCCATTAACACACACAAAATGGTTGGCGAAAAGGGGTGCTGGACAAGCGAGACAATGCAAGTAACAAGTCATATGCTCATGTACATGCGCCTGTCTTGACAGAATACACAACAATGTACAAGCTGCCACACATCACGTACACAACACATTTAGGGAAACAAGTGCGCCATGACCGCGTGAGGATCACCGCCAAACTGGTACAGCAGCTCAATAGCCTCGGCACGGCCCAGCCCTGTGAACTCCTGCACGCACACACCGAGGCAGTGCCTCAGTCAACTTGCAGGACAATTGCATTGCGACAGTCTGAGGCACTGCGCACCGCTGCGAGCGTGTCAATTACCTGCAGCCTATCCACATTCAAGGTAGGTCCGCGTAGCACACGCCTCGATAGTCTGGCGGGCAAGGCCTCCCAGCTCGGCGGTCACCCAAACCGGCAAGCCTCACACTCTCAAGCTCTCACTCGCTCGACCAGCGGCAGGGCAAATTACGGGGAGCAGCCATCAGGCAGGCGCGCCGCACCATGGTGGTCAGCACCATGTCCTCGCTCAGGCCGTCCTCGCCCTCCTCGCTCAGGTCGCCGTCGCTCAGGTCGTCCCAGGCGCGGTCCGCCTCGCCCCCCGGGCGGCCGCCGCCGCTGCCGCCGCCGCCGCCGCCGCCGCCGCCGCCGCCGCCGCCGCCGCCGCTGCCGCCTGCAGGCCCGCTCCGGCCGTCCGGGGGGCGCCACGGCGTGAGCAGCGCGTCGTCGTCATCGCCACTCGCATCCTCGCCTGCGCGAAGTGGACGATAGGCGCACTGGGATGGCCTCATGGTGGCCGTCTGACAAACAGGGCTGCCGACTCGCCCGCGCTGCGGCTAGCCCCACCCTGACCGCCACTGCTGCTCCTGCTGCACAGTCTGTGAGCAGAACGGATGCCGCCGCGGCGCATGCACTGCATTGCCATCCTCACCTCTGGCGTCCTTGATGCAAAGGTGGGCACCATCTACAACCATGTGGTTTCCAACCAACACACTCTTCGCTGCACCACAGCCCAGAAGTAAGAAGCTGCGGCGCACCTGTGAGCGAGTGCGCAATGGGCCGCGGCTCGCTCGGCGCAGCTGCCTCGGGAGAGGATGGCGGCGCGGCAGCGGCGGCGCTGGGCGCGGCCTTCAGCGCGGCGACTCCCAGGCAGGCCGCGAAGCGGTCCTTGCAGCGCTGCGCTCGGAACCACGCCGTGTGGCTAGCCAGCAAGACCT
>JAABUP010010502.1_pt1 | contig 10909 bp, 12 predicted proteins | sample 5559201 | NCBI WGS metagenome assembly JAABUP01 (sample SAMN10711887, study PRJNA513373) | rock metagenome | isolation source: Antarctica rocks | place: Antarctica | reverse complement strand
AAGAACCGTGACTTGCCTACCTTTGCAAGGAACGATAAGGTTGCTGCAGTTAAGACTACAGGGTAGAGACCGGGAACAACCCAAGTCGGCCCCCAAGATATGCAGTTGAATGAGGATGCAACAATCACATGATGAGTGCCAAGAACAAGAACGGTGGTACAAAACCTTCCACGGTCGACGCCACTGGGCTGAGATTAAGGGACGAACGGGTGCGAAGGATGGGAATGGGATGGAACCTGTTGGAAATGCCTGGTTTGAAACGCGAAGCTGGAAGTGAGGGCTTCTTGTATGACAGACTAGTCGGTGGCGCAGAGTGAGGAGACTGCGTGAACGTGTGTGTTGGACCTATTTGAGGCGAGCTAGAGAAATTTTATGCAACTTGGTTCTTGCTTACACTGCCATATTTCGCTTGCTGCGAAAGTTTCGAGTCAGCAATACTCTTTCTATCTTGAGTGGTAAGACATATTTGAGTTGCAAAATTCCACCCCTTACCCTTGATGATGTCTTACCGCTCCCAAATAGGAATGTAAGGGGAAGGAACAACTCAGAGAGATTACTTACCCATGCAAAGAAGTACATGAGAGCTGCCAATGGCTGCCCCACCAGACAGAAGCTCACCCAGAAAATACAATTCCCTATGATCTTGCCATTAATACCTTGCATATTCTCTAATGGCAAGGTGACGAAAACAAGGGGAATCTGCACTACCATTCCGATGAATGCAACTCCTACAGCGACAGCGTTAGCGTTGGTCTAGTAAGATGTTCATAGCTGCAATGCAGAACTCACCTAAAATGTTATGAGTGGGAACCCCGACTGCTAGCTCGTGCAAGAACCCACTGAAGATAAAGACCCACGCACTCGCTGCATTTGGACTCCACCCTCTCCCAACAAGCGGCGAGTAGATATGCCGTCTCATGAAATGGTACACAGGCTTGTTCCACGTGCGCCAGTAGGTTCCCACGCTAGGGCTATTCCACCACTCGGTGTAGAATTCTCGGTCACCAAACATCATGACTTCCGCAAGAGCATTCAGAAGGGATTGAAAGACAGCAAAGAAGCCAGCAAGCCAGATAACGAGGCTTATGGTAGAGAGCTTCATCAGTCGCTCAAGAATGGAGGGAAAGTCGAGCGAGGCAATTTTGAAGAGCGAGTTGTGGAGCAGCGGTGCGGCGTATTGGGCGCTTGCAAGCCAGATGAAAATGCTTAGACTGGCACATTCGGCTAGGCGTTTGACGACAAATACCCAGCGGATCGTTACGGCACGAGGGAATACAGGCTGATAGACGAGCGTGGGCGCCCACCAGAAATAGCTAAGATTAGAGAGCGTAATGTTACGCGGGTAGCGGCACTCTGTGTAGAGCTCTGGCAACGTGAATCCAGAATCGGGTTTGAGTAATGCATGCCTCAGATCCCGGTTGGTGAAGGCATAAGAGCAGATCTTTAGCCAGAGTATGATAGCATGAACTTCGGAGACTGTGCCGATGAGTGGGTGATATACGTAGCGGTATACGACTACGCTAGTCACGAGAAGTGAAAGCGTAGCATTGACACCGTGAGCCCAGGCAATCGTGATCCACGTCGACCGAAACGATTTGGCTGCTTGGATGCTGTCTTGCGGTTTCCCTTCGTTTCGTTTAGCGCGACCAATGGCTCCCTTCGCTTGGTGAGCTGCGGCGAGCTCGATGATATATGCAACAAACAAGTGGCACGGGACAAGGGCGTAAAGGATGGCCCCGAGTATCAGGTCCTGCCGAGGATAGTCGTGACAACGAATGCGTATGAGGACGCCATACTGAGCACCTTGTCAAAGAATCGAAGACGAGAGACTGGCAGAAGTAGCATACCTTCATGAAGTTCTCTATCACCAATCGTAGATTCATTACAACTTTGAGACACCATTGTCAGTCCGGCCTTCGTGGCTCAATTATTGGGCACAAGTGGCCCATGGAGATTGGTTCTCACTTACTCAACACAAGGACCATAAGATTCCGAAATCCGAGAAAACTAGGAGCGAATTCTGAATCATGGCTCAGGCAGGAGGTTCGGGCTCTCGAGTGGACGGCAGCGATATGTCGATATCTTGAAGGGACTTCCTCCCTCTGGCCCGGTGGGGTGGCGGCTCCATTGCTGGTGCTGGACATGTCTGACATGTCTGAAATCACATGGTTATTGGTGTGATTTGACATTGTAGCTGTGACCACGGCCGAAATACTCATCGTGCTAGTCATTGTTGCTCTTCTCTCTTCTGAAGGAAAGGAGGTCGAGTGCCGAAGAAGACGGAATGGGCAATTCAGAATCGAGAAGCTTTAGAAGAAACTCAGATTATGTGATAAGTGCCATTGAGGCTTAAGTCTACACCTAATAGTACATGACCAAAGACCGAAAAGCTACAGTAATAGAGGAAGATACTGAGAAGCATTGAGGAAACAGTGTCGACTCTCTTAAACTCAACTCAACACATGGCGCAACATTTAAATTTTATGTTGGGACCCCACTTAAAGTATGCACACTTATGCAAGAAACAACGATCTCCCGGCGCTTGCGTTTGACAGCACTAGCGCGAATTCCCTCGATATCTCGACAAAGGTAGCGTTCATCACTTTGCTCATAAAGTTCGCTCCTTGCGATTCCCAACATGAACCATATTTGGAGGAGAGAGTCGCCATTCTCATGAGGCGAATATGGACAGAGATTACAACAGCAGGGGCGGTGGAGGCTATGGAGGCGATTATGATGGACCTCGAAGACCTTATGGCAGAGGAAGTCAGTACACAGTCTAGCCTTTGGGTGCACTCTTCACAATCCCAGATCCTTGCTAAACCATTTCCAGGGCCTGTTACCGATTACACCTCGTCCATGGTACAATGGATGCGACATCGGCAGCCACGGTACAAGGGTGGAGCGCGCATTGATATAGAGAGGCCCAGCGCAAGCTATATAGTCGACGTATGTGATCCTTGCGGGCACCGTTATCGCACACGTTTGCTAATGGTTGACCGTTGTGGAAGATGCTACCGCCCTCGGCAAAGCCCACTAATGCGGCTGAAGCAATACCTGCCAAACACCTCCACTCCTCCCTCAATAAGCTCAAGCACCCAATCAACATAGTGCGATGGACACCAGAAGGTCGAAGGTTATTGACAGGCTCAAGTATAGGAGAATTCACGTTGTGGAATGGGATGGGCTTCAATTTCGAGACGATCTCTCAGGTCCGTGACATAGTCCTGTCCGCGCAACAAGCCCCTGACTATTGATGTCTAGGCGCACGATTCAGCAGTACGAGCAGCGACATGGTCACATAGCGAGGATTGGCTTATTTCAGCTGATCAAGACGGCATTGTAAAGTACTGGCAGCCTACGTTCAACAATGTCAAAGCAATTCAAGCCCACAGTGATCCTATTCGTGATCTTGCTTTCTCACCCAATGATAGCAAATTTGTGACTGCTTGTGATGATGCCACACTCAAAATCTTCGACTTTGCGGGCGGAGTCGAGGAATCCACACTTACAGGACACGGATGGGACGCGAAGTCTGTCGACTGGCATCCTACAAAGGGGCTGCTGGTATCTGGGTCGAAAGATCATCAGGTCAAGTTGTGGGATCCACGGACTGGCCGATGTTTGACCACTCTGCATGGCCACAAGAACACGATATCACGGACTAAGTTCGAACCAAACAAGGGGCAGCTCCTGGCTACAAGCGCAAGGGATCAGACCGCGCGAATATTTGATCTACGGATGATGAGAGATATTTGCCTTCTGCGAGGCAACGAAAAGGATATTTCCACTCTCACCTGGCATCCCATTCACTCCTCCTTACTATCTACTGGCGGTGCAGACGGCAGTATCTACCATTACCTCCTTGACGAACCGAATACCCCGCCCGGCCAAGCCACATCGATTCCACCGTATGACAGCGCAGATCCAGCCAGTGCTCCAGCGCAAACGATATACCCTGCCCACAAGATCCAGTACGCCCACGAGTACGCAGTATGGTCCATCGACTGGCACCCATTGGGACATATTCTAGCCTCGGGCTCGAACGACCGCGTTACGCGCTTTTGGACCCGAGCGAGACCTGGGGAGACTGATTGCTTTAACGATAAGCATCACATAGGAGAAGAAGCTGCTGCTGCTTATGGAACTTGGGACAGACGAGGCGGGCGTAAAAACATGCGAGAAGATGAAGAACAAGAGCTGGAAGACGAGGCAGAAGGGCTGCAAGACCAAAAGATGCCTATCAAGCAACCTCTCCTCCCAGGTATACCTGGTCTGACCATGCCAATTAACGGTACCAGCAACGGGCCTTCGCCACAAAGGTTTGCCAACCTATCAAACATACCACCACCTCCAAACTTCCCGAATGGGCCCCCTCCCAACCTAGCCAACGGACTCGCGGGCATAGACCCAGAACAACTCCGAGCAATGATCGCCAATGGTATCTTACCTCCCCCACCACCACAATACGGAGGCGCACCAGGCCAGGGCCTCCCTCCACCTCCTCCTTTGCCTCCCAACTTCGATTTCTCGAAACTACCACCAGGCATGATGCCGCCTGGCTTTCAACCTCCACCCCCACAGGGGCTCCAAGCTGGACCACCACCGGGAAGCTTTGGAGGATTGCCGGGTATTGGGTCTGATAGTTCTGGCGCTGTTGGGAGTGTAAGGAGGAGGGGACCGCTACCGAGTCAGCAAGAGAGTTTGATGGAGGAGCAGCGGCGGGGGAAATATCGGACAGCAAAATAGAGCTCATTGAAGCTCGACACACTAGTAGGAGCGAATAGGGAAGCTGAGTCAGCTTTACTACTTCATGATGTCCCATTAATGTACTATTACTTCCATTCGATGATTCTTTGAACAAGACATATCTTCAATCGGCAAACCCTGACTGGCTCGGAAGTTCCCGAGCGCCAAGGCTTGGCATTTTCTCCCCTTCCTCCAGGGGACTATTCCTGCCTTCTTCCTCTACAATGTTGTTTGATGTTCCTCGTCCAAGCAGTGTCTCAGAAGCCTACTTGAAGATGTTTCTCCCACTTGATTCATTACCGTCGGAGCTTCGACGTGCTAATGGCCAGGCGCATAGCAGTGCCCCGCACTTGGCTTGCAGTAGCACCGCCGCCTCGATCTCTTTATGGCCTTCGCAAGCCCAACGACTCCAATGAGTCGGGCGATGCAGAAGCCCAGTGTCAGCGCTAATGTTGTAGAAGCACACTACGCCAACTTTCTCGTTGACGTATAAATTTCCGGCTTCGATTCCTCCGTTACGCGTGTTTGATCATGGATCCCCTCTCCCTCGCTGCCAGTGTGGCGGGTCTCGTGACTCTTACAGCACAGATCTCGAGCTCTATCATTACCTATACCAAAGCCGTGAAAGATGAGTCGAAGAGCGTCAATGAGATCACCCAAGAATTGGGCTTGATGCAATCAGTGCTGAAGCAACTCGAGAAGTTTCTAAGGGGACAGTCCCTCAAAAACGCCTCCTTCTATCAGTCTTCTGTACTTGTTTCGGCTATAATGTTGTGTCATGTTAGCATACAGGGCGTTTCTGCGCAGCTACCGGACCCGACGAAGAATGGCATGGCACGTGCGATAGAGAAGCTCAAATGGCCCTTTACCGAGAAGGAGACGTAGAAAAGACTCGGAGCGTTACGAAGATGCACGTCTACTTTCCAATTCTCATTGACGGTAGAAGGTTGGTGAGTACTCCTACCACATGAATGGGACACGGTCGACAAGGCAGTCCAAGAAAAAGCTTGATTCCCATGCGTTACAAATATGCGACCATGAACCTAGTTTAATGTTGCGGCGGTGATCTTTTTGCTTCCTCTTGTCACTGCTAAACTCTGGTCCTGGCTTCAATCGTGTCCTCCGTTGCTAAAATACAGTTCTTTAGCAACCTACTATCCCGAACTTCTGCGAACGTAACAAGTAGTCTCGAGCTTCAGCTATATACCTCCAAAAAGGTATTGGAGTTGACCAGAGATATTGGGACTATGTCTGCATCAGCGACGGAAGCTTTCAAAGTATCGACTCAAGTTGCCCAGATACTGCAGCTCATCAGCACTTTTCATGGCACTACAAGCGCAATACAGATCTGTCAGACAACGTCGGAGTTCTAGCACTACGATCAGAAGGTAAGAATCCCTGAACCTAGGCATCTTCAACAGAACTAGCATAGTGGCTAGAGGCCGAAGAGCGAAAGGTTCTCGACTGGTTTTCGTCCACTCACTATTCGCAGAAGCATCGCGATGTCCGTGTAAGACGTTTACCCGCTACAGGCCAGTGGTTGCTCGATTGTGGACGATTCCAGGCTTGGCTGGATCACGCGAACCCAGTACTTTGGTGCACTGGCGATCCTGGTGTCGGAAAATCTGTTTTGACGTACGTGTGAATTTCCTGGTCAAATTGGTGTTCTAAATTCAGACAGGTCCCTAGTCGTTGACCAGATGCTTGACAAGAAGACGTCCGCAGGTGAAGGACTTGCATATTTCTATTTTGATTTCGGGGAGCAGGGTGTGCAAACCCCGGCTTATTCTGTTGGGGGTATTGTACGTCAATTTGTGATTCAGATACCTATCTTTTCGCCGCCTTTGCTACATTTCTACCAACGTTTCAAGGAGGACGAAGCTCATCGATCTACGTCGGAGCTTGTCCTTATCCTACGAGATATTTGTGCTGCCTTTGACAGGTGCTATATCGTTGTCGATGATCTCGACGAGTGCCAAAAACATTATAGAAAGGAGGTCCTGCAAATCGTAAATGACTTGAATATGGGATCGGTCCAATTTTTTGTGACGAGTCGTCCTCATTCGCATGACATCAAACAGCATTTCAAGGGTACAGCGCAGATAAAGGTCGAAGCTAGTAGGGCCGATATCCGGACCCATTGTCTTCGAATGATGGATGGGAACGAAAGTACGCGTGAATTGGTTGAGGGTAGTCTTAGGATTGACGTTGCAGAGACCATTTCGAGGAACGCTTAAGGAATGTATGGCGCTATGTTCTTCTCTCCTTTCGACCTACTTTCTGCGTAATTGCCATTAAGCCTTCTGATTACCCGAATTGGTATCATCGGTTGCTGACGTGCGCATATCAACCAGGTTCTTGTTGCCCGTACTCCAAATGCAGTTCGTCCTCGAGGCTATGACAAGATCTGAGATCCGAAAGTCATTGCGCAATCTATCAGCAAACCTTGGTCAGGCCTTCGAAGATACGCTTCGAAGGATAGATAATGAACCTACAAATCGTCGGCAAGTGGCCATACAGTCTCTTTCGTGGGTGTCGCATGCTTGTCGGCCGCTTCAAATCAATGAATTGCGTCATGCCCTAGCTACTCAAGTAGGGGACACAGCATTTGATCCGGATAACCTCTTACAGTCTAAGCTGATTATCGAATGTTGCTCGGGGCTGATAGTTACAGACGACGAAAGCTCGGTTGTGTGACTTGTGCATCACACTTTACAAGATTCTGTACACTCTCAGCGGCAAGAGGTCTTTCGGGCAGAGGAGACGGAAATTACAAAGATCTGTCTTATTTATCTCTGCCTTGACGGTCTTGATATCGCGAATCCAGACCAGAGAGGCGTAAGTCCTATGGCCATTCGCTAAGTGAAGGGAAGCGGCTGATATATCTTAGTTCCTGGGGTACGCTACCGCGGTCAGCATGCGCAACATGCGTTCGCGGATGAGATCGATGATCTGGCCCTTGCGTTCCTCACAGATCAGCCAAAATTGGCCCGCGCCGAGCAGAATATGATACAGTTCCCATCCCAGCGATCGGAGCTCGCTTGGCACCGAGATATCCGTGGAAGTCGTACAATTAATCGAGGTGGAACCACTGGATTGCATGTGGCTGCCGGCTTCGGGATCGCCAGGCTTACCAGACTACTGCTCAATGCTGGACTCCACACCAACGCTCAAGACAATCATGGGAATACTGCCCCCCACGAAGCGGCTTGCAATGGACAGATTGAAGCAGCACTTGTACTGCTCGGACGAGGTGCAAAGGTCAACCTGGCAAATGTTGAAGATAACTCCCCACTGCATTTAGCTGTCTCGTTCGCTCACGAAAACCTGGTCTTTCTGCTACTGAGACATAGTGATAATCCGGACATGCGGTGTGTCGACGAATGGACCGCTCTGCATGAAGCCGCTGACAAAGGTCATGTTGAAATCCTCAAAATACTTCTCGACCACAAGGCATCAATCCACTCGAAAAGTGCGAGAGGCTTGACTGCCCTGCATCGTGCTGCTGGAAGAGGCAATCTCGAAAATCTCAAGCTACTGCTCGAGCGGGGGTCCAAAATCAACGCAACCACTTGGGACGGTTGGACGCCATTGCACGGTGCGAGTAGCAGCGGGCAATACGAGGCCGTTAGTCTTTTACTCGAACATAAAGCAGCGATCAATCATCTGAGCGTCGATGGGCGTACACCTTTACACCGGGCTTGCCGGGGTGGCCATTACCTTACAGTTGCAATGCTACTACAAAAAGGCGCATATCATCTTATCACGGACTCCGGCAGCAATCTCCCATTGCATCGGGCGGCCAAAGGTGGACATAAGCGCGTCGGTCAAGTCCTACTAAATCACGATCCTAGCGCTAGGTTGGTACAACTGTCTGCTCAGCACAAGCATGGCCGTACCCCCAGAGCGGAAGCTTCTTACTGCGGGCACTGGAAGACAGCAGCATTGTTGAGGGAAGAAGAGGTCATGCACCACCGATCCAACTCTGACACTCGAAGTGCGCTGGACGTTGCGGTAGAGGATGGCGACCTAGGGCAAGTAAGAGAGTCGCTAGCATCAGGTCTTGATGTCAACAAGCTAAACCCTGATGGGTTGACGCCTCTACATCAGGCATTCCTCATGGGTAACGAGCCTCTCGCAGAATTGTTGATCCAGAATAATGCCAACTTCAAGGCACGAACAGCCGATGGATGGGAGCCGCTACACTGCGCTGCCAAGAAAGGCATTGAAAGTGCGGTCCGTCTGTGTCTCGACCATGGCGCAGACGTCTCTGCATCAACCAACGATGACCAAACAGCGCTCCATAAGGTATGCAAAAGCGGCGTTGTCTCAACAACGAAGCTTCTGATCGAAAGGGGGGCAAACCTCGAAACTTCCGATGATTGGGGATGGCGACCGCTGCATACCGCATCTGCAGCTGGCTTTAGAAACATTGTTGAGCTTTTGATTGCTGAGGGGGCTGACACCGAGGCTAGAGATAAAGAAGGCCGCACTATGCAGGCTTGTGCGGCTGGCTCCGGTCATCATTCTCTTGTTGAGTATTCAAGGATGGAAAGACACAAGTCTGAGGATAGGGCGACCATCATGGGTTTTAAGTGAGGCTTAGTATCTCAGGTCGTTGTATCTATCGACAAAGTTCTCCCCTGGACTTAGTGTGGCGCAGGGGACCCCGCTATCGCTTCTATGCACCACCTGCAGCTCCGGCTACAGGGAGCCTCCCTGGCTAACCATAGCTTCGCTGGTCGCAACTTCGACGCCTTAGGATCGAATAGCAAAGAGAAACAACGTCACACATACGCGTTAAGGCATTGAGCCAAAAGTGGAAGGCAACTCATTTCATTCACTTGCCGCTGCTCACGCAGTTTTCGAAGCCTCAAAATCGAATCGTCCTTGTTACAGCTCACTAAGGATATCTCTGATGTTTTACCGTCGTCTGAGAGTTGCATACCTGCGAATGCCGTTACCTCACTGCCAGGTACCAAAGTTACATTGGAGACCCTCAGACTTACCGATGTTGGTCAAGTCCAAACGATTCAAACATGGCGTCGTGATATGGATATTCCTACCATGCTGGCGACCGCGGAGATATCTGCGAATCCTCAGTCGCAAAAACGTACAGTACCATTTGGCCGAGAAATTATCCATCACTGATAGCATGATTAGGGGCTATATCGATGTCCTCTACGAGAAAAATCAACCCTCTGAGGATTTCCGTGTCAGGACTGATTACTAAATATGATTCGGCATCCACGTGGAAGCTCCACGCTAAGATAGTCGATCATACAAATAGACTGTCACATCTTCGTCGAATGATACGTGAATCACTTATGCGTAAGTGATAAAGAGACTTCAGACAGCTGGACCCAACAAATTTCCTTTAGTGAACACTAGTCGCGCGATCAGTGGTGGCATAGTCGAATCCAGGTTACCAGACGGACGATGGGTCGTAAGCAGGCCTGAGTGGCCTAAAATGGACGTCAGAGGATTGCTTGAGAGATACAAGAATTTCGCATGGGCAGAAAATATCACTGTCGAGAAAGTAAGCTTCTGCGAAGTTCGTCTCAGAACGTTGCCAGATGGAAGCCGGGCATATCGCGAGATTGATAGTGTTTCTTTGCTTTGAGCGACTGCTTATGAAGAAGTTGGATGTCCTGAGGTCGACGATACTAGAGTACATCCTGTCAGGTTTCACGATGCGATCGACGGCCTACTACTATTTTGAACACTCGATTTAATGTGGGACTCTATGACTTCAATTTCGGTATAGGCTATGAGTAGCAAGATGCTCGGTTTCTCGTGTCTGACCTCTCGACGAATTCGAAAGATATCCTGATCAATGCCCCGGACACTGTTTAGAAGATCAATAGGAGATCTCGGTATAGGTAATTCCGAGGCCAGGGAGATGGTATCATTTCGAAGAAAATGGTTATTGTCGAGGGTGCCCTTCGAAGAGGCTATTTGAGACTTTACATCCAAGAACCGAAAGGTGATGCGGACTCTATTTGTGAAGCCAACATGATAGACAGTACAGTCTCGAAGGAGAAAGAGTGTTCTCGTACTGATGATAGTATCCTCTTTCTTTTACCTAGAACATATCCTTGCCGCACCGCTGCAGCTTTGTTGGAGCGTCTCCAGCGCGCCAGCAATCCCTGGGCTTCCC
>JAABUP010010499.1_pt1 | contig 10915 bp, 11 predicted proteins | sample 5559201 | NCBI WGS metagenome assembly JAABUP01 (sample SAMN10711887, study PRJNA513373) | rock metagenome | isolation source: Antarctica rocks | place: Antarctica | reverse complement strand
ATCCTTCCATCGCGTGCTGCGAAGCCGATCCCTCTCGTCCCGTCATCTCGGAAGAACGAAGGATCTCTCACGATTCGAGCGCTTCGGGTATGGCTTTCTTAAGCTTGTCTGTGTCAGGGGAGAACCATGCCCAGGGCATGCCACCTGCATGGCTAGCCTTGTCTCATCTTCAGGCTAGAGAGCGATCCATGCGCGGGAGACCGGATGGCCTGCCAGGGTTCTGTAGGAACAGGACAAGGTTTGATGCCGCTTTAATCCAGCTGCCTCCCATTCAAAGTCAGCGATTGCAGCGCTTGAAGACATCAGCGCCTTGCGGCCTCGCCGGCTCGCAAAGGCGTCCGAAAACCTGGGGTACAGCCACGCTCCTTTTCGTCGTTTGCAAGACTCGGAATCCTTCGGTGCTGACCTGTCGCAATCACTGGAAGCGAGAATACGAACGGCCAGTCAGAAGTGTTGGGTGCTGATGGTCTCATCCATAGCGGCACGGTGGCTTATTGTCCCAGAGTATCACACCCTCACACCTTCCGAAATATGACGATGAGTCAAGCACTCGACATTCTGTGGCAACGTAGTCCACAAAGGGAAGCTGTCAAGCCTGTGGGCTCCCATCTATCTCCAAAATACTTGTATCCTGAAGATAAGAATCTGCTTTGCCTCTTCCACGTGCTGTCGGTCTTCATGTTGATGGCATCTTCAATGCCTTGACCTTGGGGGCAAATGACATGGTCGTTGCTTTGAACTAATATTCCCCAGATTCGAATTGAATCCTTGTCCTGCTGAAGAACCTGATGCTTGCGCAAATAAAATAGCTTCAAGCCTTCTCAGTCTATGCCACTAGTCAAGATGAGTCCTGGAGATACCACGCTTGGACTGAAGCTGACGCGTCTGTGATTGCCCGAGCGTAGAGACCGAGACTTCGAAAGGGTAAGATTGTTGGAGTACACGGACGGACTCACAACCAAGGTCCACCAGCTTTAGCTCCAGATTAAGTCGCCAAGCGGATTGCATCGGTCTTCAGAGGGAGTGGTACCCACGTGGTCTGGCTCACGAAGAATCATCGAGACACAGATTGGAAAGGTGGCACAGGAGCATTAGACAGGACGGCATCACCCCAAGCAGTACCAAGTTAGTACGCATGAGTATATCGTCGACATTGAGAATGAGAACCTTAAAATACCAAACGTCGTGGACCGTTTTAGCGGAATCAAAGTAGTGAGTCAACTGTCAACATGACACTGTGTCTCAACTTTTAGTACCGAGACCCCCAGATTTAGAGGAATCAAGTAGACGATGGGATTTAAACAGTCAAAGCACACGAGGACAGGTCATCAATTGCAGAGCTCGGAATTCAAACTGGGAGGTGTTAGAAAGCGAACAGCGCTAGTGTAAATAATACACCGATATCGTATCAATGGAGAACGGCCAGCAAGCCTCTACGACCAGCAAGCTCATTCGCTGATATCAATCACATCGCACATTTCGCAATGGCGTCCTCAGACCTGACCTCCCTCTCCGGCTACACCACACCCTCCTTCACACCCAGCAAGAATACCAGCAACCCACCCCCACCGCCTCCGAAACCATCCCACTCCGCCTCCGCTTCCGCATCCCAAACACCAACAAATTATCCCGCATCAACGACAGGCCCACCATTGCCACCACCTCCTCCTTCCTCACGTACGCTCTCCCCCGAGGGTTTCCATCGATCACAAACGCCGCATCAACCTTCAAACCCACCGCCTCCAGATCCCTCGGAACACTGGCTACCACAAGTCTTACTTGATAAACCGTACGTCCCTACACTTCTACTTTTGCTACTTCTTAAAGTTCAAATATTAATGCATCACAGCTCTCCCGCCCTGCAAGCCGCCCTCTCAAATCCCACCCTCCTAACCGCCCTCTCCCAAACTCACCCCTCCCTAACCCCCTCCCCCCTCCCCCCTCACCTCACCCAAACCGCCACCCTAGCCACTCAGCTCCAAGCCCAATATACCGCCCTCCTCCAACTGCGTCAACGCACACAATCCCACCTCCTACACCTGCACGCCCTCGAGCGGCAATGGCGGGAAGAGCAAGCACGGATGGATAAAGAGCTTGCGCCGTGGAGTGCCAAGAATTTGTATCAGAGGTTGCGGGAGGGGGAGAGGGAGGGAGAGGAGTGGTGTTTGGGGTTGGAGAGGAGTTGGTTGGAGGGGGAGGGGGAGATGGGGGAGAGGGAGGTGGGGGAGTTTTTGAGGGGGTATAGGGAGGGGAGGGTTAGGGTGTGGAGGAGAAGGGAGGCCAGGGAGAGGTGGGATGAGGGGAGGGTTGGAGGGTGGAGATGATGATTCTTTTGGGTCTCTGGTTGGTGTGTGGGTGTGATCCAATGGCAGATGCACTGTTGGATTGGCGTTGCATGGATCGGTGGCCTTTATAACGGTAGACAAAGGTTGCGATTGAACAGCCATTGAGATACCCATTTGACCGCTAGTGTTGTCCTGTCGAAACACATAAAATGACGAGGCATTTCTGTTCCTGGATTGACTCCCTCCAGCGTGAACAATGGCTTTCTCTAAGATTCGGCAGCCTATTCAATGATTAGCCACACATCTCATCTGTTTTGATATGACTGCAGTGTCAAGGGGTCTAAAGGATCAGTTCTCCAAGGTGAAATATTTGTATCTTCAATGACGTGTCTCGGAAAGAACACAGCGAATATTTGGATTCATCAGGTAGCATGCAGGGATATGGAGAAATGTGACTACTGACCGAGTAAGCACTCCCAATTATCGCCAATTGTTCAGGACAGATCCTAGATTTGACAGCCAATCAGTCTGGTGAACATCATATCAAGGCGACGGTGTAACAATAAATCAATCTTCATCTCTGTATCAGGCTTAGCAAGTCAGCAACGAAACCGAAATGGACATAGGATCCAAGCATACCTCATTAAATCAGAATTTTCAGTGTTTGTACGTTCACCACCGGAAGTTGCCCTCGTTACAAGGCGGTTCCCGGTTCAAACAGTGTGAATAGTGTTCATCATTTCAGGAGATGGATTGCGTGCAGAATATGCCGAGACAGTAAATGGGTGAAATTACCTACTGGACAGGATGTCAGCGTCATCTCAAAAGATCATGCGAGATGTCGGTATATTTTTCAATCCAGTGAATCAGCTGACGAGTTCTCAACAAGTACATCGTGCACCTGATACCGGCTGAAGATTGTACGCTCCAGCGCTGTTTGGCACCAGGAGACGAGTACAGTCTGTCCGCCCGTTCGTTCAAAGTTCTTCATGTAGATTGGCCACGTGGTATGGGAGAGGCAGGGAGGATTCGTACCTATAATTAGACATGCATCATTAGCTATGCTCATCAAGATGCAGCTTGGGCACAGGAGTAATAATTGGAACTTGAAGTCAGACAAGGCTGAAACTTTGTAGAGACAGAATCGACATTGATTGTTCGGATTGAGGAATGCCTTTCCGTGTCATATGGTCATCACGTAGAGTTTGGAAAGACAGCGTAAGAGAGGAGCGGAAGTCCATACCTTTTTCAAAATGTGCAGCAGTGACTTCAGCTATCACGAATCTGATGTCTGCTCAAGATCAGCCCGAGGTCGTCAGCGATATAGGCGCCGAGCGAATTGCAACAAAGGCAAGAGTCAGAGTAATTCTAGAGTGTGTAGTGATCCTGCATGACGCTATAGGAGTTGGATTGTTCGTGTGTAAAATCTCATCATTTTGGCGGCAAGGGCTGGAGTCAATTATCTTACCCATCACATTAGCATTGGATTGGCAAGCATGGTCGACCCCATCAGTGGTGTTTTGTATAGCCACGCAGTGGTAGAAGAAAAAGTTGAGGATGAGAAAATGAAATGTTCTACGATGTACCGAATGAGAGTGTGAATTAAGGATTTTGAAAACGGAGCTAATGTAAATTTCACTGATAGGGCTGAGGGGATGTCTCTTTCGCTGCCTGAGCTGCAACAAAATGTTGCAAAGCAGATAGAGTCAGCACTTAGGTAATTCGGTACTGTAATCGAGAATTCAGGGGCTACAGAAGACGGGATGTGGTATCTACAAGTCCCAGCGCCTTCTCCAATGGAGAATCATGAGCCGTCAAACTTTCTCACTCATGCCATAACTCATCACGAGTTCATAAGAAACCAACTCCCTACTCCGCTACCACTTCTTCCACCCCGTCTGTGCCAGCAGCTTCATCGTCATCTTCCTCCATCTCGTCCTCCAGGTCAACGTCCTCTTTGAAAGCTTTCTCCAGCCCTACTTCCTTTAATCTTTCCTGCATTTCTTCCCTTTTGATCGACTGCCACCTTTCCAACGCCGCGGCCGCATGGACCTTGAATCCAAAAATCCTAGGCTGATACCGATCAATTGTCTTTTCCGGTATGAGAGCCGGATACACCTGGAAGAGAATGTTCTGAAAAGAAGTGCCGAAGTATGCTCCATCTATGTTTGCATGGCGCGACGATTTTGGATTGTAGAGATCTTCGCATTTACCGCAGTAGAGCTTAACGGACTGGACATGGGGAAGATCTGCCATGCCGGTGGGCAGCAGTGGATGAGAGCCGCACATTACTCGAGGGCATTTACCGAAGTCGCCTTTCTTATATTTCTCAAGCTGTCACTATTAGCTTGGAGCCATTTGAAGCAATGTTTCCCGTTTACCATCTTTGCCAAACCCCTTGTAGTAGTGATGTATCGCGCATGAACCAAGCCGTACAAGTGCCTCGCAGACTTCTCAATCTGCTCCCGCATTTCATCGTCACAGTCCAGGTCGAACACATCAGTGACCAGGTCGAGTGCGTATTGATAGTATTGAACATCAGTATTGAGTCCCGTCAAGTTGAATCGGTCCGTCAGATAATCCTCGTCAATTTCACAGAAGTACTCATTGCCTCGTGACGAGATGAACTACAGAGAGATTTGTCAGTAAACAACGCACCCTAGGAATCGCATATCAGGAGGTTTTTAAGGAGTTTCTTCGAAGGCCTTTTCCAAATGAGACCGTAAAGATTGAGACGATATGACATCAGGAGCACAACATATTTGAACCGTTCAGTATAGAATGAACTCTCAGAACTCTCGGATTTCGGGTACGGCAGACACGGCGTGCGCAACGCCATGAATTGCTCGATATTGAGATCATTGAGATCCTTGAGATCCGCCAAGTAGGCTGGGCCGGGAGACGAGCTGACCGACGTGGTGCTTTTGAAGCCACACCTTTGTCGCATGGTCTGGTGGGTCGCCATTATGGTAATCGGCTCTGAAGCAGCAATTTCCAGATAGTCTAATAATCCGAGGATGGAGCAAACTCGGAGTCGTATTGATGACCGTAGCCAGGGCATGTAGGACGTGCTTGCTCTTTGTCTCCATACAGACATTCATCGGAAGGCGCTATCCAATTGGCCAAGCTGATGCATAGCGACCTGGCGTCTTCTCTTGTACAGTATAGATTTGACAGTGTAAAATCCTATTGAAATATGGCAACATGAACAAGCCAGCTTGTGGCTCTATCTATACTTGCCCCACGAGTACAATAACTCATGCAAGAAAACAAAGACGCAGGAGTAGACACATCGGCACCATTATGACAAAATCGGAAAAATCAGACTCACCCAATCACGCCAATAACTTGCATAGTCACTGTCCGTCTCACTGTTGAAATCCTCCATTTCGAGGTCTTTTCAATACGCCGTTAAACCACTTCGCCGGATTCATCCATGAGGGTGTGTTATCGCCAGAATCTCATGGAATCGAGCATAGATCGGTTTTGGTAAAGAAGGGCAATGACGTGCATTAAATTGGGCAGGCTTAGGTATGTATCAGGTCAGACTCGAAACAGACTGAAGCCTCACAGATCTAGCCTCAAAGCTATCGCGACACGGCGTTGACATACTATACTTAGAGTCGGTGTCAATATCAATGCACCTCGGCCGAGCCCCAGACCCGAAACATACTCGCGCACATGCCCCTTCCATTGGCTCCCCCTTGCTTCAACTACTTGGTCGCCTCAAGCCCACAGCCATCGGCCGCAAAGATGTCACTGCCGCTGTTTCGTGGGGTACGTCCTTCCTACAGACGTCTTCTTCTTCATCACCATATCACACGGCATTTCTATCGAACAGAGAACGTCAGGCATCCTCAGAAAACTGCAAGCGGAAAACATGCAGTCAGATTAGGCCCGCTAGGCCACCAACAACAGCACAGCCGGTGGAGGAGTTTGCTTTGTATCGAGGGTTGAGCATTCCTTCACCTTCGTATTACTGTCGACTTGTCCTACCCACCAGAATCTAGACAAAGTGCCCTCCGCGCACTCAACCAGTAACCCATCCGCTATTCACTTCGTATCTTGTCAACTTAACAATGCTCTCCCATGCCCTCCTCCCCATCGTCCTTCTCTACCTCACACAAATCCTGCTCGCCCTTCCAAATCAATACCCCAAAGAAGATCTCGCCCGCCAGGCAAGAATCGCAGCCTTCAACGCCCAACGCCCAATGCACACGACCGCCCTTCTCGCCGGCGCCGCAGCCACGCCCACCGCAAGGGCAAAGACTAGGAATCTGCGAATCAGAGATCTGCGGACTTTGACGGGGGAAAGCGGCATGTGGGTCAACCTGGAGGATTTGCGTAGAGCATATCGAGGGGATGAAGAGGTGTCGGAGAGGGAGGAGAGGAGAGCGAGGGAGGCCGAGCGGTGGGACGCGCTCGCCGTGGAGATATGATGGGTGTAGGAGGATTCGGACGAGTCATCTGGATGATATCATGAGGAGGAATGGCTTGAAGTAATGAGCATGCGTACAGGGAACTGTGATACCATGGTTTGTTAGTCTGCTTTATAAGTGGAAGAGAAAGGTTTTGCTCGGCATGCTGTATCATCGTCGTGAGAAGTAGTCCGCGTCGCTATGTGGCTTTTCGCCAGCTGCTGGACCCATGAGACTGTGATCCCCATCGCTCGCTGGACTTGCTCCGCCATTGATGTTGTCTTGAAGTGCCTGTCTCCTCCCCACGGATTTCTGGGTGGGCGTCTTGAGGCGTACACTTTCACCATCATTGCCATCAGTCGTACTCGTGCCAAGACCCATCCTTTCTAGAGCCTCCCTCAGAGTATCTCCAGTCTCGTCCAATGCCATCAAGAACCTTGCCAACTCCTTACAAAGGTCCCAATCCCCGGTTTCCTTTGCGCTCTGGAGCAGCCTAACGCATTGTTCAGAGCTCGTCTCGCCCTCCTCAAAAGTATGAAGGACAAGCAAATAGCCTCCCGCAGTCTTCAACATTCCTTTTCCCAATGACTGTTCAAAGAGTTCCTGGGGAGGTGGCAGGTGCGCAAAGAGAGTCTGCCAGGATCTGACTTCGGTCTTGCGAGTACACTGAACTAGGATGTCAAGATAGTCCGGGAAGGTAGAGAGGAAAGAAAGCACTGCGGGCAGAAGTGCTTGTTCAGGATCTGACGACTTATCCACTTCGTCATCCAGGACAGTGTGGAGTAATATCTCAAGTGCGTGAGAGAAATATGGGAGAGACTGGTAGCGGTGGGCGAGAGATGACGCCGCCGAGTCATCAAAGTGAGCTAATTGGCGATGAAAAATTGGAGGAAGAAAGAGTTGCGTCCTGATGGAGAAGCGAAAATATGCAAATTGGACGTCACGCCGCTGAACCAACTCGGCATCTATGCCTAAGATTACCCCCTTGTTCAGAACGACTGAAGTAGGGTAGAAATCTGTAGCCACCGTTACAGTTGGAGGCAGATCCCTGTCGTTTGTGGTCGAAGCCGATTCGATGAGGTCCTCAACGTCCATCCAACATTGGATATTCTTACCATCGAAAAACCACAAGGAGTCTCTCAGCCCGCGATCGGTGTAGAAAACATCAAGGGCATCCTCGGGGGAAGGTGATGGTGGCAACGACCTGTCCGGGGTGCCTACAAGCGATAGCTGGTCCCGAGTCAAGTCGAAGTACTCGACATTATTGGCAATGACCCGCATATCATACTTTAAACCCCTATCTCCACTTGTAGACGACTGCAGAAGGACCAGTTTAGCGTCGACCAGGAAAATTACGGAAGCGTGCGCCACATCCTGTGAAGGGTCACCCTCGCCTTTTTCAGTCAGCATCTGCACGTTTAAGTGGTTGGAAAACTCACGTAGTTGGTGATCAGGCAGGATCCAGCTGACGGCCCGAACTCTCGCGGGTGCTCGCACGATGCCATTCAATGCGATCTGACCGACTTGAACAAGGGTCACAGCTGTACTGGAAGCATTTATTACGAAATGGTAAAGTATGTTTTGGTACGTATATACAAGGAGAGAGTCCTGGCCTGTGAGGGAAATCGTCACAGCTGGTGAGGGAAGGTGTTCAACGTAAAGAAGGGATAAATCGTCGAGGCCGCGCTCTCGCGAGTACAGGCGAAGCTACAACTCAATCAGTCTTGTTCTGGCACAAGGGTAGACTGACAGACCTCATGATAATCATCGCTCTCCACAGCTGCAATCAGGATATGCTGATACCAACACATCCCGCCTCGAACAACAAAGGCATTCTCAGCCTGCATGTCATCGAAGGTCTTCCACCGCCCACTAGTGACACTGTAATGAGCAAGTCCACGCCTACCAGCGATAGCTACATAACGGCCATCTGCAGATATCACGGCAGATCGAATTGGTTTTTGATTTGCCAGGTATATTGAAGGAATCGAAACATGGTGCCATAACGATGAGTCGGCAGATATCGTAGTCAGGACTGGCAAGTCATATCCTCGATAGACCATCAGGCTGGTGGTAGTCAGAAGGACTGTGCGAGAGATGTTTGCTGCGCAAAAGCATCCAGTGACCGCACTCTTTGCCATTTCCAGCAAATATAAATGGTCATCATTCTGACGCGTAAGAAGAATATTCGATCCAGCGTGTATCCAGACTGCTTCGTGTACGCCTTGCAACCAGCCCTCGCCATTTGTTGCTGATAGTTTAGGATCGGACATGAAGCTGCTACCCTGAAGCTTCCCATAGACGCTCCAGATTGCCCAGCCTTTTTCGTATCCGGCGAACAAGCAGTAGCCGTCGGGCGAATAGACCAGTATGCTCAGATGCCCAGTAGAAAGTATTGATGCGGGGGATTCCAGCTGGTGCGAGAGAGGTATACTCCCAACGTAGTCTCTCGCTGTATACACATGTATTTCAGCATTGGCGCAACCGACAGCTAACAACGAGAACCTGGCATTGATTGCAGCTTTGACTGCAACATCTCCTTCCCGTTCTGGCGTGTGAAAACAGTACCCACGAAACAGCCTTTTAGGTCCGTCCGATTCTTTTGGCTGGCTTGAGACTCGTTGCACAGCGTACGCTCTTCCTTCGTTCGTTATCCATACAGCGAGATTCATAGCTCTGTCGTAAATCATATCGATAACACAAGACTTCTTCTGTATCCATGTCATGCGACTCAGTAGCTCCGTACTTGTCCGACTTCCTGCATTGTCTGGCGACCACCGTATGCATTGCACCGCCGGGGGCTTCTCGGTAGCCACAACAAGTTCATCGTCCAAAGCCAGGACCTTTCCAATACCGGCATCCACCTTGATCACCATTCGAAAACGTATGTTGACTTCTGGGTAGCCTCGACGCTCCGCTTCCGCCACCAATCGATCCGAATCGCTTTGCTTTTTAGCATGGCTATCATCTCGTAGTTGCTGGTATACTCGGGCATTCGGGTCTGTGGTTATTGTGTAGGTAATGAGAAAGCTCAAGGAAGTCTGCACGACGGCTATCGATGAATCAGGTCGAAGGAGCACACCAACGTTATTCCCGTAGTTTTTCAAGGATTGTATAGATCTGGTAACGGAGGCGAGGACTACTACTGGCTATGATCAGTCAGAATCAGTCGAACACACCGATACTTTCACATACAGATGTCTGCCAAACAGTCAACGCAGTGTCTGTAATCGTAACGAACAAATGCCCATGGCGGGCGATTCGCAAGCCAAGGATGTTTGTGGATTCCTTCTCCTCCACATTATCTCTGTCCACCCTCTCTTCATTAGTTGCTGTCGGGTCTTTTCTTTTCCGTCTGCTCGCTGCATAGACCCTTGGCGCGCCCAATGGCCAGTACATGGTTCATGGCAAGGAGTAGCAAGAAGCAACGTTAAGTTCGACGAGCTGCAAGCTACCCATGTCCGCGCTTAGCCCTAACGCTAGCCCCTTTCGTCTATTTCAAAACATCGGACTACCTTATACATAGTCTTCATGGGTGAAAGGGCTCCTACAGCTTCACATGTTCCATGAGACATCAGTTGAGATATGGCATCAGTCAATGGTCATGTTCCAAAGCCCATCCCCTAAGTAATGTCCCGTGTCTATGGCGACACCTTTCTTCTTTTCCTTTATTTCCTCTGTACCCATCCTCAATTGCCCTACAAGACAAGCCTCCTCCTTCCCTTCCGCCTCAACAACAGCCACATCGCCCTCCTTCAGCTGTGCCTGCTCTTCCGGCAATCTCCCACCGGTAGACGTCAATCCTGGAGCCATGAGGGTAGCCCCAGACAGTACGAAGCGTATTGCTCCTCGATCTATGCCTATTCGTGAGAAACAGCTGGGGAATTGGTGCACAACGCGAAGATGCGGAATAATAGGGTCATCCATGTGTTGCCAAAATAGGGGATTATTGTCAAGAGCATAGAGGGAAACTCGGTCAGGTCTGGATTCCATCAGCACGAAACCCGAAGAAATGGGATGTGAAGAAGGCCCTCACAACTTCAGCAGATCCAGCTGCAATTTCTTGGGTATTATCTCATCGATATGTGGGGCCAGTAATGGGTACGTCTCGACAATCTTGGTCCGTATACCACGCTGTACCGAGGACTTGACTTTGGACTTTGCGCCGGCCGAGATGCTGCCCGAACATTAGCTCATGGACCTTGCTCAATG
>JAABUP010010497.1_pt1 | contig 10916 bp, 14 predicted proteins | sample 5559201 | NCBI WGS metagenome assembly JAABUP01 (sample SAMN10711887, study PRJNA513373) | rock metagenome | isolation source: Antarctica rocks | place: Antarctica | reverse complement strand
TGCTTGCTTCTCCAGATCAGCAGATGCCGGCTGCACACCAGCTCGACTTTCACGCCCTTGCCTCTCACCAGCTTCCTTCTCCTCTTTCTCTCGCTTCAGCTGTTGACAGAATTTGCTGTTTGCCCGTATACGATCCCCAAAGCGAATGAACACGAATGGGATCAACGCCATCACCAGACTCAGGAAACCCAACACACTACACGCCCAGCCAATGCCAAGGCGACTATACATCGGCCTCGCAGCGAAAGGCAGGATAACGCCGAAGAGGGATCGTGAACACGACGCCGCTCCCATTGCCGACGCGGCGAACACTTCGTACGCGTCGACGATGTAGTTGAGCTCGCCCATGAAGATGAGGAGGAAGCCTATGCCGAAGGGTAGAGCGGATAGGGTGGGTACTATCCAGTGGATGTCTGGTCGCGCGGTCCAACCTGTACGGTCATATCAGCATGCGAGTAATCCACTACGACAGGTATGCATGTGCTCACCCAGCCAGAACAAGCTAATGACGAATAGCGGCCCACCAAAGCATGCTAGTGGCAGTCGGATGTATTCCTCCTTCTTGGTCCAGCCAGGCTGAGGCGACTTCGTTGAGGATCGCTCGTAGTAGCTGTCCCAAGCCATGTAGACGAGGCTCGCAATCACTGCGCCGACGCCAATGGGGAGGAACGCGAGGCCTTCCTCGCCTGCGCTGAAGCCATAGATACCGCCGAAGATGATCGGGTAGGCTTGGAAGAACACTGGCGGAGGTGTCAATTCATTGATTCGTCGCTATGTGTGCAAGTGCGCAACGTACTGTAGAAGATCCCATATATTACCGACAGGTACAGGCACGATGTCAGCACAATCGCCTCCGTGAAGAACATGCGTATCGGCCGTGTTAAGACAACGACAAGGAGGTTCCGCAAGTCGAACGCCTCAAGTTCAATGGGCGCCAGGATGTTCTGATCTCCGGTCTTCTTCCTCAGACGCTGCGCTTCCCGCTTCAACACGATCGGACCGTAGGTCTCGGGCATGAATAGAAAGAACGGCCACGTCGCGCCGGAGATGATTAGTAGGCACCAGTATGACCACCGCCACGAAACCACCGACACATAGCCTGACACGATGGGACCGATGAGAGGACCCCAGGTGGTGGCGGCCATAAACAGCGTGATGACGAGGCCGCGCGCTTTGCGTGTGTTGTAGATGTCGGCGTAGATGCCGCCAATCACACTCATGGGGGTTGATGCTCCAATGCCGACAAGCAGGCGCATCACCACGAGACCTGCAAACGTCGGCGCCAGGGCGGTACCCAGCGTGAACGCTGTGAACACCACGAATGTTGAGAGCATGACAGGCTTGCGACCGTAAGACTCCGAGAGAGGCTGGTCGTCCGTCAGTACTCATGTCATCTAGTACGAAACGGGCATGAGTGACAGCGAAGACCAGCGGCCCTATAACATAGCCGATGAGATAGATCGACACCGGAAGCACCATTTGCGATTCGCTTTTTACCCCGAAATATCGCTGGGTCTCTGCAGACGCCCCCGACGCGATCGAGCTCCCAATGGTGCTGTTCATGACCATGACCATGGAGACTATCACAACATAGAGCTTCTTCGACCGCTTCCAATTGTAGGGATTTAGCGGGTCGTCGTCCACAAATTTGACGATGGTCTTCTCGCCACGTTGCTGCTCGCTCTGGACTTGTCCGGTTTCTCCAGGTCGGATTGCCTCGCTCCATCATCTTTGCGTTGGCTGGTGACGACCTCGGCAATGTTGTGGGGACTCATGGGAGGCGAATGGCAGACAAGAGACGCACGGACAGCGTAACATTGGGCTCTTCTGTCGAGATATCTCGCGGATGTAGGTTGTCAATCCTTCCAGTACGTCGTGTGATGTGTTAGGGTTGATGTAGAAAGGCGTCGGTGCACATATAGGTTTTGCACATGAACGATCGATCGGCAATTCGGGTAACGGCACTCGTGCTGGTAAAGCCCAGCCGTTCCGACGTGCAGCCCGGACTTCGGCCTTGGCATATGCTGTGCATGCTGTGAGCCATTTGTATAGTCGAATGTGTCCCTCACCACGACAGCGTGTTCCTAACACTCACACATTGGCGTGTTCGCAGGCAACACGAGCGGTATGATCAGGTCGTTCCTCACCGATGGAAGTAATACTCGGTTTCGACCTCACACGAGGACTCTACGCTTCCAGGTTGATACTCCGGCCAAACCTCCCATACAGAGCCGCCTTCAGCTCCCGCATCTCGTCTCGCAGCCCGCTCAACTTCTCCTCGAGCGATTCGACGTTGCCATTGATCCTCTCGACCGAAGACGACAGCAGTTCCTGGACCTTCGAGACTGGCAATGAGAAGAATGAGTCGCCTATTTGGTATCTATGTCGGCCTTGTCAAAGATGTGTCGTCTTCGCAATGGATTTGACATCACATACGGCACCTTGTCGTCCTCATCGGCCAGCTCCAGCTCTGCGGAAATCTCCTCGAGATCCTCCTTCTCCTTCTGAAGACCCGCGTTAGTCACCTGCTGAGGAGGAGCAGCACGGACATTCAGTGCATTACTCGCCTCTCTCGCCTTCAATTGCTCGTCGATGCCTTTCTCCCGCGAGTGCAGTCGACTGAAGCGGTTGATCTTTTCTTGGTCTTCACGCCGCACCTCTTTTTCTTCCCCGATCTGCGCTTCTTCCTCGCGCGAAAGCTAACACTATCAGCGGAAACTCAGCGACTTGGACTGTACGGGCGACGTACCATGCGCTTCGACAGCATCGTGGGGAAACAGACTGCGACGGGAGTACTTGGTATGGCCTTGAAAAATGTTTCAACTCAGCCTGGAACGTTCTGACGCCGGACGCGCCTCACACGCGCCACACCCAAACGGGCTTCGAAAAGCGATTGCGGGGTAACAGGCTCATGACTCGCGACATCACGGACGACACTCCGTCTGCCTCACAAAACAGGCCCCCAGCTTTTGATTGTTCCTAGACTGACACACATCTGGTTGCGTGGCCATCGCTGGAACATGAGCCGGCATCACCTCTCCTTCGCAAAGGGCTGCATTTGGGAACAGCGTCACGCCACGGTCAACGTTGTTTCATCACAAGGTTCCTCCCTCTCTCGGCCAAGACGAGCTGTGGCGCCCGCATCGTTATCTGAGCATGCACAGGCCGACCAATTGGCCGTCGTCCTGGTAGTAGATCCCGGCATACTCTGTGTGACCATGAGGGGCAGTCACTGCCGAGGGGCAGGTCTCGACTGAACAAGATACCGGTACATGTAAAGATGGGCTGACGAGATCAATCACCCTTGGCCTCCTGCCCCCTTCTTACTCTTCGTCTGCTTCCATCTTTCCCTTCTACCCACCATACTGACCAGCGACCGAGCCGATACTACGGTCGACAAAATGGTCAGGAACGTCGAGGAAGGCAATGTGCAGGACTCCAAAGGCGCCGTTGACACGACTCTTGGCAGCGAGGAAGATGCAGCCGCTCTCGGTATGAAGTGTCATCGCTCGTCGTGAGATTGCATACTAATGTGACTCCCAGCGAAACTTGGGTACGCCCAAGAGCTCAAGCGTAATTTCACCATGCTCGAAGTGTTCGGGATAGCATTTTCGATCATGGGTCTACTTCCGTCCATAGCCAGCACGCTTGCCTTTTCACTTCCTTCAGGACCCGCTGGTATGGTGTGGAGCTGGTTCCTCGCCAGCGGCTTCATCTTCATCGTCGGCCTTGCCATTGCGGATCTTGGCAGCGCCATGCCCACGTCGGGCGGCCTCTACTGGTCAGTAGTCGATTGCTCTCGTTGAAAGCTACTTCCACTAAATCCTAATCTCGCGTTGATTAGGTGGACTCACTACTTCGCAAGCCCGAAGAGTCGCAATGCTCTCTCTTTTCTCGTCGGATACAGCAACACTCTAGGTCTGGTCGGTGGACTCGTCTCAATCGACTACGGCTTCTCGCTCATGCTCCTCAGCGTCGTCGTCATCGCGAACGATGGGAATTGGGCTCCTTCCGACGGTATAGTGTATGCCGTCTTCCTGGCCTGCATCCTATGCCACGGTGTGCTAGCGAGTTCCATGTCCAAGATCATGGGCAAGCTACAAACCACGTTCGTAGTCATGAACTTCGTTTTGGTCCTCGCGACCATCATCGCGCTCCCCATCGGCCGCGGTTCCCAACGCAACGACGCCCACTTCATCTTCGTGGAGCTCAGCAACCTCACCACCTGGCCTCAAGGCTGGACGTTCATGCTAGCGTGGCTCTCGCCCATCTGGACCATCGGCGCTTTCGACAGCTGCGTGCACATGTCCGAAGAGGCAGCCAACGCCGTCATCGCCGTCCCCTACGGCATCGTCTTCTCCATCGGCAGCTGCTGGCTCTTCGGCTTCATCTGCGTCATCGTCATCGCGGCATGCATGGACACGAACCTCACCAATGCCCTCGGAAGCTCGTTCGGCCAACCCATGGCGCAGATCTACTACGATGCCATTGGCAAGCGCGGCGCTATTGCTCTGATGACACTTCTCTTCATCGTACAATTTATGATGGGTCTCAGCATCACGGTCGCCGCTTCGCGCCAAACCTGGGCCTTCTCCCGCGACGGTGCGCTGCCTTTCTCGAGCTTTTTCCGCGTCATCAACAAGAAGCTCGGGCACATCCCCTTCCGAGCAATCTGGGGCTGTGTCGGACTCGGCGCCGTGCTCGGCTTGCTCTCTCTGATCGCTCCAGCCGCCGCACAGGCTCTGTTCTCCCTCGCTGTAGCCGGTAACAATGTGGCGTGGGGGACACCGATCTTGTGCCGTTTGGTCTGGGGACAGCACAAATTCAAACCAGGTCCGTTCTACACCGGCCGGTTTAGCGTGCCGCTTGGTTGGACCGCGATTGCCTTCCTGAGCTTCGGTATCGTGCTGTCCATGTTCCCGGTCGGTGGTCCGAATCCGACGGCGGCGACTATGAACTATACGGTCGTGATCAACAGCTGTGTGTGGGGTGGGGCACTGCTGTACTATGCCTTGAGTGCTCGGAAATGGTATGTCATCCGCGAGAGAGGAAATTTTGTCTATGCAATGGTGACCAGGTGCTGACGTTCTCCAGGTTCACGGGACCCAAGACTACTCTTGCTCTTGACGATCTGAGCGAGACTGAAGAGCGGGAGATTACTGGGGCGGGACCTGTTGTCAAAGGACTTGAAGATCATGCTGTATAAAACGGAGAGCGCTCCACTCTCGACGCAATTACTCGCCAATGGCGAAGTATGAGGCGAAACGACGTCGCGGTAGTGTATTACATACCCGAGTATGCAGCCGTACTTTTCTACACGTGCGGTCAAGCCTCATCGCCTGCCTTGCGTCCATCGTCCATGCCTGGCAGCACTGTCGCCGAACAATCACGCCTCCGCTTCACCTAACATCCGTAGCTCGCCAAGCACTGTGCTCAGGTCTTTGGCCCGGCAAGCCCTCATCGTCAGTCCGCACATAGCCTCCAAGCCCTCTTCGTCATCCGTCGACTCACTCTGAATTGCCTGCTCGGTTACCTCGTTACCGCTGTCACGTCTCTTGCCCAATCTCGCGTTCGTCATAGCCGTCAACACTTCGTCGTCAACAATTTCTCGATTCTCACCACGGTCCGCAGTGTCGAAATCGCCTCCTACTACTTCGCTCCGACCCCCGACCCGCCTCTCCTCATCATCCCCATCCTCACAATCCTTAGAACGCCTACACCTCTCCCTCCACTCCTCCGCCCTCACCAAATGCCGCTCCCACCCCAGCTGCTCCTTACTAGCCATCCTCCACAACTCCACAGCAGCCCTCTCCTTCTCATCCAAACTCTCCCCAGCCCTGATATAAGTCGCCAGCAGCTGCGACCGCATCGGCGCTTCTTTCCAGCGCCCGGAGCTCGTTGTTGAGCTCGGTGAGTGAGGCAAGCCGGGGGTCTCGGGTCGTGGATACTCGTCGACTGGGACTCTGGAGCGAGGGTTCGCCACTGCTCGATTTTTGGAGCGTGGCGCGAGGCTAGCAGTGATGCTGGGTTGAAGAGTTTGTGTGGTGAGGAGTGCTTGAGTATTGCCGATGCACGGTCGTACGGGAAGGGGAGAGCACTCAGTCCGTCTGCCCCTTCCCCAACGACATGCTCGTCTGGTACGTCATTTGTACCGTCCAGCTGCGCATCACCAAGACCGTATGGCCATGAAGTCTCGGGCATCGTGTTCGGAGACGCAAATATCCTTCCGACATCTACGTTGATCGGCAGTAGCTGCTGCCTCTTATCCGTAGTCGGAGTCGCAGTCTTTACTGCACTCTTCTTTGCACCGCCACTGATCGGGCCACACTCCAGCACCGAACTCAACGCTCTAGGCATGGGCCCGGCAAGTGGACTGCGACGTCTTCCCGGCGGCGCATCAATTGCTTGACCCGCCGAAGCAGCCGGGTGAGTATAGTACTTGACGTGCTCCGCAAAGGCCTCCGTGTGCGGCACGCCGAACGCGTCTCTGCCCACACGAGGTCCACCAGCGCTTTTCCGGGTGCCCGGAGCTCGAATGACGCCGCTCTCGCCGGGACCGAGAGACGCCAGGACATGCTCGCGTTGACGGTACATCCCGTCCAATCGTCGACCAGCTTTGATCGCCTTGTCGCCAACGGTCTCAGCACTCATCAATGCTGCGTGCGCTTGAACCTTCGTCCACGAGGTAGCGCCCTCCAGCCTACCGACTGCCGCCATCGCTTCATTGGCATTCGGCTGCCTACTCCTTGCGCCATCACCGCCGTTTCTTCCGCTGAACGTTGCTGCCAAGCTTTGCCCACGCTGCGTCACTACCGGTTGTCTCGCAGACCGACGAGCCACACTTCCCACGCTATCTCTACGCTTCTTCGAGGCCTGTTCCTGTCCATTCAGGAAAGCCTCACCAAACCCGCTGCTCAGATCTCGCACTTCTCGGGACACTGCAGGAGCCATTTCTGCGGCTTGTAGGTAGTTCGAGGATGCGACTGCGCTGCTTTTAGTCACTCCACGCTTCTTAGCGAGCTTGACATGTCCCAACGGAGAGATTGACTCCGACACGCCATCAACTTGAGGTAAGTCTTTGAAATTGTCGCGCCTTGCGTGCGCGTTCCCTTCCATAGGCGAGATGGGCAGAATGGCCGCCCCAGCACTGTCGTGAGTGCTCGATGCCGGCGACGACGAAGCAGTTGATCCGTACCCCGTAGCCGGCGTACTCGCCTCCTTCCTCCCACTCCATGACGGCTGCAACCTCGGCGTGCTCGCTTCAGCCTCCGATCCACTCCGTGGCTCCAGTCCAGCACTCTCATCGTCCATAGCACCGTCTAAACCCAATGCCAGCCCATCCATGTGCCTGTCGAACGAGCTCACTCTCTCTAACACTGGCGCTTCCGGTAACGGTGCGACCATACCTTTTCCGTTCCATAGATCTTCGAGACAGAAGACGCAGTAATGCTCTGCATTCACTGGCATACCGGGCGCACCTAACGCGATGTAGTAAGCTCCCAGTGGAATCTTGTGGCCCGGCGCCGGACAGAGTGGGTGTGCGCAAGTTATCCCGAGATTGATCGCTGGTGTGTCGAGGCGCTTAATGGTGAGGATGTCTCCAACTCGAAGTCTGCGCTTGATGTATCGCATGGCTTTCCGAAGCAACAGATCATTGTGCGACCGCCGGTTGGTGTTATCGTTCGGACCTCCCCGGGTACCTGAGTGAGTGAGTCTGGCACTGCTCTGCTGTTGCTGCTCAACGGAAAGCTTTGCGCGCCTTAGATGCAGCAGCGCGAGTACAGCCTGATCCGGCAGCGTTCCCGGGTCATCTTCTCCAAGCCGGCGCGAGTAGCTGCTCTGGTTCGTATTAAGCAGATACACCTCATCGCACTCCTTATCGACTTCAATCTCATCATCGCTGTCATCCCGGCCATCATTCGTGAGTGGCGAAATGACAGGTGGCGAGTGCCGACCGACGCGTCGACGGGTCTGCGGTTGTTGTGACGCTGCATCCTTGCGCCAACAGCTGCTGGGTTTCTCGCTAGTCGTCACCGTCCGCGGCTCCGCCTGGAGCAAGTCGAGTGTGTTGATGGCGCGCTCGTTGGGGAGTGACTGGGTGTAACGAAGCGCCGACTCCTCGTGGTACATCGGTGGAAGTGCCCAAGGCGGAGTTACTCCAAAATCGATGGGTGCGTGGTGCGGTACGGGTTTGCCGTTGGCGCCATGTTTGGTGCCGTCCATGTTGTGTGACCGGGATCAGTGGAGCAGCTGTACCTTTAGGGCCGAAGCCAAGGGGTACATTGCGCTGTGGAGTGACTTGGGGGATCTGCTAGACAATCCGGGGAGCGGAGGTGGAGGTGGTGGGGGAGAAAGGAGTTGTAGGTGTGGATCTTTATGGGTGTGTGAACTTGACTGAAGGGTGAAGGTCGGTGGTGAAGTTTCGTGCCCAGCGTCGCCATTCGGGTGGTGACCATGGTAACTACACCTTCGTGTTTCCTTTATAGGAGTTGGCCTGCCTTACATTCACGCCAAACCTACATGTACGTGTACTGCGCGATGCGCCGCGTATGCACCCCCAGGCAGTCTTACGAAGGGTGCACTCGAGCAAGGCCACAGTGAGACATGGATTTCTCACATAGCTGCCTTTGCCGGTTTCTTGCTGTCGGCCATATGGCCATGAGGAACAGACGTATAACGGGGCTGCCTCGCCCTCGATCGTCCACGGATGCATGATGGAGCGGAGTACATTCGAGGTATTGGAAGTAGAGGCCGGAACATGACCGTTGCCTCCCGACTCAATACATGTAGAACACGACAATAAGGTATTTGAGTGCCAGGCGCACCATAGGTGGTACGAGTGAAGCGACGACGTGGAATAGGAAGGAACGATGGAGTGAAGTCAGTTTCGGAAGTGGAAGGAGCGCGGAAGCGGACGGAATTGACGACGCCAAGGCCGAGATTATTTCCATCTTAGTCATCCCTGATCCGATGGAAGGGGCGTTTGATTAATAAGATATGGACGCCTCATAATCTCGTTGGCAAATGATACATGTACCTTACACCTGGAGTACATGTAGTCGATAAGGTAGCGGTACCGAGTAATACTTGTCTTGCGTTTTCTACTCTCGCCGCATTGCGCTTCCTTTCACGCCTTCAACGCCGCACTACAACTCTCCAACACTGCAGCTCTGCACTACATCCTACGCCGACGCCACGCCGCGCACTGCTCTCTCCTTCCCGTCATCATGCCCTCTCGCACCCTTCCCACGCTGCCGCAAGCAGACGTCGCGGCGCACAACACAGCCAAATCATGCTACGTCACAATCGGCACAAAGGTCTACGATGTGACCGACTTCGTCGACGACCACCCGGGCGGAGGCGACCTGATCCTGCAATATGGTGGCAAGGATGTCAAGGAGGCGATGGAGGATGAGATCAGCCACATGCACAGCGAAGCAGCCTGGGACATACTGGATGAGAACCTGATTGGCTTCGTGGCGACAGAGAAGGTGCTGGAGGCGGCGATGCGGACAGACGACCCTTTCGCCGTACTACCCATGGAGCCGAGCGAAAAGGGCATGCGCGAACTGGAGAAGGCGGACACCGGCGCGGCAGAAGAGGTCAAAGCACGAGAAGAAGCCGCAGTAGCTGGTCCAGAGGCAGAAGACTCAAACAAGGCCGTCTACGCAGCGACCGGCATGTCCACCGCCGAGGACCTGAACAAGGACACCGACGCCAGCTCAGACTACAAACGCCACCACTTCCTCGACCTCAATCGCCCCCTCTTCCTGCAGGTCTGGAACGGCGGCTTCAGCAAATCCTTCTACCTCGAGCAAGTCCACCGGCCACGACACTACAAAGGCGGCGCCAGCGCCCCCCTCTTCGGCAACTTCCTCGAACCCTTCACCAAAACCCCTTGGTGGGTCGTCCCAACCCTCTGGCTCCCTCTTGTAACCTTCTTCACCCTCCTCGTCGCCCAACGCCTCAGCCCCATCGCACTAGCAGGCTACTGGGCCTTCGGCCTAGGCTTTTGGACCCTAGTCGAGTACGCCCTTCACCGCTTCCTCTTCCACCTCGACTCCTACCTCCCGGACAACCGCGTAGCCATCACCGCGCACTTCCTCCTCCACGGCATCCACCACTACCTTCCCATGGACCGCCTGCGGCTCGTTATGCCGCCCGTCCTCTTCGTCGCGCTCGCCTACCCCTTCTGGCGGCTCGCCCTCACCGTCTTCTACTACAACTGGAATGCGGCGGTCGCGGCGTACTGCGGCGGGATATTCGGGTACATCTGCTATGACTGCACGCACTACTTCTTACACCACAAGAACTTGCCGGCGTGGTATCGGGAGCTGAAGAAGTATCATATGCAGCATCATTTCATGGATTATGAGAATGGTTTCGGGATCACGAGTCGGTTCTGGGATAGGATTTTTGGGACGGAGCTGGGGCCACCGCCGGTTCCGAAGGTGTTGAAGGCGACTTAGGTGTGGTTTTGAGGGCGAGGAAGTCAACATTGTAGAAGCACGGGTATGGGTATGGGTATGGGCATGAGTGTGTGCATGAGCGGGAGTTGTTTGATGGAGTTGGGGATGGGCATAGCACGGCACGCCGCGACGGGATATTGCGGATGTAGAGGATAGACCTAATACTAATCTCAAACTCTCCAAAATTTTCGCGTCCGTGGTTCATCTACGCTCAGTAGACTGCGAACATGTTCAAGCTGGGTTGGGTTGGCTTGAAGCAATCATGTTTCTATGGAGCCGAAGACACCTCGAAATGGAAGGGTGTTCCCACCACTTCTGACACGTGGTCAAAATCGGAGCTCTGGGCTGCAAATAAGGAAGTCACTGGTACCATATCATCCAACCGGCTTTGCTATCGCACTGACACGCCGTAAACTAGATTACACTACCCCTACACGCCAAGACGAG
>JAABUP010010494.1_pt1 | contig 10920 bp, 8 predicted proteins | sample 5559201 | NCBI WGS metagenome assembly JAABUP01 (sample SAMN10711887, study PRJNA513373) | rock metagenome | isolation source: Antarctica rocks | place: Antarctica | reverse complement strand
TGCGGCCATGACAGAAGCTCCTCGCGCGAGCAGGTCAGCTACTCCCGCTCTTGCTCGCGCACCAGATGCCTTCAGCCCAACTTCCTGGTCCCGGCCTCACCACCCCGGAACCCAATAAGAGCCAGCTGTTTTAGTGAAATCTGTGCCTTTATACAGCAGAGTGGCCTTGTTTGATCTGGCGCAAGCATAGGCGAAACAGTCACCCATGTTCAGCGCCGCCGGATGGCGCCCTTTTCCAAACCGGGCATAGGCTTCCGCCGCAAGCTCAAGTTCCTTCTCACCAATCCCGACGAATTGGAAGCAGCCAGCATCCAAGTAGCGTTGGACATGGGCACGGGCGGTTGGCACGGAGAAGGCGTAGGACCGGCACAGCCCGGCTATCGTCTCCCAAACCGACAAAGCAGAACACAGCCGCGACGGATCGGCGTCCAATGCACGGGCAAGAGCGTCGGCTTCAGCCTCTCCGGTGATAAGGGCAATGAGAGCCGATGCATCTGCAAAGACCACTATGGCTCCCCGGACAGCTCATCGAAAAATACTTTGTCTGCGGCTGCGCCAGTCCTAGGCGGCAGGGGATAGGCCGCGCGCAAAGCGGCGAAACGATCACAAAGCGGGACTGCCTTTTCCATTCTGTCTAGCTCTGCCCGCACCGCCAGCCTCACCGCGTCCTGTTTTGAAACGCTGCGCAGCTTAGCAAGCTGGGCCACGAGTTCGGCCGTCCTGTCATCTTTTATGTAGAGCGGCATGCGAAGCCTATTCAGAGGATATCCTAATTAGGATATTTGGATATCCTCAGCGTTGCAAGGCTATTTGCCGCTGCTAGCTCCGCACCAGAGCCAGCACGATCTCCACCGCGATCAGCACCAAGATCAAAAATTCCATCAGCCCGGCCCGGCTGCTGCTCGCCTCGTCATACAGCGCCGTGTAGGTGTCCCGGATGATCGCGAGCTTCCGGTTCACCGCCGCGCTTACGGTGCGGACGCGGAACAGGTCCAGCGCCGACGTGTAGATGCGCGCGAGGTAGACGTCCTCGGTCACTTGCAGCGCGTTGTCGACCTTCTCGGTCAGTTCCGTGACCTCGGCCACCAGGGTATAGAGCCGCCGGGCCAGGTCGGCGAAGCGGCGGGGCAGCAGGATGTTGACCGTGCGTCGGGTGGTCTGCACCAGGCCGTACATCCGGGGCAGTTCGTCGTCGAGCAGCTCGTCGTAGTAGCGCATCTCCAGGAGCTGCGCGTTGGCGACCTCCAGCACGTCGGCCACGTCCGAGTCGCCCCGCGGCTCGTAGATGAAGGCGCGGTCCCAGGTCAGCACGACCAGGTCGTCGGTGTAATAAGAGTAGCTTTGCCGCAGCAGGTCGCGCCGGGCGCCTTCGGACAGGGCGCGCTGCTCCCCGGACAGCAGCGACACCAGGTCCACGCGGTCCTGCAACGCGGCGGCGGTAAGCTGCTCGCTGAATGCGTGCACGGTGCCGATCAGGTAGTCCTCCTCGATCGCCGATCCCGTCGGCCGCACCAGCGCCTCCGCGAGCAGGGTGCGGACACGGGCCAGCAGGCCGTCCCACAGCCGGCCGTCGCCGCCCTCGCCGACATGCGTGTCCATGGCGTTCAGCAGGGCCGTGTACTCCGGCCAGCTCATGTCCACCGTCGCCACCCGGAGCGCCAGGGCGACCACGCCGAAGTCGTAGATGCGCACCGTGGCCGCGGCAGTCACGGCGATGGTGCCGAGGTGCAGCGGGATCGGGTCGAAGGCCAGCGACACCGGCGGCACTCCGAACGCCACCGCCTTGGCCGGCGTGGCGCTCAGCCGGCTGCGGCTGCTCGCGGTGCCGGCGTAGCGCGCCCAGATTTCTTCGACTTTGCGCAGGTCGATCGCATAGGCGATGTCGAATAGGCGGAGCGCTGCGATATGGCCGGAGCGGACTTCGAGTTCCGCCACACCTAAGCCGACTTGCGCAGTTTTCGTGGCGCGGCCTGCGGCAGCATCTGGCGGAGGAAGTGGCCGGTGTGGCTGGCCGGGTTGGTGGCGACGTCCTCGGGCGTGCCCTCCGCCACCACTTGCCCGCCGCCCTCGCCGCCCTCGGGACCCAGGTCCAGCACCCAATCGGCGGTCTTGATGACCTCCAGGTTGTGCTCGATCACCACGACGGTGTTGCCCTGGTCGACCAGCGCGTGCAGCACCTCCAGCAGCTTGCGCACGTCCTCGAAGTGCAGCCCGGTCGTGGGTTCGTCGAGGATATACAGCGTGCGCCCGGTGCCGCGCCGGGCAAGCTCCTTGGCCAGTTTGATGCGTTGCGCCTCGCCGCCCGACAGGGTCGTCGACTGCTGCCCCAGGCTGATGTAGCCCAGGCCGACCTGCCGCAGGATGCTCAGCCGGTCGTGGATGCGGTTGACCGCGCTGAAGAACGGCACCGCCTCGTCCACCGTCATGTCCAGCACGTCCGCCACCGACTTGCCGCGGAACTTTATTTCCAGGGTTTCGCGGTTGTAGCGGGCGCCTTTGCAGGCGTCGCAGGTCACGAACACGTCGGGCAGGAAGTGCATCTCTATTTTGATCAGCCCGTCGCCCTCGCAGGCCTCGCAACGTCCGCCCTTGACGTTGAAGCTGAACCGGCCGGACTTGTAGCCGCGGGCACGGCTTTCCGGCAGCTCGGCGAACCAGTCGCGTATGGGAGCGAACAGGTCGGTGTAGGTGGCCGGGTTGGACCGCGGGGTGCGGCCGATCGGCGACTGGTCGATGTCGATGATCTTGTCGAGCTGTTCCAACCCCTCGACCCGGTCGTGCGGGGCGGGCGCCTCGCCGGACCCCATCAAGCGGCGGCTCGCGGCCTTGTACAACGTGTCGACCACCAAGGTCGACTTGCCGCCGCCGGACACGCCGGTCACGCAAGTGAAAGTGCCGAGCGGGAAATCCGCCGAAACGGATTTCAGGTTGTTGCCGCGTGCGCCGACGACGCGGACCAGACGTTTGGGGTCAATTGGGCGCCGGGCAGGGATGGGGATAGTGCTGCGGCCGGACAGGTAGGCGCCGGTGACGCTGTCCGGGTTGGCCGCGACCTCGTCCGGCGTGCCCTGGGCGATGACGTGGCCGCCCAGCAGCCCGGCCGCCGGCCCCATGTCGATCAGGTGGTCCGCCGCCCGGATCGCGTCCTCGTCGTGCTCCACGACCAGCACGGTGTTGCCCAGCGACTTCAGCCGTCGCAAGGTGCCGAGCAGCCGCTCGTTGTCGCGCTGGTGCAGGCCGATGCTGGGCTCGTCCAGCACATACAGCACGCCGGTCAGGCCAGAGCCGATCTGGCTTGCCAGCCGGATGCGCTGGCTCTCGCCGCCCGACAGCGTGGTGCTGCCGCGGGCGAGGGTCAGGTAGTCGAGGCCAACGTCGACCAGGAACTGAAAGCGCTCCACGATTTCGCGGAGGATGCGCCGGGCGATCTCCTGGCGCTGCGGCGTCAGCGTCGCCTCCGCGTCCTGGAACCAGGCCAACGCCCGGCGAATTGGTAGGTCAGCGGCCTGCGCCAGGTTGAACCCGGCAATCTTCACGGCCAGCGCCTCTGGCTTCAGCCGCGCGCCGTGGCAGACCGCGCAGGGCTTGTCGGCCTGGTAGCGGCTCATCTCCTCGCGCACCCAGGCGCTGTCAGTTTCCTGCCAACGGCGCTGCAGGTTGCGCAGCACGCCCTCGAACGGCTTCTTCACCACGTAGGCCCGCACGCCGTCCTTGTAGGCGAACTCGATCGCCTCGTCGTCGGAGCCGACCAGCACCACCGCGCGCACCCGGTCCGGCAGCTCGTGCCAGGGCGTGCGGGTGCTGACCTTGAAGTGCTTGGCGATGCTGGCGAGGGTTTGGTCGTAGTACGGGCTTTGCGCGCCGCTCCAAGGGGCGACGGCACCCTCCGCCAGGCTCACGCGCTCGTCGGGGACGACCAGGCTGGGGTCGAAGAAGCGCTCCAGGCCGAGGCCGTCGCAGGCCGGGCAGGCGCCGTGCGGACTGTTGAAGCTGAACAGCCGCGGCTCGATTTCTTCAATGGTGAAGCCGCTGACGGGGCAGGCGAACCGGCTGCTGAACACGGTGCGAGTGCCGCTGTCGGCGTCCTCGGCGTAGACGACACCGTCGGCGAGGCCAAGTGCGGTCTCGAAGCTGTCGGCGAGCCGGGTTTGGATGCCGTCGCGCACGACGATGCGGTCCACCACGGCCTCGATCTCGTGCTTGGTCTTGCGGTTGAGCGCCGGAACTTCGCCGATTTCGAACAGCTTGCCGTCGACCTTGACGCGGGTGAAACCCTTGCGCTGAAGTTCTGCGAGTTCCTTGCGGTACTCGCCCTTGCGGTCCCGCACCACGGGCGCCAGCAATAGCAGGCGGGTGCCCTCGGGCATGGCGGCGGTGCGGTCGACCATTTGGCTGACGGTCTGCGCCTCGATCGGCTCGCCGGTGGCGGGCGAGTAGGGCACGCCGACCCTGGCCCACAGCAGGCGCATGTAGTCGTGGATTTCGGTGACGGTGCCGACCGTGCTGCGCGGGTTGCGGCTGGTGGTCTTCTGCTCGATCGAGATGGCGGGGGACAGGCCCTCAATGCTGTCGACGTCGGGCTTGCCCATCAGTTCGAGGAACTGCCTTGCATAAGCCGACAGGCTTTCGACGTAGCGCCGCTGGCCCTCGGCGTAGATGGTGTCGAACGCCAACGACGACTTGCCGGAGCCGGACAGCCCGGTGATGACCGTGAGGCTGTCGCGCGGGATGTCGACGTCGATGTTCTTGAGATTGTGCTCGCGCGCGCCGCGCACGCGAATGGAGCCGGCCATGCGGTGCATCCTAGCGTTCTGGTATCGTTCACCCCATATGGCATTACGGGATGGCATTGGAAACCCCGGCGCGCCTCGCGTTGCGGCCGTGCCCTGGCCCGTTCGCTCCTAACGGGTTATATTAGCAGGCCGGTGCAAGTCCGGACGATGGAAGGTGGCAAACTATGGCGGGCAGCGTCAACAAGGTGATCCTGATCGGCAACCTGGGCAAGGACCCAGAGGTCCGCAGCTTCCAAAGCGGCGGCAAGGTGGTCAGCTTCACCCTTGCCACGAGCGAAAGCTGGAGCGACCGCACCTCCGGCGAACGCAAGGAGAAGACCGAGTGGCACAATGTCGTCATCAAGAACGACAAGCTGGGCGAACTTGCCGAGAAATACCTCAAGAAGGGCAGCAAAGTCTATCTTGAGGGCAAGGTCGAGACCCGGAAGTGGACCGACCAGTCCGGCCAGGACAAGTATACTACCGAGATCATCATCCCGCCGTTCCGTGGCGAGCTGACTTTCCTGAGCGGCCGTGAGGACGGCGGCGCCGGGGGCGGTAGCTATCAGCCGCGTGAACGCGCAGCGGCGCCCGCGAAGTCCGGCGGCGGCAGCCCATCCTGGGAGCCGAACAAGGGCGGCGACCTCGACGACGAAATCCCCTTCTAACCCACCCAACCCAAGCGAAAGCCTTCCTTGTCCGACCTTGATCCCCCCGAGACTCCCGTCCCGCCCGGCCTGCCCCAGGTGATGCTCGAAGACGAGATGCGGCGGTCGTATCTCGACTACGCCATGTCCGTCATCGTCAGCCGCGCGCTGCCGGACGCGCGCGACGGGCTGAAGCCGGTCCACCGCCGCATCCTGTACGCCATGCAGCAGGCCGGCTACACCTCCGACAAGGCCTACCGCAAGTCCGCCCAAACCGTCGGCGTGGTAATGGGCAACTACCATCCGCACGGCGACGCCTCGATCTATGACGCGCTGGTCCGCATGGCGCAGACCTTCAGCATGCGCGTGCCGCTGATCGACGGCCAGGGCAACTTCGGCAGCGTCGACGGCGATCCGCCGGCGGCGATGCGCTACACCGAGTCGCGGCTGTCGAAGGCGTCGAACTTCATCCTGCTCGACATCGACAAGGACACGGTCGACTTCACGCCCACCTACGACGAGAGCAACCTGGAGCCGCGGGTGCTGCCCGCCAGCTACCCGGTGCTGCTGATCAACGGCGCCAACGGCATCGCCGTCGGCATGGCCACCAACATCCCGCCGCACAACCCGACCGAGATCATCGACGCAACGCTAGCGTTGATCGCCGAACCCGCGACGACGCTCGAAGAACTCATGCAGATCGTGCCCGGCCCGGACTTCCCGACCGGCGGCCTGATCCTTGGCCGCGCCGGCATCCGCAGCGCCTTCGAGGGCGGACGCGGCAGCGTCGTGGTGCGCGCGAAGGCGGCCATCGAGGATATGAAGGCCAACCGCCAGGCCATCATCGTCACCGAAATCCCCTACCAGGTGAACAAGTCCACCCTGCTGGAGCGCATCGCCGACCTGGTGCGCGCCAAGGCGGTCGAGGGCATCACCGACCTGCGCGACGAGAGCGACCGCGACGGCATGCGCATCGTCATCGAACTCCGCCGGGAGGCGACGGCCGAGGTCGTGCTGAACCAGCTCTACCGCTTCACCCAACTGCAAACCAGCTTCGGCGTGAACATGCTGGCGCTGGACGGCGGGCGGCCCCGGCTGATGGGCCTGAAGGACGCGCTGGAGGTGTTCATCGCCTTCCGCGAGGAGGTCATTCTCCGACGCAGCCGGTTCGAGCTGAACAAAGCGCGGGAGCGGGCCCACCTGCTGGTCGGCCTCGCCATTGCGGTCGCCAACATCGACGACATGATCCGCGTGATCCGCGAAAGCCCGGACGCCGCCACGGCCCGCGCCGCGATGATGGGCCGCGACTGGCCGGCGGGCGACGTGTCGGCGCTGCTGGCGCTGATCGACGACAGCGGCAACCAGATCGTCGACGACACCGTGCGCCTCACCGACGCGCAAGCCCGCGGCATCCTGGAGCTGCGCCTGGCCCGGCTGACCGGGTTGGAGCGCGACAAAATTCAAGCCGAGCTGGTCGAGGTCGCGACGCGGATCGGCGACCTGCTGGAGATCCTCGACAGTCGCCCGCGCCGCCTGGAGGTCATGCGCGACGAGTTGCTGGCCGCCCGCGCCGAAATCGACAGCCCGCGCATGACCGCCATCGTCGACGCCGCGGTGGACCAGGACGACGAGAGCCTGATCGAGCCGGGCCAAATGGTCGTCACCATTACCCGCGACGGCTTCATCAAGCGCACGGCGCTCGAAATCTTCCGCCAGCAGAACCGCGGCGGGCGCGGCCGGACCGCGGCGGGCACACGTGGCGACGACATCGTGACCCGCAGCTTCAACGCCCACACGCACCAGTGGGTGCTGTTTTTCAGCAGCGGCGGCAAGGCGTTCCGCGAGAAGGTGTGGCGCCTGCCGGAGGCCAGCCCGACCGCCAAGGGCCGCGCGCTGGTGAACATGCTGCCGGAGTTGGGCGCGGACGGCATCACCACGGTGCTGCCGCTGCCGCAGGACGAGACCCTGTGGGAGAGCCTGCATCTCGTGTTCGCGACCGCCAGCGGCAACGTGCGGCGCAACAAGCTGTCGGATTTTCGCAACGTGCGGGTCAGCGGCCTGATCGCCATGAAGCTCGACGAGGGCGACCGGCTGATCGGCGTTGCCACCTGCCGCGAAGGCGACGACGTGTTCCTGGCAACGAGGCTCGGCCGCTGCCTGCGCTTCCAAATCGCCGACGACAGCCTGCGCGTGTTCAGCGGGCGCGACAGCTCCGGCGTGCGCGGCATCCGCTTGGCGGAGGGCGACGAGGTGATCAGCCTGTCGGTGCTGCGCCACATGGACGCGACGTCGGACGAGCGCGCGGCATTCCTGAAGGGCGCCGCCGCCCGGCGCCGCTCGGCCGACGAGGACGAAGCGGCCATCGACGTGGAGGAGCCGGTTGCCGAGGTGACGCTGTTGCCGGAGCGGGTGGCCGAGTTGGAGGACGCCGAGGAAATCCTGCTCACGGTGACGAACGCCGGGTTCGGCAAGCGGTCGTCGGCGTATGACTACCGGGTCGCCGGCCGCGGCGGCATGGGCATCAGCAACATCACCCTGTCGCCCCGCAACGGCACCGCCGTTGTCGCGAGCTTCCCGGTGCGGCCCGGCGACGACGTGATGCTGGTGACGGACGAGGGCCGGCTGATCCGCGTGCCGTCCGACCAGGTGCGCGTCACCGGCCGCGCCAGCATGGGCGTCACGCTGTTCCGGATGGGCGACACCGAGCACGTGACCAGCGTGTTCCCCGTGATCGACGCGCCCGAGGCGCAGTCCGACAGTACGGAGGCCAACGGAATCGAACCAAACGGGATCGAACCAGGGGAAAGCGACCTGGAGCCGCCGGATGCCTGAGAACGTCAGCACGAAGGTGCGCCACATCGGCATCTACCCCGGCACGTTCGACCCGATGCACAACGGCCACCTCGACATCATCACGCGGGCGACGCGGGTGCTGCACCGCCTCGTGGTCGGCGTGGCCGAAAGCGCCGGCAAGGCGCCGCTGTTCCCGCTGGAGGAGCGCGTCGAGCTGGTGCGCGCCGAGGCTGCCGGCATCGCCGAGCGGACCAGCACCGAGATCCAGGTGGTCAGCTTCAAGTGCCTGCTGATCGACTTCGCCCACAGCGTCAACGCGGGCGTGATCATACGGGGGCTACGGGCGGTGTCGGATTTCGACTACGAGTTCCAGATGGCGGGGATGAACTACCGCCTGGACCACGAGGTGGAAACGGTGTTCTTGATGGCGAGCGAGCGGCACCAGTTCATCTCGTCCCGCTTCGTCAAGGAGATTGCCCGCCTGGGCGGCGACGTGTCCAGCTTCGTGCCGGCCCTGACGCTGGCGCGGACGCTGGAGCGGGTACGCCCGGGGGCGTAACCATCGAGGGAGAGCGCCATGAGCCTCGGCATAAGTCGGCGGCATTTGCTTGCAACAATCGCGATCGGAACATTGATGTCTGACCAAGTTTCGGCCCAACAGCCGGCTGAGGACCCCGAGAACACGTTGTACATGGACCTGAAGGACGGTCGCGTGGTCATCCGGCTGCGCCCGGACCTGGCGCCGAAGCACGTCGAGCGGGTGAAAGCCCTGGCGCGCAAGGGGTTCTACGACGGCACGGTGTTCCACCGGGTCATCGAGGGCTTCATGGCGCAGGGTGGCGACCCGACCGGGACCGGCACGGGCGGCAGCGACATGGGCAATCTGCCGGCCGAGTTCAGCCGCAACGCGCACTTCCTGCGCGGCACTGTCGGCGCGGCCCGGACCGGCGACCCGAACAGCGCCAACAGCCAGTTCTACATTATGTTCGCCCCGGCGCCGCACTTGGATGGGCAATATACCATCTGGGGCCAGGTCGTGCAGGGGATGGAGTTCATCGACAAGATCAAGCGCGGCAGCGGCAGCGGCGGCACGGTGTCCAACCCGGACAAGATTATCCGCGTGCAGGTGGCGGCCGACGCCAAGTCGTAATAGGGATGCGCCGTGGTCCGTGGTTGCGGGTCACGGCGGCGGTATGGGCCTGTAGCTCAGTTGGTAGAGCACGGGACTTTTAATCTTGTGGTCGTGGGTTCGAGTCCCACCGGGCCCACCAAGCTTGACCCTATATGATTGTTTTTAGCATGTTCATGCCTGTGGCTCGCGGTCTGCATGACCTGCTATGGGACACTTCTGTGCCAACCAAGCATGTGCGATAATACGGCATGAGCGAAAATTCGAGTACGCCGATTCTGGCTGCATTGGAACGATTGGAAAACGGCCAGACCCAGATGCACGCTGAGCTGGGGCGGTTGGAAAACGGCCAGACCCAGATGCGCGTCGACCTGATGGCGCGTATGGATCAGCTAGCCAGGACTACGGAAACACGTATGGACATCCAGGACGAGGTTCTGGCTCGCTTTCGTGCTGACCTAGTTGATGAGCTGGGTCGCACGCGCAGCGCGCTCATGGCCCGTATGGACCGGCTGCAGGAAACGCTCGTGAGACAGCAAGAGGATGATGTGGTGAACTTTGGCGCGGCAGACCGGGCAGAGCGGATCGCCAAGGGTGCCGTCGATGAGGGGAGGATACTTGGCGAGCAGTTCAACGCTCTCGTCCGAAAAGTTCGCTCGCTTGAGGAAGAGATACGAATACTGCGCGGCGGGGGAGTGTAGTCCAATCCTCCGGCCTTACGTCGACGTTCAACAAACAAGGCATTCATGCCAGATATCAGGCACATCCATGCCGCCTACGACCCCGAAGGCTAGGTGTGGTGGGCCGAGAGTGACGATTTGCCGGGCTTGGTGTCAGAGGCGCCAACACTGGACGAGTTGGTGGAGTGTGTGATGGCCGTGGCGCGCGAACTGCTGACGGCGAATGGCGCAACGGCCGCTGTAGTTAATCTGGAATTCATGACATTGCTTCAGGTGCAGATCGCGTAGCCTGACATGTGTCAGACTTTCGACCGGGAGTTGATTCAGTTATTGCGGGATGCCCCTAGGTGTGGTCCGCAAAGGACAACCAGATCCTTGATTCTCTCTCTCCATCCAAACGCACTCTACCGTTTCGTAGGATATTAACGGCGAGTCTTCATCTTAACCCAATCCGGACAGCGTACACCGAAACGCCTGATACACTCCGGATCATCAAGGATTTCTTCAGCACTGATCGGAATTACCGGCGCGGTAGCTGTTGGGTGTGGGGAAGTAGCCTGCTGCGCCAGCGTCCATCCTTGTGCTGTCATGCAAAGATTCAGCAATCTCGCTTGCCTTACGGCTGTGGCGACTCCCTGTGCAAGTGCCTCGCCCATTGCCGCCGCTAGTTTTTGCTGCGTTGGAACGTAGTTATCGGAAGTACTGCTCTCAATTTGATATTCGCAGATTACTTTTTCTTGGGCAAAATTGGCTTCGGTTGCACCGTCCCTCATCCAAACCTACGGGATTCACACATTTGACTGGGCGGCTGACTGGGCCGCGAGGGCGAAGCCGGCGGCCATGGCGGCGAATTGCGCCCATCCGGCACGCATGGTTTTGGGTCCGGGTGGTTTGTAATA
>JAABUP010010492.1_pt1 | contig 10921 bp, 13 predicted proteins | sample 5559201 | NCBI WGS metagenome assembly JAABUP01 (sample SAMN10711887, study PRJNA513373) | rock metagenome | isolation source: Antarctica rocks | place: Antarctica | reverse complement strand
TGCATATCACAAGATTCTGGAAAGCTCACAGACTCTACTGACAGTCCTCAAGCGGGAAAGTGTCAGCATACAGAAGAAGCGACAAACAAGTTCTTGACGATATTTATTTGTCTGTTGTTACATATGTTCTTACAAAGTGCAGCCTCTGTGCACACACAAACTTAAAGTTGTTCAAAGTTATCTAGTGTCCAGGGCTCAAAATGGCAAAGGATGTAGTGTCCCATACATCATGAAATGAGACAACCAAATTAAGGCATCCTGTACTACTGAATGCGCTTATTGTCCAATGAACACCTGTTGATACAGTGTGATTCTGTACAGAATCTAGCAATTGATGTACCTGCGACTCCTCTGTTTACTGAAAAAGCAACCTGCCTTCACTGCCAACCAGGACAAACGTACATGATGCTTTGACAGTACTAGCTGGTATGGGCGTATGTCTGTAGAGCTGAACGCATCACAATGCTGACAGGAATTCTCTTGAGGCCAACAGGACAACAAACACATCAAGCTGATCAACAACTCAGCTTGACATGTATGTCAGCACCTCCAAAGGGCTCAGTGAGGTGATCTGCACACGCCATGCGCAGCCTTTCAGGTGTAGCTGGTGAGTCCAGCTGAAACCAGCCTTCAAGGCCTGCATCTTTCCTGGCTGCATATACTGCCTCCTTCAGCGCAAAGAAAACAGATGCGCCCAAGAAGAAGGGTGGTTCACCAACGGCCTTGGAGGAATACACCATGGGCAGCCGATGGTTGGGTGAATCCTTGAGCAGCATCACACAGAAGTCCAGAGGAATGTCATTGGCTGAAGGGATCTTGTATGTGCCTGCAACGAAAGAGCAGATGAACACTCTCAGCATTGGTATACAGGCCATATGCATCACACACCTGATTGCATTACAGGTGCTACTGCCGTACTATGACTTGTGTGTTCAGCTGACCCTTTGGAGACAGTCTGAGCAATGCCAACATGGCACGGCTGAGGGTGGGGCTTGTGCATCAGCCACAGACAGCATGCTACAGACAGGTGATGAAGGCCAAGTCACCTGGTCCCCGTGTGTGCAGGACTCCGGGCTTGACCCACTTGTGCTCCTTGTCACCCCACACCAGCTCCTCTAGACACGTCCACCCCATGCCCTTCACATCACAACATACAGACATGAATGGAAACATACATTGGAGAATAGACACATCAAGGCTGGCCCGGTGCTGCTGCTGGTGACTAACACTGTCCAGACAGACAATGCATGCATCTGCACAGGCTCAGGCAACCTCCGATAGCATGTGTAATGCATAACTGCTGACAATGACAAAAGTCCCAGTGGCACATCAGAGCAACTGCTGTTGGTGCTCAGTTGAGTAGGTGCAATGCTGAATCGCACCAGAGTAGGCCACACTGCATTTACAGAGCAGCAAGCATCAAACATGTGTCAGCAGCATTAACAATGCCTTGTGGTACTGCTGGAAGGAACCAGCAACACAGCATCATCTGCAACAAGCAAGCCATGAGCTTGACTGTGTCTTGCACCGACTTTACAAGGTCATGAGCCACAATGTCATGCACCACATTGTGTGGAACTGAGAAGGGTGAGCAGACCTGAACAAAGCCGCCTTCGACTTGGCCGATATCGATGGCAGGGTTGACGGAAGAGCCGACATCCATGACAATGTGGGTGCGCAGAGATTGGAAGTCGCCAGTCAGCGTGTCCAGCTCTACCTCTGAGCAGGCTGCTCCGTACGTGAAGTAGTTGAAGGGCATGTCATCGCCAAATCCTGCACTCCACCTTGTATGTGAAGCAGCTGCTCCACATGTGAAACATCGAAAGGGCAAGCCGATCTCAGACATCATCAGGTGCATGCACCAAAAGCAGTCTTAGAGATGGGCATCAGCAGCAAACAGCAGCTTGAGTGAGCACCGCAACCTTCACAAGGTCCCTCTTTGAGTGTACTTGTATGCTTGGACAACATCAAAACTGATGCTGGATACTCCTTACTGACAAATTTCACAGTGAGACAGGAATCAAACTTGCACATGGTTGTGTTGTACATATGCAAACGTACTGCATGTGAACTTGCTCCAGCTTCAGCAGACAGACAATTGGGGAAAGCAGGCGGCAGGCAGCTCACCTGTGACGTCTGGCGTGGCATAGAAGCCATGTGCCGACAGGTCTACCCTGTCAAGGTAGGCAGCGTTGACCAGCTGAGTGAAGGTGGAGTCGGGCCGCTGCTCCCTGTAAGGCTTCAGACGCGCATTCAGCTGGGCACAGGCATCTGCCGCTGCTGAGCCATACATGTCACTGCTGGCCGAGGCTGCTGTGGGGGAGCTGTTGGGGACCTTGTCTGTCGCTGTCTCAGCAATGTACACACTGGACAGTGGAATGCCCAGATCTGCTGCAGCCACCTGCAAGTCACCACATCCAGTGTCTCTGCAATGTATACACTGGACAGTAGAATGCTCAGATCTTGCTGCGGCCAGCCACCACATCTGGTGGCTTGGCTTTGATAAGTTTAAGTCTTCTAAACGAGTTGTGTGAAGAAGATAAAGTTCATGTATAGCACGAAAATTTCAGACCAGAGGTGATAGACCGCTGCTGGTGCATCTTTTGTGGAGGTTACCAGTCTTCTGCCAATGCTCCCTGAGATACACACCCACAGCTGTGGTGGACCAAAACACATGTCTAGAAAATACATTGTGAGGCATTACATACCAAGGCCAGAGCTCAAGCTATGCAATAGACAGAAGCACCATGGCTTTGCCATTACTTCAGGGCAGATAGCCTGCTCAGACTGAGTGAGCGAGTAAGCCAGCCACAATAGCAGTGGAAACGACAGTCTGGTCCAATGCAGCATTCCTCGGCGCAGGTTGAGGCTGAATCAGCACAGGCGAAGCACCATGCAGCAGTGCTTAGCTTTTCAGCAAAAGTCAAACTCAGCTCAGCAGACAGCTGGGGCGTAGTAAGCAGGATGAAGCCTGACCTGGGCAACTTTGGTGTGCAGGCCCTGACCCATCTCCACTCCTCCATGGGTGACGAGCACTGTTCCATCGGTGTAGATGTGCACCAACGCTGCTCCTTGGTTCAGGAACTTGGTAGTGAAGGAGATGCCAAACTTGGTGGGGATGACAGCCAAGCCGCGCTTGCGCCACCTGTTGGCTTTGTTGAAGTCATCCACTGCCGCCTGCCGCTCTGCAAAATGTGCTTGGCTGATCACACCATCCCAGCAAGCCTGCACCAAAAGTTTGCATCAGCATTTTCGTGAGTTGCAACCGTCGTTATTGGTATGATTCAGGCCATATTTGTAGACATCTGTGGTCTTTGTTTGGTGCATCTGCCTGTTTCAACAGCCTTGTCTTGATAGGCATGCATGCAATGCTGTGTTGCCTGAATGGTGCTCTTGCAGAATCTGACAACATGGTTGTATCGAAACAAGTACTGAGCCTCGCTGTGCCCGATTTGCGAGCTGAGCATGAAGTTGTGCCACCAATTCAGGCACAAATACCGCTCAGGGCTGTGTTTCAAGTGTGAAGCAGCCTGTCCAAGCAACATGCTGTGCACGACTGCAATTCCTTTGTGTACTTCATTTGTTGGGAGCAGAAGTGCAGCGCAGACTGCTTATCCCAAAGTTACAGCCTCAACATCAAAATGGCATGCACATGTGGGACCGATACTGTACATGTACCTGGCAGGTATGCCAGCTATGCAGGCTGACCAATGCAGCCAACGAATCAAACAGGATCAAATGCACCACATTTGACAAGTTTCGCAGAGTTTCTGTGCCTGAGATACCTTGCCTGAATCCCCATGTATAGTAGCTCTACAGATCCCTAAAGCAAAAAGAAATATACAGCACTTTCTATGCTGCCTTTACAAAAACAGGTGGCGATGCAGGATGTGCATACCTGAACCTGGCACTTGTGCAGGATCTGTCCGTAGTGTGTCTTGTCTTGCTCCTGGTACAGGTTGAGGTGGCGAATGGATTGCAGGGGCTGGTCTGTCATGTGAGCGATGCGGTCCATCCACATTTCAGTCACCAGCATACCCTGTCACGCCAATCATATTTCTGTGAAGCATGCTCTATTGCGCAAGTACCATTGTGGACAGCTGATGCAAAGCTGGCAGATGTGTCACTCAAAAGACGGTGTCTTTCAGCTTCATCCTTCTGGAGGGAGCCAGATTGTGAGAAAGTGTTTGCTATGCGGAGCATACCTGAGGTCCACCAAAGCCTCTGTAGGCAGTGTTACTGGCGATGTTGGTCTTGCAGCAGAGGCCCACCACGCGCACGTTGGGGATCTTGTAGGCGTTGTCAATATGCATCACAGCTCGTTCCATGATGGCTGCGCTCAAGTCCAAGCTGTTGCCGGCGTTGTTATACAGCTTACAGTCCAAGGCTTGCACCTTGCCATCCTTGTTGAATGCAACCTGAAGGCAAGCCAAACCTGAAGGAGGCAGCGTGCCGCACAGACATTGTTGTGATGATGAAGTCCCACACTGGGGCGACAAAGACAGCAGGACAGAGTGTGCTGCTGTGCTCGGAAGTGCAGCTGTGAGAGGGATGATGATGACTGCTCACGAGATGAAATGTTCTGCTGTGCTGTGGAGCGCAGCTGTGAAAGGGATGACGAGATGAATGGAGACTGATGGTGAGTTGCAGCACCTTGTACTTGCCCAAGAAGGCGTGGCGGTGGCCGGTCATGTGCATGTCCTCATCCCTGTCCAAAACGAGGCGCACCGGCCGCCGCAGGATGTAGGCCGGCACAGCTGCTGCAGCATTTGGGAACACACTGCGAGACTCTTTACCACCAAAGCCTCCTCCGATACGCTTCACATGGCAGACCACCTTGTGGTGAGGGATGCCCAGCACGTGTGCAATGGTTTGCTGATGCTTGGCTGGTGCCTGCAAGCCATCTCTATATGTCATGAGCTTGGTTTTGTGATGCTTGAGTCTTGCTTTTGATCAGTGGATCTGCTGTAAAGCTGCATGTTTGAACATTCTTGATTGCACTCTGCCACCATGCAGCTCTGTTTTGCGAAGGGTTGGGCAGATAGCAAGATCAGGCAAGTCTGTTTAATTGCTGCTTGCGATCAAAGCATGCAGGTGGATGACCTGGACATGCCATTGAAAGCGGGGGAATTTGTGAACATCAGGGCTGCACAACATCATGACCAAAGCAAGCAATGAACACGTCAAGGCAAAGAGCAAATTTATCACTTGTGGACAGACGGCAATGTGGGTCCATCACTGGTTTCCCCCCCCCCTCCCACCCCTCTCAAGGAACGCAATGCTAGCTTGACAACATATTTACAGTAGTACACAGACACATCACTGAATACTTGTGGCAGCCCAGTCTTTGTTTATCAAATTCTGCAACCACTATAATGCTGCCATGACCGTGTGACGAAAGGCCTCAATACAGAACCAATCACCTGCCTGTGTCGAGGCAAAGATCAGGTCCCATCATTCTCGAAAGAAGCCACAATGCAATGACAGCATCATACAGAACAAATCACCCACCTGCGTCGAGGCAATGATTTTGATCTCATCGTTCTCCAAGGGCACCACGATGCTGCCGTGGGGCTCCAGGTAGAAATGCTCCTGCCCTCCCATCTTGCAGGTGCCCTCAATCACATGGTCGCACTCCTCAGACTGAAAGACCTTGTCCACGTCGCCACAATCAATCCTCTTGCCCCAGCCCTATAGGATCACACGAGGTCCCACATGGTGCTGCTGGTAAGCTTGATGACCATCAATGGACAGTACGGCTGCTGACAAGATATGGCATCGTCATCAGAGACTGCAATTGTCTGATACGGAAGACCTCACAAAGATCATTGTGGTACAGCAGACCCTCTCAAGGAAGGTGCAATACAGCACTGACACCAGAGACCCTCAATGCAAGCACACATGTTGTTGGTCTTGTATAGTCCAAGCCAGGCAAAAGATCCCATCAAGGGCTTCAGTCAAAGTGTTGCTGTAGCTTTGTGCATGCCATGTGTGAGCTTGCATAGAGGCTCATTCAAGATATAATGTGTTTTGAGCTGCGTTGCCATTACCCATTGATTTCGAGTTTTCACCTGCCAGGAAGAAAACAAACAAAACAAGGAAGCAAGGAGCCATGCTTTGAGTCATTCATGCAGCAGCAACTTATCGAATCACAGATTGTCTTGATGTTACCTTGCAGGCAGGAGCTCTACAGAAGCTTAACATTCCAGTCCTTAATATGTCAGTGAGGATGCAAGCAAGCACATACGGCTTGACAGCAGCAGCTCAACAGTAGCTTAACATTCCAGTCCTTGCTATGTCACTGAGGACGCTATCAAGCACATACCTCATAGTAGCTCTCAGCTTCAATAGCATCCTCAATGCTGATCAGGGGCGGCAGGTCTTCATAGTCCACCTTGACAAGGCGAGCAGCCATGCGAGCATGCTGCTCAGTGTCAGCCACCACCACACCTATGACGTGCCCAATGCAGGTGACCACCTTTGAGGCAAAGCACTCCTCATCATGCATCACTGCTCCTATGTCATTCCCTCCAGGCACGTCCATGTGGCCAAAGTAACCTGCCACTCCAGGCTTCTGTGACACAGTGCAAGCCAAACTTCAGACAGATTTCAGTAGTGTGGCAGTACGTTGTGCAGTACTGAAAGGGGTTTTGCTGCTTGTTGGCTCAGTATTACAACCTTACTTCAGTGGTGAGGAGGGGCTCAAAGCAGTGAGGTAGCAGGACACTGGATCAGCATGGTGTGTGGAGCATCGTCAGGTGAGATGAACTGAAAATGTCAATGAGATGCAGGTACAGCATGTTTGTCAGGACGCTGCAAGCATGACTAAAAGACACAACATGATCATGCGCCAACAGGATGCAGCACAAGTAAAGGCTCAAAACTTTGCTTGACCAGTGACACACGCACGCTTGTCAACAGAGACTTCAGGCTATGCCTGATGACACTTGCTGCCTGATGGGCAGCCACACTAAGCCTGACCGATGCAAACTGCGTGTCCTGTGAGCATGTGAGCAGACACGCACCTTTAGACGAAGGCGTCAACGTCGCTGGCATAGTGCCGGGGGAATCAAGATCGAAATGGAGCTTCAGCTATGAAAAGCCTGCTTGCCTGAATGCAAACGTCTGCGCTAGTGGTACTGATCACGCAAAAGCTTGTTTTGGCAGTGGTCTATCTAATTACAGCTTATATTCGTGTGATCGCCTAAGTTGCGAGGATGGCATTTCAGGTCAATTTGAGGGGCGAAACGGCACCATTGGCACCGCATTGGCAATGAGAACTCCTCATCTGATCTGGCACTTTTCGAAAGAGACTATTCAACTTCCTGGACTTCACATGTTCCACATGCATTCCCTTGTTCGTGCACGGCCTTGGGCAATGCCGCTGCCGAACTGACTTCTCGCTCCGTTCAGCTCTATTCAGCTTGCATTTGTTCGTGTGCTGTTGGCCAGCTCGGTGTTGCTGCTCACGCTCGCGCAGCGCCTGGGTGGCGGCTCTTTCACTTACAGCTTTGGGCTTTGCCGTGACACAGCAGCGACAGGCTTGTCAGCTGGCTGTGAATAGCAAAACAGTACTCGCATTTGATTAGCCGCATATGGGGGGCTCACTGCGAAGGTCCAAAAAGACCAGGCCAACAGTAACCATCAAAAAGAGAACAAAAGGTCGCTTGCAAGGGGTCAGAGCCAAGCTACCAAATGAAATCAGCGATCGCAGGCCTAGTCTGCCAAGCAAGTTGGGAAACATGTGAGCAAAGCTCATGGCACTCATGCACCAAGGCACCATGCCACAAAGTCATGCAGCAAATGTAGCAGTCAATTCGCATGTGCTTGATCATGCTTCTGCATGCAGTGCTGACTGGAAGACCAGCAACAACACAAACACAAATTATGCAAACCAAGGGTTTGTGACCGATGCAAATGTAGGCTTTGGCCGCAATATGGGTACCAAGGACGTAATACAGGTGGGACGACTGCTGTGCTGCAGCATGGACACATGTCTACAAACTTGCATGTGACATATGATGATGACATCATTGCTACCCTTATGTGCAGCTGCATGTACCAGCAGGCATAGAGTGCATGCAAGCAATTGGGAAGCAGATGTGATGCATGCTCTTGTCTTTGTGATGCCATGATGCACAGCACTGAAGCATGTCAAAGTAAGCAAGCCTGCATTTTTTTAACACCTGGACGGCCACAAAACTATTGCAGCACTCTTGTCCCTAGCTACCTGCTTGCTCACTGCTTGTCCCAGTATGACTCCATTTCCAAGTTTGCTGCAGGAGCGGGCATCTGAGTTTGATGACATTGATGCCCAAATCGAAGTCGACGATGGTGAGCAATGTTTGATGCACACGGTTAGCTACACAAGTCGCATGCAGCCGTTGATCTGGACATACGGCATGCATCAGTTTTTCTGTGTCTTACTTGGTATGAGTTGTTTGTCTCTATCATTGCGGTACCTTGCAGCACACCTGCATGTTAGGGCCAAACAGCTCTTCAACATTCATGTGCAATGCATGAAACTTTCAGGTACACAGAGCACCTATTCTTTGTGCAAAATGTCTCATGCAGCTGCAGCATGCATGCTCCCGATCAAAGTCCAATGTGCTTGTCTGATGCATACAAAATTGTTCATGCCAGTGGTTTGCACCCAAATGTGCCTCAAGACAGGTGTGGTGCCTTGCATATAGTATCAGTCTCTTTATGTGTGTTGCCCGCAGACTTCAAGCAAGTTTTGGGTCAGAGAGGGAGCAAGGGCCCCGCACCACCATCTAAGCTGACAGCGCATCAGACACAGATTGTGAAGGCCCTCATTGAGGCCCATGCTGATGATGTTCAGGTATACAGCACAAGTTGCACTTAAAGAAAAACCAAGTGCAGTCTGTACACTCAGTGTACGCTCAGTACAGTCTGTCCAGACCCCGTCACAATACACCAGTCGTCATGTCATGCTTTGCCCTACTGCATGCCTACAGATCTTCTGACTGTTGCTCTCAACTTTAGCTGCTTGCACGTAATCTCCATCCTTACCCAGCAATGTGTGTTGTCTCACAACTGGCATGTCAATTGTGCACTTTATCGTTCATACCTGGCCAGGTCGCCACTGCTTGTATGCATTGCTCTCGCATCAATAGCAGCTGCTTGCAGATGCTCTGCCAAGATTGCAGGTATGGTGTGCAGCTCCATTTGCCACACAGTACATGTGTTCAAGTGCTGGCAAAGCGTAGGTCGACTCTGCTGCAGGCCATGGTCAAGGATCATAAGCTCAACAGCATGCTTCTGCCGGCTTCCAAGCTGAAACAAATGCTGAGGTCACACTCTATGTACAGTCAAAACCCAGCAGCTCGCTGCGGATTCAGAGTCCCTAACAAGAGGCTGTGGTGAACATTATCTGTCCAGACAAATTTGAAGATGCACACAGTCTGGTCCTTGGCAGACGGCAGTCATCACAGCTTTGTCTATAGTATTCCAGCTGGTTCTCAGTGCAAGCCTACTGATGGTCAGGAAGGTTCTAGTCATCATTGCATCAGCTAATTGTATTTGTATTGCTGTCATCAGTACAGAATCATAACAATCTAGATGAGTCACACAGAATAGGCATGTAGGCCGATTGTTGGGTCATTGAAGCTGGCAGCAACTCAACCTGAAATTGCCTCATGCTTTCTGTCTTAGCTTAGGTCAGATATGCAATGCAGTCATCCTAGCTATGAGTCTCAGAGGGTCAATACAAATGCAGTTATTTTCATGTCAAGCACGGCCTTGGATGTCAAGTTTAGCTTCAAGACACACGCCAACTTGTACTGTGATGCATATTAGTCAGCCAAACCTTGCTATCATAGTGGCAGTGCCAGGCACATACTGAGCCAATATGCTGTGGAGCGTACATGCTCATTGCTGAACCACTTCCACACAGGTGTCGTCAAGATCGAAAGTTTTACCTACGCAGCTATTATTGTTAGTGGCAGCTTTTGAAAGCCTGTAGTCCAAACGCTGGTTGGCATCACACCGACATGTATTTACATGGGTACTTGTGAGGGCAACTTTGGAGGTCTAAAGTATGTACTGGGTTATATGATAGTCCTTGTGTAGTCGTTGAAAGCTAAACGACCACCCAAAGAAAAAAGGGAGGCAAGTCTCCAACAAAAGTGAATGACCGAGTGCAGTGACCCAAAGCAATTGATCAATTGGGGCCAGTATGCAGCTCAAAACGAGGGTTACGTTATGGCAGAACAACAGCTTGTCACTGTGTGGTCAAGTAGCGCTGTGCAGTCTAGGAAAGAGCTCCAGCACACCAGACGTCTGCTTAGGTCTTTAATTAGGTTTAGAGCGTCCTGCCTACTGTACATATAAACGACATGAACTGCATGGGGTATGCAGCAGCACACACACGAGAATTTCCCTCCCTGAAACAGCACGGGCTACACCACTTCAGCCTAAGCCTGAACTTCAAGCAAACCAGTGACAGTCAGAGTATCATTTTGAGCTGTGTTCTGAACATGTGTGGCCCCTTGAAACGCACAGTCAGAAGATACATCTCCTGATGGATACACCCTGGGCTGTTGACTGTGAAGCTGCTTCGGGCAGGCGATTGATGCTGATAAATCCTGAGCCTTGAGATCTGCTGACAAGAGTGGTGGAGTTGACCACACCACCTCGCGAAACAGCTACCATCAAAGGCCGGGCTGCTGTAGGCTGTGCAGGGCCCGCAGCATCAGGTGCAGCCCTGACAGTGGCCACCACCTCTGGCTCTGCACACACATAACAAGAGATGTCATTGCACACGCACAATTTTGTACAACTCATGCATCAAGTCAGGTATCAGGCAGCAACAGGTGTTTTCAACTGTTGTGAAATGGAGCAAAGAATGGTCAAAGGGATCAGAAGTGGCGGTCTAGAGGTGAGACCTAGAGGTGGAGGG
>JAABUP010010489.1_pt1 | contig 10923 bp, 11 predicted proteins | sample 5559201 | NCBI WGS metagenome assembly JAABUP01 (sample SAMN10711887, study PRJNA513373) | rock metagenome | isolation source: Antarctica rocks | place: Antarctica | reverse complement strand
TATCCGTCGCCGTGTGGTGCCTGCGGCCACGCGTCGAGCACGCGTGGCCCCGGATCGTGCGCCTTACCGGACTGCGGCACTCCGTCGCGCAGGCCATCGCGTCGTTCTCTCCGACAGACTGCTAGGTTCGCCAATCCATTATAGTATAACCTCCTCTGGCCTGATGCGGTCCAAACGGCGGTATCATCCAAGCAAAGCGAATCTAAGTGGGTCGCTGGTCAAAATTCTTAGGAATCACCGTGTAAAACCTACGAACGTACACCGCCTAGCCGCTTAGGTGTCTATAGCTTGGCGCGCGGCGTCGAGGGTGTTGCGCAGCAGCATGATGTTGGTGAGCGGGCCGACGCCGCCGGGGACGGGTGTGATGGCCCCGGCGACCTGCGAAACGGCGTCGTAGTCGACATCGCCCACGAGGCCGTCCTCCGTCGCGTTGATGCCCACGTCGATCACCGTCGCGCCCGGCTTGACCCAGCCGGCCCCGACCATGCGAGCGCGCCCGATCGCCACCACCAGCACGTCGGCCTCGCGCGCCACCGCCGGCAAGTCGACCGTGCGCGAGTGGCACACGGTGACCGTGGCGTCCTCACGCAGCAGGAGCAGCGCGACCGGCTTGCCGACCACGGCGCTGCGCCCCACCACGACGGCGCGCGCGCCGCGCAGGGGTGTCCCGGCGCGATGAAGGATCTCCAGCACCGCCGCGGCCGTCGCCGGCGGGTAACTCGGCAGGCCGGCCAGCAGGCGGCCGGCGCTGGTGGGGTTGAGGCCGTCGACGTCCTTTCCCACGGGCACGCGCGCGCCGGCGCGCGCGGCGTCTATCCCCGCCGGCAGGGGAGTCTGCACGATAACGCCGTGCACATCGGGGTCCGCGCCCAGGCGGTCGAGCAGCATCGCCAACTCGACCTCGGTGGCATCCTCCTCCATGCGGTGCACGTTGCAGACGACGCCGGCGTTGGCGCAGGCGCGCTCGAGGCCGCGCACGTAGGAGCGCGCCGCCGGGTCGTCGCCGAGCGCGACCACGGCCAGAACTACCGCGACGCCGCGCGCGCGCAGCTCCGCTACGTCGTCCTTGAGCCCCTCGCGCAGCTCCGCCGCCATGGCGCGGCCGTCCAGCACGGTCGCCGTCATCGCCCGATCCCCTTTTCGACGCCGCGCGCCACCTCGTCCGCGCGCGGCCGGGCGGCGGCGAGGCGCCGCTCGAGCTCGGCGGCCGTCCTACCCTTGTACCCCTCGTCCTTGATGAGGGCCAGGTTGATGCGCACGTTGAGCGCGGCGCCGTCGAGGGCGGCGCGCGCGCAGAGGACCCCGACGCCGACGTCGCTGACCACATTGGGGTTGCCGCCGGGCAGCGCCTCCGCGCAGAGCTCGACGATGCGTGCGGCCACGGCGACCGTGCGCAGGGGCACATCGGCGGCCCCCTTGAGCGCGTCCTGGATCCCGGCCTGCCGCGCCGCCTTCTCCTCGTCGGTCGCGCGCGGCAGGCTGTAGGCGGCGCGCACCGCGCCGTAGGCCGCGCCGTCCTCCTCGGCCAGGGCCAGGGCCAACGCGCGCTGCTCGGTGGCCTCGACCAGGACGCGTGCCATCAGCTCCTCGTGGGCGCGGTACTTCTCCTGCCCGAGGGTCAGGTTGCAGACCATGGCGACAAGCGCAGCGCCCATGGCGGCCGAAAGGGCCGCGGCCCCGCCGCCGCCGGGAACCGGCGCGCCCGAGGCCAACCCCTCCAGAAATCCCGCGATCGTTTCCTCGTTCATGCGCACCTCAGCAAGGTATCAGGCATCAGGGAATACTAGTCCAGGCACGATTATAGCACCGCCGACCGCCTCGGCGCGGCCCGCGGGACTTCGAGCCCCGCGCCCCGTCGGTATCCCCGATGTTGCGCCTTTTGAGACGGGGGTCGTTGTGATCGCGCCAGGGGCCTGTCAGCGCTCGAGCCACTCCTTGATGGCGGCGTCGATGAACGCCGCGTCTTCGGGCACGCCACCGCCGCCCGCGGCGTGCCCCCACACGGAGTCGATGGGGCGCAGCTCGGCGTGCGGCATGCGCGCCACCTCCGCCGCGTTGTCCTCCAGCGGGAAATACAGGTCGGTCGCGCACGGCATCACCAGGGCGCGCGCCTGGATCGCCCCAAGCGCCCGGTCGAGATCGCCGTCGAAGCCGGGCGTGGCCCCGATGTCGGCGTGCTGCCACGTCCAGGCCATCGCCAGCAGGTCGTTGGCGTCCCAGGCGAGGAAGGACTCCTCGTAGCCACCCACGATGAAGTCGTCCAGCGAGGCGTAGCCCTGCGCGCGGTACAGCCCCGCGCGATACCACGCCTGCGAGAGTCCCCACCCGGCCCACACGCGGCCGAGCGCGCGCAGCCCCGCCTCGGGCGGCGCATCGTAGCGGCCGCCCCGCCAGGCGGCGTCGGCCTTGAGCGCGGCGGTGACGCCCTCCAGGAAGACCCAGGCGTGCGGGGCGCAGCGCGCCGCGCCGCAGATGGGGGCGATGCGCTCGACCAGCGCGGGGTAGCTCGCCGCCCACTGGTAGGCCTGCTGCGCGCCCATGGAGAAGCCGACCACGAGCGGCAGCCGCGTCACGCCGAACCGCTCGACGACGAGCCGGTGCTGCAGCGCCACGTTGTCCTGGATGGTGACGTGCGGGAAGTCGGGTCCGGCCTGCGTCGGCGCGCCGTTGCTCGGCGACGAGGAGAGCCCGTTGCCGAGCATGTCGGGGACGACCACGAAGTAGCGGCTGGTGTCGAGCGCCTTGCCCGGACCGATCAGCCACGCGTTGTCCTCGTGCCGCCCGGCGTAGCACGTGGGAAAAACGATGGCGTTCCCGCGCCGCGCGTCGAGCCTCCCGTGGGTGGCGTAGGCCAACTTGGCGTCGCGCAGCGTCTCGCCCGCCTGCAAAACGACGTCGCCCGCCTCGAACACCTTATAACCACGCCCGCCCTCGCCCTCACCCTCACCCTCGGTCTGCACGCCCATCTCTCCTCGCTCCATGCGCGCGGTCGCGCTGATTTCGTGCCTGAGTATTGGGGCGCCTCAGTCCCTCGCTCCATGCGCGCGCGATCGCGCCGCGCGTGCTTCTCTTGAACGCATGAAACGGTAACGCATGAAACGGTCCATCCGCCCGTCTCACCCGCCTGGGCACGCGATCACCTGGGTGCCCGGTTGCCTCCGGCGCGACTAGCGCGGGATGCCGCGCGACGGACGGCGCGCGGAAGGCCACCCTCGACGACTTCACTATCATAGACTGCTCCCCCGACCAAGCAGAGGACCGCGCCCGCTGCGTCGCGGTCGTCCGCCAGGCCGGCCTTGAGGCCCATATCATCTACGACCCCGCGGCGCCCGACCACGCGACCTTCCGCCGCGAGGTCGAGCGCGCCGCGCGTGGCGATCTCACGTGGCTGCCGGCCACGGTGGGCCTCGTCGAGTTCCTGACGATCCTGCGCGATCTGCGGGACCAGGCGCTCCAGGCGCACGCCCTTTCGGCCTCGCGACAGCGGCCGCTCACGGACCATCAGCGGCGCGTGTGGGCGCTGATCGCCGCGGGCCGGTCGCATGCCGTGATTGCGCGCGCGATGGGCAGCAGCGCAGGCGCGGTCAAACAGGACATCGTTGTCAAGCGTCGGCCGTAGGTGGCGGCGCCGTCGACGAGGACGCGATCGACGGCGATGGGCGCGTCGGGCTGGTCGGGCCTCGGCACGCCGACGAAGCCCGCGTCGAGCGGGGCCTGCTCGTGGGGGATGTGGGGATCGAGGGGGACGGCGGCGGCGGCGGGGCGGACGAGGAGGGCGAGCGCGGCCGCAGCGGCGACGAGGAGGAACAGGAGGGCGGCGGCGCGCAGGGGTGCGCGCCGGTGGGGGCGGGGGCGGGAGTGGGGCATCATGCGCCCCCGGTCGAGGGCGCCGGCGTGCACGCTGGGAGCGTGACGTAGGCCGGGGTGGCGCACCGCCACACCGGCACGCCGGGCGGCGGCGTGTAGGTGAAGAGGCCGGCCGGTGCCTCCGCCGCCGGGACGACCTCGTAGGCGATGACCCGCAGCGTGCCCGTCGCCACCGTGGCCCCCCGCGCGTCCTGGTCCCGCTCGTCGACGCCCCGGAGCACCGCGCTCGCGGCGTCGATGTAGAACGTCGCGGTCTCCGTCGTGGCCCCGTCGCGCGACGCGGGGACCGACACCCCGCCGATGGTGACCGGCCACCGGTGCATCACCTGCACGACATCGACGCGGCGACCGTCGACGTCCTGTTGGGGAAGCAGGCGCGTCTCGTACCCCGCTGCGGTCGCCGTCGTCGCGGCCGACATGAGCAGGCCGCCGAGCGCCCCCAGGTCCCGAGGTTCGGTCATGAGTTGGAGGGGCCAGACGCTCCCGGCGGGCCTGCGGGCGGGCCGCAGCGGCGCCGCCGGGTAGACATACGCCACCGGCCCGTTCGGCTTGAACCCCGCCCCCATATACGACCAATAGTCCGTGTCGTCGAGCGCCTCCCGATGCTCGATGCGTCCATCGACCGCGATGGCGCTATCGAGGCGGTCAATGCTCCCGTCGGCGGCGAACCGCGCCCACTCCGTGGCCGTCCAATGTCGGGACGGGGACGCGTTCGGGCCGGAGCCGTCGTAGGCCAGCACCTGCCGGAGGAGGTCGCCGCCCGCCGACGGCGCCATCGCGCGGGCCGCGCGACGCAGGATCTGGGCGGCCGAGACAGGGGTCGGCGGATGGAGGTGGCTGTACGCGCCGAGGCCGGCCAGGGCGAGCAGAGCCGCGCTCGCCAGGGAGGCGACGCGCATCCGGGGCGAGCGGACGCAGCCTCGCGCCCCCCGCGCCCCCGCCGCAGCGTATCGGTGCGCCTCCAGGGCGCGCATGGTTAGCGCGCGCCGGATCTCGCGGTCCTGCGCGTGGGACAGGGGATCTGCGGTCGCCGCCCGGCCTAGCGTGTCCAGGCCGACGACGACCCGCCGCAGGCGCGGGTCGTCGCTGGCGCCCCCGAGGTCGGGATAGCGATCATCGAGGTTATTCGCGTTAGTCATGGTACTGCTCCTTCAGCGTCTGGAGGGTGCGCCACAACTGCTTCTTGGTCGCCGCCTCGCCCTTGCCGACGACCCTGGCGATCTCGGGCGTGCTGAGCCCCGCCACGAAGCGCAGGATCAGCAGCTCCCGTTTGGCCGGCTCGAGGGCATTGACCAGGGCCATGAGGTGGGCCAGGTCGTCGCGCCGCAGCACGTCCGCCGCGGGGTTGCCCTCATCGGCGCGGCCTACCCCCGGCACTAGGTCCCGGCCCACTGTCGCCCCCCACGCGACCGGCGCGTCCGAGTCCTCACCGACGAGCGGGCGCAGGACCTCGGGCGCGACTTCCCAGGGGATCGTCTCGCGGTGGCGGCGGCGCTGGTTGGCCGCAGCGTTCCGCGCGATGCGGAACAGCCAGGCCGCGAAGGGGGCGCCGCGGGCGCGATAGCGCGGCAGGGCGTCGAGGGCCTGGAGGAAAACCTGCTGCGTCAGGTCGGCCGCGTCCTCCGGGGTGGTCACCCGCGCGTGCAGGTAGGCGTGGACGCGGTCGCGGTAGCGCAGGTACAGGGGGCCGAACGCGGGGGGATACTCCTGTGCCGCGCGGATGAGGGTCAGTTCGTCCGCCTCGCCCTCGACGCCCGCGGCATCGTGCGCACCCTCGCCGGGTACGGCCGCGATGTCATGCATGGGGGTGCTCCCGTGACGGCCTGGTCACTCTCGTTCTCCTCCGACTCCGAGCGTGCGATCAAACGCGACCGCTACTTATTACAACACTATGGCCGGTGAGACGGGGGCATGCGCGTGCTGTTGCAAGCATACCATCGCGGATTCAGCGCGCTAATGTTCTTCACATCGCATTAATGCAACCACGCCATGATGCGGCGATGCGCTGGATGAGCTCTTTGAGCCTAATGCGCACATCCTGCGTCGCGCCTGAGGGATGCAAGCTAGCACGCTCGACGTGGTGACGCCCCAGCTGTCCAGTGCCCCGGTGTCCGCGCAGGTCCCTACGGAGCGACGGCAGGCAGAATGACCTCCTCAGGCCCACCGTCGCCGTGTCTGAGGTCCCGATAAACCATGGCCTTGGAGATGACGACCTCCGCTCCTCCTATACGACCTATGGGCCTGACGCATAGACGGACTGCAGCTCAGCTCCGTCCCAGTCGGGATCTTTACCTGCTTGCTGCTGTCGCACGCCAGGAATGCCCATACCGGGGCATCGATAATCTGAGCGATCCTCCGACCAGCCACTCTGCACTTTGTGACAGCAACCCTAACAGCACCCCTTATAGCTTGCGACCCACCCCCGCCCAGTTCGGGGCGCGCCCCGGCTCGTCGCGCAGCGGGTCGCCCCCGTCCTCGCTGTCTGGCGCGGGCCGCCACGCGGGCGCGTACACAAGGCCCGGCTCGACCAGCTCGAAGCCCGCGAAGAAGCCCTCCACCGCAGCGTGCGGGCGGAAGTGCAGCGGGCGCGCCGTCTCCTCGTACAGCCGGACGAGCCGCGCGTACCCCTCCGACGCCCCCTCCAGGGTGCCGTGCGCGATGACCAGGTAGCTGCCGGGGGGCACGGCCTCCGTCAGCCCCCGCAGCGCCCGGCGGGCCTCGTCGTCGTTGGGGATGAAATGAGGCGCCGTCACCAGCAGCAGCCCGACCGGGCGCGCGAGGTCGAGCAGCCGGCGCGCCCGCGGGTGCGTCAGAATCGCCGCCGGCCCCCGGCGCGACTAGCGCGGGATGCCGCGCGACGGACGGCGCGCTGGCCCGTCCCCCGCCGACTCGGCCGGCGCCGGCGGCTCCATCGTCCCGCCGGGCGACGCGAACGCGTAGCCGTCCGTGCCGCCGTGCTTGGAGCGGTGCAAGGCGCCGTCGGCGGCGCGGATGAGGGCCGCGGCGTCGAGGCCGTCGGCCGGGTAGAGACCGATGCCGATGCGCGCGGTGACCGACGCGTCACGCCCGCGCAGGATCATGCGCGCGCCGACGGCCTCGACGATCTTGCGCGCGACCACCGCCGCGTCGGCCAGGTCGCCGACGTCGGGCAGGATGGCCGCGAACTCGTCGCCGGCCAGCCGCGCCACGGTATCGCTCCCGCGGGTGCAGCGGGCCAACCGGCGTCCCACCTCGCGCAGGAGCTCGTCGCCCTCCTCATGGCCAAGAGTGTCGTTGACAGCCCCGAAACCGTCCAGGTCCAGGCACAGCAGGGCCACGCGCTGCCCGTAGCGCCCGGCCTGCGCGATGGCATAGGCCAGGCGGTCGGCGAAGAGCGCACGATTGGGCAGCCCCGTGAGCGGGTCGTGGTAGGCCAGGTAGGCCAGGTCGCTCTCCACGCGCTGCCGCTCGATGGCGTGGCGCAGCGTGCGCGCCAGCAGGTCGCCGTCCACCCGCCCCTTGACGAGGTAGTCCCGCGCCCCCTCGCGCACGCCCTTGATGGCCAGCGCCTCGTCGGCGGAGTCGGCCATCACCACGATGGGGACGCGCGGGGCGGCCGCGCGCAGCCGCTTGACCCCCGCCAGGCCCTGCTCGTCGGGCAGCGAGAGATCGAGCAGGATCGCGTCGATGCCTCCCTCGTCCACCCGGGCCAGCGCGTCGTCGAGCCGCGCGACATGCGCGACCGCAAACGCCGGCGCCGCGGCCCCGTCCAGCAGCGCGCGAACGAGGGCCGTCGGCGCGGGGTCGTCCTCGACCAGCAACACGGTCACGGTGGTCATGCGTATACCTCCCATCTACATGGGCCACGGTAGCACACGACGACGCGCGCGACCTATAGGACGAAGGTCCCCGCGCCCCGCGCCTCTCGCCCCGCGCCCCGCGCCCCGCGCTCAGTCGATCTCGGGCTGCCGGGGGCGGACGCGCGAGCGCTCAGCGCTGATGATCGCGCCGATCTTGTCGACGGCTTCGTCGAGCCGGCCCTCGTGGTTGACGACGGCGTAGTCGTAGTGCTCGAGCGCGGCCATCTCTTTGTAGGCGTTGGCCACGCGCACCTCCAACTCGGCCTCCGACTCGGTGCGGCGCGCGCGCAGGCGCACGACGAGTTCCTGGAGCGAGGGCGGCGCGAGGAAGATGAAGACGCCGTCGCGCGAGCGGGCGCGCACCTTCTCGGCCCCCTGCACGTCGATCTTGAGCAGCACGTCGCGCCCCTCGGCCAGCTTCTCCCGTACCTGCGCGATGGGCGGCCCGTACAGGTTTCCGTATACGTTGGACCACTCGAGGAACCCGTCGCGCCCGATCATCTCCTCGAATGCGGCGCGCGTGAGGAAAAAATAGTCGCGGCCGTCGACCTCATTGTCCCGTCGCTGGCGCGTCGTCGCGGTCACGACGTAGTAGATGTCGAATCCGCGCTCCTTGAGGCGCGCGATGGCCACATCCTTGCCCACCCCGCTCGGCCCCGACAGGACAACCAGCAGCCCGCGACGCCCCTCGTCCGACATTGTTCCTCCACGGCTATACTTCTACTAGATACCAGGCAGGCTACCAACCCAGAGCGCGCGCCAACCTCTAATTACTGACTAGTGACTACTGACTACTGACTACTTGAAATAATGGCCTACGATTCCGTCACGACCGCCGCCGTCGCCGCCGAGTTGCGCGACACGCTCCTGCAGGGCCGCGTCGACAAGGTGATCCAACCGTCCGAGTATGCCGTGGCCCTGTTCGTGCGCGCGGGAGGAGCCAACCACACGCTGCTGCTCTCGGCGCACCCGCAGCAGGCCCGCGTCACCCTGACCTCCGAGCGGCTGGCCAAGGCCTTCGACGAGCCCAGCCCATTCGTGATGCTGCTGCGCAAGTACCTCGAAGGCGCGGCCGTCCTGGGCATCGAGCAGACCGGCCGCGACCGCGTGCTGCGACTCGCGTTCCGCACCCGCGTGGCCTCCGTCACCCTCATCGCCGAGGTCATGGGTAAGCACAGCAACATCATCCTCGTCGATGAACAGGATACCATCCTCGGCGCGCTCAAGCGCGTCACCGCGGCGATCAGCCGCCACCGCGTCGTCCTGCCGCACCAGCCCTACATCCCGCCTCCGGTGCAGACGCGGCCGGCCCCGCACGAAGGCCAGCCCAAGCTCGACCCTCTGAGCGCGACGGCGGAAGAGGTGGCCGGCGCGCTCACGGATCTGCCCGGCGAGGGGCAATTGGCCGCGGCGTTGCTCGACACGCTAGCAGGAATGAGTCCACATCTGGCCAAAGAGGCTGTCTACCGCCTGGCGGGGGGGGCGGACGCCCCTCTTGGCGCGGGACGTCCGCGGATGGCGGAGCTGCTGGGGATAGTGCGCGGGCTCATGGAGCCGCCGGCCTGGCGGCCGAGCGTCGCGCGGCGCGACGGCAAGATCCTGGGCTGGGCGGCCTACCCGCTCGCGCAGCACGGGGTCGAGCCCACGCCCTATCCCTCCATGGGGTCCGCGCTCGACGACGTGTACAGGGAGGGCGGCGACGGGGAAAGCCGCGACGCGCTGGGCTCCGTCCGCGCGGGCCTGCGCGCTCCCATCGCGGCGCACCGCGCCCGCCTCGACAAGAAAGCCGCCTCGTTGCGCGCGGGGCTGCGCCCGCCCGAGGAGATCGACGCCTTGCGCCGGCAGGGCGAGATGACGCTGGCCTACGCGCACGACATCGCGCCCGGCCAGCGCGAGCTGCGCCTCGACGACCAGTCCCTGACCATCGCGCTCGACCCGACGCTGACGCCGGCCGAGAACGCGCGGGCGCTCTTCGCACGCTACCGCAAAGCGCGCGACGCCCGGGAGAAGGTACCGCCGCTGCTGGAGGAGGCCGAGGAGAGCGTGCAGTTCCTCGACGGGGCGCTCCTCTTCGTGGAGCAGGCCGACTCCCCCGGCGCGCTCAAAGAGATCAGGGACGACGTGGCCACGGCTGGCTTCGCCCTGCCCGGCGCCAGGGGCGTGGACGCCACGTCGCCGAAAGGGACGAAGGGGCAGACGGGGCAGACGGGCCAGAAGGGTCAGGCGGGGGCCAAGGGGAAGGGCGGCAAATACCATCCCGGCGGCAAAGAGACCCCCAAGAAGGGGGGCGCGGCGCCGGCCCTGCGCTTCACGACAGGGGATGGGCTGGAGGTGCTGGTGGGTCGCAGCGCGCGGCAGAACGAGGTCGTGACCTTCGATCTCTCGTCGAGCGGCGACCTGTGGTTCCACGCCCGGGGCATGCCCGGCTCGCACGTGGTGCTCAAGACGGGCGGGCGCCCCCCCTCCAACGCGAGCGTGGAGAGCGCCGCGGCGCTGGCCGCCTACTACAGCCGCGGCCGCGGCGGCACGACCGTCCCCGTCGACGTCGTCCCCGTGCGCAACGTGCGCCGCGTCAAGGGCGGCAAGCCCGGCCTCGTGCGCGTCAGCGGCGAAACCACGATCAACGTCCGGCCGCGGGCAGATCTATCCCGATAGGCCGCGCCTGGATCAAGCCTGCCCAAACGTTTCCACATGAAAACGAATAGCAAAGTCGCCCTTACCGCTCCTCGCCCCCTCCGCCCCTGGCTGACTGGTCTCCCGGACCCTAGCCGCGGGTCCGACAGTGGGGCGCGCCTCCGGGGGAACCCCGGGAGATAGCTCCCCCCAGACCCCCGCCAACCACGCGGCGTGCGGGCAAGCGGGCGGGCTATCTCGACAAACCACAGACCCTGCCCGTTCCAGGGCTCGAATAATTCACGAGCCCTGTGTAGCTACATGCGTCCAACGAGATTGTGCGGGCCGGTAGCGGGCCGGCGTCACGCCAGACTGAGATCCGTCCCGTACTGGACCAACTCGAGCCGACGCGCCACTGCCTGCGAGGCAGGGTTGTCTCCCACGACGCCCCGATATAGAGGCGCACCCGGCCAGATAGACGGATCAGGGCCATTTAGTTGTCGGGGAGGGGCGAAGAAAGAGCGGATGACGTAGGCTATCCTCGTGTGCGTGTGTGCGCAAGTCCAGGAGGTGTCCGATGGACCAGCCGTGTCGTCCGCTCATA
>JAABUP010010488.1_pt1 | contig 10924 bp, 10 predicted proteins | sample 5559201 | NCBI WGS metagenome assembly JAABUP01 (sample SAMN10711887, study PRJNA513373) | rock metagenome | isolation source: Antarctica rocks | place: Antarctica | reverse complement strand
TAGGGACAGAGCCAGTTTGGGCAGATAACGATGAGACTCTTCTGAAGCGGGACTTTGGAAACTTCATCCTTTGAAGGCATTATTTTCAGAAAATTCTGATTTCCACATATAATTACATACCCTACCGGAGCATCGTCATGCCTCTCCCTCGACTTCAAAGGGGCTTTTCTCCTCTCCCGTTGCTTTACCCACAACATCATTACCAACCGCCTCACTTCCAACAGTAACAGCCTCGCCCGTTCCCTGTTCCTCCCTCTCCCTCTCCCTCTCCGCCTTCGCAATCCCCTCCTCCATATCCTCCCTCTTCTTATCCTCAGCCCGGCTAGGTGTCTTAACCCCTAGCTTACTCTTCTGCGCCGCTACTTCCATCACACTGAGACTACTCTCCATAGCGCTCGGCATGCTCACGCTCAGTAATCCCTGTTTAATTTTAGTTGGACTAATTGGTGAAGAGGGATCTTCGTCCTTGAGCCAGCCGACTCGGCCACAGCGGCCTACGAGGCGTTTTGTGGTTTCGTCTATGGCGCCAAAGTGGTTGTTGCCGTCTCCAGCCATCATGGCTAGGAAGCGCACAAGTTCGTTTTGCTTGTAGTGTGGTGGATTTTTGAGCTGGGTGTGTGCGAGGAGGGGGTAGAGTACTCGCAGGTACGTATGTCGTAGTGCCATAGAAGAGGGAGGGAGGTCGAGAAGGTTGCGGAGTATGATGTCAAGGAGGACGTGCAAGTCATTGGTGTAGAAGTACTCGTACGTAGGTGGGGTGGTGAAGAGGAGGTAGAGTAGTTTGAGAATTAAGAGTTGCAGGGAGGTCTCGCTTTCGCGATTTAGGAGCAGGATGATGTTCTCGCCGAAGGTCTTGTAGGAGGAGCCGCGAGTGGAGAGGATCCTGATTACTCTGTTTGTCAGGGGGGTGATGGTAGAGGAAGATTGGGTGGGCGGCGGGTCGTGGGCTGAGACCATGTATTGTTCGTTGAGGATGAGCTGAATAGAGGTGTCAGTAGGGTCCGGCTTTGGCAATGGGAGGAGGATATACAAGGACTCGTATGACAGGGTAGTGGTAGGGGTCGTTCACGTCGTCGGAGAGGCTTTCAATGATGTAGAACATGTATGCAATAAAGTCGTCCTCGATTAATACTGGCACGCCTTGTCAGCTCCTGCTCCCCTTTTTTCGATGTATGTCTACTGCTCACCCAAGTCTTCCATTCGTAATCGTTGCATTCGTGACATTTCGTACAGCACCTCCAGCAGCATCCTATGCAGGCCCGCATCGTCGTCTGTCCTTGCTGTTATCAGCTCGAGCAGTCTGGGAAAGCAACCCTCCTCGTTCATCATCTCAAACGTAATCTCATTTTGCCGGCCGTCGAAGAGCAGGAAGGCTATTATGAAGTGGAGCGTGTCTGGGGAATCCTCCTATTCGCTTTCGATCAGGTGGGGATTCGTATCTGGCTAGGAGGTCGTACCTGTAGGAGGCTGTAGACGATCTGTCTTCGGCAATAGTCTTTGTGCGCCGCGAAGAGCGCAGACTCGAGGAGTCGGTACGAGCAGCGGGCGATGTCATATTCGGTCTGTATGTATTCTCCTACCCATCCCCCACGAGTCAGTGATCGATCCCCATAGTTGGTCGCGGAGAGGACGCAGACCTTTGTAGTTTGTAGTAAACGTCAAGTAGGACCGTAAAGCATTATCGATAAGCTCATGGGATTCGCAGCGCGCCGAGACGATGTCCTCGAGTTCTGTAGAACGCTGTCAATGGGGGGGGGGCTTGCGGTGCGGTTTGAGGCGCTGGCTTACACACCATCCCAGAACTGCTGCTCATCTTCTAGTGTGTAAGAGACCTCAAACTCCATATCTCAAGTATTGTAACCATGACCAGAGCCTAACACAACGGGGGGTGTTCAGTCTCTGAGTCTGCTGGAGTTCTGGTTTGGAGGGGGAGCGTGTTACGGGTAAGTATGACCACATCGTGAACGCGACGGTTTTGTTAGCTGAGCGCCAATCGGCCTGGCTTTCTCTAACACGGTAGGGGTAACATTGCTGCACGAAATACGCGTGCTTAATTATAAGGTATAGTACAATGGAAACGAGAAGGTGCTGAGACATCCTTCCACGCCCAGACCCAGACCAACGACGCCGCCATTATGCACAGGATCAGCCAAAATCATCTAGACGAATCGCTCATGAGATCCCAAAAACCCATTAATCATCCAGGCTTACTTCGGCCTCTTGAACGCATGTGCTTCTGTGTTACTGCTAAGGGTCAGCGAGGTTGAAATTGAGATAAAACCAAAGGGCACTCACAGCACATAGTCATCCAGACTGACCAGACTCGGTGCGCTAAATAACAGGTAGAAATACTTTAACGTCTCTGCAAGCCAGAAACTCTCCATTTCGTCGGCGGCGGCCGGTTCCTCGCTGGTCACGTCAGTTATGGCTGATGCCCCATAGGGCGCTTTGGTGTGTCTCTCGACTGCCTTGAACATCGCCCATCCTTTTTCGCGCCAGTAGACGTCGCCGGTCGTGCGCCACATGATGAAGACGGATTCAATAGCCTCAGGTCTGCAGTCATGTCAGCAACCCAGTCGAGGCAATCTAACTACGTTGCGGAAATTCTTACCTAAGGAGATATCGCCGGCCATCGATCTTTGTCATGCCTTCTGGAATTCTTTCATCTTTGATTTTCGCTGCAACAAATTCTTCGTGGGTGGGAAGGGGTGGCTCGTGATAGGGTTGCTCAACGGGAACAGGCGCCTTTGCTGTGTTGTTGGGATGCCTTGCCGATTGGGGTGCAGCCATTGCTTGAGAATTGCTTACTCCGTGAGCATTGTCCAAATGCTGCTCAGCGGTTGTTTTGTCAGCAACGGGAGCTTTTGATGGCGCCGTCTCCGGTACCGCGGCCTCAGATGCTGGTGGTTTTACAGGAGCAACAAGAGGCGCTTCGTTGATGTCTCCCAATTGTCGCTTTGCCAATGATTTTGGTGGAGGAGCACCTTCGACGGGCTTAGAAGTCGATATCTCGGCGTTTTCTTCTGGCTCTACCTCTATCGAACCTTTCTTCGCGATCGTGCCCTCGGTCGGCTTGGACACGGCCTTCTCTGCCTTCTCTTGTTCTGGATCCAAAGGCTTGTCTGCTATTGGTTTAGACACGGCCTCGTCGGCCTTCGTTCGCGATGTTTGGAACTCAGTTGCCGCAGTCTTTTCTGCCCCAGATGCAGCTTCGACCTTTTGGACCTTCTCGTCCCTCAAAGCACTTTTAGGAGGCTCTGGCGGCAGATTAGAAGGCTCGGCCGCCGCCGCCTTCTCCTCGGCTTCTTGAAGCAACGCCTTCTTGTCATTCTCCAATGCTGCTTGCTGCGCTTGTAGCCTCTGCTTTTCTCGCATTTCTGCATACGGATCAAGCGCTTCACGCCACAGAGTCTCGTTCCATGGACAATTGTTCGCATCCGGACATTTCATGGTAAGGTAAGATTCGGGCATAATTCCTGTCGTCGTCGACTCGTAAGCCCATACGCATCCATCCGTAAGCTTTTTCGCGATATCCATGTCGCCCTTACGATCGAATACTTTGGCACCGAGCGCGTACATCCCCCCAGCAAAGCAAGTAAGATGTGTTCCCTCTGGCGTTAACTTGAAGGGCTTCTCCTTATCAGTGACCTTGGCTTTACCAGCATGGAGTATGTTTCGTTTCTCGTCAGGAATCATAGGGCGAAACAAGAGATTTTTGGTAGTGGCATCAGCGAACATCTCATACATCGATTGGTACTTGTCCTCCAAACCACCAAGAAGCAGATACTCTTTCGGCAGATATTCATACGTAGAATCAGCTTGACCACCAATTGCGAATTCCTCTTGATTGGTGAACGGTGGCGAAGCTAAGCCTTGCGGCTCACATTCTGGCGGCTTTGAGGCAGCTTCTGGATGGGGATCTAAGCCAGTCTCGTCCTCAATCTCTCTCTTCCCAATAGCACCTTTAGCGGGTGGGGCAGAAGCAGCCTTGGGCGCAGCTTGTGCGGTAATTTTGTCTGCTTCAGCGTTAGGCGAATCGCCAGAATCGGCTGGCTTAGGCGTAGTGACATTGGTTCTGTCACTACCACTGCTCTCCGGATCTGTGTGAGCTCCCACAGCAACGGCCTTCTTGGCAGGCCCGCCGTCTAGTAGGCTGGGGGCTGAAGCTGAGTCTTCAATCATGTTCAGAGGCTGTGAGTCTGTAGCGCCACTCACTCCGTTGTAAGGAGTTGTGTGGGATGACATATCTGGCTTTTTGCATCCGGAAGCGTCTACTGAATTAGGCCATAGACCCGGCATTCTGGTGTTGTTCTGCCAAATATCGAACTCATTCGTAATCCGAGCGATAGCGTCGTAGTACTTCGCTTCTTTAGTGATCTGAGCGAGCCTTGTAAACTCTACAGAGAGTGAGCCTAATTCCGCGAGAACCACTCTTGTCTTTGCCCGGTGGGGTTGGGAGGCAAAAGTACTGCACAAAAGTCAGTGGGTGCAGACATGTCAAAGGGGTGGATAACTCACGGCTTCCAATGATAGAACGTAATGGGCATGCGATTCGGCGTATCGAAAGCTCCCATGAGTATATCCGCAAGCTCTACCGCTTTGTCCAGCAGGACTCCGTATTTGCTATCACTGATGTCGTATGCGGCTACTAGCCCTCCCAGATAGCGTATGACTGTCTCGAACAAGGGTATGTCATTCCTCGGGCTTGTTGTGAAGTCAATGTTTTTAACGGCTTCTACAGCTTCTTCAAATTCGTCCTTCAGGTCCATCATCCACAGCGTATCTAGTGAATCTACCAATGTTGCGCCCCAATTGCAGAAAGGGTTGCGGTATTTGCCAGACACTGGAGAAAGCTCGTCCTGCATCCAAGCCTTTTCCCTGTATCCAGCCCATGAGAAGGTGAAAGCCTTCTTGATCCTGTCTCGCTTTTCTAGTCGGGCAGTCTTCTCATCTGCAGTTTCCGTGGAGAAGGTATGTTGGATCTTTGGTATCGCTTTGGGCTTGCCGGTGGGCAGCTGTATGAGGTTCTCCGTGGGTACGGGGAAGTGATCGGGCATCTGGCTCCAATGGATCTTGGGCATCGCCGTTTCTGGAAGTATCTCCAATCTACCATTCGCTCCCTTGGGGTTGATGAGGGGGTCTGCAGGACCTGTAGTAGCGTTTGTTGTTTTGTTGGTAGACATGGACGCAAGGGCTGGTGTTGGCTTCGCAGCTGGTGCAGGTTTTTCTTTGGCATTTGGAGCAGCATCTTTGACGGGTGGTCTGGTGAGTGATGTTATTTTGGCCAAGGGTTTCTCTGGCTCATTGGCGACCGAACTCGGCTTGGATGTCCCAGAGTGGACGAGACTGGGTATAGCTATTGGTGCATTGGCATCTTTACTATCTGAAATATCTTTGCCCCGAGAATCTGAAGTTGTTGGAGTAGACGAGGATTCTTTCTTTCCCCCGAAGTTCTTTAAGCCTTCGACACTGGCTGCACCCGCGCTTTCAAGCTCCGATATACTCGTGAAATGGTATAGGGCACCGACTGCAATGATTGCGAAAATCAAGAAAACCCTGTACCGCCGCATTCGAAACATGTCTAAGGTCTGGTGTGGTCTCGTGCAATAACGCCCAGTAAGCGGTGGAGGTCTCCACTAAGCAACGTTATCTCAAGTACCGGCTTTCCATCGAGAAACACCAAGGGTAGATAGAGGCCAGATCGAGAGGAGATACTATGCATGGAGTCAAGGAATGCTGGATTTGAAGTTGCAACAGTGTTCTCCTTTCTGTAACTTCTTGGTCCTTGGCGGCGGAATGTTAGCTTCTCGAAGCGGCCTAATTGACAGACTACAATTCTACACTTTGTTCTCACACACTATAATTGCAGTATCTACAAGCTAGATCAAAGGTATCTGCTTTAAAAGATTTAGACGGCGACACGCTCTTAAATCGGAAAGTCTCATAATCAATGTACCTTGCTCAACGTTTGTGGGGGTATCTGCTCTATCTACGATCAACCCTGCAGCCGATGTACAGAATGCTCTTTCAAATTGTAAGCGCTGATGCTTTCTATGACTGGAAGGATCCTTTCCTATGTAGGTTTAGGGCGCCTAGCTATGAATTTCATCCTCGTTCACCCTTCTCCCTCTCCAGGTCCGGGTCCTTGTTGACGTCCCTATATATTTTTAGCATTTGCTTTGATATAGATCTTGTAGCTAGACTTACCATTTGTCTCGCTTTCAGCAGTTCATCACATAAAAGCAGATTCGACGCTATCCCTGAGCTCGACGCGACACAATTCCTGAGCACTCGGAAGGAATCATATACACCTTCTTGTATTGGATCCATCGGCTCCCCTGTTATGAGACTGAGTCCAACGACGTTACCCTCAGATTGCTCATCTTGGAGTGCAGCAACTAAGCACACACAGTTAGCATGCTAGCTCAAATTGGGGGAAAAGCCATTGGACTTACGACAATCTTGAATGTCGTGACCTGAATTTGCAGCAAGTGTCTTTGGTATCACCAGGAGAGCTTCTGCAAAAGCCGAGACACCATACTTCGCCTTCCCTTTTACTTGCCGCCTGAAAGCTTCACTTGAGAGGTGTGCAGCACATGCTACTTGGAAAGCACCCGCACCAGGCACAACACTTTTGTCGACGATCATGTTGTATACGCTCCGGAGCCCATCACGAACGGCATCTGTAATCTGCATAATGGTATGGGTGTTCGGGCCTTTGATGAGAAGCGTTACTGATTTGGGGTCCTTTACATCTTCCTGTAAGCGATACATTAGCAGCTGCCGGATCACTCTGTCCCAAATCTTGACGTACGATGAAGGTGTACTTCTCTTCTCCCAGTTGATGCTCGTAAACGAGGCCAGCCCAACCGAGGACGTCTGGTGTAAGATCGTCGACGCTGTTCTGTGCTGTACCTCCGCAAACAAGCTGCAATCTCTCCATGTTCCTTCTCTTTGCTCTCCGAAGTGCATAAATGCCGTTCTTCACCAGGACGTCAAGACTGAGTGGATCAATACCCTTCTGATTGATGATAAAAAATCCCTTTTTGGGATCGTTGCCACACACTTCTTTCTTGAGCTCGACTATCTTTCGAAGCTTATCATCTACAAATCTTCGCTCGCTCTCTACTAGCTTCTCACGTTGGTCTGCACTGGAATAATAGAATCCTGAGTTGACTTCTGACTTTTCGTATTCCAGACTAACATTCAAAGTAAGGATGAATGCATTTTCCACGCGTTTAGGCATGTCGGGGTGCCGAGCTCCATGATCTAACGCTAAACCACGAATGAGAGAAGTATCCGAAGCTGTCCGATGCTGCATCTTCATGATTTCAATCATGAAAAGATCTGGCTTTGCTGGTGGATGATATATTGATAGTACGGCATCGACGATGGCTGGAGTGAGACGCTCGGCAAGTGTACCGTTCAGCTTGGTGGCGAGTGAGGTGCGAGCGACGGAAAGGAGGAGCTCTCGGTCGACCTCTTTCTGTAGCTTGAATGTGTCAAGAAACTTTAGGGTCTCTGTTTTCGCTATCTCGTAGCCGTCGGTGATGATTCGGGGATGTAAGCCTTCAGAGATATAGCGGTCTGCCTGTTTCAGCAGCTCTCCTACCATCAACACCACTGAGGTTGTGCCGTCTCCAGTGATATCGTCTTGGGCTGTAGCAGCTCTTGCAATCATGACTGCTGTTGGATTTTGTATTTGCATTTCTCTGAGCAGGACGTTCCCATCCTTGGTCAACTTAATTGCTCCGGCTCCATCCACGAGCATCTTGATCGTCCCCGTAGGACCCAAATTTGACTTAAGAACATCTTGGAGGCCTTCGCCAGCAGATATGTTGACCTTCAAGGCCTCACCACGTCTCTAGAAAGCCGTTAGCTTGTGCTGTTGCAATCCGAGAGAGATGACTAACTCTCGACTCCGCCTTTGGGTTCAAAAGCTGTGCTGCGGACATTATGCTGTGATATATGATCGTGACTTTCAAACACGAGAGAGCAGTGCACAATATGACTTCTGAGAATGTATCAAACGCACGTGAGGGGCCGAATATTTTCCAGACGCGAGGCTGCAAGCCTTGGCGTCGGCCTCGTCTAAATTTTCTTCCGTTCAAGCTCGATCTTACATTTGCTCTAACCGTGCGGGCACCTCGCTCTACTCGGTACGGCTGGCCCTAACGCGAATCACGCCTTAACGCCAATTATTTTAACTACCCCATTAACTATAGAAATAATAATATAAGAAAGTCTATTATATACTTCCCGATTTAGCTAGTCTTCTTTTATAACTTTACCTTTATAGTTATTTATTTAAAATACCGGATCCTTTTATTCTTAAGCGCAGAAACTACCCGTTACTCTTTAATTTTAGTTTATTCTAAGGTTTTCTACGCTCTTTTAAATTTTATTTCCTACGATTTCTTTACCTTAAAGCGTATTTAATAAGAATAAACCGTACTACCTTTTTAAATAAATATATTTAGTTATACTTTACGCGCTCCCTAGGCTACTATTTCTTTATATAACTCTATTAACTTTTATTCTATAAATAGGCCGGAAAATAACTTCGCTTCTACCCTACGAATATATTTATTAAATATTAAGGATAAATCTAGATCCCGGAGCTCCTTCCTATACTACGTAATTTACCGGTATATATATAATATAGGTTATTCGTTAAGATCTAGGGGTAGAGTATTTTCTAGGGTAATAATTTTTACCGGAGTAAAAGTATATTAAAATTTAATTAATCGGCGTATTATAATATCCGGATTATAAGAAATTAAGTCCGATTTCCGTTAAATTAATATTATTATAATTTATTTAAATATTTTATCCCGGATAACTTAAAAATTAGTTAAAAAATCGATTCTTAAATAATCGCCCCCGGTTTAACGTATCGCTAGATTAATAGCCTTAATATATTAATATTTAAATAACTAGAAAACGCCTATATCTAATAGTTATATTAGATACGACGAATATAATAATAAATAGAATAGTTAGATTTAGTTATTTTCGTAGAACTTTAGTACCTCCTAGGTTAAATAGCTATTATAACCGTCGAATATTAATATCTACTATAACCCGACCCGGCGGTATTTCGTAAACCGGTTAAAATACTTAATTTAATCTTTATAAAGGTCGTTATTTATATATCTAAAATCGTTTATCCCTTAAAGAGTATTAAGATCTAAACTTTTTTAAAATTAATTAACTAGGAATTACTTCCCGGCTAGAATTAATATCGGTAGGAGTATAAAGCCGGTAGTATTAATATACTTTATAAATATAATAAACTCCCGGTTATTTATATTTATCTAGTTTAGAGGTTTATCTTATTTTTTTATAATTATTATTTGGATCTACCCCGTACGTTATATATATATCTTAAAAACGTCGAAACTACGCTAAAATATCCTCCGGTTTATACACGTTTTTTCGTTATACCGCTAGGGGTTTTTACTTATATAATTTATATTAAGGGTTACGCTTTAGGAAGCTAGTAGATTATTAATTTAATACGCGTCTAACCGGGCCCGGGCGTTCGTATAAAATAGAATTTATAGTCTTTAAAAGTATCGGGCGCCGGTAAGATATATTTATTCTATCGAGCCGCTATAGGTAGTAGTAGAGGGCGTTTTCTTCTTCCGGCTTAAGCGTATAGGAGTAGCTCTATTTAGGCTTAATCCTATTATACCGGTTTAGGAGCTACGCGTATAGAATATAGTACTGAGTAGCTAACGAGCTAATATTAGGCTTAATTCCGGGGGGAATAATTTTAAGAATATCTTAAATACGGCTTTCCCTAATAGCGTATAATTCGGTTATGATTTGGGGGTGGTACATAGGTAGGAAGTTGAGGGTTGATAAATTTGAAAATATTCGCGTTGGGGCGTGATTCGCGTTGGGGCCAGCCGCACCGAGTAGAGCGAGGTGCCCGCACGGTTAGTTCTGACATTGATGATTATGTCAGGTTGTCAAAATCTACAAGTCCTAATCAATTCAATTCCTCGTGACGTTGGGAATCCTCTGTGACTCTCGGGCAGCTCTAGAGGGTTTGGTTGAGGTCATCGTCACTAATCTACTGTTCGCACTTCTTTAGAACTCTCCAACTCTATAGAGCGTCTGCTAAAGATGTCCGTCGACTACCTCTTACACGAGAGCTCTGTTGGCTATGCGATCTTTCAAGTCGTACATCAGCCTAACACTATAGGCAATCGGCTAAAGGAGGTCCAAGATTCGGTCCAGGTGAGTCACTGAAAGAGTCTGCTCGACGAAAGCACGCAGCTCAACTACATGCGTAGGACCTGGCGAAATTTGGCAAAATGGTCAAGCTAGTTTCGTTCGCACCTTTTCAGTAAGGATTGGCACCATCTCGTTGGCATCCTCAATCGCTAATCTCACGGTGAAGAGGAGCAGCGCAGGCGCTCGAGAATGCAAATGAGGTATCCGAGGGCCTTGCCTCTGAATACCTAATATCGTTGCTCGAAGTCAATCTCCCGAAATCTGGAAAGAAGAACAAGGTCTTCCTAGGAGTCGCAGATAAGAACCTCGCAGGTGCTATAAAGGGCCACTTTCCAGGTCTCGAGTGTGAGACTGGGGATACCTCGGAGATAGTACAGGACATGCTACGAGGAATTCGGCAACACGCGCATAAGCTTCTGAAGCAACTGCAGGAGGGTGATGTGGAGCGAGCACAGCTTGGCCTCGGGCATGCCTACTCGAGAGCTAGAGTCAAGTTCAGTGTGCAGAAAAACGACAACCATGTATGGCCTGCGCGAAAGCTATAGTGGTAAGCCTTTGCTAACATAAGTACAGATCATACAAGCCATCGCGACTCTGGATCATCTCGACAAAGCAGTCAACATGTTTTCAATGCGTGTACGAGAGTGGTACAGCTGGCATTTCCCCGAGCTCATCAGGA
>JAABUP010010486.1_pt1 | contig 10927 bp, 14 predicted proteins | sample 5559201 | NCBI WGS metagenome assembly JAABUP01 (sample SAMN10711887, study PRJNA513373) | rock metagenome | isolation source: Antarctica rocks | place: Antarctica | reverse complement strand
CACGTGAGGTGCCCTGGGCTTGACACACGGGCCGCAACGCGAAGATGTCGCGACAAAACGTGCTTCCAATTCATGGGTTCAGATCCAACCTTAGAATATCACATGTGATCGAGGAGACATACCATGTATGACATGTTACGCGCATGCTCAAGGCGGTCCAGCTCTGTCTGCGTCAACATCGTTTCGTTAAACTGCCTAAGCAGCGTCAAAGGTCGAGCGCCTGATGGGGAAGGCCTTCAGACTTCAGTGAATCGCAGCCACGCTATAGCGGGAGTAATAGCGGACGCCGATGCGCCCGACCAGGGGGCAGGAAGTCGAGCAGAAGCTTCATCCAAGATCCAAGACTGTGTTGAGCAGCTAGAAGATAGCCTTCGAAGCAACGCTCAGCAGCCAAGCAGCGTCCTGCCAACTACCTTCGCCTTGCTCTCCGCCCCCTGGCGGGGCTGGTGGCAAAACCACCTGTCCCTCATTCCGTTTCTTCTTCGCCGCAGCAGCACGTCTCTGATCCCTCTCGTCCTCAGTCCCGTTCCCGCGGTCCTCTTCATCGGTCGTCATCTCCTCCTTTTCCGCAACGCTGAAAAGATTGAAGTGCATCAACCGGTCGACGATCCCACCGAGACCATATGAATGCTGGTCCGACAGCCTCGCGACTTCGCCTTCTTCGTCCCTCCCTTCGCCGTCATCTACCTCGGCAAGGACGAAGTCCGGCTCAATAGGTACAGCGAGTGGATCCTCGGCGAAGTAGCTAGTCATGTCGAGACTACCCGGTGCCGCCATTGGCGTCCGTGTCCCAGTGAAACTCCCTCGCCGACTTGTACGTCTACTAGCCGAGCGACTACCGTACCTACTCCCCCACATCGGGCTCTTGATTCGGGCAGCAGAAGGACTCATCTCAGCGCTCGGTCCACCTGATCGGACATGGCTGGCGCTCTGGGCGGCCATTTCCTCGTAGCCTTCATCTTCTACATCGTCGTCCGACTCCAGATGCGTGAGGGTAGTTGAAGAGTTCCGCGAGGCGAGCCAAGACTGCCCCTTGGCTTCCTGTACGATCTCGTGCGTAGCTGCGCTTGCTCGGGCGAACCAGTCCTCTTCGTCGGTATTACGGAACCCACTCTTCCTTCGTGGTGTGCTCGTTCCCGTTTTGCTACGTCCATACATCTGCTGTCCCTTCAACGACGCTCCATCTCTGGAAGTACGTCGCTGCCGGTTAAACAGAGTCGCCTCGCTCTTCGCTTTTGGTATCTGCCCACTTCCCATCTCCGCTCGATCGGCCGCAATGCTCCCTTGCCTGACACCACCGTAATGATACTGCACATCATCATCGTACAACGACCCTCTTCTACTCAGTCCACCGCCTACATGGCGCCGGCTCGAGTTCCGGCTCAAGATGCCAGGCGTACTAGGAGCTGATTTTCCCTGGATGTAGGACGAGTGTTGCTGCGCGAACGTCACCTTAGGCGACTCGTCGTTGGGCGTCTTATTGGCATTCTCAAGTTCTGGTGGATCTGCGAATCTTGTGGAAAGCGGTGCAAGGCGGAGGTTCGCGAGATTGGTATTGGAGCGTCTCGAGCGGGATGATGAGCGAGGGGTATTGCTGTTGCGGGACTGGAGGTCGTCAGTGCTGCCTCTGCATTGTATTCTTGATACGACTTACGGCCATGCTCGTTGTCGAGTAAGGAGTATAACGCCAACAGAAAGATGCAGATGTCGAGGAAGTCGAGGAGAACGTCTGGGAGATCGATCGTAACCAGACGCACCCCAGATGATCGACACTGCAGTCCCACACCTCGGTTCACATGCTGGGATTTGGCATGTGAAAGTGACTGAGATTGAATGGGGGGAGACTGAGATGGACATATACATGTAGATCACAGATGGATGTATGTATGGATTGCTATCATTCTCGCGGCCGTATAACCACATCCAAGCCTTCCTGCCGTACTGCCCAGGAATTGACAATCTTCCACTTCGCTTCCGGCCTCGCCAGCTTCATCTCATACCTCAACAGCAACGCCGGCACGACTTTCGCAAGCTCAAGCATGGCGATATTCCTGCCCAGACATGTCCTCTTTCCTGCACCAAAGGACAGTAGATGGTGATCCATGTATCTCACTTTCTCTGCATCATCGCTCAGCCACCTTTGAGGTTGCCACTCTTCCGCGTCCGCGCCAAAGATCCGCAGATCACGGTGTAAAACCCACGGGTTAATGCCGACGATAGTGCCGGGTGGGAGGAACGTGTCGCCGATCTGCAATCCAGAGGCGGGTACTATACGCTCCATCGGCAGAGCAAGGGCAGGATTTAGACGAAGCGCTTCCTTGATGACTGCGTTCAAATATGGCAGGGTCTGGCATTCCGGCCAAGTCGGCAACGGTACTGACAGTTTGCCGGTACGCTGAGCTTCCTCAAGCTCCTTCACTAGCTTGTCCATCGAGCCCCTGTTCTTCAGAAGGTAGTAGAATACCGCTCGGAGCGTACTGCCGATCGTGTCCGAGCCAGCGTTGATGGTAGCGAACAGGTAGACCAATACCTGGCGATCGGTGACCACGTCCGGCTGCTCTTCGTGCAGGGCAAGGAAGCGAGATAAGAAGTCCGGCTTGCTCGGTAGGGCGCCGTGTAGCACTTTGTTTCTCAACGCTGGATCCGGTATCTCAAGCTTGGTCTCCGGGTTGCCGTCGTTATCGTTCAATCTCTCTTCAAGACGCCTTTGACCGAAGCTCACGATCGGGGATGAAACCGGCTTGGCAAAGAGTCGTAGATAGATTGGGTTCTTATAGGTCAAAAGATCCAGCCATGGCATTTGACCTAACACTGAGCACCTATCGAAGTTTGCTGCGACCGACTTGGTGATGCCTTCCACATCCTCCGCCCTTTCCAAAAAGCCAAGTCGCTTCGAGAACGTGAGCTCGCCAATCACGTCGAAAGCAAACCATTGCAGCCATGTTCCAAGATCGCACACCTTCCCGGTGCTTGCGAAGAGTTCGTCCAGGCGCGTAAGGAACACAGCCGTCGTTGAGTCGATCAAGGGTTCGAACTCCACCAGCGTGCTCAAAGCAAAGGCTCCCGCCACCGGCCGTCTAAGTAGAGCATGCTGCTGTTCATCTGTCGTGAAGACTAGGCTTGGACTCCGCTTCCCTCGAATCATATTCTGCCACACGGCGTAAAAGTCCGACTTGACGTAGCCCTTGTTGATGCCGTAGATGATAGGTACCATGTCCGGTTTCGATATGCTGACACAGTTGGGCCCGATACGTAGAAGATCGCCATATTGTTTGTGCAACCTGAGGTATGTGTCGTGGGAGTCCCGACGCCAGACGACCAGAAGACGCCAGAGGTTGGTGAACTTGGCGAGGAAGGGCCCTGGAACGTCTTTAAGAGAGGCAAAAGTCCAAGTCACTTGATAGACGATGACGAGGAATACTAGAGCTCGCAGTAGCAGGCTGGTGAAGTCGGAGGAGATTGAGAGTCGGGCGAAAATGGGGCGAGGATCAATGAATATCATGGTGAATCGACAGGCCCGTCTCGCGGGGAGGGAAGAGGAACGGTAGGAAAGGAGTCTGAAGAATATGCAGTTACCCTTTCATCATTGTAGATGTACAGTTTCGCCTTTCAAATATACCTACAATAATAGCGCCGGCTCTTGTCACATGTACCTAGGTACACTTGAGTGGGAGTGGAGGCAGAAGAAGAAGTGCCTGCGGAAGAATTTCCGCTGGTGAAGCTCAGACCACCTCTGCCAAGGCCCGCCTTCCATTCACGAGCTTCAAGTTCCTCGAGGGTCATCACATCGCTTTGTCCTCAGATCCTGGTCATCCTAGACTGTTTCACACACTTACACACTCCAGCACTGCTACACATACTCGTTGAGGGTACAACACCTCCGCGATGAACACAGTGATCACCAACAACCCGCTGGCCGCTCCACACCTGCTTGCCAGCCCATACAGTACGTCACACCATCACCTTCGCCCACCCAGGTGGCCGACCTGGGCAGCAGACATGGCTGACTTGTCGACTCCTTCTGCAGACACACTTCAAACGCCCAGCATGTCCGGTCGTAAACGAAAAGCCTCCGAGGAGCCAGATCAAGATCGCATGTCCACGTCACCCACTGCATCTCCGTCCTTCGGCAGCCGCCTCCTACCACCTTCAAGCACACCACGAAGCCTCAAGCGTTCGAGAACAGGCGCAGCGATGGGTAGACCACTCGCATTACCGCGTCTGCTGGAGACTTTATCGGCGGAGGAGATGAGGCAGCTACTGCAGAATGTGGCCGATCAACACCCCGAGCTGCAGCAGGAAATCGTCGCAAAAGCACCGCGGCCATCTATCGAGTCCACCCTCTCCGTGCTCATCAAATACGAAGACTACTTCCGGAAAGCCTTCCCGCTCGGCAACCGACCCACATCCGACTACTCCTACAACCGAGTCCGGCAGCACCTCCTGCAGCTCATGGACGCCCTGCGCGACTACACTCCACACTTCCTACCACCTCAAGAATCACAAGCCATCGTCTCCCTCAACTACCTCGACGCCGTCACCAACACCCTCCACAGACTACCAAGCTGGGACAGCTACCAGCACCAGCGGCACCGCAACGAGGCATACGACGAGATCGCGAAAGCGTGGGCGCTGGTCATACGCGAGGCTTCGAAGCGAGCCGGAGGCTTCCACTTGCAGTTTGGGGGATGGGATCAGAAGCTCGTGGAGCACAATCAGAAGAGTGGCGGTAGGCTGGAGGAAGCTGTGCATGAGCTCCGATCGGCACTGGGGTTCATGCAGGCTGGGTCGAGCAGTGCGTCGCCGGGCGTGTCGGATGAGAGAGCGAGTATTCGGCAGCAGTTGTTTTCGGGGAGCTATGCGCAGCAATTGGGAGTTGGGCATGGGGGGTGGTGAGGCGCACAGGAGGGATAGGGCTTCATGACATGCGAGAGTGCTTGTGCAGGGTTTCGCATGGCGTTGGTATGGGGATTGAACAAGGGAGGCATCATCAGCGAAGGCGCAGTAGGAGGCATAGCGCAACCGCACCGTTGTGCGTGATTCGGTGGCATTTGTCGTCGACGATGATCTTGATAAGCTCGGCTTTGGCAAGGTAGCTTCATCTTTGACTGCCATAGCGCTCCAACACATATGTGATATGATTGCCGCCAAAGCCCTTCGCGCATGAACCGGTCCAGTGTGCATCGCAACTGACGTAGGGTCGCCATACAATATTTGCTCGCTGCTTCTTACAGCATTTGCTCACTGGAGCAGCTGCTGATTCGGCTTGCTCGAACGTCGTTGGCTGCGGTGTCCTGATGATGGCAACAGGTGACTCCAGCCGTTCAAGTCTTGTTCTCCCACGTGCAGCGTGCTAGTACTACTACTGCACCTAGTGTGTTGATTGTTGTTGTCCCATTGTTCGGATGTCTACTGACGGAGCCGCTCCCGGCCTCTCGGCTTGTAATTGTAGCATCCGACGATAGTACTGCATCGGGACTCGGGAGTCTTATCGGCGCAGTGCCAGGATGTTCTCGGTCCAAGACAATCGGAATCTACCGTGGAGTCGCAATGCTCGTACTTTACACCTCAGGATTCTTGGCGGCGTGATGCTCATACGACACCTGATCGTCCTCGCCGTCGCCAATAATAATGCACTTGGGTACATGTACAGTTCCCCGCAATCTGGCTGCTTCTCAATTGGATCGTGCACTGGTCACCGCCTCGATAAGCTGGGAAGCTCAGACGTCGTTGCAGCTCATCTCACTCAACAATCGGCACACACCAGCAAGCCCGTAGCACGCACGGTACCATGGTACAGGATGGCTTGCAGGAATCGTTGATGATAAGCTGCAGCGGTTGGTCGAGACCTGACGTGGTCGAACTGGGATACATAAGTACAACGTGCTCCTTCCTTCCGTCTTATCTATTCATCTCAGACAAACACACTCCTGCAGTTCAGCTCATCTTGTCAGCCTATCGTATCACCCTCCTACTCACCATTGCAGTACTCGACCAGCATGGCGGCACCTAGAGCGACCCAACTCATTGCACTGCGAACCATAGCCCGTAGCACCCACCAGCAGACCCGCCATCTTCATATGACCAGCCCAGCAACATATGCCTCGCCCGTTCTTACCAAGGAGCGCCCGGTGCTCAATCTTCCTCGCGATATCGCCTCTCTCCGTGCAGAGTGCAAGAAGCGGAAAATTGAGGTCACGGGCTCGCAGCAAGATGTACGCCCTCTTCCTCACCCATCCAAGCATCTCCAAAGCTCGATATCCGTCTAACCCCAAATCCCAGCTCATCTCCCGCCTCAACGCCCACGAGCTAGTCAATTCCCGCGCCTTCAGCACAGCTATTGAGCACTCAAAGCGTCCCACAACCGAGCCAGCCAATGCTCCAAAACCAGTCCGCCATTTCAACACCAGCCGCTCCCTCAAAGCCGTCGGCGACACCTCCACAATCGACTTCGCCTTCTTCCCAGAACCCGAATACGAGATCCCCGACGGTATGCGCGAGGTCCGCGTCCCCATCATCGCAGCCCACTTCACTCCCCCCAAAACCACAGAAGCCGAACCCGTAAGCCCAACTTCAACAATCCAACCCAGACTAAGTATAGCCCCCATCCACTAACCCCACCCCCCCACCGCAGACGGTCATGCGCGCCGAAATCTCCAGCATGTCCCTCGACGCCGTCTACCTCCCCATGGCGGACTCGCACGACGGGCACGGCCTGAACGTCGATTTCCACGCCATGGCCGACAAGGTCGCGGCGAATATCAAGAGGTTGCAGGTGCCCGTCGAGGAGCAGGCGGGGGTGATGAAGCAGATTTGGAATGATATGGTGGATGATATGGTGGGAGCGAAGAAGGGTGTGCCGGCTTAATTACACGTACCTGCGGTGGGATTTGGTCTGTTTCGTTTAGTTGGGCCGGCGGATGGGGTTGGGATTGTATGTGCTGTGGGCGGGTTAGCGAGCGTTTGAGCGGAGTATCACGATTTGTACATGCACGGAAGACATCGTACATCGGGAGGCGGTCGTGCCTGCCTCGTCTGGGAATCTACGCGTCAAATACTTCCTCTCGTTCTCGGCGTATCAGCTTTGAACATCAATCTCTGCAGTGAATCCATGTGACATCGCATGTCCGGCCAGACAAGCTTGTATCTGCAGAGCACGGCATCCTCGACATCGAGCAAGCATTGCAACGTAGCTACCTGGAGCTGCGCAGACTCGTTGTTCACATGTGTGGGAATCTGTTGCTTGCACATATGCAATCCTTAGACGCCGCTCCATATCTCAGCTGTCTTCCCAAAATTGCCGTACTTTGTGCTAGGCGACGCGGCGCAGCAAGGACCAACGTGGAGCCGGCGGATAGAGAGAAGAAATGCCGACTAAAGGGAGACGGTACTATCCAAGAGGTGTCAACTTTACCTATACGCCTCGCATACATACATACGTCTAGCATACCATCATAGGCAGTCATACAATGGGTATACTCAGATCCCACCCCTCCCAAACGCCCACGTTCGCCAACCCTACCAAAGAAACTCCACGCTCTCCCATCCCTTCAAACCCTTCCCACCTTTTCACCAAACCCGCGCAGCACCCATCTGAACATCCCCATGGATTGGACCTCTCACCCAATAAAGGTATTCCCCACCAGCGGACCAACCCACTTCCCCTTCCCCTTCCTCGCCGCCTTCATCTCCGCATACAGCGCGGGATTGATACCCTTTTTGCGGAGTTTTCTGATTTCTGAAGGGCTCAGTCCACTGACATCATATTCGGAGCTGGACCACGGCATGGTGGAGGAGGAGGAGGAGTTACCTTCTTCGCGCAGCTTGCTGTCGCTGTCGTTGTCGCCGGCTACCGAGACGGTGTGGTGGCTTGCGCTGTCTTCCCAGTCGCCTCGTGTTGCGCCCGCTGTGGTGGAGGCGCGGGAGGCTGTTGAGGCGATGGAGGTGCGGTGGGTGGTGGGTGGTCGCGGTTGTGGCTGTTGTTGGGGTTGTTGGGGTTGGTGGTGGTATGTTTGTTTCTGCACGAGGGGAGTGCTCTTCAATATCCGGGGTAGCTTGTTGGCTAATATTGGAGCGGGCGGGGGTGCGGCGGGTGGAGCGGCAGAGGAGGACGAGGTGAGTTCGGAGGCGAGGATCGGCGCGTCGGAGCCATTGGAGGCTACGGCGGTCGCGCTGCTGCCGCCGCTGTGGGAGAGGGCGAGCGAGGAGCCCTGGGAGTAGCGCTGGTTGGAGTCGTATTCGTTGGGTCTCCGGCGCGAGCGCAATTCGCCGAGGGCGCCATCCCAGGCGAATTCGGAGGCGGCGGAGGAGTGCTCGGAGATGGGGGAGTGGTCTGTGTTGTTCGAGTCTATCGAGAAGCGCGGCTCGGAGGGTAGGTTCTCCCGACTTGTGTTGTTATTATGGAAGGCCGTGATACTCCGGGTGGATTGCGCGGTGCCGCTGCGGTCGTGGTGCAGCCGCTCCTTCGAGTCGACGCTCACGGGTTTCGGGCGGGAGAAATTGCGCGGGCGTGAGAAATTGAGGGGGCGAGGCTTGAGGTCGGACAGGGAGTCTGTACCCTCGCTCGAGGGCGTGGGTATCTCGTCGTCCATTCCGGAGGGGTGTCGGAAGGGTCTTCGCGGGGCAAAAGCGTTGTCGAGTCCTAGCAGCCAATGTCTTCCCGTCTGTTTCGCATGAATGATCGCGAGCACATGGCTAGCCGCGAGACAGACTCAGCAGCTTTGGGCTGACCAACCGTGCAGGCATGGGCGTTCACGGGACGTTTGGTAGTGTGTGCGCGGAAAGCCGTAGAGTGCGCATTGCATTGAAGCCCGTTGAACAACGTCATGACTGGGATGCCCGGAGTGGAGCGCGTCTATCCGAAAAGTTGCCTGTCTTTTCAAACCTTCGTGTGCCTTGAGCCCTTGACCCATCAGCCAACATAGCAGGCCAGTTAAGAATGTGATGGAGTGATGAATGAGATTTATTATACTGAAATTGAGGCAGTGGACTTCATGTAGTTGCGGGTTGAGGGCTGGCGAAGCGTACTTCCGAGCCTCATGCTGATAAAAAGGCGTCGTTGATTTGGCCTCTCCATTGCACTATGATTACACGAATTCTATATCATGCTGCGTGACTGCTCCAAAGAGCGTCGTGTGTAAGCCATGAGCCATCAGCCTCCAGCTTGGCTATGCGCATGGCGCCGCAGCACCGTCCCGCCGTGAAAATGTCATATGCTAAACGCTCATGCAGTCCGTTCAGACCACTCATCAGCCGTCCGTCAGGACCACCGCATTAAAGTATGAGCAGAAGATTCATAACGACATCATACTCAACCCCAACGCCAGAAATAAGTACAAGGACAAGTCTCCTGTTATTGCATCTCGGCGCTAGGTAGCCCTCCATGGCTCTTCTTCTTCCCAACCTTCATCCCACTCAGCCTCCCCAATTTCTTCCATATCGCCGAATCCCGTTTCGGACTCACATCGCTCACAGGCGGACTCATAGGCGGCGTCATGGGCGACTCATTTGACGGGCTGTCCGTGCTCCCGCTATCATCGGTGGTCAGGCCTGGTCCGCGTCCTGAAGCCGAGTCTGAGCCAGACGATAGGTTGGCGTCCGAAGTAGCGGACGTTAGGTCGTGATGCCCAGCCGACGATGTCGGTGCCGCCGGCGCGGAAGTCGTAGGTGAGAGCTTGACGCTGAAGCGGGCTCGGCTGAGCGATGTGGTGAGAGTGGAGGGTGCAGACTTGCGATTGTTCAATACAGGTGCGCTGTTCGAGAGAGGCTCCACGGCTGACTGCGGAGGTGGCGAACTTCGCACGGGCCGGCTTCGCCGTGAGAAAGCGGAGCGATCTTCGTATGGACCGGAAGTCATCGGACCGCCCCTGTTCGCTGTGTGATACGAATGCGATGTCATGGCTGGGAGCGCCGTCTGCGGGTATACGCTGTTCAAGAAGGGTACCAGGACAGACTCCTCCATCAATTCGTAGATCTTTGTGACGGCGAGGTCCAGCGTCTCGGGTGCTGGTGGTAATGCTGTCAATTTCAAGTTCAGGATCGGATCCCGCACGTCAGATGGCAGATTGACTTCGCGCGATCCGTTTGGCCGTATATATGCGTCCACCAGTCGATGCCAAAGCGCCATGACATACTCCATGTCTTTGCTTGGGGGTGGGCCGTTCGTTGCTTTCGACAACATCTTCTCGTAGTGCTTGCGGTACCGTCCGGCATCCATCGTGAACTCCAGCGTTTCCAGGCAGTGGTTGTTAGATAGGTAGGCCATGAACGCGGTGAGTGTCCACGGTGTAGGAGCTGTATTTGCCAAAATCTCTCCCAGCCCAGGTCTGCGCGGACAGTACGGCCCTTGCACATCTGTCGGTATCGCAAAGATGAGCGGTCTGTGTGGAGAGTGCTCCGCCCCTGACATGGTGTCCTGCTCCTCCGAGTCAAAGTCGGACACAGATGTCCCGGCGGACGAGGCCGACTTCTTGGAGAAGGTCGAAGAGGTGGTCGATAGTTGGGAGGAAGACTTTCGCGATATCATTACGCGCGGGAAGAGTTTCTTGGTGTTGTTGCGACCAGGATTGATCGTGGCGACCTTGCCGGCAGACCACAGCTGTTGCCGCAAGGGCAGCTGTATTGACGCCAGTTTGCTGTGCGGTGAGACCCGTCAAGGCTCACGAGTGTACATCCGCCAGCCTGATCGTCCGAACCCGACGTCTGTCTCAACGCTGTGAGGCACGCGAGTCGCTGTCTTGTGATGCGCAAGGTGTTGATGTTTGCCTGTCCTCCGATCTGCAGGGTCCCGTGGTGTCGAGGATCCAGTCCTGTGGAACGACGGTCGTAGGACGGTGGGTGTGGAGTGGAGCGTGCCGTGGCCAGGAATGAAAGTAAGAAGCTCTCGGGAATGCAGTCGGTGCTTGTGTATTGTGGAAGGCGAGCGATT
>JAABUP010010484.1_pt1 | contig 10927 bp, 13 predicted proteins | sample 5559201 | NCBI WGS metagenome assembly JAABUP01 (sample SAMN10711887, study PRJNA513373) | rock metagenome | isolation source: Antarctica rocks | place: Antarctica | reverse complement strand
GTGGGTGCTGGCGGGCTCGGGTTAGCGTGCGACGGTGACGCATCGACAGCGGGGCCTGGTCGTCATCGGCGTGGCTGTGTTCCTGGTCGCTGTGGTCGCGGGCCTGCGCCCTCACCTGGTGACCGGCGCTGGCCAGGCCGCGCCGGTTCCGGGGCCGCCTGTGGTCGGCGACTGCGTTCTCGACCCGCTCGGTCCACCGGCAGAATTCGACGTCATCGCGGCTTCCGGCGGCACCGTCCCGGTGTACCCGGCGCAGCAAATCCGGCCGTGCACCGGAAACCGCTACGGCGAAATCACCGCTGTCATCCCGGTACCAAGACCCACTGTCGTCAAAGTAGGCGAAAGAGGCGGCCGCTACCTCGACGACCCGAACCAAAACAGCTGCGACCCGAAGGCCACGCAGTACGTGGGTATGACGACGCAGCCGATCCTGCGTTTCTGGCAGACGTTCCTGAAGATCAACAGTGCGTTGTCCAGACCGTCCCCACGACAGCAGGCGGCCGGGCAGCGGTGGGCGGCGTGCATCGTGACCCTGTCGCCATCCGACCCGCTATCGCCGACCCCGCGCTACGGCAGCTCCATCCGCGACGCGCTGCGCACCGGTGAACAACGCGACCAATTCAGCAACTGCACAGCGGCCCTTGACTGGAACGGCGACATCGTTAGCGGCGGCTGCCGGCAACCGCACGCACTGGAAATTCTGGCCGGCGGCGACAGCGGTGCCCATCCGGTGACTCGCGCCCAGGTCGAGCTGAGCTGCCAGCAGCTGGTCCGCCAACTCACCGCCATGCCTGATCCCACCGCCGCCGGCGCCCTGTCCATACAAATCCACATCGAAGACGGCAGCAGCATTGCCATCACCACACCGCAGGTTCCCGCCCACTCCTACCTTGCCTGCGGTATCGCCACTACCGGCAGCCGCAAACTTCGCGGCAGCCTGCTCGCGCTGGGCCGACAACCCATCCCCTGGGCCTAGCCGGTGTACCCGGCGGCCGGTTGGTGCGCCGCGAGATCCGGCCGCCGGAACGTTCCTTGCCCGGCACCCGCGCGGGCCTGGCCGGTCGGGCCGTTCTTTCAGGGACGGTAGACGTCGGCGCGGTGGTCGATCCGCGGGATTTTCACGGTGTGGTTGATCCGGTACATCACCCGATAGCGGCCGGGCCGCGCCGCGTGACAGCTGGCGAACAATCGTCACCGGCCCATCGTTACGATCTTTCACGCCACAGCGACGGCGCGGACAGCGTCGATGTATGCCTGGGGATCGGCGGCCGAGGTATCGGCGATGCCGTTGGCGACCATCAAGGCGTGGGCAGCGTCCGGGGCCAAGCCGACGTCATCGACGTACGCGTCCCAGAGGTCGGGCAGGGCCAGGCGGTCAAGGAAGTAGTGCAGTGGGGTGGGAATCAACGGAGCCTCCGATCAACGGGGACTCCACGACGGAATCCTCATAGATTCCGTCAGCTAGTGACCTTGAATCTGATGGTCAGTTCCGGAGGAATCTGGAGTCACCGTCACCCCGCCGACCCCATGAAGGCGGGATCCGCGGGGTGTCGTCGTCAGATCGGTTGGGCTGCCTAGATCGCCCTGATACACCCGATAGGCCGACTGGGGGTGGATCCCGGTCATGGGTCAAACGGGACGCGCAGGCTTTCGGACTTCTTGTGGTGGGTGCTGGGCAGCTCGGGTTAGCGTTCGACGGTGACGCATCGACAGCGGGGCCTGGTGGTCATCGGTGTGGCTGTGTTCCTGGTCGTCGTGGTCGCGGGTCTGCGCCCTCATCTGGTGACCGGTGCCGCCCAGGCCGCGCCGGTTCCGGGGCCGCCGGTGGTCGGCGATTGCGTTCTCGACCCCGTCCCAGGGCCGCCAATGAGAGCTCTCGTCACCGATGCTTCCGGCGGCACAGTCCCGGTGTATCCAGCGCAGCAGATCCGGCCGTGCACCGGAACCCGCTACGGCGAGATCACCGCCGTCATCGCGACACCAAAACCCACCGTCGTCAAAGGTCGCGGCACCAGCGACCGCTACCTCGACGACCCGAACCAAACCAGCTGCGCCTTCGCAGCTGCGCCGTACGTGGGTATGACGACACAGCCGATCCAGGGTTTCTGGCAGACGTACCTGCAGATCACCAGTGGGTTGTCCAGGCCGTCCGCACGGCAGCAGGCGGCCGGGCAGCGGTGGGCGGCGTGCATCGTGACCCTGCGGCCATCCGACCCGGGCTCGGCGACCGCAACGGCCCCGGCCCAAGCCGTCGCGCAGTACGGCAGCTCCCTCCGCGACGCGCTGCACACCGGCCGGCAACGCGACCAACTCGGCACCTGCATACCGGCCGTCGACTGGGACCGCGGCCCCGTCACCGACGGCTGCCGGCAGCCGCACACACTGGAAATTCTGGCTTTCGGCGACAGCGGCGATCATCCGGTGACCCGCGCCCAGGTCGAGCTCAGCTGCCGGCAGCTGGTTCGCGACCTCACCGCCATGCCTGATCCCACCGCCGCCGGCGCCCTGTCCATACAAATCCACATCGAAGACGGCAGCTCCGCCGCCATCACCACACCACAAGTTCCGGCCCACTCCAACCTTGCCTGCGGCATCACCACCACCGGCAGCCGCAAACTCCGCGGCAGCCTAATCGCACTGGGCCGCCAACCCATCCCCTGGGCCTAGCCGGCGTACCCCGCGGCGAGGCGGTGTGCACCCAACGGCGAGCCGGTCGAGCGGACGTTGTCCTCCAGCACCGGCGGCCGCCGTCTGGCCGTCGACCTTGCGCCTGCGCCGTGCCTTTTTGGTCCGAGCGTTGACCGGCGCCGCTCGCGTTGTCGTGCCAACGATCAAAGGTCGCCGGAGTGCAAAAGGTGTAACGGCTCGTGTAACGGCTCGTGTGGTGGTAGCGGTTGCGACACTGCAGAGGTGGGGTCCAGGCCGTACCGGGACCACGCGGGCCGCGGACGAACCCATCGGCAGCCGGCCGCTGGGGTTGGGCGCCCCGCCCACACTGATCACTGATCAGCCGGCGGCTGCAACCGGTGACAGGGTTGTCGGCGTCCTATGGTGGCCAGCAAGAGCCGAGGAGACCGCCCGTGCGCACTCGATCACTGATCCGTTTCCGAATAGCGCTGACCGCGGTCGTGCTAGCGCTGATTGCCGGGTGCGCCGCCCCCACGGCGACCGGGACAGTTACCGCGTCCGTGAGCGCGACCTACCCGGCGGCCGGGACCTCGTCCGGGACCGCGCCCGCGAGCGCGACCTACCCGGCGACGGACGAAGGATCACCCTCGAGCTGTGACGGCGTTCCGGCGCCGACGTCGTGGCAACTGCTCCCACCATCGGCGACGGTGGTGGCGGCCGTGATGTGCATCGATACGCAGAAGTACGTCGCTGGGCAGGGTATGTGGACCTACCGTCAGGTGCTGCCGTTCCCGGCAGCGAAAATCCCAGCTCTCGTCGCCGGTCTGACCGAGCTTGACAAGACACGCGGCGACGGCCCCTGCACTGCCAATCTCATCTTCGTCCCATCGTTCGTGGTCACGCTTGCCGACGGCACAAGACTCCGTCCGCGCGTACCCAGCGACGGCTGCCATCCACGTCAAGAAGCACTCACCGCGCTGAACACCGGAACCATGGCTCCAATCTCCGAGTCGAGAACCAAGCAGGTGCTCGGGGAGGTGCAAACGATCACCAATTGCGGCGACGGCGCCAAGAGCCCTGCGATATGGATCAGCGCATCGAATGGGCAGGCCGGGAAAGGCGGCCCACCGACCCTGCCATCCTCGGGTTCGGTCAGCGTCTGCTACTACCGGACAACCGGCGATCAGCAAGGTGAACTGACCCGAGCGGGAACTGTGCCGGTGCAGCAGCTCAGGACGCTGTGGACAAAATTACCGGCCGGAACATCCTCGGCGTGCCCGCCGACGTCCGACATCATGAACAGCCCTGCGGTCGACTGGTTGATGTTCCTGCCGACTCCGCGACCGCCTTATCGGTTCGGCGACTCCGGCGCATCGCCGATCGCCCTGGTGGAACTGGGCGGCTGCCGCCGGCTATTTGGGCTCGGCGCCGGACTGGCCGGTGACGTACCGGCCGCGCTCGCCGCTCAACTGGCGGCTCTGGCCAACCAGCCCGTGCACTGATTCCACCCCGCAGTGCTCAGCCACCCCAGCCGGCAGCAGTACCCGAAAATGGTAGTTATCGGGTAGTCGGTTCACTGTTGTGCGCGCGCACCCACCGCCGGGAACCCAGAATTCGAAGCAGCTGGAGGGGCCATACAACGGCCATGACGGCCAGGAGCACGGTCAGGGACGTGTAGGTGGGGTCACGGGTCTTCGCGAGCAGGAGATGAGACACCAAAAAGACCGGCATCAGTACCGCAGCGGCTGCCGTGAACCGGGTGAACCATGGGCCGAAGCTGACGAACCACCACGGCCGGAAAATCGACTCACCACTCTTTGAGGACACGTACACCACTATGAACCTGTGTCGGTGGTTCCGGGCACGCTGACGGTCATGACCACCAGCACCGATGTTCTGCCCGTCCGGTCCACCGCGGCCTGGCGGTCTCGCCGCGCTGGGGATCACCGGGTGGCTGGGCACCATGACCCCGCACACCGCCCGCGCGTACGAAGGTGACTGACATTCGAGTGTGCCGGCCCGGCTCTTCACCGCCGATCAGCCACGCAAGATGCAACCTGTCTATACGTTCGCGCCGTCTGATGATGCAAGTGCTTCATTCGTAACAGTGCGGAGGTGAGCAACATCCGTGCGAGCATCGTTGCCCTAGTGGGTTCAATGCTGCTCATCACGGGGGCTGCATGTGCCGCGCCGGCTCCGCTGCCCTCAGCGATGAGTACATCTGTGCCCACGGCCACCGGCACACCGTCATCGACCCGGTTCGCGAGTAGCACCAGCGTGGCGCCGCCAGCGACTTCGACTGCGGTGCCGGTTCCGTGGAACCCGGCCGGGGTGCGGTCGGTCGTTGATCTCGTGCCGGCAGCGGCACTGCAACCTGCATCGGCCAATCTCCCGCAATGCGGCGGCAGCGAGTTCACGCTGTTGCCGAGCAGCGCCCGCACTACCTCGACCAGCGGAGGGTTCCTGACGACCGGATTCGTGGTGCAGTTCACCGGCTCGGCGCCGTGTTGGTCGAACGCGGGGTTATTCGGTGTGAACATGACCGCTGCGGACGGGACGATCGTGCCCATCGACACCATGCCCGCCGGTCCCGGCCACTTGCCGTTGAGAATTGGACCCCACCAGTTCGTGTTCGGGTCCGTGCGGTGGTCCCTCAAGCCGGGACGCCCGCAGCCCACTCATCTGACCTTCGCGCTCGGCGACACCCCGTCCGGCCGGTCAATCAGCATTGCCGTCGCGGATGTCAGCATTCCATCGCACTCCAGCACCCCGGCCCCGGAGAACGACTGGCAGTCCAGCGCGTACGGACTGCTGACCTCCGCCGTGGACCCCGCCACTCTGGCGACTTTGACCGCCACCATGACTGCGCCGGCCACCGTCCGGGTCCCATCCACCCTGCGCTACACCGTCACACTGACCAACACCACCACTACCACAGTGCCGCTGACTGGCTGTCCGCAGTTCGGCGAACAACTTAGCGTCGTACCCGTCAAATTTCCGACCATCATCGGCGGGCGTGGTCCCTTGAACTGCTCGGATCTGCCGCGGGCGATCACTGCCAACTCGTCGGTGACGATGCAGATGCAACTCGACACCACCGGTGAGATAGCCGGCCCCGGCGGACTGACCTGGCAACTACTCGACCACGGCTACGCAGCCACCGAAGTCGTCACACCTGTCACGGTTCAGCGAAATTAGCGGCTGGAGCCCCGTGCAACTGCCTGAACGGTCGAGGGGTGCCAGGTGGCGCCGCCGCGGGCGGTGGGCACCTGGGCGTCGTTGAGTTCGCGGGCGATGGCCGACCAGCCGCGACCGGGCGGTGTGCGCGGCGACGATCTGGCCGCGGACGTCCTCGTCGAGGACTCGGGGGCGGCCGGCTGGTCGGCCGCCGGCCCAGCCGTCGACCTTGCGTTGCGCCATGCCTTCTTTGGTGCGGGCGCTGATCAGCTCGCGTTCGTACTGGGCGGCGGAGGGATTCTCGACAGTTGGCACATTGGTGCATAACCGCAGGTCGACGGCGTCGACAACCCGTGTCGAGAATCAACATTGACAAACGCCACCTTCCATCGAAACCGACACCACGTCGGCCGGCAAACCGCTTAGCGCCGGATTCCGTACCGATGTTGCTCAGACCCCAACCTCCGCCCGGCCCGCCCTCCAAACCCCTACGACTGGAGACCACCCAGGCCCGGCAGGCTCTGGGAAAACACCGCCCGACTAGCCGCCCCAGGACGGTAGCCAGGTCTCGGCGCGGAGCTGGTCGGGGGTCATGGTGGTGCCGTTGAGCATGGGCAGCAACCAGATGAAATTCGCGACGACCAGCCCGACGTAGAGGGCGACGATGCCGATGGACAGGTAGCGGCGTTCGACTCCCATCCGGGCGCTGCCGAGGATGTCGCCGAGCACGAGGCAGATGCCGATGACCAGGAACGGCGCCAGCGGGGTGACGTAGAAGAAGTACATCTGCCGGTCGAGGTTGAAGAACCAGGGCAGGTAGCCGGCGCCGTAACCGACCAGGACGGCGGCGTAACGCCAGTCCAGCCGGGCGACGGCGCGCCAGAGCGCCCAGGCGCAGACGAACAGCGAGATCCACCACAGCGCCGGGGTGCCGATGAGGAAGATGCGCTGCACGCAGTCGGTGCGTCCGGCCCCGCAGCCGGTGCCGTCGGGCGGCGCGTAGTAGAGCATCGGACGGGTGCCGATTGGCCAGGTCCAGGGCTTGGATTCCCACGGGTGACGCCCGGTCGCCGGGGTCAGCAGGTTCGCATGGAAGTCGAGCGTCTTCCAGGTCCACTGCCACAGCGAGTTGTCCCAGAGCTTGGCGAGCTTCAGCCATATCGGGCTGTTGGCGTGCCAGTCGGTTGTCGTCGCGTAGAGCACGTGTCGGGGGAACGCGTCCTCGGAGAACAGCCAGCCCCACCAGGATCCGATGTACGTCGCGAACGGGATGACGGCGAGCGACCAGAGGGAGGGGAACAAATCCCGGCGGACCACGGCGCGGACCGGTCGGCGGACCCCCATCTCCCGGCGGGCGGTGATGTCCCAGATCACGCTGAGCACCCCCAATGCGGCGACCCAATAGACACCGGAGTACTTGATGGCCAGGGTCAGGCCCAGGAAGATGCCGCAGCCGAACCGCCACCAGCGGGCACCCAGTGCGATTCCGGCGCGGTCGCCTGCTCCGGTCCACCACCGCAGCGGTCCCTTTCGCGGCAGGAAGAGGTCGAACGGATCGTAGTTCGAGGCGTTGAGTCGGCGTCGGAACTGATCGCGGTCGGCGATCAGGCAGCAGAACGCAGCCAGCACGAACAGCTCCTGGAACACGTCCAGCAGCGCGGTGCGGGACTGCACGTAGCTGACGCCGTCGCAGATGATCAGCACGCCGGCGATGGCGCCCATCAGGGTCGACCTGGTCATCCGGCGGACGACGCGGACCATCAGCAGGATGACGATGGTGCCGGCGATGACCGAGGCCAGCCGCCAGCCGGTCGGCGTGTAGCCCAGCAATTTCTCGCCGAGCGCGATCAGCTGCTTGCCCAGCGGCGGATGCACGATGACGCCGTACGCCTGGTTGTCCTCAACACCGTTGTTCCGGGCCACCTCGGCGGCCTGGACGGCGTAGTACTTCTCGTCGAACAACGGCGTCCCGCCGTCGGTGATGCTGCCCACCCGCCAGATGCGGGTGAACCCGCCGACGACGGTGAGCAGGATGGTGACAAACCAACCGCGGACCCGGTCCGACGGCATCGACGGCAGTCGGCGGCGCGTCGCCCGGGCCGGCGTCCGGATCGGGGGAATCTCGCCGATCGCCACCACGTCCGACGCCGGGTCCGGTCGTGCCTGGTCCGGGTCGCGATCGTCGACCGGCGGCACCGTGGACCGGCCGAGCAGACCGCTCTTAACGTCGCTCCCTGTGTGCTTGTCGTCGCGTATGGCGACCGGTAGCAAAGTAGTCCAGCGTCGCAGTGTCGTTGCGCATCATTGCGCCAGGCTGCCATGTCGAGAGATGCCGACACTCTGGAACGCTGCCCGGACGGTGGAGGGGTGCCATACGACGCCGCCGCGGGCGGTAGGCACCTGGGCGTCGTTGAGTTCGCGGGCGATGGCCGACCAGCCGCGGCCGGCGGTGTGCGCGGCGACGATCCGGCCCCGGACGTCCTCGTCGAGCACCCGCGGTCGCCCAGCCGGGCGACCACCGGCCCACCCGTCGACCTTCCGCTGGGCCATGCCCTCCTTGGTGCGGGCGCTGATCAGTTCCCGCTCGTACTGCGCGGCGGAGGCCAGGACGTTGGCGGTGAACCGGCCGGCCGGGCCGGCCAGGTCCAGCGAGGGGGATAGCAGCACCAGGCCCCAGCCCTTGCGGTCGGCGCGGTCGAGTAGGCCGGCGAAGTCCGCGACGGACCGGGAGATCCGGTCGAGCCGCAGCGACAGCAGCGTGTCGGCGTCGCCGCGGTCCAGCCGGTCCAGGGCGGCCGCGAGTGCCGGCCGGTTTAGGTTCTTCGCGGACAGGCCCTCGTCGGCGACGATCTCCAGATCCCAGCCGCGGCGGTCGGCCTCGACGGTCAGGGCAGTGCGCTGCGCGCGCTTCGTACCGTGCGGGGGCACCATCAGATGGCACGTTTGGTCAATGATGTCCTGGCGGTGTACCCGCGCGACCGCATCATCTTCGTCGACAACAAGCCCAGCGCCGATATCAACGGCTTCTTGAAGTTGGTTGACTCCTACGGCGGACCCACCCGATTCGTCGTCAAATCCTATTGGAAATCAAAAGCTCTCCCCCAGCAGGCCCGCAAGAGCGGGTACATCACCTGGGGCTACTACTACGCCAAAGACATGCAAGACTTCGCGGCCACTGAAAGCAGGTTCGACGTGCTGGGCCTGAACTACTCCGCGCCGCCGGCTGACTTCGCCGCCATGCAAGCCACCGGCAAACCGATCATTGCCCACATCATCGGCAATGCTCAGGCCGCCGCTGCAGCGTTGCACAGCGGCGCTTCCGGGCTGATGGTCTCCGCGGTGCAGCAGGTGATACCGAGCACGACCACGACCACGCGATGACCACAGGCAATACGTCTTATCAGTCGGGGGCGGTCGTGATCGCCCCACTGCAACGCAGCCAGGGTGCCGGCGACGTAGCACCGCTGGCTCGGTGGCATCTTCTCGTCGGCTGTTGACCGTCACCTTGGATGCCCACGAAATCGTCAAAGTGCATGCCGACGATGAGACGAGTTCGGGCGGCTCGATCAAGACATCGAATCAGGCATGAACGGCACGACGCACCGGCTCCGGCAGCGAGGACCTACCTTGCTTGATCGTCGGTCGTCACTACGGACGGTAACAAGGCGTCCAGTAGCCGTCCGATGGTGCGGGCCTCCACGCTCGGACTGGACATGGTCGCTTCGTCCCGGTTGGGCCCGCCATCGGCCATCGGGACACTGCTTCGAGACCAGAGAGGTCTGGGAGAATGTGGCCATGACGTCCCCTCTGAGCGCGGCGCGGGCCTTCGTGGAAGAGCACTACCCAGACGCCGTCATGGCGTTTCTGGGCGGGAGCGCCGCAACCGGGACAGCGACCGCGACGTCGGACCTGGATGTGCTTATCCTGCTGCGCGACGACCTCGGGGACGTCGCTTTCGTTGAGACGACGACACATCAAGGCTGGCTGGTCGAGGCGTTCGTCTACGGACCGGTTGCTGCCGAGCACTGGATCCGCCGCGGACGTGAAGAACGTCGTCCAGTGCTTGACACTCTGGCGGCGAGTGGGCTCATCCTCACCGGTAATGCGCAGGCCAGGGACTGGGCAGAACATGCCAGGCGAGTTCTCGCTGTCGGACCCGGTGCGCCGGAGCCGGCAGACGTAGATCGTCGGCGCTACGGTCTCTCCTCCCTCGTGGACGACCTTGAAGGGTCCGGTGATCCGGCGGAGTCGTATGTCATCGCAGCCACGGCCTGGCGGGAAGCCGCCGAGTTGGCGTTGCTGGCGACAGACAGGTGGCTTGCTACCGGTAAGTGGCTGATTCGGCAGCTTCGTCACGGGGATGATTACGGACTGATCCGGTGGGCAGCCGGCGAACGAGACCTTCAAGAATTGTCGACGATCTGTCGAGTGGTTCTGGACGTCGCGGGCGGGTACCTGCAGCACGGGTTCATACGTGGCGAACGCAACTTCGATCTGGTACGAAGCTCACTTCGGTTGACGAACTCCACCGTTCACCGATAGCAGCGACGCGATCGACCACTTCTCCTCCACCACCTGCTGCCTCGCGGCGTCCCGCGGCGCGGCGGACAGTTGGATGCTTTGCGCCGCCAGCGGCTACGCCGACCTGTTCGACCTGCGGGTATGGCCCGACCCGGTCCTTGCGCCACGAAACGTGGACGAGCAGAAGGCGGCGCGGTGGCGGGGGCCCCCACTGGCCGAGACTAACCGTCAATCTCTTCCTCTGACCGGACCCGAAGGACGAGGCCGACCGCTGAGCGGATCGTTTCAACCGTCGGCAACGGTTCCGCGATACGGTGTTTGAACCCCTTGGATAGGGTTCAGCGGTGCTGGACGAGGAGACATTCGCGTTGGAGTTGCTCTTCGACGACAACTTTCAACAGCAGGTGAGGAGCGTGTGGGCCACCCTGGCTGAGGCCGGGATACCCAGTTTGGCAGCACCCACCCACCGAAGATATATTCCTCACATCAGCTTGGCCGGTGGTCCGGGACTGGACAGCGTTGAGCCGCGCGACTGGAACGACGTCGTCGCGCCGGACCGGATTGCCTTCGACGCGGTGGCCTCATTTGCAGGGAACGGTGG
>JAABUP010010483.1_pt1 | contig 10928 bp, 11 predicted proteins | sample 5559201 | NCBI WGS metagenome assembly JAABUP01 (sample SAMN10711887, study PRJNA513373) | rock metagenome | isolation source: Antarctica rocks | place: Antarctica | reverse complement strand
CACCCCTGAAGCGTCTTATGAACGGCTCCAATGTCACTGATAGAGGGTGAGTACGAGCGTGATGACCTCTCCTTCGTAGTCAATAACATCATGATAGTTGCACACCTCCAAGATTGCGGACTTGTCGCAAAGGAATTCCAGAATACCACGCTCCAACATCTCCACTGCCCTTTACTCGGTTGCACACCCACCAATTGCAGCTCTTTGATCGTCCGTATTGACTCTGCAAAGGGATGGGAAAGCGTCAACTTCAACAGCGCAATGGCTCTCAAATTACCAGTAGTCTCTATCGATGAACATCCAATGTGGATTTACGCCGTCGACGGACATTACATCCAACTTCAATTAGCAGACACGATCTTCATGTACAATAGCCAAAGCTACTGCGCAATGGTTCAACTCGACAAGCTTCCTAGCGATTACAAGATCCGCGTCGCGAACTCCGGGGCCGATCAAATCATTTCTGGAAATGCACGCTTTCTTACAAGAACGGAAGCAAGCGCAACGCATCTACGCCATACATTGATTATAGTGGCGTCAATACATCCATCAGTATCGTCCCAGAAACAAACCCCTCCTCGTTCCGTTTCCTGCCTCTTCGCCCGCACCCACTGCAGACGGAACCTACATCCTCAGTCTTGGCCGCCTCGGTGCCAATCACAATTGGTCACATAATGGTAACGCCAGCTATGGCCTTGACCAAGACTTCAATACCCCTCTTCTCTTCAATCCCAGCTCTCCTCATGCGTAGAACTCGAACCTTACAATCCGCAGGAAGAGCAACACCTGGATTGATATAATCCTTCAAGTTGAGCTCACCCCTGCCGCGTCCGCCCAGCCAGTACACCCGGTCCACAAGCACAGCAAAAAAGTGTATATAATTGTCAGTAGCAATGACGTCTTCGATTACGCATCGGTGGCAGAAGCCATCACGCACATGCCTGTCGGATCCTTCTATGTACTAACGCCACCATTAAGGGATAGTTTTGTGACACCAAGTGTGCATCTAGGTCCAGCGTGGGTGGCTTTTCGGATTCAGAGTGCTGACCCTGGGGCATGGTTCTTGCATTGCCACACCCAGACTCAGCTGTATGGAGGCATAGCGATGAAGTGGGTGGCCGGCTATTCCAGCCGAGTATGGAATTGTGAATCATGGGTCCCAAAGTATCGTAGACGAATGGGAAAGACGTGGTAAAGCCGTCTATATTTCCAACAAAAGCTTTGCAAACAAGATCCAAGCGGCGTCGGTATATGAATCTTTGTAGCGTCGAAGTGTCCAAGGCATAAAGCAGACATTCTCCGCTCAATTCGACGGATGAGGCTTATAACTTCGTAGAGACTGACACCCTTTCCAACGATGGGTTCCGGATTAGTTGTAGTGCAGAGAAGCCGGTTCGGAAACAGTCATTCCTGTCAACGACGGGTCGTACATGATGTTCTAGGTATTGGTCTCTATAACACTGTCTGGGCGTGCGTCAGGCCTCAAACTCACCGGAAGTAGTGGGCTCACAGACTTTTGATTGTGTCCGTCAATGATCAGCACCAGCATCTTGTGCAGGAACCTGGCTAGTCCAGCCACAAAGTCTCAAATTTGATCCTGCTGCAAATAGTGCTGAAAGACGATCCAGACGAAGGGTCTAGACTTTGGAAGGATGGGTTTTCACCGTCCAGCCGAGATATTTAATTGTGGGGCTGCCAGTTCTTGGTTCCTGGCAGCCGAGAGTGCAAGAGCGCCATACTCTCCTGGATCCGGAGAGACAGATTAGATATCTGTACACCAGGGCGTGGCTCTGAATCGATCGACTATTTGTGATTCGTGCTTACTGACGGGTACGAGCGTGCAAATTATATATAGCTATTCCAGAGACCGGGCTGTTCATTCTCGAGGCGGCTTTGGTCATTTCATTACTTGTTCACGAGATTTCTTCAATCAGCTTCCTCTGAGGTATGCGTAATACTCTATGAGTGGAAAGGTACTGCTGCTTCTTTCCACAATGTCGCATAGTCTGCTTCTACCCGCTTCGAGAAACCCCATCGCTTAATGTATTTTGGGGTAGAAACCCTAGCGAGTTCCAAGGAAGCTGGATGCTCCATTGCCCACATCAAAGAGCTGTGACCCGTAATGGCGAGTGTGCAAGGTTCCGCCAACATGGTCGTTCCTTCTGGCATGGCCGCCAAAATAGAATCAGGTCTCAAATGCAAATTTTCGTCCAGAACCGATCGGATAGCAGACAAGGTAAACTCTTTGTGTTTTGGATCGCGCAGCTGGATCTCAATGCGTGCCCCTCGCAACAAGAATTGGTAAGCTTTCTTCAGCACCATCCCCTTCATGAATCCCGCACTGGAGTCAGGCATCAATCGGAATTCCTTAGACCTCCCAGCACGCTTAAATTTTAGGGGGTCTGTGTTGCTTCCTGGTAAAGGGGCTGTGGCTTCTGACACTGATAGAGATTTTATCTCGTACCTCCCAGACATTGACCCTAACCGAGTGAGGTGGGAACCGGGCTTAATGTGTTTCAAGGCTTGTGAGAGGGTCATAGTTCCAAGGTCCTTTCCCTTGCCATCGAAGAGATTCAGTGAGGTACAGGTAGCTAGAGGCAAGTCCACATTTCTGATCTTCGCTAGGTTTTCTCGTCCGGCTTGAGTGAACATTGCATGTAGGAGATGGATACCATGGCGGTTGTATCTGTGCAGCTGCCCACTTCTATGATAAGCCCTGTTGAAAATAGTTTTGATCATCACATGGAGCGATAATTTGAGAAAAGGGCACAACAGACTTGATGCATGATGATTACCTTACGCGACCAAGCATTTTCAGCACCCCAAGCTAATCTCCTTTAGTGTACTGCTCTTGGCACGAGGGGCCCCTCAGCCTCAGGCAACCATCTCAGAGACACTTCAGACATCTGACGCGGCATCAATCGTATCGCCGTTTATCGCCGTTTATCCGATAGTTCTTAACCCCCCGGCTCACACCAATGCTTGCTAACGCCGCCAGCATAAAAGCTGCTCTCAGCCCTCCGTGAACACACAGCTCGATAGATTCATGCTCAGTTTAATCTATCGTATTCCCTCCCCCCTTCACATATCAAGCCAAGCCGCTCGCATTTATAAACAATCTCGCCCCATTTTCCGTACCAACTCCCCCGGAAGGACCATGTCTTCGCACTACGCTGCCGCCCATCAAAATCCCAAAGGACCTGGCGATGCCCGCCCTACAGCCTTAGACATCGTGAGGGATGAGGGCCTAGAGGGCAAGCTCTCGGCCAAGGTCGCCCTTATTACAGGCTGCTCGTCCGGTATTGGCATTGAGACAGCCCGCGCTCTGCATGCTACAGGCATCAGGCTCTTCCTAGGCGTGCGCGACACTGTCAAAGGACAGTCGGCCTTGTCTGACATCCTGAAGCCAGGCCATGTTGATCTCCTTAAAATGGATTTGAACTCCCTCGAAAGCGTGCGAGCTGCTGTTGCAGAATTCCACAAGAAGAGCCAGACTCTGAACATCCTCATTAACAATGCAGGTGTCATGGCTACACCCCAAGGAAAGACAGCAGATGGCTTCGAGACGCAGTTCGGGACAAACCACCTTGCCCACTTCCTCCTCTTCCAACTTCTCAAGCCTACCCTTCTCGCCTCCTCAACGTCAAGCTTCAACTCCCGCGTTGTGGCTCTGTCCTCTTCTGGCCACCGTGCAGGAGGTATACGCTTCGACGACTACGGCTTCGAGAAGGGTGACTACTCACCTTGGAGCGCCTACGGACAAGCAAAGACAGCGAACATCTATATGGCAAACGAGATCGAGCGGCGCTATGGCACAAAGGGCTTGCATGGCTTGAGTGTGATGCCTGGAGGGATTATGACTGGCTTGCAGGTACACGTGCCTGATGCGATGAAAGAAAGTTGGAGCAAAGACGACGAGGTGGGGAAATATTTGAAGAGCCCCGAGCAGGGTGCAGCAACGACAGTGCATGCTGCATTAAGCAAGGAATGGGAGGGCAAGGGCGGGAGATACCTGGAGGACTGTAGAGAAGCTACACAGTCCGAAGGTAGCTCTGCTCTCGCTCTGGGCCACGCACCGCATGCGTACGATGAGCAGGGGGAGAAGAGGTTGTGGGCAGACTCCCTGCAATTTGTGGGACTCCGAGATGATGATTAGGCATACTGCTCGCTCGTGTAGCCCGTTGGTAGGTCTCCTTATAAGCTTTCCACCGACCAACATGTAGTCAATATCCATAGCTAGCCTGGATTTTGTTTGTTCATTGTCGTAGCCTTGTGTGTTGAATTTAACGTCGACCCGGGCCCAGACTAACTATGCCACTCCAACTTGCTCGACTGAGGGAATACCCACAGTACAATCGCTCCAATCCTTTTCTAACCAACCTTCCTCATACCATTACCGTATGCTCTGCATTCAAGACGCCACAAAATACCGGCCAGCTCACCAAGTTGACTAAATGCGCCCCAATGCTGCCATTGCCCTCCAAACAGCACCCTCGAAGCTCTGGTCCGCTATCTCCGCAACTCTACGGAGCAGCAAACCCCCCAGGGACCTCGACCCTTGTTGAATATGCACTCTGTTCAGTGACGACGCATGTATTGTGAAGAGAAGGGGAACACATTCGGTGGATATGGCTTCGAGCAGCGGCGATGGAGGAAAGACTGCCCCCAACATACCAAAAGAGCTCGGCAGCATTAGCATGATTGAACTCCTAGAACACGACCAGAGGCCAACATTCGTGCTTGACCTCGAAGATGCCCAAGACGACAAAGTTCTAAAGACAGCGTTTCAAAATCAATCGTTAAAACGCCTGCCCGATGTCGTCGAGCTGGTACTGAAGAGACCTCCTTCCGATACTCACAAAGCCTACCAGTACACCGAGTTCAGGGAATGGGCGTCTCGGCCACTAACAGAAGGAACAAGCGGCGACCGCTCTACCATCTTTTACGATGGCCTACTCTGGATCTGCACGACAATTAGAAAGAGGTGGAGAATAATCACGGTTTCTGCGCGCAATTCCGATCCCGGTGTTGCGCCCGCTGATATAGCCACCAAGGACAAGCCTCCCTTTGGGTCACCGCCCGCTGTGGTTGACAAGAGTGAGCCAAATGGAAGTGGTTGGGATGTGCCGCCTGCCGATTGGACAGACATACTGCCACCCAGTCACCATCGACAATTCTTCAAAGATATCAACTGGTCGGCTACTTCCTTGGGTTCCCTGGAGACATGGTCAGCCCACCTCAGACAGATGGTCCGTTTCCTCATGTCGGATTACCGTGCAGCCTACATGTTCTGGTGAGTAGCACACCAGCCAAAGGTGTGATGTGGGCTCTGCTAAAGCATCACTAGGGGCCATGACAGGAACATGCTATACAATGAGCCATACATAGCGGTATCGAGTAAAATGCACCCCGCATTGATGGGCTCAACTTTCATCCAAGCTTGGGGTCAAAAGATTTATCGCGCCCTCGAACCAGCTTTCGAAGACGCTCGAAAAACAGGGACAGCGACTCTAGTTGAAGATAAGCCATTCTACCTCGAGAGGCATGGCTACCTCGAGGAAGCCTTCTTTACCTACAGCTTCGTACCCATTCGCGATGAATGTGGTATCACCATGGGCTTCTACGTACCTGTCCTGGAGACTACAAAGCAGAAAATCTGGGAACGGAGAACAAGAACGTGAGATGCCTGAGAGACCGCATTATTCCGGGTTCGCTGACCAAATTTCGGCAGCTTGATTGCTACTGTGACTGAGCCTGATGTCGCATCCTACTGGTCCAATGTCATCAAAGGCTTTGAATCTAACCCACACGATATACCTTTGGCAGTGATTTATTCGCTTGAGAGTGATAGCAATGACCCTTCGGTACCATCGAAGATCAACTTTCAAAAAGCTCTCGGCATAGATGAAAGTCATCCGCTTGCCCTGGATGGAATTCCCTTGGATCAAGAAGATCATTCTACAGTACTACTCTTCAAGGGGGCCATGGCGGCTAATGGGCCAACCGTATTTCAAGAAGACGACGAGAACTTCCCTGAGAATCTGTTGGAAGGCGTTGAATGGCGAGGGTAAGTTGCTGAAACTCTATGATGCGTATTAAGCTGACCTGCTTACTCCTTAGCTTTGGGGAAGTATCGAAAGCGGTCGTTATCCTACCGCTCGCTGCTGGTGAAGTCGTGCTGGGCTTGTTGTTTCTGGGTCTGAACCCACGGAGAGCTTACGATGAAGACTTTGACGGCTTTATCAAGCTACTGAGTAGGCAGCTCTCGACCTCCCTCACGGCTGCTGTCTTGATCGAACAAGCAAAGCTCAAACAGGCGGAATTGTCGAAAAACCTTGCGGAGGGTCAATCTAGATTCAAGGCACTGACGGAGCTCAACACTGCGGGCTTATTCTATATCAGTACAACTGGGGAGGTCTTGTATGCAAACGAGACTTGGTACGAGATGACAGGACACCCAAAAAATGAGCATTCGGAAATGTCCTTTATGAATTTGGTCATGGAAGAGGACAAGCCCTACCTCGAAAGCGAGTGGCACAACCTGGCCGAACTGAGAATCCCCCGCACTTTCGAGCTTCGTCTCGCCAAGAAGTGGCACCACAAAGGGAGTGATACCTGGAAGAACGTCTGGATCCTCGCCTCTTGCAGCCATGAAAAAAATGAAGACGGAACTCTCAAGAGTATCATGGGGTCGACTAGCGACATCAGTCTTCTGAAGCAGGCCGAGGAGGATGCGAACGACCGTGCCATGCTCTCAGAGCAACTTGCGCGCTCGCAAGAGAAGGCTAATGAAATGCAAATCAGGAGTACTGTGGAGGCAGAAGAAGCCAGGAAGGGCATGGAGAAATTCATGGATATCACAAGCCACGAGATGCGCAATCCTCTTAGCGCCATTATACAAAGTGCTGATGGTATAGCATCATCGCTACTAGAGTTCCAAGGTTCCTCGAAGACAGCAGTCCTGTCGGACGAGCTTGTGGAGAGTAACTTGGAAGCCATTCAAATCATCACTCTTTGCGCACAGCACCAAGGTCGTATCATCAACGATGTGCTCACCCTTTCGAAACTCGATTCCTCAATGTTGGCTGTTTCGCCAGCTCCCACGCAGCCATGGGTCGCAGTGAAAGGGGCATTGAAGATGTTTGAGGGGGAACTACTTGCCAATGGCATTGATCTCGAGTTCTTCTTTGAGGCCTCGTACAGAAACTTTGGTGTTGACTGGGTCATGGTAGACCCCTCTAGAGTGACCCAGATCCTCATAAATCTCATGACAAATGCGATCAAGTTCACTCGGACAGAAGCAGAAAGATACATCAAAGTGTCCGTAGGAGGATCGACAACAAAACCACCCAATGGGGAGAGGGTTAATCTCGAATGGTTTCCATCCAGGGGAGTTGGTTCGAAAAGAGACCTAACGCTAGACTCTGAATGGGGTGCGGGTGAGCAGATCTACCTATATTTTGCAGTACGAGATACTGGTAGGGGTCTAAGTGGCGAAGAAAAGACCCGTTTATTTCACCGATTCGCAGTAAGTGTCTCCTCCTGGACGTAAGTGCCAGCAACGTCGCGTTGATGTTAGCCACAGCAAGCGAATCCACGTACCCACATCAAATACGGTGGCTCAGGACTCGGGCTCTTCATATCGCGAGAACTAACAGAGCTACATGGCGGTGAAATTGGTCTGGCATCTGAAGCAGGAGAGGGCAGTGAGTGACATCGAAATCGTGCCTAGGCATTGAGATCAAAGACTGATCACCTCTCTCCCAGGCACCTTTGCATTCTATGTCAAAGGGCGGAGAGCGCTTCCCCCTGCAGAAGAAGTCGCCCAGCGTAATGGATCGGACAGGGCGCATGCTACATCATCGAGAGATGATAATTTGAAGCCTGCAGATGCAGCCAACGCTGAACCTATGCTTACTCGACGGCTCACTGGAAGCAAGGATAAAGCCTCGAACTATGAAGTCCTACTAGTCGAGGACAATCTAGTGAACCAAAAGGTTCTCGGCAAACAGCTGAAAAAGGTCGGATGCGTCGTGCACGTTGCCAATCACGGTGGAGAAGCACTAAGTTTCTTGAAGACCTCGAATCTCTGGAGAGACAACGCTAAGGGTCAAACGTTAGATATTGTCCTGATGGACCTTGAGATGCCGGTCATGGACGGGCTTACGTGCGCGCGACAGATCAGGGAGCTGCAGAGTCAAGGAACATTGACCAGACACGTACCCATCATTGCTGTCACAGCCAATGCGCGCAAAGAACAGATTGAAATATCCATGGCAGCAGGAATGGTAAGCCACAACCATTCTCATAACACTAACCGCACCCATTGCTTCCCTATCCCATTTGATTCAAAATAAATGACTCGAGATCAGGATGACGTGATGCCAAAACCTTTTCGCGTAGCGGAGCTCCTTCCTAAGATGGAGAAGCTGAGATATCCAAAGAGCGACATCCCAACCGGAAGGGTTGCCCCAGCCCTTTGACCAATTGGCGATTTGAGGGTCATTTTAACCCAATTTTAACATCGTCAATCACCGTGCCCTTTTGCTCCAAGTCGCGAAAGCCACTCGTCAAACTCGTGACCATCGTCTCCGTAATTGCCGGATCGTCTTCTCCAGCAAACAATCGGTCGGAGTCTTCTAGCTCTCGACCTTTACTCTCGGGAAAGTACACGTAGACGATAGGAATCCAAGTCGCCTTTTAAATGAGGATCAGTAAGCATGAGGCACTCTGAGACATGTGATTTGGGTTTCCATCTCGGGAAGAAGAGTGATGGTGGCCTGCTGAAGACTGCGAAGATGTATGTCCTCCAGCCAAAATTCGCGATTGCGAGCGGCGTGATCTGAACAATGATGAAATTGCAGATCCAGTTTGCTACTATCGAGATACTCGAACCTTTCTGTCGAAGCCGTAAAGGTACAATTTCGGAGGGGTAGACCCAGACCGTGGCTTGAAATCCAACTGTGAAAGCACCTTCGAAGATGAATAGCATCACAGCGCCGGCGATGCCAGCGGCGTACACAATAGAAGTATAGAACTGGACTTGGTAGACGAGGCCGGCCTGAGTGGCCATGCCCAGGGCCATCACCGTGATCATCGAAAGAAGCTGCATTTCTTAGGACAGCGCTTCACCACTCAAAGCAGCATGTGACAATTTACCAGCGGACGTCTATCAACACGGTCGATGAGCAAGCAGGGAACGAAGCTCGCTTCGAAGAATCAAAGCTGCAGGAAACCTGACATGAGCGCAGAGAGATGCTTCCTGAACCCAACATTGCTGAAGAGCGTGCTTGAGTAGGCCGCTTTTCATCAGCCATTGCCTCAACGTTGAAGGCTAAGATTTTCTGCACCGACAGATGATCGCATGGATTCCGCGTAAATGTCGCCGACTATGGATCTTGTCCGCCTTGAGAAGCGTTCTCCACAACCCAGAATCTAGAGCAAGCTCTTCCTCTACTGCTCTGACGATGTCATGCAGTCTCACGATGGTCTCGTCTACCAACGCAGAGCCCCTGCGCCTTCGAAGAACCGCGAATGAGTCTTCTTTTCTATTATGGGCTGCGAGCCAGCGTAGGCTTTCGGGAAGGATCGAGATTGCGACGTAAAATTTTGCGCCTGCTTCTAAAGAAAAGAAGACAGATTCAACAAATGCCTCCGGACTGCGCCACGGACGACGATGACCTTCCGCCCATAGATGTGCGGCTGTTTGCTGTAAGCCGGCAGATGAAGACGAAGCAGAAGCAGTATTGTAGAACACATTTGTTATGGATGTCTTTGGGGAGAGACCATGGCCACTGTGGGTTCGGGAGCCAAAGACTACAGTAAACAAGATTCGTAGCGTCCATCTATGGATACTTCGTAGAAAAAGATACACTACCCATCTATTAGTGCGAGCTTAAGGCTGTTTTACAGGTGCTAAGACATTATCGGAGTTTGCACTTAGTACGCTTCAGGGGCAGGTCCGTTGCCAATTCTCCGCCACAGCAAACTCTCAATGAAGCGTTCGATTCGATCATGGAAGTGTTTACTGAACTTCATGGGGTTGGAACGGAAGTCTTCGCCTCTTGCCATGAAAAGCGACGCTTCAGGCATCGGTGTTGGCCTAGGACTAGGGCGGTACTAATTACCACGGCGCCAAGCGACCGATCAGGCAAAAGGTCGTCTTTAAGAATCTATATATTCTGCCAACATTGGACGTTGCCCATTCTGGGAACAATTGGCTACCAGCAGCGTCTGAGAGAAATTATGACGGGGTCTTAGACCGGACAATAGAAATAGAGAGACCACAATTGTTGAAGCAATCGTGCGAGAAATCTAGCCTCGGCGGTGCCATGAAATTTGTGATGTGTATATCTCAAAGTGTATGTTATGCTATGTACGATATGTCTCTAGAGTATACATCATGTACAATTCAATCATTATCACTAGACATTAGCACCCATATGTTCATCTTTTTCTCCACATTCGCTCAGGGTTTACTCAGGGTTTGCTCAATTGCTCCTTCCTGAAAAACATAAAGAACCCAATCGGTACCGCTAAATTGCACAATAATGCCACCCAAAACCAAGCCTTACCGAGCCCAGGCATTGCACCTGCCGAGAAATCAGGAAAAACGTCGCCCGGTCCGATCTTATCAGGGGCAGTCGCTCTTGCCAAGATGGTGGCGATCGATCCAAGGACTTGAGCGGCGATGAGGGTGAAAAGGACATGGAATCGCGTCAACGTCTGGAGGAGGATCATTCCAAACCCAACACCCTGCACCGCATCGAGCACACCCAACCACAGCCACAAGCTCCTACCAGCAATGGCGCTTGCTACCGGGCCTCCAGCCCATGGCACGTATTGTCCAATATTGGACGTACCCCACAGCATCTGTGCCCAACGTGGCGCGCCAAGACCCATGGAGAACACAGGCAAAACCCACGAGT